>Ga0075420_100003100_pt1 | contig 14470 bp, 16 predicted proteins | sample SoiMetdeltSBSDD4_FD_75296 | JGI IMG/M metagenome (GOLD analysis project Ga0075420, IMG submission 75296) | Bulk soil microbial communities from a Populus tree surrounding site in Tennessee, USA - Soil MetaG P. deltoides SBSDD4 | ecosystem: Environmental > Terrestrial > Soil > Tree plantation... | reverse complement strand
TCCAACCGTCCCACCCGCGTCCAGAATCAAAGAGTTAACCCATAACGCGTCGGCTATCACCGCCTCGCCGCGAGTAAGGCGTTGTTTTTGCACTCTGCGCACGGCAGTTTGTTCTGACTATTTCACAGTTAGATTGCAGCAATGACCGGCGGCGGCGACCATCTTGGTCCACCAGACATCAAACTGGCCGGTTTCGAACTATGGGTGCACGGCCGTCAATTTCCCAACGCACAAGATTACTGGGATGCTAACTGGTTGAACGTCACGGCCCATTGTTGCGCCGAACGTGCAAGCGTTTGGACGAGTGGATCCATATTGCATTTGGGTGAGCTCACGCAACTCTTGTCGGGTATGAAGCAGCTTTACGAAACGCTTAAAGGTGAGGCCGAACTACCTTGCATAGAACCTGAGCTATACCTCAAGCTTGTGGCCAGCGGTCTAGGGCAAATTGAGTTTGAGGTAAACATCACGCCCAACAACATGATCCAGGAGCACCGCTTCAAATTTGGCATTGACCAAAGCTACCTTCCTGAAGCGATCGCTGGCTGCGAGAAGGTGCTCGCCGCATATCCGGTAAAGAATGCAGCTGCAATCTAACAACCGGTTGTTTGTTGAGCGACGCTTACGAATCGGCGCTAACGCGCGCCTCTTCAGCGCGCCAAAACCGGGACGTTAGGCGCACAGGAGAAGTGACTCACAGTTGAGGGCCTACACGCTCATCGCCGTTCTCATCCTGCTGCCGGCCCTCCTCGCCGCGCCGCTCGCCGCCGACGCGCAGCAGGCGGGCAAGGTGCCTCGGATAGGTTTTCTTAGTGTGACGTCCCCTTCCGATAGGCCGTCCCTGCTCGACGCGTTCCGGCAAGGGCTGCGTGAGCTCGGGTGGGTTGAGGGCCAGAATATTGTCATCGACTATCGATATGCGGATGATCGGCTCGATCGGCTGCCTGACCTTGCGGCTGAGCTGGTCCGGCTCAAGGTGGACATCATCGTATCGGTGGGGACGCAAGGAGTAACAGCAGCCAGGAACGCCACCGAGGCGATCCCCATCGTCATGATTGGCGTTCGCGATCCTGCTGGCACCGGGCTCATCGTGAACCTCTCGCGCCCGGGCGGGAACGTCACAGGGGTGTCCGGCTGGGCAGTACTGGCTACGTTCATTGGCTTATTTGGCGCTGGGTTCTTGTTATTTCCCCCCGCCCGCCAACTCGAGTTCCTATTGGTCTACGTCGCCATTCTTTGCGCCTTGCTTATTGCCATCTGTTGGCTTAAGGGCGAAACGCCTCGTTGGCGCTGGGGTGACAACGATGGCGCCTAACAGCGCGTTGGTGCACAACGCGTGCGCTGCGGCGCTGCACGCCTTCTACAGCGCGTCACAACGCGAACGTTGGGCAGACCAGTGGGGTGTACTAAGACCATGACGACTTGGCGGGTCATCGACCATTTCGGGAGGGGATGGTTGCGAGGCTTATGCTGATCCGGCCCGCCACCTTGGTCGTACTGCTTCTCGCCGCGCCGTTTTTCGCCGAGGCTCAGCAGCCGGGCAAGGTGCCACGAATAGGAGTGCTCACGTCGGCAACACCCGAATCTGATCGCGGGCGGGCCTTGCGCGAGGGGCTGCGCGAGTTCGGCTACGTGGAAGGTCGGAACATTGCCTTCGAGTGGCGAGTGTCCGGCGGGCGGGCTGAACGCTTCCCTGACTTTGCCGCCGAGATGGTAAAACTCAAGGTTGATGTCATCGTCGCAGTGGATAACCCGTCGATCGCGGCGGCGCAGAAGGCGACCAGGACGATTCCGATTGTTATGGTGCTCTCCACGGATCCGGTCGGTACCGGGTTCGTTGCCAGCCTCGCGCGGCCGGGGGGCAACATCACGGGGCTGACAATTCAGGCTCCCGAGTTGCAAGGCAAACGTTTGCAACTCCTCAAGGAGGTCGTTCCACGCGCTTCCCGAGTGGGGATTCTTTGGGATCCCACTGAGCCGGGTCGCCGTGCCTCGGTGAGAGAGGCGGAGATTGCCGCCCGCGCGTTGGGGCTCCAGGTTCAGCTTCTCGAGTTGCGAAGCGCGACCGAGCTTGACAGCCTGTTCGCGGCGATGGCCCGAGAGCGGGCGGATGCAATCCTCGTCGAACCAAGCCAAAGGGCCAATGCCTATCGAGCACGCATCGCAGAACTCGCGGTAAAGAGCCGTCTGCCGACAATGGGCCCTGTGGAGTGGTTCGTCGAAGCCGGGGGGCTGTTGGTCTACGCTCCGAATGGTGTCACTCTGTTCCGGCGTGCCGCGTACTACGTGGACAGAATCCTGAAAGGGACCAATGTGGCTGACCTGCCCGTCGAACAGCCGACCAAGTTTGAGCTGGTCATAAATTTGCGAGCAGCCAGGGCGCTCGGGCTTACGATCCCGCAGTCGCTGCTGCTGCGAGCGGATCATGTCATTGAGTGATGGAGCTGCCCAACAAAGCAGTTCACGCCGACGCGCGTAAGAGCGGCGCGCGCGGGTGACTGCGGACGGTAGAAGCCGTGCGGTCTAACACCGCGCCGGCGAGCGACGCTTGCGGAGCGGCGCCGCGCGCCTTCTGCAGCGCGCCACAACGTTGGATCAAGAGTCCGGCCTGGGACCTTGTTTGGGTCCTGAATACGGTGTGGTTGGCTCCCCTGGTCCTTCTGCTGGGGTTAGGTCATGACGACGTTCGCGCCAGTCCTGTGGACTGGCTTTTCTTCGTCCTGGCAGTGCCTCTGTGGTTCGGCCATCGCGTGTCGTCGGCTTGGCTGGCCTACGCCACGCCCGCCTACCGCCCCCTGCTCGCGACGCAGCGGCTGCGCTTCGTAGTAGCCCCGTTGGCAATCGCCGTCGCCTGCTTCGCCGTGCTGCTCGCGCCCGAGAGCGTGCTACCGATGCCGCTGACCGAGCGCGTGATCTGCCTCGCCGTCCTGGACTATCTTCTGGTGAGCTACCATTTCGCCGCACAGCACTTCGGGCTGCTCAGCCTGTACCGCGCGCGCGCGGGGCGACCCTCGGACGCGATCGCGCGACGGCTCGATCGGTGGTTCGCGCTCGTCGTGGGCGGCGGGTTTGTCGTGCTTGCAAACGCCCTCGCGGGATCGATCGCCTTCCAGGATCGCTGGATCGACCCGCTGCTTGGAGAAGCGCTGTCCGACACGGTCGCGCGGACGCTGCGCGATGGCAGCATAGTCGTTGTCGTGACCATCACCGCCCTGATGCTGCTTGTTGAACTACGCTCGCCGCGCCCATCGCCGCCGCGCGTTGCTTACGTCGTCGGCGTCTCGGCCATCGTGCTGTTCGGTTTCCTCAATCCCTTCCTGTTCCTCGTGCTTTGGAGCGTGCAGCACTGGAGCGCCGCGATGGGACTCTCCTCGCTGGCGGCTTCCGGTGGGGCCCAGGCAACTGGCGCGCACTGGCATCGGCTGCTCGCACCAATTAACCGGCGCGGCTGGGCAGTTGTGCTCGTGCTCGCCGTCCTCTCCACCCTACTGTTGCCGGTGTTGGAGGTCGAGGCGGTGGCCGACGAATACGCGTACGCCGATCGCATTTTCGGCGAAGCAGCGCTGTGGCTGCGTTCCTCATCCTTCGTTCCGGCGCTGCTGGCACTGGGTTTCGCGACCAGCTTCATTCACTACGTCCTGGATCGCGCCGCCTTCCGCTTCTCCTCACCCGAGGTGAGGCAGGCCGCCCGCGGCCTACTGGCCTGCGCGGCGCGCGAGAGAACGGCGACTGACAGCACGTTGCTCTAGGAACCGCCTCTATGAAGCGCGGTGCCGCGGTCTACACCCCTAAACGCGGGGGCGAGGCCGTCCGAACAGCGCGAGTCCGAGCCCCGTGCCGAGTCCCCAGGCGCCGTTGACGATCGGGCCGATCATCATCGCCGCCGGAGCGAATCCACCCGCCATCGGCTGACCCTTGAGCGGCGCCACCACGAACCAGGCGACGAGCGTGGGGAAGATGGCGCCGAAGATCGTAGCGGCGACGATGAGCCGGGCGCCGTCCAGCCGAGCGAGGCTCGCCGCGAGGAGCGCGCCCCACACGCCGCCCCAGAACGCGATCGAGACCAGTTGCGGGACGCCCAGCGGTTGGGTCGGCTGCATCGAGAACGGCGCGCGCGGGGTGAGCTCCAGGGCGTGGAGCAACGCCGCCGCTCCCTGGTGGAACAGCACGACCGACAAGGCGCCGGCAATGAATCCGACCACGATCCAGCGCGGCAGCTCGGCCCGCAGCGGGTATCCGTGAGTGGCCTGGTAGCTCATCGCGTGGCCCTCCGCGTGCGGGCGGCGCGGCGTCCTGCGCGCTGCCGGTCGGCGCGGCCGCGCTGACGGGCGCTCTGGTGCGCCTGGCGCGAAAGCGCGCGGTGGGATGCGGCGCGGCGGGGCTCGCGCTTCAGCCGCCGCAGGGACGCGGCCGAGCGGCGGCGGGAGGGACGCGCGCTGCGCTTGGGCACCTTGATGCCTTTCTTGCGCTGTAGCGGCACGCCGGCGCGGCGCGCCTTGGACAGGCCGATGGCGATCGCCTGCTTGGTCGAGCGCGCGCCGTGCTTGCCTTCGCGCACGTGCTCGATTTCCTCGCGGACGAACTCACCTGCGGCGGTGCTGGGGCTTTTTCCTTCGCGCAGCCTTTTTCGTGCGCGTTCTACGGTGCGTTTTTCGGGCATGGGAGAGTTTCCTTCCATAGAGGTGTCGCAACTCGTCCTTCGCTGCTCGAGGCCGGCGACGCTGGGTGGCCGAAAGGCCCTTCCCCCCTCGGTTGATGTGGAAGTTCAGCATCGACATCGCGGAGCGGAAGGGCGCGCTCTTGCGGCGCCGGCTGCGCTCGGCCGAGCGCTTGAGCGAGAGCGCTACGGCGCGCGGGCTGCGCTTGGTGAAGACGCCCCGCTCGAGGTCGAGAGCGTCGCTTGTGCGCATGACGCGGGCGGACCAGCGCTTGGTGCGAGTCATGCGCGCTAGGCTGCAAATCCCGCGCCGCTTGCGTGGTCGCCATGTCGAGCGGCACCGATATGTGTTCATGGGTGACCATCCAGCGGCCGTTCATCTTGCGGCAACCCGCCGTGACCCGTACCCAGTAATCCGCCCAGTAGCCCGTTTTCGGCGCGTTCTTCCTCGAGCTCTTCACGCGCGCGAGGTAGTGACAGAACGCGATGTCGCCATCCGCGGTGATACGCAAGTCGCGCATCTCATAATCGATCGGGCCTTGCACCGCGGCGAACCAGGCCTCGAAGTTCTTTCTGTAGGCGTCCGCACCCCGGCATTGCAAGGCCATCGGCAGGTCGAAGACGACTACGTCCGGCGCGTAGTGCGCCATCAAGGCATTGATGTCCTTGGCGCGTAGCGCTTGCGCCAGCGCTCCCATGCGGTCGCGGATCTGGGCATCTTCCCGGGTCGGGCTTGCGGTCGCAGGCATGCAACCCAGGGCTGCAAGGGATGTACCCGACACCTTTCCGTAAAAAGGGTCCTGACCCCTTTTAGGCGGCGCGCATCGCGCCGCGGCGGTTCTCGTGCAGGGCGCTGCGAATGGCGGCGACGAGCTTGTCGGCGTCGATCGGCTTGTCGACGCGGTCGGTGAAGCCGGCGGCGAGCAGCTTCTCGCGCTCGACCTGGGTGAAGGCGGTCAGCGCGAGAGCCGGGATGTAGCGCTCGGCACCGCAGGCCATCTCCAGCGAGCGCACGCGCCGCAGGGCCTCGAAGCCGTCCTCGCCAGGCATGGCGAGGTCAATGAGCAGCACGTCCGGGCCGTTGGCGGGGAGCGCGCGCTCGAGCATGCCGGCGAGCTCGGGCGAGGAGCTCGCGCTTTGCACCAATGCGCCGGTCTGCTTGAGCGTCAGCTCGGCGACTTCATGCGCATCGGGATCGTCGTCGAGCACCCACACCTGCACCCCGGAGAGCGCGCCCTCGTTCGAGCCGCGGCGCTCCTGGATCCGCGGGACCGGCGCGCGCAGCGCGCTCGCCGGCGCCGCCGGCAGCTCGACGGTGAAGGTCGCGCCGCGCCCCATGCCCGAGCTGTCGGCGCGCACCTGCCCGCCATGCAGCAGCGCGATGTGCCGCACGAGCGCGAGGCCGATGCCGAGGCCGCCCGCGCGCCGCGCGGCCGAGGTGTCGGCCTGCGTGAAGCGGTCGAAGACGTGCGGCAGGAACTCGGCCGCGATGCCGATGCCGTTGTCCTTGACGATGAGCTGCACGCGGTCGGCGTGCTTGAGCAGGCGCACCGCGATGCTGCCGCGCTCCGGGGTGAACTTGACCGCGTTGGAGAGCAGGTTCGAGACCAGCTGCTGCAGGCGCCCGCTGTCGCCCATCACCATGATGCTGGCGTCGTCGGGCGTGAAGCGCAGGTCGATCTCCTTCGCCGCGGCGCCGGGGCGCGCCGCGTCGAGCGCGGTAAGCACGGTCTCGACCAGGTTGACCACGCGCCGCTCGATGGTGAGCTTGCCGCTCACGATGCGCGAGGTGTCGAGCAGGTCGTCGATCAGCCGCGTCTGGTGGTCGACGTTGCGCTTGATGGCTTTCGATGCGCGCTCGACCAGGTTCTGCTCGAGCGGCCGGGTGGTGGCGAGCAGGTGGCTCCAGCCGCGCAACGCGTTGAGCGGCGAGCGCAGCTCGTGCGACACGATCGCGAGAAACTCGTCCTTCGCGCGGTTCGCGCGCTCGGCCTCGGCGCGCAGGCGCTGCTCGGCGACCACCAGCTTCTCCAGGTCGCTCTGCGCCTGCCGGCGCTCGGTAATGTCGGTGGCGACGCCGATCAGGCCGATGATGCGCCCCTGCTCGTCGCGCAGCGGCGACTTGGTCGCGAGGTAGCAGCGCTCGGCCACGCTCTCCTCGAGGATCATGGTCTCGCCCGACTCGAGGACGATGCGCTCCTTGTCGTCGAGGCCGAGCACCTCGTTCTCGGAACGGCCCACGACCTTCAGCCACGCCGGGTTCGCCATCAGCAGGCGGCCGTCGCGGTCCTTGGCGAAGATCAGATCCGGCGTGCTGGTGGTGATCGCGTTCAGCAGCGCGTTGCGCTCGCGCAGTGCCGCCGACGCGCGCTCGAGCGCGGCGGTACGCCGCACCACGCGCTCGTCGAGCTCGGTGTACGCCTCGCGCATCGCGCGCTCGGCCTGGCGCTGCGCCGCGGCTTCGCGCAGGACCAGCACCGCGCCGGCGATACTTTCGGTGGCGTCGACGATCGGCGCGGCGTTGACCAGCACCGCATGCACCTTGCCGTCGCGCGCGCGCAGCGCGGGTTCGCCGGAAGCGGCGGTCGCAATTCGAGTCTTCAAGCTTCCGTTCAGAGGATTGGCCAGGGTCGAGCCGTTGCGCTCGTCGAACAGCTGCACCAGCTCGCTGATCGGCCGGCCGGAGGCCTCGGCCGCGCGCCAGCCGGTGAGGCGCTGCGCCGCGGCGTTGAGGAAGCGCACCCGCCCCTCGCGGTCGGTGGCGATCACGCCGTCGCCGATCGCCGCGAGCGTTACCTGCAGCCATTCGCGCGTCTCGCCCGCCTGCTCCTCGGCCTGCGCGCGCCGGCGCTCGTGGTGATCGAGCGCGCGCGCCACCCACAGGATCAGCGCGCCGAAGCCGGCGATCATCATGGTGGTGAACAGCGCCATGCCCACGGCTTCGCCGAACAGGCCCTCGCGCTCGGCGAGCAGACGCGTCCAGCCGACCGTCAGCGGCACGATGAACGCCGCAGGCAGCAGCCAGCGCGTCACCACCGCGGCCGTGCGGCGGCCGGCGAGCGTCTCGAGCAGCCAGGAGGTCGGCCGCGCCGCGGCGAGGCCGAACGCGGCGAGCATCGCGGCCAACGCGCCCGGCGCGGAGAAGCCCAGCAGCGGCGCCGGGATGTCGAAGCGCAGGATGCGCAGGCTCAAGCCGAGCAGCGCGAAAAACGCGACCGTGCCGATCAGCGCGGCGGCCGCGCCATGCACCGAAACGCCGAACGCGCGCGTGCCGCGCGGCAGAGGCGTCACCAGCGCGAGCACGAGGAGCGTGACGCTCGCCGCCGGCGCGACGTCGACCCGCCACTTGAGCTGCAGGTAGTGGTCCGCGAGCGCAGCGATCGCGATCGCACCGCACAGCGCGGCCGAAACGTACGCCGAAACCCGGCGCCCGCGCTCCGCGGCGAGGAAGCTTCCCGCGAGCAGCAGGAAGCCGAGCCCCGCCGCCGCCGACATCGGCGCGAAGTCCGCGCCGAGGTCGCGCAGCACGGGCAGATCGACCGCCCAGCCCCACAGCGCCATGGCGGCGAGCGCTGCGACGAGGCCGAACGCCGCGTACGCGCTGCGCGTCAGGCGCGACAGGAGTTTCGCCATCAAGAGGCGAGACTAGCGTCCCGCGGGGCGCACGAATATCGCCCGATCAGCTACGGGGGGATAGCACTGCCCGTGTCACGTCGGGTGTCGGCCCGCGGCGACGCCCACGCTTGGCGCGGGGGTGACTTTCTTCTTGCTCACTTTTTCCATCAGCAGCTGCGCCGCGCGGGCCGGCGATCCCCACTGGGCGCGCACGAGCCACATCACGGCGGGGATCAGCATGCTGGCGATGCCGGTGGCCTTGGCGGCCTTGGTGTGGTCGCTCTTGCGCCGCTCGGGATGCGGCGGCTTCTGTTGGCGCTTGGCGAACGCGCCAGCGGCGAAGAAACCGAGCGCCGCGGCCGCGATCAGCGCCGGCGGCGACGCGAGCGTCTGCAGCGTGCGCGTGCCCGTCTCGCGCGCGTGCTTCTTCACCTGCGCGCGGCGGGCCGCGATGCGGCTTTCGACTTCGTAGATTTCCTGGTCGGGCGGGATCATTCTCTATTGCGGCTCCTTCGGCGCGTCACCGCGCAGCTGGCGCAGCAGCGCGGTAAACGGCAGCTCCTTGATCAGCGCGAAGGTCCACCAGCCGAGCGCGGCCGCGCCGATCACGTTGAGGCCGGCGGCGACGATCAGCGCGGTGACCCAGGACGCGCCCTGGCCGAGCATCAACACCACGCCGGCGGCGACGAGCGCCATCCAGGTGGTGACCACGAGCACCGTGGCCACCAGTACCGCGGCGAGCAGCCAAGCGAGGCGGATCGCCGCGCGGCGCGCATCGAGGACCGCGAGCTCGGCGAAATCGGCGACGAGGCTCCGCGCCTCGCCGAGCAGCCTGCCGATGAGTTCACCGAGCCCGGGCGGTCGCAGCCGGACCGGCCCGGATGGGGTCATGAGCGGCTAGTCCCTCGAGCGCATGATCATGCTGAGGATGTAGCCGGCGGCCACGGCCATGCCGAGCGCCGCGACCGGGTGCTCGCGCACGTATTCGCGCGCGCCTTCGACCCAGTTGTCCTTCATCTCGAGCCACTCCTGGGCGGTCTCGCCGAAGCGTTCGGCGTAGGCGCTCGCGGTCTGCGCGACGCGGTCGACGGTTTCGTGCGCTGCGTTGCCGGCGCGCTCGATGTTGTGGTCCGTGCTGCCGCGGGTGCTGGTCGGTTCCATGAATCTCGCTCCTCGGTTGCGGGGTTGGATGGCGAACTATCGGGAAAGCAACTCCTGTACCCGTCGCGGCCCTCCCCGTCCTTGACCTGGGCCACGCGCCGGCGGCGCAGGTAGTTCGACTTGCTGCGCGTCATGCCGCATCGCGCTCCTCGACGGATTCGCTCTTGTACGCGGCGAGCCGGTTGTAGAGCGTCTTCAGGCTGATGCCGAGCATGTCGGCGGCCTTGCGCTTGGAGCCGCATTCGGCGAGCGTCGCCTCGATCAGGCGGCGGCTCACCTCGTCGAGCGTAGTGCCGACGCGCACCGAGAGGAGCGGCGCCGACTCGGGCGCGGCGACCGCGGCCGGGGCGAGATTCGCGTCGATCACGTCGTCGGCGAGGATGAACGCCCGCTGCACGTAGTTCTTCAGCTCGCGCACGTTGCCGGGCCAGCTGTGCGCGTAGAGCGCGGCGATGGTGGCGGGCGCGAACGACTTGGACGCGCTCTCCTGCTTGTTCAGCAGTTCGAGGAAATGCTGCGCGAGCAGCTCGATGTCGGTGCCGCGCTCGCGCAGCGGCGGCATCGAGATCGGGAACACGTTCAGCCGGTGGTACAGGTCCTCGCGCAGCTTGCCGTCGGCCACCGCGCCCTCCGGGCTTCGGTTGGTCGCCGCGAGCACGCGCACGTCCGCGCTGATGGGCGTGGTGGTGCCGACGCGAGTGAACGTGCCGCTTTCCAGCACGCGCAGCAGCTTCACCTGCAGCTCCTGTGGCATCTCGGTGATCTCGTCGAGGAACAGCGTGCCGCCGTGCGCGCGCTCGAAGTAGCCCTTGTGCTGGCGGTCGGCGCCGGTGAACGAGCCTTTCTCGTGGCCGAACAGCTCGCTTTCGATCAATTGCGGGGACACGGCCCCGCAATTGAGGGGAAGGAACGGCGACTTCTTCCGCCGGCTGAGATCGTGGATCGTCTGCGCGGCGAGCTCCTTGCCCGTGCCGCTCTCACCCGTGATCAGCACCGTCGCCGAGGTCGGCGCGACGCGCCCGAGCTGGTCGTAGAGCTTCTGCATCGGCGGCGAGGAGCCCAGGATGTGGCCGAAGCGGCCGAGCTTGCGCAGCTCGTCGCGCAGCTCGCCGATCTCGGCGCGCAGCTCGCCGGTGCGCGGCACCCGGCGCAGGATCGCCTTCAGGCGCTCCATGTCGACCGGCTTCACGAGGTAGTCGCTCGCGCCCAGGCGCAGCGCTTCCACCACGCTCTCCACGCTGGCGTGGCCGGTGATCATCACCACCTCGGTGGATTCGCGCTGCTCGAGGTCCGCGACCAGCTCGACGCCCTTGCCGTCGGGCAGCTGCAGGTCGGTGAGCAGCACGTCGGGCTGCAGCCGCGACATGTGGATGCGCGCGGCGCGCAGCGAATCAGCCTGGGAAACCGTGAACCCTTCGGCTTTCGCGAACTCGGAAAGCCATTCGAGCGCTTCGGGATCGTCGTCTACGAGCAGCAAATGGGGCATTGGAAAGGCTTACAAGGAAAGGTTGTAAGAACGGCACGCAACTTGCGTACCAGCGTGCAACTATGAGAACGCTCGCCACCGTGTCCGCGCTCGCCGGCCTCGCCTTCGGCCTGCGCCACTTTTTCATGTTCTTGAAGGAGCGGGAGAAAAACCGGGTCCAGGAAAAGCGCCTGGAAATTTGGGAAGGCGAAGGCGGCGCGGTCCCGGTCGCGTCCACCCGCACCGCAGCGCAAGTTCGACCCTAAAAACCGTCCAGCGCGTCGCCTTGCGGCGTCAGTTTGGGTCCGGGCACGCGTTGTGCGTCAGGGCCGCATCCGCCCAGGCGCCGCTCGCGTCCCTCCCCTCCCCACCGCGGCGCGTGCCTGAGGCGGTGTTTCATTTCCGAACGCTCGCGCGGTCTATTTATTGCGAAACGCATGACGCATGCAGTTCGCCCGCGTTTATTACTCGCCCAAGAACTCCGCGCAAGTCGAAGGGGCTGACCTCTTCTTCGCGCATGGCCGGGCGCTGCTGGTGACCAAGTGGCGGCGCAAGGACGGCGAGCAGGTTCCCGACGAGTGCATCGAACTCGACCTGGAAAAGCTGCAACGCGCGAGCAGCAACGGCACCATCTACCGCTACGAGGGAAACATCCGCAAATAAAAGATGGAGTGGAGCGAAATCTTCGGTCTCAGCGTCTCGCCGTGGGAACTCGTCATCCGCGGCACTGCGATGTACCTCTTCCTCTTCCTCGTGTTCCGCGTGGTGATCCGCCGCCGCATCGGCGCGGTCGGCATGGCCGATATCCTGATCCTGGTGATCATTGCAGACGCGGCGCAGAACGGCATGTCCGGCGAATACCGCTCGGTCACCGAAGGTGCCATTCTCATCGGCACCATCATCGCCTGGAACGTGGCCATCGACTGGCTCAACTACCGCGTGCCCGCGCTGCAGAACTGGCTCGAACCCCCGCCCCTTCTCCTGATCGACAACGGCCGCATCCTGCATCGCAACCTGCGCCACGAGTTCGTCACCGAGGACGAGCTCAAGTCCAAGCTGCGCGAAAAAGGGGTCGACGACGTACGCCAGGTGGCCAAGGCGCACATGGAGAGCGACGGCACGGTCAGCGTCATCAAGCGCCAGCCCGCCTAAGACCCACCCGAATTCGGGGCCAGGGTCACAACTACGCTTGGAGGGCGCGGCGCATCGATTCGGTGATGGACTGCCGGGTCGAGCCGTACTCGGCCCAGGGATCTAGGGTGAGCTTCGCAAGGCGCTTCGGCACCGTCCTGACGGTGAACCTGTTGCGGATGTCCGCGCGCCCGAGCTCGTCCCATTCGAGCGGGGTCGAAACGCCGGCTTCCTTGCGAGCGCGCGCCGAATAGGCCGACACCGCACTCGCAGTCTCGGAGTTGCGCAGGTAGTCGACGAAGATCTTGCCGCTGCGCTTGGCCTTCGACATCTCGGCGACGAAGAGCTTCGGCTCCGCGCGCACGAGGAAGAGTGCGATGAGCCGGGTGAACTCCTTCACCTCGTCCCACGGCAGCCGCGATTCGATCGGCGCCACTACGTGCAGGCCCTTGCCGCCAGTGGTCTTGAGGAAGCACTTGAGCCCGAGCTTCTCGAGCAGCGTGCGCGTAATCTCGGTCGCCTTGACGAGATCGCGCCACTCGACGCCCGGCCCGGGATCGAGGTCCATGGTGATGCGGTCGGGGTGCTTCGGGTCCGGGACTGATGCGCCCCAGGTATGGAACTCCACGGCCCCGTTCTGCACCGCGCTCAGGATGCCATTCTTGGACTCGAGGTAGAGGTACTTGCCCTTGGAGGAGCGCAGCCGCTCGAAGGTCTTCAGGTCGCCGGGACTCGCGCCCATGCCGAGGTGGCGCTGGTAGAAGCATTTCGCCTCGGCGCCGTCGGGGCAGCGCACGAGCGTGAGCGGGCGGTTCCCGACGTGCGGCAGCATCCAGTCGCCGACTTCGGTGTAGTAGCGCGCGAGGTCCGCCTTGGTGATGCCGAGGCTCGGGTAGATCAGCCGGTCCGGATGCGTGATCTTGATCAGCGGGCTAGTCTCCGGCGGGTTCTGGGCGCGCTCGGCGCCGACGGACTTCGGCGGGATGTCCTCGCGCAGGCCCATGAACGAGCCCTGCCGGATCACGCCGTCGTCGGTGCGCTCGGCGAACTCGACCTCGGCCACCAGCTTCGGCCGCAGCCACTGGATGTCGCGCTCCCGCGGCGGGTTCTCGAGCGGCGAATCGCTCCGTTCAGGGCCGCGAACTTGCGCGGCAGGCGGCTGAGCAGCTCATCGTCGAAGCCGGTGCCGACCTTTCCCGCATACACCAGCTTGCCGGGACGCTCGTAGACGCCGAGCACCAGCGCGCCGAAGCCCTGGCGCGAGCCGCTGGGCTTGGTGGTGCCCACCACGACGAAGTCCTGGCGCAGGCGGCACTTCAGCTTGATCCAGCTCTTGGTGCGCCCGGAGACGTAGACCGAGTCGGCCTGCTTCGCGATCAGGCCCTCGAGCTGCAGCTTGCAGGCGTGCGCGAGCACCTCCTGCGCGCTGCCGGTGAGGTCTTCGCTGAAGCGCACGGCGGGACTGGACTTCAGCGCTTTTTGAAGCCTCGCCTTGCGCTCGCGCAGCGCCAGTTGGCGAAGATCCCGTCCCGCGAGGAACGGCGCGTCGAAAGCGTAGTAGACGATCTTCGAGCTCGCGCCCGCGTCGAACGCGTTCTGCAGCGCCTGGAAGCTCGAGCGGCCGTCGGCGCGCAGCACCACGATCTCGCCGTCGAGCCAGGTTTCGTCCAGGCCGAGCTTCTCCAGCGCGCCCACCAGATGCGGCAGCTTGCTGGTCCATTCGCGCCCGCTGCGGGTGAAGAGCCGCACGCCGCCCGAGATGCGGGCAAGCATGCGGTAGCCGTCGTGCTTCACCTCGTACACCCAGTCGCCGGTCTTGGGCGGGCGCGTGACGAGGGTGGCGAGCTGCGGCGTGATGAACTGCGGTAGCTCGGCCTTCGCCGCGCGCTTCGATTTCTTGGGCGCGCGCTTTACGCTCTCGGGCCGCTCGGCGACGATGTCGACGTCGTCGCGCGCGGCCTGGTCGCGGCGCTTGATGAGGATCCAGTTCTTCCGGTCCCGCAGCCGGCTGAGAATCCAGCGGCCGCGCAGCTTTTCGCCCTCGAGGCGAAAGCGCAGCGTTCCCTTGCGCAGCGCCGTCCGCGGATCCGGATCCTCGGGCGTCCAGACGCCTTTGTCCCAGAGCAGCACGTCGCCCGCGCCGTACTGCTTCTCGGGGATCACGCCCTCGAACTCGCCGTACTCGAGCGGATGGTCCTCGGTCTGCACCGCGAGGCGCTTGTCCGCGGGATCGAGGCTCGGCCCCTTCGGCACCGCCCAGCTCTTCAGCACGCCGTCGAGCTCGAGGCGAAAGTCGTAGTGCAATCGAGTAGCGTCGTGCCGCTGGATGCAGTAATGCAGCTCGTTTTGCCTGACAGCGGTCTTCCTGCCACGCGGCTCGGGGGTAATCCGGAAATCGCGCATCTCCCGGTAGCGCTCTAAACGGGCCATGCGACCGCAGC
>Ga0075420_100003098_pt1 | contig 14473 bp, 15 predicted proteins | sample SoiMetdeltSBSDD4_FD_75296 | JGI IMG/M metagenome (GOLD analysis project Ga0075420, IMG submission 75296) | Bulk soil microbial communities from a Populus tree surrounding site in Tennessee, USA - Soil MetaG P. deltoides SBSDD4 | ecosystem: Environmental > Terrestrial > Soil > Tree plantation... | reverse complement strand
GCAACACCAGCGGGCCGATCGACCGGATCGTGCGGTTGAGGAACAGCAGCAGGAATACCGACGGCGCGGCATTCAAGAGCCAGATGATGGCCGGTTGGACGAAACCCGGTACGGTGACGCCGAACATCGGCAGCGGCTCCGTGCCGCGCAGCTCGGCGACGCCGCAGATGATTGCCAGCACGCCGAGATAGCCCAGCACGATGTATGACTGCAGGCGGCGATCGCGCCCGACCAGCAGGCCGAGGATCAGCACCGTCGGCCAGGCGTGGGCCCACAACACCACCGCGGTCCGCAGCGGCAATAGCTCCATGCCGCCGAAGCGCAGCAGCAGCACCGTCGCCACCGCGGCGAACGCCAGACCGGCGAGTGAGTGCGCGAGCGCATGGCGCCACAGCAGGCGGTTCGACATGCTGGCGCCGACGGCGGCCGCGTCGTCGAAGGCGAGGGGGGCGTCCGCGGTCCGGCGCGGCCGCACGTCGGCCGGCGGCGTGAACGCATGCCCGCCGGCGCGCATCATGTTGCGCAGAATGGCGCGTTGCAGGAGCAACAGCGCGACGACGCCCAGGACGAGCGTCAGCACCCCCGCAACAAGCAAATTGAATATGATGGCGCCGTCGTGCGCGAATTCCGTCGTCATGTGTCTGCCCCTGGCCGCGGTTATAGGGCCAAGGGCGGTGTCATGTGAACGGTGCCAGGCGATGGGCGCCATGCGGATGGCGCGGTGTGATTGCCGCCGCGAATTGTCAGGTGGTCAGGGGGCCGGGCCGAACCGGTTCGGTTCCGAGGTGCCGCGCAGGAAGCCGAGCTCCACGATGGCCCAGATCAGGCCCACGAACGACAGCACCAACAGGATCGACGCCACCTCCATGGCCCGGACGGTCCAGAAATAAATGCCGGCGATGAAAAGCGCGAACGGCGCGACGCCGTAGATCAGGTACCACCCGGCCGCCTTGTCGCGGTCGTGCAGCCGCTTGATGGTCACCGCGGAATGCATCCAAAGCCCGGTCCCGACGATGAGCACCAAGGCCACATAGCGGCCGATATCGCCGGTGCCGGCGGTCGCGTCTTCGGCGATGCCCGATAAGAACCCGGTGACGGCAACGAACGCCAGAAAGCCCAGAAAGCAATACAATCGGCCGATCCGGCCGTCATAGCCGAACAGCAGATTAATGAAGGTGCCGAAGCGACTTCTCGCGGGGGTATCGGTCAAAGCGGCCATTCCTCGGGCGAGCAGAACGCTACAGAATCATTCGTGTGAGGTGCGGCATCTTACCACGACTCGCGCCCGGGAGGGCTGACGCCGCTGGACGGAATTGATGCCATCATCGGCGCAAAGGGGCCATCGAAAAACGGCCCCGCGTCCTGGGGAGGACATCATGATTTCACGGCGCGGATTCCTGGCGTCGGCAGCCGGCGTGGGCGCAGTGGCGTTCACCTCCCGGCGGGCGCGGGCGCAGGCCTATCCCAACAATATCGTGCGCATCATCGTACCGTTCCCGCCCGGTGGGGCGACCGACGTGCTCGGCCGCGTGGTCGCGCACCATCTCCAGGGCCTGTGGGGCCAGACCGTGGTGACCGAATACAAGCCCGGTGCGTCGGGCCTGCTCGGCGCCCGCCAGGTCATCGCCTCGCCGGCGGACGGCTATACGCTGATGCTGGCGTCCACCGGCGCCATCCTGTCGGTGGCGGCGAGCCAGGGCATCGAGCCGAAGGACTACGAGGTGACGCGCGAGCTCGCGCCGATCTCGCTGGTGGCGGCGCCGTCCTACATCCTGGTGGTCAATCCGTCGGTGCCAGTGAAGAGCGCCGCCGACATCATTGCCTACGCCAAGGCCAATCCCGGCAAGCTCACTTACGGCTCCTCCGGCGTCGGCACCGCGTCGCATCTCTCGGGCGCGCTGTTCGGGCAGATGGCCGGGGTCAACCTGCTGCATGTGCCCTATCGCGGCACCAGCCCGGCGGTGAACGATCTGCTCGGCGGGCAGATCAACATGCTGTTCTCGCCGCCGCAGGTGGTCACGCAGCATATCGCGATCGGCAAGCTTCGCATGATCGGCACCACCGGTGCGGAGCGCTCGGCGCTGTTCCCGGATTTCCCGACGCTGGCGGAGACCGGGTTGCCGAATTACGCGTCGCTCGGCTGGTTCGGCCTGTTCGCACCGGCCAAGACGGCGGCCGCGATCGTGAGCAAGATCAGCGCCGACACCGCCACGGTGCTCGCGCTCGACGACGCCAAGAAACGGCTGATCGAGGCTGGCGCGGAGCCGGCCGCGAACGCGCCCGATGTGTTCACGACGTTCGTCAACCAGGACATCGCCAAGTGGCTCGACCTCGCCCAGAAGGCGAATATCAAGTTGAGCCCGTGAGCGAGCGACTGGTTTGTAGGGTAGGTTGAGCGCTAGCGAAACCCACCGCCCAGCCGAGCGGAAGGAGGGTGGGTTTCGTTCCACTCAACCCACCCTACGAACTCGCCCCCTTGGTGCCCATCACCTGGTCCGGATAGGTGAAGTACCACTCCAGGATTTTGCGATACACCGCGGTAAGCTGGACGAGGTCGGCGACCGGCGTGCGCTCGTCGACCTGATGCATGGTGCGGCCGACCAGGCCGAATTCCAGCACCGGGCAATAATTCTTGATGAAGCGCGCGTCGGAGGTGCCGCCCGACGTGGACAGCGCCGGCGTGCGCCCCGTCACCTTCTCGATGGCGCCGGCCACGAGATCGACGAACGGTCCCGACGGCGCGAGGAATACGTCGGCGTTCGACGGCTCCCATTCGATGTGCCAGCGGATGTGGCTGCGCGCGGTGTTCTGGGCGCGGACTTCGAGCAGCGCGCGCAGTGATTCCTGGGTGTAGTTGTCGTTGAAGCGCACGTTGAAGCGGGCGCGGGCGACCGCCGGGATCAGGTTCACCACCGGATTGCCGATGTCGATCGAGGTGAATTCGAGATTGGACGGGCCGAAATTCGCGCTGCCGCTGTCGAGCGGCTCGTACATCAGCGCGCCCATCAGCGCCACCAGGCCGCGCACCGGATTGTCGGCGCGTTCCGGATAGGCGACGTGGCCCTGCTTGCCGGTGACCACCAGCGTGCCGTTCTGCGAGCCGCGGCGGCCGACCTTGACCATATCGCCGACAGCGTCGGTGTTGCTCGGCTCGCCGAGGATGCAGTGATCGAATTTCTCGCCCCGCTCGGCCGCCCATTGCAGGAGCTTCACGGTGCCGTTGACGGCGATGCCTTCTTCGTCGCCGGTGATCAGGAACGAGATCGACCCTTGCGGCGGACCTTCGGCGAGATGATCGAGCGTCGCGGCGACGGCGCAGGCGATCGCGCCCTTCATGTCGACCGCGCCGCGGCCGTACAGCATGTCGCCGACGACCTCGGCGGCGAACGGCGGTTGCGACCACGCGGCGTCGTCGCCGGGCGGCACGACGTCGGTATGACCCGCGAACATGAGGTGGGGGGCGCCAGTGCCGATGCGGGCGTAGAGGTTCTCGACCGGCGCGGTGCCGGGCTCCTGGAACGTCACGCGGTCGACTGCAAAACCCGCCGACCTGAGCACCGTTTCGAGCAGCGACAGTGCGCCGCCCTCAGCCGGTGTGACCGAGGGGCAGCGCAGCAGGTCGCGTGCGAGGGTAATGGCGTCGACCGTGGGGGCGCTCATGCCCCGCCAATAGGGCAGGGCCGAGCGCCCGTCAACGCGCCTAGATAAGTCGGGCGCGGTCGATCAGCGGGGGCCTTCCAGCGGATCCGGGCCGTACTGGTTCGGGCCCACGGTGCCGCGCAGGAAGCCGATCTCGACCAGGCCCCAGATCGACAGCGCAAGGCCGGCCAGGGTGAAGATCAGGCCGATCCCTTCGATCTGTTCGCCGATCCCTTGCAGGATGGCCGGCACGATCCAGAACAGGACCAGCCACCAGCCTGATTTGTTGCGGTCATGCAGGCGCTTCGCGCCCAGGGCCAGACCGATCCAGAGCAGCGGAATGTAGGCGATGATCAGGATGAAGAGCAGCACGCCCAGGCCGGACAGGTCGCCAGCAAGGATGCTCGCACCGCCGCCGATGACGACGGCCGCGACGACCACAAGGAAGATAACCATCAAACAAAGCGCCGTCAGCCAGTACGGCTTACGGTTCAGCCGCCCGGTAAACGAAAAAAGTAATTGGCTCATCGACATGGTCCAGCCCTCGCTTTCGAAATCTCCCAGAACGGTCGATTTCTACCCAAATCTTGCGACGGCGCCAGCCTCTATCGCGAAGTGCACACGGGTTATTGGCTTGCGTGTTGCATTGCGAGCGGATCGGGACCGTAGCGGTTGGGTCCAGCGGTGCCCCGGCGGAATCCGAAATCGACCAGCAGGATGAGGCCCATGACGCCGACGGGAACGCCGACGACATAGAACAGCGTGCTCGGGTTGGTCATCGGGCCGGAAAGGTCGAGCAGCATTAGGAGATTGAGAACGATGGCGCCGGCGATGAACACGCCCGCCACCCAAGTCGGCACGTTGCGGTCGTGCCCACGCTTGGCGAACACCGCGAATTCAGGGTAGGCGATCAGCAGGCTGACGATCGAGCTCCAGCGGTCTCCCAGTGCGACGTGTGCGACCAGCTCCGGCACCGACAAGCAGAGCAGCGCGATCCAGAACGGCTTGCGGCTGATGCGGCCTTCGAGGCTGGTGAGGAGATGCATCCAGTCCATCGAGGCCTCCGCATCGGTCACAGGTCTCTCCACCGCTCATTCCCGCGCAAGCGGGAATCCAGAGTCTGGGTCCCCGCTTTCGCGGGGACGAGCGGAAGAGCAATAGGATCAATCCCGCAGCAGCTCGTTGATCGAGGTTTTGGAGCGGGTCTTCTCGTCGACGCGCTTGACGATCACGGCACAGTAGAGGCTCGGGCCGCCGCTCTTGCCCGGCAGCGATCCCGGCACCACGACCGAATAGGCCGGCACCTCGCCCACATGCACCGTGCCGGTGTCGCGGTCGATGATGCGGGTCGATGCGCCGAGGAACACGCCCATCGACAGCACCGAGCCCTCGCGCACGACGACACCCTCGGCGACCTCGGAGCGGGCGCCGACGAAGCAGTTGTCCTCGATGATGACGGGACCGGCCTGCAGCGGCTCCAGCACGCCGCCGATGCCGGCGCCGCCGGAGATGTGACAGTTCTTGCCGATCTGCGCGCAGGAACCGACGGTCGCCCAGGTATCGATCATGGTGCCGGAATCGACATAGGCGCCGATGTTCACGAACGACGGCATCAGCACCACGCCGGGCGCCACATAAGCCGAGCGCCGCACCACGCAGTTCGGCACCGCGCGGAAGCCGGCGGCGCGGAAGCGTGCCTCGTCCCAGCCTTCGAACTTGGAGGCGACCTTGTCCCACCATACCGACTGGCCGGGGCCGCCGGGCACGACGCTCATGTCGTTGAGCCGGAACGACAGCAGCACGGCCTTCTTGAGCCACTGATTGACCGACCAGTTGCCGTTGTCGCCCTTCACGGCGACGCGGACCTCGCCGCGGTCGAGCAGGTCGAGCGCGGTTTCCACCGCGTCGCGCACCGCGCCCTTGGTCGAGGGGCCGATGCCGTCACGCGCCTCGAAGGCGTCGTCGATGGTCTTGGCGAGTTCTGCGTGCGACATGCGGATTCCTCGGGATTCCTCGGGCGTTTGAGAGCGCGTTTTGTCGAGGGAAGGGCGGGGGATGTCAAGGCGGCCGGACTTGGTTAGTCTCAGGTCCGTGGTGGAGGAATGGTGATGACCGGAATAATCGTCGCGCTCACGGCGCTGTTTGCCGTCGATCCGGCGCTTGCGCATCACCCGATGGGCGGCGCGACCCCGACCACCTTCTGGCACGGCCTGCTCTCGGGGTTCGGGCATCCGGTCATCGGGCTCGATCATCTGGCCGCCGTCATCGCGGTCGGTTGCCTGGCGGCGGCGCAGCGGAAGGGCGCGATGCTCGCGGCCGGCTATGTGATCGCAACCGTGGTCGGCGCGGCCGCGCATATCGGCGAGGCGACGGTGCCGAACGCCGAGGTTTTCGTCGCATTATCCGTGGTGGCGCTCGGGCTGATCGTGTTCCGCAAGGCGCCGTTGCGCCGCCATGTCGCCTTCGCGCTGTTCGCGGCCGCCGGGCTGATCAACGGCTATGCGCTCGGCGAGACCATTGCCGGCGCGGAGCGCACGCCGATCCTCGCCTATTTCATCGGGCTGGCCGCGATCCAGATCGCCATCGCGCTCGCGGTCATGTTCGGCGTGCGCATGCTGACGACACGCGCGTCGTTGCAACTCCTCGCCATGCGGGTGATCGGCGCGTTCGCGGTCGGTGCCGGGGCGGCGATCCTGCTGCAGCGCTACGCGACTGGCGCGTGATTGTCGCGTGTATCTCTCCACGTCATTGCCGGGCTTGACCCGGCAATCCATCTTCTTACGAAAAATGATGGATGCGCGGGTCACCAGGGCGTCTACGCCCGTCTTCGACGTGCTATGCCCGCGCATGACGATCGCGTATAGGCATCCCACCTCGCCAAATTCACTAATCGCTCTTCAGCCGCTTGCGTAGCGTTCGATTGAACACATCCGCCGCCTCGTACTGCACCCAATGCCCGGCGCCGGGGATGACGTCGAAGGTCGCGCCCGGCCTGAACTGCTCGAGCTTCTCGCGCCGTTCGTCGAGATAGGGGCCGGCGGTGACGTCGTGCTCGCCCCAGATGCCGGCGAGCCGGCCCTTGAACTGCGGCAGCGTGTGGGAAAGATCGCCGGTCGGGATGATGTGCTTGCCGCGCACGCGCGAGCGCTCGGCGTTGTGGAGTTGCATGTAGAGCGCCGCTTCGTCGATCGCGTCGGGATCGTGCACCATCAGGATGCTGAGGTTCTTGCGATGCGCCTCGCGCTTCTGCGCGTCGGTCGGCAGCCGCCGCCATGACTTCATCGGCGCGATCTCGGGACGCCGCGCGGTGGTGCCGGTCGCGCCGACCAAAGCGAGGCAGGTGACGCGTTCACCCGCGAGTTTGGTGACGAAACCCGAGACCAGCCCGCCCATCGAGAAGCCGGCAACGGCGAAGCGGCGGTCCGCGCCGATGATCGCGTCGATGCCGGCGAGCAGCGCGGCCGAGACCTTCTCGACGCTGGTCGGCATCTCAGGGCTCGCGGATTCGCCTGAGCCCGGGATATCCGGCACCAGCAGCATGCGGTCGCGAGACAAGTCCGCGACGTTGCGCATCCAGTGCATCCAGCTTCCAGTGCCGCCGTGCAGCAGCACCAGCGGCTCGCCTGACCCCCACATGCGCCAGACCAGGCCGCCATCGCCGACCGGCGTGGTGCGGTGGGTCGCGGCGTTGTCGAGGCGTTCGATGAGGGCGGGGCGGGCGGTTGGTTCTGTTGTCATGATTCGTAATAGGTCGAGGCGTCGGCGGCGAGCGAGGAACGCAGCGGCACCTGTGCGGCGTCGTAGCCGTAAAGCCAGTCCGGGTTGGTTTGGTTACGCATCCAGGTGTTGGCGCTGGAGCCGGTCTGCACCAGGCTCGCGCGCGGCTTGCGCGCCTGCTCGTACAGGCGGAACGCGCCGTCGAGCGTGTCGGCCTGATCGACCGCGCGCGCCAGCACCACCGCGTCCTCAAGCGCCATTGCCGCGCCTGACGCCATGTAGGGCGTCATCGGGTGGCAGGCGTCGCCCAGCAGGACGACATTGCCCTTGGACCACACCGGCAGCGGATCGCGCTCGTAGATCCCCCACTTGTGCACCTGCGGCGCCGCCGCGAGCACCTTCTGCACGTCGGAATGAAACATCGAGAACGCCGCGCGCAACTCGGCGAGATCGCCGGTCATCGACCAGGACTCTTTGGTCATCCAGTCGGCTTTCTCCGGCTGGCTGGTGGTGAAATAGACCTCGTCGCGTTTCGCGGTGACGTAATAGATCACGATGTGGCGGTCCTTGCCCCACCATTTGCTGCGCGACGTTCCGATGTCGACGCCGCGCAGCAGCGACACCGGAAACGTGGTCCGGTAGGCGAGCCGTCCGGTGAAGCGCGGCTGCTCCGGTCCGGCGACGTGGTCGCGGATCAGCGAGTGCACGCCGTCGGCGCCGATCACCGCGTCGGCCTCGACCTCGCTGCCGTCGGCGAAGGTGAGTTCGACGCGCGCGCCGCGCTCGCGGATCTGCGTGAGCTTCTTGCCGAAGCGGATATTTTCAACCGGCACGATGGCGGCGAGCGCTTCATGCAGGTCGCCACGGTGCATGGTCAGGTAAGGCGCGCCGTAGCGGGCCTCGACCTCGCTGCCGAGCGGATGATCGTTGGTGACCTTGCCGGAGAGCGCGTCGCGGTTGAGTGAGGTCGCCGGTGCGAATGCGACGGCGCGGGTGCGCTCCTCGATGCCGAGCCAGCGATGGACCTTCACGGCATTGGGGCTCTGCTGGATGCCGGCGCCGACCCGCGCGAACGCCGCGGCCTGCTCGTAGATGACAGGCTCGATGAAATACTTCCGCAGCGCCGCCGCGACGGCGAGCCCGCCGATGCCGGCACCCACGATCGCGACCGAGAGTTTCTGCTGATTGCGCATGTGGTCTCTAAGGCGCGTGCCGCGCACTCGGTGTGTTCCCTCTCCCGCCGAAGTCGGATGTTTCCGACTTCGGCCACTTAATTAAGTGCTGAACTCGGGTAAACCCGAGTTCAGTTGGGGAGAGGGCTAGGGTGAGGGGGTTCGAACTTATCGAGAGAGCGAACCCCCTCACCCCACCCCTCTCCCCATGGGAGAGGGAGCAGACCGAATGCGCTGCTTGATCGTGGGCTCTATTCATTAGTCAGTACTACCGCTTCGCGGCAATCGATTCCAGGAAGGTGACGATGTTGTCGGTGACGTGATCGACATGGGGCTCGTCGCGGCCTTCGAGCTCCCAGTCTTCGCGGAACACCTCGCGGGTGTTCTCCGGCACCACCAGCACCGTGGTCATGCCGAGCCGGTGCGGCACCGCGAGGTTGCGCGCGAGGTCCTCGAACATGGCCGCGTGCTCGGGATTGACGCTGTGCATCTTGAGGAAGCGGTCATAGACCAGCGGCGACGGCTTCGGCTCGAGCTCGCCCGCGACGATGTCGAACACATCTTCGAAGTGCCTATCAAGTTGAAGCCGCGCCAGCACCGCGTCGGCGTGGGCGCGTGTGCCGTTGGTGAGGATCAGCTTGCGGCCGGGCAGCCGCTCGATGGCGCGGCCGAGCGGGGGATTGGGCTCAAGCGGCGAATGATCGACCTGATGCACGAACTCGAGGAAATTGTCGGGCTTCATGCCGTGCTCGGTCATCAGGCCGCGCATCGAGGTGCCGTAGCGCTTGTAGTAGTCTTTCTGGAGCCGGAAAGCTTCCTCGGGTCCGATCTTGAGGAAGTCCGAAATATAGTCGCGGATGCGCTCGTCGACCTGATGCCAGAGATTGACGTGGTGCGGATAGAGGGTGTTGTCGAGGTCGAACACCCACGTCTCGATGTGGTCGAAGCGGCGCGGGGCGGGGCGGTCAGGCGTCGGCATTGTTCAACAGCTTTCGCCCATGAAAAAAGAACCGCACGAAGAACGGTGTCCAGAACACGGCGAACGACAGCCCGGTGGCCAGCCAGATTCCCGAACCGGGCCGGCCATCGTATCGTCCAATCGCCATGACAAGCAGTATGAAAATGAAGGAACCTAAGCTGCCGATTGCGAAGCAATACAGCCCAGAGCAATCGACCTGATTCAACCACGCCATTCTAATGAGCGAGACTGCGGCAAGCAGCATAAATACCGCCAGGAACGGAATGATGATGGAGGCCTTCGACAAGAACGCGAGGAGCATAAAAAGAAAGATTTGAGCCAGACAGCAGATCGAAATTGCCATGCATGCAGATCGATACTCGCCAGAGGTCTGCGGAAGCGAAAACAGAGCACGAGGAAACACCAGGTTCCTGGTAAATGTGGAACGATTTCGAAGCCGCTCCTCTGGTGGGACCTCTGACGCCATTGGCCGCCACCTGATCCTGCATCACCGCCGCATCAGCGTGCCGGCGCCGTGGTCGGTGAGCAGCTCCAGCAGCACCGCATGCGGCACGCGGCCGTCGAGGATGACGACGCCCTCGACCCCCTGCTCGAGCGCGTAGAGGCAGGTCTCGACCTTGGGGATCATGCCGCCGGAGATGGTGCCGTCGGCGATCAGGCGGCGCGCCTCGTCGGCCGTCAATTCGTCGATCAGCTTCTTCGACTTGTCGAGCACGCCGGGCACGTCGGTGAGCAGCAGCAGGCGCTTGGCCTTGAGTGCGCCCGCAATCGCGCCGGCGAAGGTGTCGGCGTTGACGTTGTAGGTGGTGCCGTCGGCGGAGGTCGCGAGCGGCGCCAGCACCGGGATCAGCTCGCGCCCGAGGATCTGGTCGAGCACCATGGTGTCGACCCGTTCCGGCTCGCCGACGAAGCCGAGGTCGATCACCCTCTCGATATTGGAGCCGGGATCGGAGACATGGCGGCTGAGCTTGCGCGCCTTGACCATGTCGCCGTCCTTGCCGCTCAGCCCGACCGCCTTGCCGCCGGCCGCGTTGATGAAGCCGACAATCTGCTTGTTGATCGAGCCGGCCAGCACCATCTCGACGACCTCGATGGTGGCGGCGTCGGTGATGCGCAGGCCGTCCGCGAACTCCGACTTGATGCCGAGGCGCTTGAGCATGCCGCCGATCTGCGGCCCACCGCCGTGCACCACGACCGGGTTGATGGCGGTCTGCTCCATCAGCACGATGTCGCGGGCGAAGCTGCGCGCCATCTCCTCTTCGCCCATGGCGTGGCCGCCGTATTTCACCACGACGATCTCCTCGTCGTAGCGCTGCATATGCGGCAGCGCCTCGGTCAGGACGTGGGCGATATCGTGGGGCGAGACAGTCATGGCGCGGTCCTCAGAGCCTCTGGCTTCCTCCGCCCTCATCCTGAGGAGCGCCGAAGGCGCGTCTCGAAGGATGGGGCGGCCCCCATGGTTCGAGACGGCGCAACGCAATCAAGTATACGCAGATTGCGTAAACTTATCTGCGGTGCGCCTCCTCGGCATGAGGCCGGGAGAGAGCGAACCCAGCTCTCGGCGGGTGCTTTTTACCGGGCGCTGCGGCGAGGCGAAAGGGCGGATTTATGACGAATTGGAAGCCGCGCGCTCCGCACACAGCCGCGCGATCGCCGCGCGCAACTCCGGCATGCCCTCACCGCTGCGCGACGAGGTCGCCAGCACGTCCGGGAAGGCGGCGGGGTGCTTCTTGAGCGCGGCGTTGGTCGCCGCGATCCGCTCCACGAGGTCGGCCGGCTTCACCTGGTCGGCTTTGGTCAGAACGACCTGATAGTTGACCGCCGCCTTGTCGAGCGTCTTCAAGACGTCTTCGTCGACCGGCTTGAGGCCGTGCCGGCCGTCGATCAGCACGTAGACGCGTGCCAGGTTGGCGCGGCCGGCGAGAAACGCATGGATCAGCGCGGTCCAGGCCTTCACCTTGGACTTGGACGCTTCGGCGTAGCCGTAGCCCGGCATGTCGACCAGGACGAGCGGATCGCCCGACATGCGTGGTTCGGGGCCGCGGAAGAAGATCAGCTCCTGGGTGCGGCCGGGCGTGTGCGAGGTGCGCGCCAGCGCGTTCCGCCCGGTGAGCGCATTGATCAGGCTCGACTTGCCGACATTGGAGCGCCCGGCAAAGGCGATCTCCAGGCCGCGCATCGGCGGCAGCACCTCGAATTTGTTCGCGGCGTGGAAGAACTGCCAATCGCCCGCAAACAGCTTGCGGCCGGTCTCGATCTCGTCGGCGGTGTGATCGCTCATGTTATGCCGCTCGTTCCGCCCCCTCAGGGGAGGGGGACGGCATGTGCCGATCCGTGGCGGCAGGCTGTCTTCATCGCACGCAAGGACTGAGCGGACGGCAGGTTCCTACTGCGTCTTGCCGTCGTCTTTCTTCTTCAGGCCGAACACTTCCTTGATGTTGTCCCACAGCTCGATCTTCGCGCCGTGCTTGCGCATGATGTAGCTCTGCTGCGTGACCGAGAGCAGGTTGTTCCAGGCCCAGTAGATCACCAGCCCGGCCGAGAAGCTCGCCAGCATGAAGGTGAAGATCAGCGGCATCCAGTCGAAGATCATCTTCTGGGTCGGGTCCGGCGGCGCCGGGTTGAGCTTCATCTGCAGCCACATCGTGATGCCCATGACGATCGGCCACACGCCGATCATCAGGAACGGGCCGATGGTCGGGCCCATGGTGTGCAGCGGATCCCAGGGGATGAGGCCGAACAGGTTGAAGAGCGTCGTCGGATCCGGCGCCGAGAGGTCCTTGATCCAGCAGAAGAACGGCGCGTGGCGCATTTCGATGGTGATGAACAAGATCTTGTAGAGCGCGAAGAAGACCGGGATCTGAATCACGATCGGCAGGCAGCCCGCGATCGGATTGATCTTCTCCTTCTTGTAGAGCTCCATCATCGCTTGCTGTTGCTTGACCTTGTCGTCGCCGTAGCGCTCGCGGATCGCCAGCAATTCCGGCTGCACCGCCTTCATCTTCGCCATCGAGGCGTATGATTTGCTGGCGAGCGGGAAGAAGAAGAACTTGATGATGACGGTGATCAGCAGGATCGCGACGCCGAAGTTGCCGAAGTAGCGGAACAGCGCGTCCAGCGCCAAGAACATCGGCTTGGTGAAGAAGTGGAAATAGCCCCAGTCGATCAAGAGATCGAAGCGGTTGAGCTCGAGGTTCTTGTTGTAGCCGGGGATGGTGAAGATCGAATAGTCGACGCCAACGACGTTCACTTCCTTGGCGCCGGCGAACAGCCGGGCATTGGCGACACCGGTCGCGCCCGCCGGAATCGTGACCGGGTCGAGCAGATAGTGGGTCTGGTAGGTCTTGATGGTGCCGCTCATGCCGCTCGAGAACACCGCCTGGATCGTGGCGTTGTTGTCCGGCAGCAGCGCCGCCGCCCAGTATTTGTCGGTAATGCCGAGCCAGGCATTCGCCGTCGGCTTGAATGAAATCTGCTTCTGCTTTTCGATTTCGGCGTAGCCGACCTCTTTCAGGCCCTGCTCGCCGAGAACGCCGATCAGTCCTTCATGCAGGATGTAGAAGCCCTCGAGCTTCTGGTGCCCGTGGCGGGAGATCAGCGCGTACGGATAAAGCGTGGCGGGCTCTGCGCCTCTGTTCACGACCTCGTCCCGCACCGTGAACAGGTAGTTTTCGTCGACCGCGATGGTGCGCCGGAACTCCAGGCCCTGGCCGTTGTCGTGGATCAACGTGACGGGACGGCCGACGCCGAGCGTGCCCGCGCCTTGTTGCTTCCAGAGGGTTTCGCTGTTCGGCAGCGGCATGGTGTTGCCGGCCATCGGGGCCCATCCGAACTCCGCGTAGAACGGCAGCGGCGCGCCAGACGGCGAAAGCAGGACGACGGGTGGCGACTTCGGATCGACGGTCTCGCGGTAGTTCGTGAGCGTCAGGTCGTCGACGCGGCCGCCTCTGAGGTTGATGGAGCCGGCGACGCGGGGCGTCTCGATGTTCACGCGCGGCGACGCCGCGATGGCGGCCTCGCGGGTCAGCGTCTGGCCCGGCACTGCGCCGGGCACCGGCACGGCCTGGCCCGGGACCGGCTGGGTGCCGTTAGGCGCCGGCTGCCCGGTCGGGGCGGGCGTTCCTTGCGGCGTGACCTGCGTTTGCTGTTGTTGCTGCTGCTTCTGTTGTTGTTGCTGCTGCATGTTCGGCAGGCCGAAAAAGACCTGCCATCCGATCAGCACGATGGCCGACAGCACGATGGCGAGCAGCATGTTTTTTTGGTCGTTCATCTCACCGGCCCGTGTTGCGCCCGCCACCCGGCGCGGAGCGCTGGCGCTCGATGCGTCCCAGCGCGTTGCTGAAGTCTTCGATCATGTGGTCGAACTGCCTACTCAAGGCAGTGCGCCGTCCAACCAGCACGTAGTCGTAGCCCGCGCGCAGACTGTCCGCCGCGGAGCGCTTGACGATGTCCCGCAGCCGCCGGCGCACGCGATTGCGCTCGACCGCGGTCCCGACCTTGCGCGACACCGTGAACCCGATGCGGGGCGGCTCTCCGTCCTCGCGGTTGCGTCCCTGCAGCACGAACCCCGCGGTCGCAACCTTGGCGCCGGTGGCTGCGGCCAGGAAATCCGCCCGCTGCTTCAACCGGACCATTTTGATGTGCGAGTTCTCGGGATCAGGCGCTGAGACGCTTGCGACCGCGAACGCGCCGGGCCTGCACGACCTTGCGGCCGCCAGTCGTCGCCATGCGTGCGCGAAATCCGTGACGGCGCTTGCGCACCAGCTTGCTGGGTTGATAGGTCCGCTTCACGGGTTCTTCTCCGCCTTATGCTGGGTGATGCCGAAGGGTTGCCCCCAAAGTCGACCCCAAGTCGCGTTTTTCACAAGTCGCGTTTCTCAAGGCGATGCCGAAATGCGGCCTCGCGGAAAAACACCATCTGTGGGGATCGCCGGCACTTTCAAGTCCCGCGGCTTATAAGGGACGG
>Ga0075420_100003097_pt1 | contig 14476 bp, 9 predicted proteins | sample SoiMetdeltSBSDD4_FD_75296 | JGI IMG/M metagenome (GOLD analysis project Ga0075420, IMG submission 75296) | Bulk soil microbial communities from a Populus tree surrounding site in Tennessee, USA - Soil MetaG P. deltoides SBSDD4 | ecosystem: Environmental > Terrestrial > Soil > Tree plantation... | reverse complement strand
CCAGAGTCCGTTCGCCTCTAACCGCGTCACCCACTTCGTAGACCAGCGACCCATTCGCCGAAAGCGCGAAGTTGGCCGCACCGCTCGGCTTGGTGATCACGCGGTCGAACACGGGCACCGGGTTGCCGTGAGCCGTCAGCGTATTCACGTCGAAGCGAACCGCCCGTAGCGTTCCCGAAAAGCTGTACACAATGTGGCCGGACGAGGCATATCGAGCCTGGCCGCCACCCGACGCCAACGTTTTCACCGCACCCGACTTGAGATCGAGCACAGCGATCTGGCCGTCCGAGCCGCGAAGTCCTGGCGGCAGGCGAGTGAACAGCACGGCACGTGCACCGGGCAGAAGCTCCGGAAGCACATGATTCTCTCCGTTCATCTCCGTTGTGATCTGGACAGCCTCCCCGCCTGTGTCTGAAATGCGCATCAGGCCCTGCCCGCCGTTGTCCTTGTAGACAATCGAGCCGTCCTCGCCCCAACTTGCGCCCAGGCCGGTTCCGGTAATCGGCGCGATCGTGACGATTGGGCCGCCGTTCGCCGAGATGCGTTTGAGCGCGGCTCCGTCGAAGAAACCGATCGACTCGCCATCCGGGGAGAAGAAAGGCATGCGTAAAACACCCGCACCTTCGATGCGCACGCTTTCAATCCGGTCGAGGGCCCGCACATACATCACGCGCCTTCCCTGTTCGATGCTCAAGAAGACCACACGTGATCCATCAGGAGACACGGCGAGGTCAGGATCGAGTTGGCTCGGTGTGATGGCGGCGCCGTTCGGTGGCACGATCGCGAGCCGAACGACTCGAGGTTCGGCATCCGGCCAGATGCGTCGTGCGACCAAAGCCCCTAGCCCGGCCACGACAATGCCGGCGACCGCGATGCCGCCGGCCATTGCCAGCGTCCGTCTCCACGGACGCGGCGCGCGACCCGCTGTCGCGGGCGTGTCAACCGGAACGTCGAACGCACCATCGAGCGCGAGACGCATGTCTCCAATGTCGTGCACGCGCTGACTCGGATCTTTGGCGAGACATCGCTTCAGGTAGTGACGAACGGTGGGCGACACGCTGGAGGGAATCAGCGACCAGTCCGGATCGCCGCGGAGAATAGCGGCGAGCGTATCGGAGACGTCCTCGCCCTGGAATGCCCGTCGGCCGGTGAGCATCTCGTACAGCACGCAGCCGAACGCCCAGATGTCAGACCGCTTGTCGACTGGTTTGCCACGGGCCTGCTCCGGGCTCATGTACGCGGCTGTCCCGAGGATGACGCCAACCCCAGTCGCCAGCGTCGGACTCATGAGCGTGGGCGACGCGGTGGCGTCGATCGCGGTGCGAGTCGAGGAATCCGATCCCGACGATAGCTTCGCGAGACCGAAGTCGAGCACCTTCACCGAACCGTCGGCGGCAATCTTCACGTTCGAGGGTTTCAGATCGCGGTGGGTGATTCCTCGTTCGTGAGCGGCCTCGAGCGCCAACGCAATCTGACGAGCGAGACGAAGCGCTTCAGGCGGGTCTAAAGACCCGCCTCTACGTTCGTCTGTCCCGACGGCGATCAGATCTGCGAGCGTCTGGCCGTCGACAAGCTCCATGACCAGCGCGCGCGTGTCGCCGGAATCTTCGAAGCCGTAGATGTGTGCGATGTGGGGATGATTGAGGCTGGCGAGGACCTGCGCCTCACGGTCGAAGCGGGCCAGCCGCTCAGGATCACTGGCGAATGCCGCAGGGAGGAGCTTGAGCGCGACGTCGCGTCCGAGCTTCGCGTCGCGCGCCCGGTACACCTCGCCCATTCCGCCGGCGCCCAGCGAGCCGACCACTTCGTAGGGACCGATGCGCGTGCCGGGGGTGAGGGGCATCGTGCGCGGATTCTACTTGCCCGCGGCTTCCTCTGCCCTCGCCGCCGACAGCATTCCGCGAAGGCTGTAGTTGCCCTCGTGACAGGCGTACTCGAGCAGCTCGCCGCGCGAGCGTTTCCAGTTGATCACTGCCGTCCACGGCTTCGTCCACATCGTCGGGTTGTCGACGGTGAACGTGTACTCGATCGTATCGTCGGCGGTGCGGCGGAAGCGCTCGACGAGCCGGAGGTTTTCGTCCGAGAGGACGTTGTACCCACCCATGGGATTCCCCTTGGGATGGAAGTTCGTGGTTTCGACGACGAGCGTGTCGCCGTCCCACTTCCCGCGCGAGTCCCCCATGTAATTGCGTATCGACGAGGACAGATGCGGCTGTCCGTTCAGGGGAATGATGCGAGCGTCGTGGATCTTCTCGTACTGAATCGCTACGTACTGCGGCGTCTGCACGATGCGGTAGACCGCCATGTATGCGGCAAACAGATCCGGGAAGCCGTAGTGAATGCAGCGATCCTGCAGCGACATGTCCTGCGCCGAGGCACCGACGCGTCCGAACCGTCCGAGCGCCGCCGCGCGGAGCCGGGCACCCGCTGGTGTCGGTGGCGGCAACTTCCCGTCCGCCGGATCTTCGATCAAGGACGTTCGCTTCTCGAAGTAGCGGTCGGGCAGCCAGTTTTGACTGTACGAGCCGGTCGAGCCCAGTCCGCGTGGCGTCGTGTTGGCCAACAACGTCTGATACAACGCGTCCCCGAAGGTCGCCTCCGCATCGGGCCCAAAGAGCGTCGCCGCGCGGCGCTTCATCGACTCGAGTTCCTCATCCGAGAGCCGTGGCTTGTCGGCAAGCTGGCGCGGCCGCTCGAGCGGCGTCGCGCTGTTGTTCTCCCACACGCCTTCGAGATCGGGTTGGCCATCGGTCGTGCGCGGGACCACCCACTTTTGCGCGTCGATGTGAACGGTCAACGAGGCGATGGCCAGGGAGAACGCAACGACGGTCGTGCGGGCAACTCGAGCCATAAGTCCTCCGGTGTGGTCGTTATTCTGCTTCATTCTGGTCCGGCTGCCGCCTTCGCGCGCCATGCGCGCTACTGCGAGCCTCGCCGAAGCCCTCGGCGGAGGCGGGCCGGACTTTACAATTCGGCTTCGAGCTTAGACACCAACGCATCCAGCTCCGTCGCCACAGCCTTGACGGTATCCGGCTGGCTCAGATCGACGCCCGCGCGAGCAAGCAGATCCATCGGATAGGCGCTTCCGCCGGCGGACAGCAACGCGAGGTACCGCTCGACCGCGTCCTGGCGGCTCCCTGGATCGCCGGCACGAATGCCCTGCATCAGCCTGGCCGTCGAGGCGAAGCACGTGGCGTATTGGTAGACGTAGTACGGCGTGCTGAAGAAGTGCGGAATGCGCGCCCAGGTGACATCCGAGATCGACTCGTGGTCGATGACGTCGCCATAGTAGTCGCGCAGCAGCGTCGCGTAGATGGTGCGTAGTGTCTCGGCGGTGATTGGTTGATCCCGTTCGACGAGCCGGTGCGCCTGCAGCTCGAAATCCGCGAACATCACCTGCGTGTAGAACGTGCCGGCAATGCTGTCGATAGCATGTTGCAGCAGCATCGCGCGCTGCTCGCCGCTCGTCGCCCGCTCCAGCATCAAGTCGAGGAAGAGTGCCTCGCTCAGCGTCGACGGCACCTCTGCGACGAAGATCGTGTATCCGGCGTAGACGAAGGGCTGCGCCTGATGCGACAGCATCGTGTGCATCGAGTGGCCCATCTCGTGCGCGAGCGTAAATACAGCGTCGAGCGTCTCGTTGTAGTTAAGCAGCATGTACGGATGCGCACCGTACACCGGCGCGGAATACGCACCGCTGCGCTTCCCGGCATTCTCGAAGACGTCGATCCAGCGTCCGTCGAACGCCGATCGCACTTGCTGCTGATATGCAGTGCCGAGCGGCTCGACTGAGTCGACGATCCAATCGCCAATCTCGTCGAAGGCATAGCGGACGTCGTGCTGCACAAGCGGCACGAAGATGTCGTAGAGGCGGTACGACTCGAGTCCGAGCGCCTTCCGCCGCAGCCGATGGTAGCGGCGCAGCGGCTCGACACCCGCCTTGGTGACGGCGATCAGATTCTCGACGACGGAGGTCGGGATGTTGTTGCCGTGCAGCGCGGCATGCAGCGTGGACTCGTAGCCGCGGGCCCGCGCATGGAACCAGTCGCGCTGCAGCACGCCGTTGTAGAGCGACGCGTAGGTATTCTGGTTATTCGCGTAGGACTGGTGAAACGCGCGATAAGCCGCGGCGCGATCCTCCTGGCGGCGGTTGGTTTCGAGCAGCGCGCGGTACTGCCCGTAGGTCAGCGTCACCTGATCGCCGCTGGCCAGCGTGATCGACGGGAACTTCATGTCCGCGGTCGTCAACGCGGCATAGCTGTCGTGCGGGACGCTGCCGAAGCGGCCGGCGTACGAGAGCAGGCGCTCGCCTTTCTCGTCGAGCACGTGTTCCTGCTCGTGAAAGAGACTCTCGATGGCGAAGCGATAAACCGCGAGTTCGGCGTCCTGGTCCATCCAGCTGCGAATCGTGTCCAGCGGAATCGCGAGCAGTTCGGGGTTGAACCAGGAGCTGGCCTGTTGCTGGCGGGCAAACAGGATCTGGACCTGCTGACGCCGCCCGTTGATCTCGTTGTTGCGTTGATCCTGGTCGTACTGCAGCGCGGCGAAATACCAGACGCGATACGCCAGCGCCCCCATCTCGTCCATCGCCTTGAAGGCGGAGAGCAGTGACGCCGCGCCTTGCGCCAACGTGCCCTGCCGGTCCTTGAACGCCGTAATCGCCGCGTCGAGCTGCGCATAGCTCGTAGACCAGTCGTCCCAGTTCCGGCAGATGGATTCCAGATTCCAGCGGTATTTTTCGGGAATCGCATCGCGGGCCGGCACTGGACCGGATCCCGGTCGAAACGTGGTAGGTGCTGTCATGACCGAAGGAAGCGCTCCAGCGCTGAATACTCCGCAGGCATCGAGATGGACGTACGCGGCCGGCTGATCGCGTCGGCAAGCTCGGGCGGCAGCGGCACGGTCTGCCCGATCGCAGGTTCGACGATTTCCCTGAACTTCGCCGGGTGAGCGGTGGCGAGGAAGACCCCATACGCGTCCAGGTCCTGGCTCAGGGCGTCCTGCAGCGCCAACCACGCGATCGCACTGTGGGGATCGAGCACGTACCCGTGCCGGCGATGCACGTTGGCAATCTCGGCGACGACGCGGGCATCGCCGTAGGCATAGCCTTCGACGTCGGTGCGAAGGGCGGGCAGGTCCGAACCATAGAGCGATTGCACGCGCTCGAAATTGCTAGGCGCGCCGACGTCCATGGCGTTGGCGACCGTCGGAATGGATGGACGCGGCTCGTAGTGCCCCGACTTGAGATACACGGGCACGGAATCGTTCACGTTGGTGGCCGCCACGAAGCGCCGAACCGGCAATCCGATCCGCTTGGCGATGAGCCCGGCCGTCAGGTTGCCAAAGTTGCCGCTCGGGACAGAGACGATTGGGCCGCCGCTGTCGTAGGGGCCACCTCGAGGCGGCCCACCAGCCAGCGTGAAGTAATAGAACACCTGCGGCAGAAGGCGGCCGAGATTGATGGAGTTCGCGGGCGTCAGCCACACATGGCGCCTGAGGTCGTCGTCGGCAAAAGCCCGCTTCACGAGCGCCTGGCAGTCGTCGAACGTCCCCTGCACGGCCAGCGCCGTGATGTTGTCGCCAAGCGACGCCATCTGCGCTTCCTGCACGTCGCTGACCTTCCCCTCTGGATACAGGACCACCACGCGCGCGTCGGGCACGCGATGAAACGCCTGTGCGACTGCGCTCCCGGTGTCGCCCGACGTCGCCACCAGAATCGTGAGCGGCGTGCCGTCGGTGAAGTGATGCAGCAGCCGCGCCTGCACACGGGCGCCGACGTCCTTGAACGCCAGGGTCGGCCCGTGAAAGAGCTCGAGCACCCACACGCGGTCGGTGATCTGGACCAGCGGGATGGGGAATCCGAGTGCATCGCGAACCAGCCGGTTCATCGCCGGCTCGGTGATTTCATCCCTCAGCAGATGCGCCCCAATCGTCGTCCCGATGATGACGACGTCGGCCCCGGCCAGACGCTCGAGCGTGCCGGGCGGCAGCGGATCGAGCCGCTCGGGCATGTACAAGCCGCCGTCCGGCGCGGTCCCGGCAAACAGCGCGTCGACAAAGGAAATCGGCGGCGAGGCACCGCGCGTGCTGACCCATTTCATGCGGTCGGGTTCTCCGGACGGATCGGAATCGGTCGGCCGAGGTCGTTGACGGCGACGAGGACGACTTCAGCCTCGGTCACTTTGACCCGCTCGCCCCTGCGGATGGGGCCAGTTTCCGAGGCGACGCTGCCCCAGCGCTCGGCCTCGACCGAGACGCGCACCGTGATCGACGTCCGGCCGATTCGAAGCGTTTCGGTATAGAAATCGACGAGATCGCCCACGAACACCGGCTCATGGAACTCGACTTCGTGCATCGCCTTTGTAACGTACCTGTGTGGCGCGACCTTCCGCGCCTCGACCGCTGACGCCAGATCGATGTTGGAGAGGATCACGCCGCCGAAGATGGTGCCGTAGGCATTCGTGTCCTTCGGCAGCAGCAGTACTCGGATCGCTGGGATGCGGTCGGGCATCAACTCTTCATTCTCTTCGGTCTACGGTCGTCGGTCTACGGTGTCTGAGGCGGCGACCGAAGACTGGAGAACGAAGACCGGGGACCGGAGACTAAAAATCACCATCACTTCGACCGAAAGCCGTTTATGATGCTGATTGTGACGACGATGCCTCCGGTGGATCACTAGATGAGCACGGCGACGAACGGGAGACCCGTTCCGATCACACCCTCCACCTCGACGTCGACGACGCGTTCCTGGAGCGTGCACGACGCCAGCGAGCTCTACGAAGTGGCGCGCTGGGGCAACGGATACTTTTCGGTCAATGCCAGCGGCCACGTCCAAGTCCACCCCACCAAGGATCCGGCTCGCGCCATCGACCTCAAGGAGCTGGTCGATCGCCTTCAGCTCCGCGGCATCAGCCTCCCGGTTCTCATTCGATTCACCGACATCCTGAAGCATCGCCTGGGCGATATTCACGCGGCCTTTCACAACGCCATCACCCAGCATCAGTATCAGGGCGGCTACAGCTGTGTGTATCCGATCAAGGTGAACCAGCAGCGGCAGGTGGTGGAGGAAGTCCACAACTTCGGCAAGCCGTACCGCTTCGGTCTCGAGGCCGGCTCGAAACCCGAGCTGCTGGCCGTGGTGGCGATGGCCGACAATGACACACCGATCATCTGCAACGGCTTCAAGGACGCCGAGTTCATCGAAACCGCTATGCTCGGCCACAAGATCGGCCGCAACATCATTCCGGTCGTCGAGAAATACACCGAGCTCGGTTTGATTCTCGAGGCCGCGGAGAAGATTGGCGTCCGGCCGCAGATCGGCATGCGCGTCAAGCTGGCCGCGCGTGGCAGCGGACGCTGGCAGTCCTCAGGCGGGTTCCGCTCCAAGTTCGGCCTGACGGTCACCGAAATCATGCGCGGGCTCGAGGAGCTGAAGGCGCGCGGCATGCAGGACTGCCTGAAGCTGCTCCACTTCCATCTCGGCAGCCAGATCACCAACATCCGGATCGTCAAGGGTGCGCTGAACGAGGCCGCGCGCGTCTATACGGAGCTCGCCAAGCTCGGCGCCGGCTTGCAGTACATCGACGTGGGCGGCGGCCTGGGCGTCGATTACGACGGATCGCAGACGAACTTCGAGTCGAGCATGAACTACACGCTCGACGAGTACGCGAACGACGTCGTCTATCACATCCAGAGCGTCTGTGACGAAGCCGGTGTGCCGCATCCGACCATCGTGTCCGAAAGCGGCCGGGCCGTGGTCGCCTATCACAGCGTCCTCGTGTTCAACGTCCTGGGCGTGTCAGGTTTCGGCGACGAGAAGGTGCCAGGCACCCCGAATCCCGAGTGGGAACAGCCGCTCCACGATCTCATCGAGACCTATAACAACGTCACGGCCCGAAATGCGCTCGAAGCGTTCCACGACGCGCAGCAGGCGCTCGACATGGCGCTGAGCCTGTTCAACACCGGCTACCTGCCGCTCGACCAGCGCAGCATGGCCGAGAATCTGTTCTGGGCGATCTGTATCAAGCTCCAGCGCATCGTCCAGGCGATGGCGGAAGTGCCGGAGGATCTGCAGAACCTCGACGAACAGCTGTCGGACACATACTTCTGCAACTTCTCATTGTTCCAGTCGATTCCCGACAGCTGGGCGATCAAGCAGCTCTTCCCCGTGATGCCGATCCACCGGCTCAACGAGAAGCCGAGCAAGCACGCGGTGCTGGGCGACATCACGTGCGATTCGGATGGCAAGCTGGATCGATTCGTCGATCGTCGAGACGTGAAGAAGACGCTGCCGCTGCACACCGTCAACGGCGATTCGTACTATCTCGGAGTCTTCCTCGTCGGCGCCTATCAGGAGATCCTCGGCGACCTGCACAATCTGTTTGGCGACACGCACGCGGTGCATGTCAGCCTGGACGAGAACGGCGGTGCCCGCCTCGATGCGTTGATCAAGGGCGACACGGTTCGCGAGGTCCTCGACTACGTCGAGTTCGATCCGGAGATGCTGCTGGGCAAGCTGCGCACTGACGTGGAAACGGCCGTGCGCGAAGGCCGAGTGGACTATGAAGGGGCCGGCCGTCTACTCCGCTTCTACGAGGACGGTCTCCACGGCTATACCTACCTCGAAGGCTGACCGTTCTTCAGATCGATCGCAGCACCAGATACACAGCCGCGGCCCAGAACGGTACGCACACGGCGATGCCGAACAGAATGCCTCGGACAGGATTGAGCGCATCGCCATCCTGGAACTCGGGATCAAACTCATCCGCGTCTGGGAACGCGTGAAACACAGCAGGCTGCGTGGTCATGGCTGCCGGTTTAGCAAAGCGCGAACCACAGTCGACCGAAGAAAAAAGGCCAGATTCAGCGTGATCGTTGGCCCAACACACCATCAGGACCGTCAGCGAACCGGCGCTCTGGCCGGCCCTCCGACACCCTACGCTCGAGGTAGTCGCGACTACCGAGTGCGCTCGAGGTAGTCGCGACTACCGAGTGCGCTCGAGGTAGTCGACGACCCGATCGAACGGATCGAACCCGAACGATGCGGCCACCGACGGGCGAAGGTTCGAGTTGGCATTGACGTCGTAGAAGACACGTCGTCCGCTCGGCGTTTCCAGATACTCGATGCCGCCAACGTCGAGCTCGGCGGCGCGCACGATCCGCGTGGCCGTTTCGACCGCGTCCCGCGGCACGTCGTGATACGGGTAGAACTCCACCGGCGGCGCCGCCTGAACCGCCGGTATCTCGCACGCGCCTTCGCCCTCGTCCGGATTGCAGACCGGCGACGGACACAAGTTGAAGCGGCCGTGCGTGATTACACGCATGGCGTACAGCAGTTCTCCACCGAGGAATTCGAGACGGACGATGCCCTGCTCGGGATCGTGCGGCAGATACTCCTGCAGCAGCAGAAGATTCTCGGGCAGCCAGATCGCCGGATCCGCCGCGAGGATGGATTCGACATGCGCCAGCGATTCGACGACGTGGATACGCGCGCCGCTGCCGCCCTGGTCGGGCTTGAGAATCGCCGGCCAGTGGATGCGGTCCTCATAGCGGCGAAGCGCGCTGACATCGTTGAACGTGATCGACCACGGCGTGTCGATCCCCAGCGTGTGCAGCAGCGTGGCCTGCGTACTCTTGCTCAACTCGAGCGCAAACACGTCGGCGCCGTTCAGCACGCGCGCACCGAGCCGCTCGAGCGTTCGCATATACGCGAGCGCCAGCGGCACCGCCCGAGTGTTTCCGCGGACGTAAGCGCTCGGACTCGCTTGATTGAAGTAGACCCTGGCGACCGGCGCGTCCACGTTGCTGAACGCGGCTCGGGTCAGATTGCACGCCGCATAGGGGACACCACGGCGATCGAGCGCCGCGAAGAGCGGCTTCTGCCACTCGGGATGTTCGTGAAGAACGACGAGATCGACCGCCTTATTTGAGGGCATTCGTCAGATCGTACGCCGCGACACGGTTCTCGAACAGAAACGGGACCATCGCGATCCGCTTCGTGCCGATGTAGCCGAAGTCGGCGCCGCCGGCGCTGAACTTCGCCAGCACCTTCACCTGTCCCGACTTCGCGACGTGCAGCAGTCGCTGGCCGATCACGTCCGTCACGAGGAGGCCGCCGCTGCCGTCCGGCTCGATGCCGTCGATGCCGCCAACGTTCTCGCTTGTCAGCTGCGTTCGCTGCTTCGTTTTCAGGTCGAAGGCGACGAGATGTCCGCTTGGCCGCGGCGCGCCCTGGCCGCGTCCAGGAGCAGGGGCTCCAGGCGTGGGCGCCGGGCCGATCGTGCCGAGGATCAGACGTGAGCCGTCGACCAGCAGGCCATTTGGCTGCTCCACGACGTCGCCGCCTTCGACGAACACCGACGACTTGCCGTCCTTCACGGCGTAGATGCGCGACAGCATCGAATCGGAGACGTAGACGGTGCCGTCAGGTGCGGTGGCCAGGTCGTTGAGGAACATCGCGCCGCTCACGTTCACGCGCGCTGTGATCTGCCCTTTGGCGATATCGATCGACACGACGTCGTCGATGTCAGCGACCCACAGCGTATTGCCAACGCTGCGCATGCCCTTCGGCGCGTCGAGCGTAGTGACCCATTTCGCGCTGATGACTTTGCCGTCAGGCGAGAGTCGCGAAATGTAGCCGTTGCCATCTCTATCGAGGATCTGTCCGTTGATCGAGGAGACGAAGACCGAGTTGGACGCGGCGTGATAGTAAGCGCTCTCCGGTGCGGCGAAGTCGCCTTTGACATCCCAGATTGGGGTGAGTGTCGGCCCCTCGATCTGTGCGAAGACGAGTGCGCCGCAAAGAAGGGTGATACCAGCTGTTATGAAACGGCGCATGACGGAGGCTCCTCACACCGCTCGCAGGACGGTGATCGTCATGGGATTCGCCAGCCTACCGCTTCAGGCAGGCCTGAAGGCCCGCGTCTACGATGCCCGCTTGCGCGACTCGAAGAACCGCCGGCACGCGCGCTGGAAGCGTTCGTTGAGCGGTCCGGCGACGTTCGGCGGCACCGGTCCGAGGCGCATCCACTGCGCCTGCGCGCTGCGCACTTCCTGCTCGTTGGCGCGCCACCGCAAGTCCTCGTTCTCGGCGGCGCGATTGCCGCCGCCGGCCATCGTGTTGGCGGCGAGGCGTTCACGCCACTGCTGTGCGAGCAACTCGGTCGGCGAGAGGTTGGCGGGCTTGGACGGCTGCGCCGACACAATCTCCTCGACCCGCGCCAGCAGCTTCTCCATCCGCTTGCGCGTCGTTTCGGGATCGAGATCCGTGCCGGCAAATGCCCCGGGCCACGTCGCCACCAGCCGCCCGACGGCCTGGTGATAGCGGGCCGCGAGATCCTGTTGAAGCGCGCGCGGAAGCTCCGGCGCCTGCTGCCATTTCGATCGCGCCTGCTGAACGATGCCGTAGAGATTCGCAGGAGCCGGACCCTCCGGCGCGCCTTCCGCGGGGACCAGCGCTTCGAGCTCGCGGATCACGGTGTCGCGGACTGCCGCCTTCTCCTGCAGCTCGACCTGATCGCGATGCTTGAAGCGATCGAAGAAGCGATCGCACGCGGCGCGGAATCGCTGCCAGATTGCCTCGGAGCGCGATTTGCGCACCGGACCGATCGTCTTCCACTCGGCCTGCAACTGTTTGAACTGCGCGGCGGCGCTGTCCCACTCGGTGGAGTCGGCGAGCTCTTCGGCCTTGGCGCATAGCGCTTCCTTCCGCGCCAGGTTGGCCGCCCACCCTTCCTTCCGTCGCTTCAGATCTTCCTGGCGGCGCGTGAAGAAGCGATCGCACGCGGCGCGGAATCGCTCCCAGATCGCTTTTTCGTGTCCGCGCGCCACGGGACCGATGCCCTTCCATTCGGCCTGAAGGGCTTGAATCTCGGTAGCCGTTTTGACCCAGTCGGTCGAATCGGCCAGTGCTTCCGCCTTCTCGCACAGCGTCTGCTTCCGCGTCAGGTTTGCCGCGCGCTCCTCGTTCTGCGCGGCGAAATGCGCGGACGTCCGTCCGAACACCTCGTCCTGTGCGGTCTTGAACCGCCGCCACATCGCCTCGCCCTGCGCCCGCGGCGCGAGCGCTACTGGTTTCCAGCGTGCCTGCAGCTCGCGCATTTTGCGGCCGGCGACGTCGAGGTTCTCTTCAGACTTGAGCGCCTCCATCTCCTTGCAGATCTCTTCCTGAACCTGGAGGTTGGCCCAGCGCTGCCACTCGTCAGCGTCACGCAGCTCCTGCACGCGTGGCGCCAGCGCCGCGCGCGCTGCTTCGAGCCGCATGAGGATGTCCTGCCGATCTTTCTTGGATGGCAGCGGAACGCGCTCCTCCATCGCGGTCCGAATCTCGCGCAGCCCGCGATCGCCGGCCTTGAGCGTCATCTGCTCAGTGGCAGCCAGCGTCTCGATCTGACGACACAGCTGCTGCAGCCGCCGCAGATTGTCTTGCTCGACCTTCGCCCGCGCCTGCTGATACTGGAGTTCTTTCTCTTCGAGCGCCGCCACCGCTCGCTCGAGCCGTTCGGCGGCCGAGACGTTGGCCGGCGCGTGCTCGCGCAGCACGTCGGCATCACGGCGCAAGCCGCGCCACCGCGCGACGACTTCCTCGACGGGTTGATCGGAAGCGAGCAGCTGCTCGAGTTCGGTGGCGAGCGTCTCCAACCGGCCGGCCGCCGCTTCCGCGAGCACGCGCCGCCGCTCGCGGTCCTCGAACGTCCGCGAGGCATCCTGGAATCGACGCGTGAGCGACGCGGCATACTCCGAGGGCATCGGCGGCAGGTTGTCCCACCGCACGCGCAGTTCGGCGATCCGATCGAGCGCATCCGGGCCGGAGAGCTGCTCGATCTCCGAGACGATGGCGATGCGATCGGCCTGCTCACGGGCAATGGCCGCCGCGCGCGCTTGTTCCGCCGCACGCTCGTGCCGGCGCACGTCGATCGCCTCACGCACGGCCTCGCTCGCCCCCTCGAACCGACGCACGAGCGACGCATCGACGTCGAGGTCGGCCTGAAGCTCGGCCCACGCCATCCGTACGTCGGCCAGGGCGGTCGTCGCTTCATCCGGATCGGCCGTTGTCACCAGCGCTTCGGCGCGGTGCAAGAGCGTGAGCGCCCGCTCGCGATCCTCCGCGCTCATCGGCGCCGACGGCTCAGGATGCGGCTGCGCGGCCTCTTCGAGCTGACGCAGCTTCATGCGCGCGCGCCGCGACGCCACCTTGTTGCGCGCACGCTGGGCGATCGCCGACAGGGCTTCGCTCCCCTCGACGCGATCGAGCGCCGACACGGCAACATCGGTGTGCTCGGACTTGACCGCCACGTTGAGAATCTCTTCAGCGTCGGTGAGGCGCGCCAGCGCGCGAAGACGGGTGCCGCCGTCCTGCGCGTGACGGCTGATCGAACCCAGCGACTTCGGATCGTCGAGCAAGTCGACGACGCCGGCGCGGACGTGCGGATCGGGGTTCTCACGCGCCGCGATCACGACTTCCTTCAGCCGGCCCAATGCAATCAGTTGGCGGACGGCGTCGGCGGCTTCACCGAGCGCGTCGGCCTCGGCGGCGAGACCCGCCAGTCCGCGGATCGCCTCGGCCCGCACGTCCTCGTCGGGATCCGTCCGGCCGATGTCGCCCAGCACCGCGACGTCACTCAGACGAGTGACCGCCGCCCGCCGCACGCGCGCTTCGGTATCTTCGCGAGCGAGCAGACGCAGGGCGTCGCCTTCCTCGGGTCCGAGTTCGTAGACGGCGGCCGCACGAACGCCGGGGTCGGCGTGCTTCCAACGGGGTTGCGGACGGAGCTTCTCGAGAATTCCCATGACGTTCGGAACGCCTGCAAGAGCCAGGCGAGTCCTTAAGTCTACAACGGGGTTTCAACGATCATGCATCGGCGGCGCGGCATTTCGTGCGGCGAAAGCAGTTAGCGGACTTCGTAACTCGCGGGGGGAGCCGGATCGAGGACGGCAGAACCCGTCCTCGATCCATTTTTCTGAAGAGCTACTTCACAAACAGCATCTCACGATAGGTTGGCAGCGGCCAGATTTCGTGCGGGGTGAGCACTTCGATCTCGTCACCCACCTCACGGAGTTTGGTCATCGCGGGAACGACCTTGTCGCGCATGTACTTCGCGTGTTTCTCGGCCGACCCGCCGCTGTGTTCGAGCAGACCGGCCAGAACGTCGGTCTGCGCCTTGAACCGATCGACGAGCTTGGTGTACGTCGCGAGCAGCTTCTTCCCCTGGACGCTCTTCCCGCCGCCCGCCTTGACCGCGGCGACGCTCTGCCCGACCTGCTTCTGATACTCGAATGCCGCCGGCAGGATGTAGCGGTTGGCCATAAGGACCATCAGCTGTCCCTCGATATTGATCGTCTTGTTGTAGTTCTCGAGGAACACTTCGTACCGCGCGTGGAGCTCACGCTCGTTGAGGATCTTGAACCGATCGAGCAGCTTGACCGACTCCTTGGTCACCAGCTGCGGCAGCGCATCCACCGTGTTCTTGAGGTTGAG
>Ga0075420_100003095_pt1 | contig 14482 bp, 14 predicted proteins | sample SoiMetdeltSBSDD4_FD_75296 | JGI IMG/M metagenome (GOLD analysis project Ga0075420, IMG submission 75296) | Bulk soil microbial communities from a Populus tree surrounding site in Tennessee, USA - Soil MetaG P. deltoides SBSDD4 | ecosystem: Environmental > Terrestrial > Soil > Tree plantation... | reverse complement strand
CGTCTCGCGATCTCGACCGCCAGCGCGCGCGCCTCGGCCGGTGTGCGCAGCGGCGAGCGTTTGGCGCCCACCTTGAGCCGCCCGCCGAGCGGCCACCAGCCCGTGTCGAGCTCGATGCAGACCCTGATCCGCCCGGCTTCGGCGCCGACCGCGCCCTCGATGAAGTCGAGCTGGCTCACGGAGTCCACCATCACGATCGGCGCGCGTTCGGGGTCGAGCCCGGCCAGCTCGGCCAGCGCGGCGCGGTCGGCGCTCGGATAGGCGAGCAGCAGGTCGTGGAGGCCGTGCCCGTGGAGCCAGAGCGACTCGCTGAGCGTGAAGGTCATCAGGCCCTGAAATCCCGCCGTTTCGAGGATCGCCTCGAGCAGCGGGCGGCAGCGCACCGACTTGCTCGCCACCCGGATCGGCACCCCGCGGGCGCGGCCGAGCATCTCGCGGGCGTTCGACCGAAGCGCGTCCATGTCCACGAACGCGAACGGCGCGTCCACGCCGGCGAAGATCGCCTCGAGCTCCTCGTAGGTGCGCGGGCGCGCAGGCGCGGTGGAGACCTCCGAAACGGCCATCCCGGCATTATCGCCGCGTGCCGCCCGTGCTCCTCGTAATCGTCGGGATCTGCTCCGTGCAGTTCGGCGCCGCCCTCGCCAAGGGCCTCTTCGACGAGGTGGGCGTGGCCGGCGCCGTGTTCCTGCGCGTGCTGTTCGCCGCGATTGCACTGATGCTGGTCTTCCGGCCGTCGTTGCGCATGCCCTCGCGGCGGGCGCTGCCGCTGCTGGTGACCTTCGGGATCGTGCTGGCGGCCATGAACCTGTCGTTCTACGCCTCGCTCGAGCGTATCCCGCTCGGGGTGGCGGTCACGCTCGAGTTCGTGGGACCGCTCGGGGTGGCGGTGGCGGGCTCGCGCAGCGCCGTCGACCTGGTCTGGGTGGGCTTGGCCGCGCTCGGCATCGTGCTGCTTTCGGACTTCGGGTCCGGAGGCCTCGACCTCGTCGGCGCGGGCCTGGCGCTGATGGCCGGCGGGTTCTGGGCGGCCTACATCCTGCTGAGCGCGCGGGTGGGGCGCGTATTCCAGGGCGGCGACGGACTCGCGCTCGCGATGGTGGTCGGCGCCGTGGTGCTCACACCGGTGGGCGTCGCGCGTGGCGGGGCCGAGCTGGCCGAGCCGGCGGTGCTGGCGGTGGCGATGGGCGTGGCGCTGCTCTCGTCGGCGATCCCGTACGGGCTCGAGATGGAGGCGCTGCGGCGGATGCCCACCAGGGTGTTCGGCACGCTGATGTCACTCGAGCCCGCCGCCGGCGTCCTGGCGGGCTTCGTCGTCCTGGGCGAGGACCTGAGCGCGCGCGAGATCGTGGCGATCCTGCTTGTGGCGGCGGCGAGCGCGGGGGCGTCGCGCGGCGCCTCGGTGGCACCGCGCGACGCGTGATGGAGCTCGTCTACACCAGTCTGCGGAGGAGGCGTCCTAAGCCCTGGACTAGGCCCTGAATCAGGCCCGCCACCCCGGCGAGCAGCCCTCCGACCGCTTTGAACAGGCCGCGGAGCAGTCCCATCGGTTCAGCCCTTCCCGGATCGGCTACGGGCCCGAGCCGGCTTCTTCGCGGCCCGAGCCGGCTTCTTCGCCGCGCCCCGGGCCGGCTTCGTCGCGGCGCGAGTGGACTTCTTTGCTGCCCGAGCCGGCGCCTTTGCGGTCTGCTTCGCTGCGCCCACGGCGACCCTGCGCTTGATCGGGCCGCTCGCGGCCTTCGCCGCCAGCGGCAGCGCGACGAGGCCCGCTCCTAGGGCCATTCCGCGCATACCCGACCGGCGCGCTGTGCGGCGCCGGTCGTCGTGGGTCACACTCCTGGCGGCCTGCTGCACGACCTGGTTGACCGAGTCCCGCAGCGTTTCTCCGACGTTCTTGGCCATTGGTTGCCCTCGCTTCCGTTGGTCTCGATCTCTGGTTGGTTGGTCTACGTTCCGGCCGGCCGGCTTTCGCTGGTCGGCTGCGCCGCCGGCGTATCGGGCGAGCGCTGGAAGCGCGTGCCGGACTCGGCCCGCTCCCGCTGGCCACGGGCGTACGCGTCCTCGAGCATCCGCGACGCGACGTCGCGACCGCCGAGGCCAAAGGCCAGGGCCATCCCAAGCGCCACCGCTCCCAAGAGCGCCGCGTAGGTGATCGTCACGATGTCGGTGGCGATCCGAAGCTGGTTCAGGATCATGAACACGGCAACCGCCATCACGAGGATGGGAAGAGCCGTTGCCACCAGCTTGCCGGTGGGGCTGTCACCCAGCAGGTTGGATGCCGCCCGGCCGAGCCAGCTCGCCAGCGCGCCGGCCACCACGAAGATGAGGATCGCCGCCACCACGTTCGGCAGGTAGCCGAAGACGTCCGTCAGGAAGTCGTTCAGGGCGTTGATGCCGAGTGAGGTGATCGCGATCGACAGCGCGCCGAGCAGCACGAACCAGAACACGACCTTGCCGATCACCCTCGAGGGCGAGGCATCGGGCATCACCCGCTCCACGTAGGTCCCGCTTGCTCCGGCGGTGAGCGCCCGATCCGTCCCGATCTTCTCGAGGGCGACGGTGATCACCTTCTGGAGCACCTTGGCGATGAGATACCCCACCAGCAGGATGATCAAGAAGCCGACCAGCCTTGGAAGGAACCCGATCAGATCATCGAGGCCTTGCTGGATGCTCTCTGATATCTCGACTGCGGCTGTGAACATTGCTGATCCTCTTCTCCCTTGGTTGACGGTGGATCCGTGCTGCACCCATCCAGACAGGGGGCTCCCGCTCTGAGTTACAGAACTTCGGGAGGCTGTAACTCTTCGGGGCCGGGCGCTGTCCCCTTGGGTGACATGTGTGTCAAGAGCTGCCGCGTAGGGGTACTCACAGCGCGATGGACCCCGATCACGACTTGGTCGAGCGAACGGTGGCGGGCGAGCTCGTAGCGTTCGAGACACTCGTCGAGCGCCACCGCCCCGTGGTCTATCGCGTGGCCGCTCGAACGGTTGGCCGCGACGACGCCGACGACGTGACCCAGGACGCCTTCCTGCGCGCGTTTCACCGGCTCTCCGGCTTCCGCGGCGATGCGCCTTTCCGAAGCTGGCTCCTGCGGATCACGCACAACGCGGCGCTGAACCACATCGCCCGCCGAGTGCCCGAGCCCGTCGACCCGACGGAAGCGCCGCTCGAGGATCGGGATCCCGATTACGACCGCATGCCGGCGGAGTCGCTCGAGGAACACGAGCGGCGCGATCGCCTGGAGGCGAAGCTGCGGCTCCTGTCCGCGCCCCATCGCGCGGTGCTCGTGCTCCGCGACCTCGAGGGACTGAGCTACGACGAGATCGCGGAGGTCACGGACACGCCGCTCGGGAGCGTGAAGGGTCGGCTGCACCGCGCCCGTGCCGAACTGATCGATCTGCTCAGGCGTAACACGTACGACTGGGAGCTTCCTCGGTGACGGACGACCTTGGTTCGGGCGCAGAGGGTCCCGCAGAGCGGCGCCTGCTCGCCTACCTCGACACCCTCGGGACCGACGCGCCTGAGGGGCCGGCGGCGCTCACCGCTCGCGTAGTCAGCTCGGCACGCTGGCAGCGAGCGATCCGGCCTTATCTCGGAACCGCCGGCGGAATGATCGGCGCGGCGGGATCGGCGATGAGGATCCTGCTCGAGCCAAGGAGGGCGTGATGACGCACGCAACCAGCGTTCTCGAACGAGCCGGGGAGAGCCTCGGCAACTTCCTCCCACAGCTTCTCGGGGCCATCGCCCTGCTCCTCATCGGGCTGTTGGTGGCACGCCTACTCGGCCGTGCGGTCCGGCGCGCCCTCCAGGCCGCGGGCCTCGACGACCTGGGGGCACGTTGGCGGGTTGACGACACGCTGGCGAGGGCCGGCTTGGGAACGTCGCTCTCGGCGCTGGTCGGGACCGGCGTCCGGATCATCGTGAGCGTGATCGTGATCTTTGCGGCGCTCACGCTTCTGGGCCTCGAGCCTCTGAGCCAGTCGCTGAACGAGGCGGTGCTGTTCCTCCCGAACCTCCTGGTCGCGCTCGCCCTGATCCTCGCCGGAGTCATCCTGGCCGGCCTGGTCCGGGAGTGGGTGGATCGCGTGACCTACCAGATGGACTTCCCGGTGCCGCTCGGCCAGCTCGCCCAGGCCGCGACGCTGGCGCTCTTCGCCATCACGGCGGCCGCCCAGATCGGCGTGGACGCCGAAATCCTGACGCTGGTGCTCGGGATCGTGCTGGCGGCGGTGGCGGCCACGTTCGCCATCGCCTTCGGGCTCGGAGGCCGGGAGGTCGCGCGGGCGCTCAACGCGGGCCGCTTCGTGCGCGCGTCGTTCACCGTCGGCGAGACGATCAGCGTCGGCGATCTACGCGGGCAGATCGTCGGGATCGAGACGGACGCGACCGTGATCCGCACAGCGGACGGCCGGGTGCGGGTGCCCAACAACATGCTGGTGGAATCGGTCGTGACGATTCACGGCGAGCCCCCCCGGAGCGACTGATGGGCAACGCCCGGGCGCCGCGCCCGCCCTTCGGGGCGCGCGGCGCCCGGGCGCAGGGCTCCGCCGTCGTGGACGCCGCCCGGATGACCCGGCCCCGGCGCCCGCGTGGTCGCGTTGTGCCTCGGATGGCCCCCCCGCCCGGCGTGCGCTCTCCGGCGCGTCCGGCCTCGGCGGCCCCGAGGTGATCGGTCAGGCGAGCGCGGCAGGCTCCTCTTCGTGAGCCGTGGCCGGCCCCGGCTCGCTCCGCTCGGGGGCGGGGCGAACCGGTAGGAGGTCGAGCAGCGTTAGCGGCTGCCCGCACGCGTTGCACCACGTCACGCGCGCGAACCCGTTCACGTCGACCTCGTCGTGACAGTTCGGACACCGGTAGTGGGCCATGGGAGGAATTGCACTAGGCCGGAGGCCGATTGGCAATGGGGTGGAGACCCCATTTGCGGCTACCCCCTGAGGTAGACCGGGTTCGAGATGATCCAGGTTCGCTCGCGGCCCTTCGAGTGGCGCACCGCCTCCACGCGGTAGACGCCGGGCTCCTCGACCTCGTGGTCCAGCATCGTGCCCGCCGCGCTGGCGATCTCGCGGCCATCGCGCAGCAGGCGCAGGCGGGCCGGCAGTGGGCTGCGCACCGTGAGGGTCCGCGCCCCGGCCGGCGCCTCGCCGCCCATCGGAACGCCCTCCGCCTCGAAGCGGAAGCCGCGCGCCGGGCCCAGCGAGTCGACCGCGATGTAGCAGCGACCGCTCCGGAGCGCCTCGAAGACCTGCTCGCGGTCGTGGTCGAGCTCGCGGGTGGGCGGCTCCTCGCAGAGCACGTGCGTGCGGATGAAGCGGAACGAGCGGTGGTAGGCCATCACGCGAATCGGCACCAGCGGGCCGATTCGCTTGCCGAACTGGTGGGCGTCGAGCCCCCCGAGCGCCACCACCCGGCGGGTTCGGCAGAGCTCGTCCCAGGCGCGCATGTTGCGCTCCGGCGGGTGCTGCAGCACGCGCCCCGGCGTGAGCACGAAGCGCACCAGCTCGGGGATGCTCGCCACGGCCTCGGCGGTGTCGTTCACGAAGCTCCACAGCTCGATGCCGTGGAGCGCGTCGGAGTGCAGCCCGTCGAAGGGCATGCCCTCGCCCACGCGCTTGAAGCGCTGGGACCCGCTCGAGAACGGATGGGCCGCGAAGCCGAAGCCGCCCGCGCGGCGCACGGCCTCGATGATCTCGGCGCCGTCGAGGCCCTCGTGGTCGATCTCCTCGTCGATGCCGAAGGCGAGGTAGTGGTTGCGTTCGCGGGGCGACACCTCCACGCCGGCGAGCAGGAGCACGTCGCCGTACCAGCGCTCCTCACCGCGGCGCTTGGCCTCGAGCGAGTCGTGATCGGTGAGCAGCACCACGTCGGCGCGCGCCCGGCTCGCGGCCTTCGCGATCTCGGGCACGGTGCCGGTCCCGTCCGAGTAGAGCGAGTGCAGGTGAACGACGCAGGCCAGGTCGACCATCCGGGTAGTGTCTAGGACGTGAGCGATTCGGACACGTTCGGGGCCCGCTCGACCCTCGAAGTCGGCGGTGAGAGCCACGAGATCTTCCGCCTCGACGCCCTCCAGGACGAGCACGACGTGGCGCGTTTGCCGTACTCGCTCAAGGTGCTCCTCGAGAACCTCCTGCGCCACGGGGAGGACGAGGGCGCGCAGGCCGTGGCGCGCTGGGCGGCCACGGACGAGCCTTCGCACGAGATCGCCTACACGCCTGCGCGCGTGCTGATGCAGGACTTCACCGGCGTGCCCGCGATCGTCGACCTGGCCGCTATGCGCGACGCGATGGAGGAGCTCGGTGGCGACCCCACCAAGATCAATCCGCTCGTGCCGGTCGAGCTCGTGATCGACCACTCGATCCAGGTCGACGTGTTCGCCGAGCGGTTCGCCTTCCAGCGCAACGCCGAGCTCGAGTTCGAGCGCAACCGCGAGCGCTACGCGTTCCTTCGCTGGGGCCAGACGGCGTTCGACAACTTCAGCGTGGTGCCGCCCAACACCGGCATCTGCCACCAGGTGAACCTCGAGTACCTCTCGCGCGTTGTCGAGGCGCGCGACGGCCAGGCGTTCCCCGACACCCTCGTCGGCACCGACTCGCACACCACGATGGTCAACGGGCTCGGCGTGCTCGGCTGGGGCGTGGGCGGAATCGAGGCCGAGGCGGCGATGCTCGGGCAGCCGGTCTCGATGCTGCTTCCGCAGGTGGTGGGTTTCAAGCTCACGGGCGAGCTGCCCGAGGGCTCGACGGCCACCGATCTCGTGCTCACGGTCACCCAGATGCTGCGCGAGCGCGGCGTGGTGGGCAAGTTCGTGGAGTTCTTCGGCGAGGGCCTGCCGAACCTGCCGCTGGCCGACCGCGCGACGATCGGGAACATGTCGCCGGAGATGGGGGCTACCTGCGCGATCTTCCCCGTCGACGCGGAGACGCTCCGCTACCTCGAGTTCTCCGGGCGACCGCCGGAGCGGGTTGCGCTGGTGGAGGCCTACTGCAAGGAGCAGGGCCTCTTCCACGACGAGGGCTCGGAAGAGGCCGCCTACTCGGACACGCTCGAGCTCGACCTGGGCGACGTGGAGCCCTCGCTCGCCGGGCCCAAGCGCCCGCAGGACCGCGTGGCCCTCTCGAACGCCGCCAAGGACTTCACCGCCGAGCTCGAGGAGTACGCCGGCCCCGGCTCGCTCACGGGCTACGACGAGGCGGCCGCCGAGTCGTTCCCGGCCAGCGACCCGCCGACGAACAATGGCGGCGGCGCGCCCAAGCCGGAGGTGGAGCACAGCCACCCGAAGGCGGGCACCGCGGTGGCCGAGCGCGACGAGGGCTTCGGTCACGGCTCGGTGGTGATCGCCGCGATCACGAGCTGCACGAACACCTCCAATCCGTCGGTCATGCTCGGCGCGGGACTGCTCGCGAAGAAAGCCGTCGAGGCCGGTCTCGAGCGCATGCCGTGGGTCAAGACCTCGCTGGCGCCGGGGTCGAAGGTGGTCACGGACTACCTCGAGCGAGCGGATCTGATCGAGCCGCTCTCGAAGCTCGGCTTCGATCTCGTGGGCTACGGCTGCACCACCTGCATCGGGAACTCGGGGCCGCTGCCGGAGGCGATTTCGAAGGAGATCGAGGAGCGCGACCTGGTGGTGGCGAGCGTGCTGTCGGGCAACCGCAACTTCGAGGGCCGCATTCACCCCGAGGTGAAGATGAACTACCTCGCCTCGCCGCCGCTGTGCGTTGCATACGCGCTCGCCGGGCGCATGGACCTCGACATCGTGGGCGAGCCGCTCCAGGGCGACGTCTACCTGCGCGACATCTGGCCCTCGCAGCAGGAGGTCAACGAGGCGATCGAGTCCGCCATCGAGTCGGACATGTTCCGCAGAAGCTACGGCGAGGTGTTCGAGGGCGACGAGAACTGGAACGGCCTCGACGTGCCCGAGGGCAACCGCTACGCCTGGGACCCGGACTCCACCTACGTCAAGCGCCCGCCCTACTTCGAGGGCATGCCCGCGTCAGCTCCTGGGGGGTTCGACGAGATCACCGGCGCGCGCGCGATCGCCCTGCTGGGCGACAGCGTGACCACCGACCACATCTCGCCGGCGGGAGCGATCAAGAAGGACTCGCCCGCGGGCGCCTACCTGATCGAGAACGGCGTGGAGCAGCGCGACTTCAACTCGTACGGCTCGCGGCGCGGCAACCACGAGGTGATGATGCGCGGTACGTTCGCCAACATCCGCCTGCGCAACCTGCTGGCGCCGGGCACCGAGGGCGGCTGGACGCTGCGCGACGGCGAGCAGGAGACGATCTACGACGCCGCGACGGCCTATGCGGAGGAGGGCACGCCTCTGTGCGTGCTGGCGGGCAAGGAGTACGGCTCGGGGTCGTCGCGCGACTGGGCGGCCAAGGGCCCGCGCCTGCTCGGCATCCGCTTCGCGATCGCCGAGTCGTACGAGCGCATCCACCGCTCGAACCTCGTGGGAATGGGCGTGCTGCCGCTCCAGTTCCCGGACGGCCAGTCGGTCGAGTCGCTCGGGCTGAAGGGCGACGAGACGTTCGACCTGGCGCCGCTCGAGGAGGGCGCCCGCGAGCTGCGCGTCACGGCCACGCCCGCCGGGGGCGGCGAGCCGATCGAGTTCGACGCGCGGGTGCGCATCGACACGCCCAACGAGTGGCAGTACTACCGGGGCGGCGGCATCCTCCACTTCGTGCTGCGCGGGCTGCTGGCGAGCGACTGACGCGCGCCGCGCTGCCGGTATCGTCGCGCCGATGCTCGACGCCGGCGCCGTGCGCGAACGCTTTCCCGCCCTCTCTGGGGGAGCCGCCTACCTCGACGGGCCCGGCGGGTCGCAGGTTCCGGCCGACGTGCTCGAGGCGATCTCCGCCTGCCTGACCGAGACGAACGCCAACCTCGGCGGCGCGTTCGCCACGAGCGAGGGTGCCGTGGAGGTGATGGCTCGCGGGCGCGCCGCCCTCGCCGACTTCACGGGCGGGCACCCGGACGGGATCGCCTTCGGCGCGAACATGACCACGCTCAACTTCTTGCTCGCGCACGCGGTCGCACGGACGCTCCAGCCGGGCGACGAGATCGTTGTCACCCAGCTCGACCACGACGCGAACATCTCGCCCTGGCTCCTGGTGGCGGCCGACCACGGGCTCACGGTCCGCACGGCGCCGATTGACACGGGTGACGTGACGCTCGACCACGATGCGCTCGAGGCGCTGATCGGCGAGCGCACGCGCGTGGTGGCGTTCACGCTCGCCTCGAACGCGGTGGGGTCGCTCACCGAACCGGCCCGGATCGCGGCCGCCGCTCACGCGGTGGGCGCGCTCGCCTGGGCCGACGGCGTGCACCTGGCGCCGCACCGGCGCCTGCGCGCGAGCGAGTGGGGGCTCGACGTGCTGCTCTGCTCGCCCTACAAGTTCTTCGGCCCGCACCTGGGGGTTGCGGCGATCCGGCCCGAGCTGGCCGAGTCGCTGCCGGCCGACCGCGTGCGCCCCGCCGGCCAGGATCCGCCGGGCCACCGCTTCGAGACCGGCACGCAATCCTTCGAGGCGGTGGCCGGCGCCGCGGCGGCCGTCGAGTACCTCCGCTCACTCGGCGACGGCGACGGCGACGGCGACGGCCTGGACGGTGCCTTCGCCGCGATCCAAGCGCACGAGGATGGGCTCGCGCGGCGCTTCCTGGGCGGGCTGCCTGCGGGCATCGAGCTGTACGGGATCGCCGGCGAGGAGGCGCGCACGGCCACGTTCTGTTTCAACGTGGGCGATCGGGGACCGCGCGCGGTGGCCGAGGCGCTCGGGCGCCGGCAGCTGTACGTGTGGGACGGCGACTACTACGCGCTCGAGCCGATCCGCGCGCTAGGGCTGGCCGAGCGCGGCGGCGCGGTGCGCGCGGGCTTCCTCCACTACACCACCGAGGACGAGGTCGACCGGCTACTTGGTGCACTCGGCGAGCTGGCGGGCTGAGAGAGCTTGGTTCGCTCGGCGCGCTTCGCGATCGCTCGCAGCCACGCGAGCCGGATCAGCGCGCTGCCCGGCTGAATGAGGCGCCAGTAGCGACCGAAGCTGCGGCGGGCGTGGCCGTCGGTGCCGGCGATCCGGGTCTCCGTCACGAGCACAACCCCGCCTCGTGCGGGCCGCTCGACCCGGAAGTCGAAGACGGTCTTGGCGTAGCCGGGGGAGTCGAAGCCGGCGAAGGCATCGGGGCTGGTCCGAGTCAGCCCACCGCCGAGAGTCCAGAAGCGGCCGACCCCTCCGTACACGAGCTCGCGTTCGTTCGCGGCTAGCTGCACGAAGCCGGCGCGCTCGAACTGCCCGACGATCGGTCGCCTGAGCGAGAGCCGGCCCAGGCGAGGGCCCGCCCGCAGCGCCATGAGCGCCACCAGCAGGGGGACCTCGAGCGGGGTCACGGTGCGCGCGGCCGTCAACACGTCGGCGGGCTCGGCGGCCACGCGGCGGGAGTGGATCTCCCTGAAGTCGAAGTGGGGGAGGTAGTGGTCGAGTGGCATGTCCGTAGAATATCGTTCTAGAATAGTATTCTAATGCCAACTTCTCGCCGACAGGACATCCTGGACGCCGCGCTCGCGGCGTTCACGGAGAACGGCTTCGCGGCCGCCACCGTCGACGACGTGCGGCGGCGCTCCGGCGCCAGCGTGGGCTCGATCTACCACCACTTCGGCGGCAAGCAGGAGCTGGCCGAGGCGCTCTACGCCAAGGCGCTTCGTGACTACCAGCGCGGCTTCCTCAGGGTGCTCGGGCGCACGCCCGGTGCCGAGCCGGGCGTGAGGGGCCTGGTGCGACACCACCTGCGCTGGGTGGCTCGCCACCCGGATCTGGCGCGCTGGATGCTGCGCTGGCGGGGCGGGGGCGAGGCCATCGACGAGCTGAACCGCGAGCTGTTCGCGGCCACCCGCGCGTGGCTCGAGCCGCACGTGGAGTCCGGGCGCATCCGCTCGCTGCCGCTCGACCTGACCTACGTGATCCTGATCGGCCCGGCCCAGGAGTTCTCGCGGCACTGGCTCGAGCGGCGCCTGCGCACCTCGATGGCCGAGGCCGAGCGGGTCCTGCCGGAGGCGGCCTGGAACGCCCTGCGGGGCGGCGAGGGAGCGGAGCTGAGCGGCCGACCCGCCGCCTACATGAACGTCCCGGAGTTATCGCTATAGCGCATAGTGAGGGACGTTCGATGTGATCAGCCGCGCAGGCCGCGCCCGAGCGCCAGCTGGCGCCGAAGCAGCGGCGCGGTGCGGTAGCGCTCCTCGCGCCGCTCGGTCCAAAGGCCCTCGAGCACCGCGGCCACGTGCTCGAGGCCGATCGCCTCGCTCCACTCGACGGGGCCCCGCGGGTGGGCGAGGCCGAGCGTGAGTCCTGCGTCCACGTCGTCGGCCGAGCCCACGCCCTCGCCGATCGCGAAGGCCGCCTCGTTCACGAGCTGGCAGACGATCCGGCCGAGCACGAGCCCCGGCGCGTCCTCGACCCACTCGCAGAGGAATCCCAGGGAGCCGAAGAAGCGCTCGGCGGCATCGGCGGCGAACGCCGGCGTGGTGGGGAGGCGGGTGAGCTCCACGAGCCGGGCGGCGTCGAGCGGAGGCAGCAGGTGGAAGCCGACCGCGCCGGGCTCGCCGCGCGCGGCCAGGCTCGTGGCGGCGCACAGCGCCACCAGCGGGCCACCGCCCGGCGGCGAGGGGTGTGGCGCGGGCCCGGCGTCGACAACCAGCTCGGCGGGGCCGCCCTCGCGCAGCTCGTGACCGGCGGCGCGGGCGCGCTCGCGCAGGCCGTCGGCCAGCGGACCCGTGCCGAGCAGCGCGACCACGAGCGCCGACGAGTCGCCGGGCGCGGCCCGGGAGGGGTCGTCGGGCCGGTAGGAGCCATCCGCGGCGTAGTCGTAGAACCCGCGTCCCGCCTTTCGCCCCAGCCGGCCGGCCGCCACCATGCGCGCCTGGATCGGGCTCGGCCGCCAGCGCGGCTCGCCGAACGACAGCTCGGCGAACGACTTGGCGACCTCGAAGCCCACGTCGATCCCGACCAGGTCCATCAGCTCGAACGGCCCCATCCGGAAGCCGCCGCCGAGCCGGCAGACGCGATCGATCCGGTCGGCCGGCGCGATCCGCTCGGCGAGCAGCCTCAGCCCCTCGCCGAAGAACGGGCGCCCGCAGCGGTTCACCAGGAAGCCCGGCCCGTCGGCGGCGAAGATCACCTGCTTGCCCATCGCCTCGCCGGCGGCGCGCGCCACGGCGAGCGCCCGCTCACCGGTCTGGTCGGCACGGATCACCTCGAGCAGCCGCATCAGCGGCGGCGGGTTGAAGAAGTGCATGCCCACCACGTTCTCCGGGCGCGCCGCGGCGCCGGCCAGCGAGGTGACCGGGATCGACGAGGTGTTGGTGGCGAGCACGGTCTCGGCCCCGCACGCTGCGGACAGCCGCGTGAACAGCTCGCGCTTGAGCTCCGGCCGCTCAGGCGCGGCCTCGATCACGAGCTCGCACGGAGCCAGCTCGTCGAGCGATCCGACGGGCTCGAGCAGCGTGGCCGCGTACTCGCCCACGCGCCCCTTCTCAACCCAGCGAGCGAGGCCGCGCCGTACTCCCTCCGCGCCGCGCTCGAGCGCCTGCGGCGCCGGATCGTGCAGCAGCGTTCGCATCCCGGCCGCGCAGCCGAGCTGGGCGATGCCGGCACCCATCGTCCCCGCCCCGGCCACGCCGAGGACTGACGGCCTCACCGCCCGCGGAACTCCGGCTTGCGCTTCTCGAGGAACGCGTTCATCCCCTCCACGCGGTCCTCCGTGGCCATCGCGAGCTCGAAGAGGCGGCGCTCCTGGTCGAGGCCGGCGCCGAGCGACATCTCGTCGGCCGCCAGGACCGCCCGCTTGGCGAGCCGCACGGCCAGCGGCGGGCGCTCGGCCACCACGCCGGCCAGATCGAGCGCCGCTTCGAGCCAGCCGTCCTTCGGCGCCACCTGGTTCACGAGCCCGAGCGAGAACGCCTCGGCGGCGTCGATGCGCCGCCCCGTGAGCACGAGCTCCATGGCGCGCTGCTTTCCCATGACGCGCGTGAGCCGCTGGCTGCCCCCGCCGCCCGGGATGATGCCGAGCATGATCTCGGGCTGGCCGAACTGGGCGGTCTCGGAGGCAACGATCATGTCGCACGCCAGCGCCAGCTCGCAGCCGCCGCCGAGCGCGTAGCCGGACACCGCCGCCACGAGCGGAGTGCGCAGCGCCGCCAGCCGCGGCCAGAAGCGCGCCGCCGGCGAGGTGAGCGTCTCGGCCAGCGTGCGCGCCGCCATCGCCTTGATGTCCGCGCCGGCGGCGAACCAGTCGTCGCCGCCCGCGAGAACGATGCAGCGCACATCGGGGTCCTCGTCCCATCGCTCGCAGAGCGCCGCGAGCTCCTCCATCAACTCGGGCGAGAGCGCGTTGCGGGCCTCGGGCCGGTTGAGACGGGCGAGCCCGACCGCGCCGCGCAGCTCGGACGCGATCAGCATCAGCCCGGGACCAGCGCGTTGATGCCCGTGTAGGCGCGGCCGATGATCAGCTTCTGGATCTGCGACGTGCCCTCGTAGAGCGTGGTCACGCGCGCGTCGCGCAGGTAGCGCTCCACCGGGTGATCGTCCACGTAGCCGGAGCCGCCGTGCACCTGGATGGCGCGGTCGGCGCAGTTCACCGCCGCCTCGGTCGCGTAAAGCTTGGCGATCGAGGTCTCGGTGGTGCTCGGCTTGCCCTGGTCCTTGAGCCAGCCGGCGCGCCACACGAGCCCGCGCGCCGCCTCGGTCTGCACGACCATGTCCGCGATCATCTCCTGCACCAGCTGGAAGGACGCGATCGGCCGGTCGAACTGGGTGCGCTCCTTGGAGTACGAGATCGACGCGTCGAGCGAGCCCTGGCAGATCCCCACGCAGCCGGCTGCCACGCTGTAGCGGCCCGAGTCGAGCGCGGACATCGCGATCTTGAAGCCGTCGCCGACCTCGCCCATGAGCGCCGAGTCCGGCACCTCCACGCCGTCGAGCCCGAGGGCGGCCGTGTCGGAGCCCTTGAGGCCGAGCTTGCCGTGGATCTCCTGGGTCGAGAAGCCGTCGCTGTCGGTGGGCACGAGGAAGCAGGCGATGCCCCGGTGCTTCAGCGACTGCTCGGTCTGCGCGAAGACGAGCGCGAGCTTCGAGTAGTTCCCGAGCGAGATCCACATCTTGCCGCCGCTGATCCGCCAGCCGCCGTCGATCTTCTCGGCGCGCGTCTTCAGGTTGGAGGCGTCCGAGCCGGTGTCGGGCTCGGTCAGGCCGAAGCAGCCGAGCGCCTCGCCCGAGCAGAGCTGGGGCAGCCACTCCTGCTTCTGCTCCTCGCTGCCCCAGCGCACGATCGACGAGCACACGAGCGAGGTGACCACGGAGACCACGGTGCGCATCGCCGAGCAGCCACGGCCGACCTCCTCCACGATCAGCGCATAGGTCCGGTAGTCCACGCCGCGCCCGCCGTATTCCTCGGGCACGATCGCGCCGAGGAAGCCGATGTCGGCGATCTGCTTCACGAG
>Ga0075420_100003093_pt1 | contig 14483 bp, 11 predicted proteins | sample SoiMetdeltSBSDD4_FD_75296 | JGI IMG/M metagenome (GOLD analysis project Ga0075420, IMG submission 75296) | Bulk soil microbial communities from a Populus tree surrounding site in Tennessee, USA - Soil MetaG P. deltoides SBSDD4 | ecosystem: Environmental > Terrestrial > Soil > Tree plantation... | reverse complement strand
TCATGCGTCGTATGATACAACCGTCAGGAACGAACCTGCGCCCGAGTCCACCGGGAAGTGCGAGCACGCCGGGAGCGGCATGAGCGATCAGACGCTGAGCGCAACAGCGGGCGGCGCGGCGGCCGACGCCGTGGTACCGGCGGCCGGACTGCCTGAAGCCTCGGGCAAGAAGAAAAAGCAGAAGAAGGAGGATGACAAGCCGCTCGAAGAGCGCAAGGTCCACGAGGCCGGCGGCGTCATCGTCTGCGACGGCAAGGTCGTCCTCCGGCTGACCGACAAGCAGCGCTGGATCTTCCCGAAGGGGAAGCTGAAGAAGCGCGAGAGCCCCCGCGACGCCGCGATCCGCGAGGCGACGGAGGAGACCGGCCTGAAAGTCGAGGTGGTCGACCAGGTCGCCGACCTGCTGATCCGCCACGAGGGGAAGAAGCGCCGGTTCGTCTTCTTCCTGATGCGGGCCACGGCCAAGACCTGGGACTGGCCGCACCACGAGGGGCGCGACACGTTCTTGATCTCGCCGGAGCGGATCGGCGACCTGCTGCGCCACAAGGGGTACGCCAGCGTCTGGGGGGCGACGGCGGAGCGGGTCAAGGCGATGGTGCACGAGCCGACGCCGTTCGTGGCGCACCCGTCGAGCGGGCCCGCCGCCACCGGCACCGACGCCGAGCCCGCGCAGTCGTAGCGGGCTCGGCGTCGGCGGACCGCGAGCGCCCGTGTGGGCGCCGTCCGGCGGCCGGATGCCGTCTCTACTGTGGGGCGAACACCAGGATCGTCCGCTCCTGGACGCCCCACTCGATCGCCTCGGCGTAGCTGAGACCGAAGACGTCCAGGTGCGCGCCCCTCACCAGCGAGCCGGTGTCGGTGGCCAGGAACTCGCCGAGCCCCTGGATCCAGACCGTCGAGCCCAACGGGATCACGGACGGGTCCACGGCGACCATGCCGGGCGTCGGCCAGAGTCCCGAGGCGGTCGCGTTGCAGCCGCCCAACTCAACGCAGGTGTACATGGTGATGCGGGCCGAGCCACCCCAGGCGATCGGGCGGCCGATCGGCGGCAGGTATGCGGTGCCGACCAGCGTCGGGTCGATGGGGCCGACGTCGAGCGCCTGGACCCAGCCTCGCTGGCGGTTGGACGGCTCCCAGACCGGCAGGCGACCGAACACGGCCTCGCCGACGATCTGTAACGGCATCCACTGGCGCAGGACGCCGAGCTGATCCGTGTTCGGCCCCGCCTCCCTCCAGATGACCGTCTCGGCATGGGGGGCGACCCAGCGCACGTTCGGATCGGTCGACGGGCCGTCGCCAGCGCGCGGCTCGAAGGCGACGCGGACGGTCGACGTGGCCGGGGACGGCGCGGCGGGCGACGCGAGGAGCGACGACCACGAGGGGGTCGCCCCGGTAGCGATGAGCGAGCCGGCGTGCAGCAGGGAGCTGACGACGAGAGCGGCAGCAACAGGCGGCATGCGATCTCCAGGATGCGTGTTCCGACCGGCGCCGAGCGCCACGGGGCGTCGGCGTGGTCGGTGGACGGCGGCTGCGTCGAGGCGCACCGCTCGCGGCGTCAGGTGCGGCGACGCAGCGAGGGGCGCGGCGACGTCCGCCGCCAGCGGCACGATCCGCCGCGCCCGTGAGGGTTGCGGCCGATCACGCCGTCGTCATCGCGATCACGCACCTGGCAATCGTCGCCGGCGATCCACGATGGAGCTGTTGATGTCGCGCGCGGGGCGAGGGTGGTGCCGAGCAGGCGTCGCCCGGCACACGCACGACTGAGAAGGGTATACGCGGGTCGGCTCGTCCCCGGCAAGGGGAGCGACGCGGCCGCGGTCGGGCTGTGACGCGATTGCGCCAATCGGCCAGGCGGCGGAAATCTACCTCTCGTAACCCGACGCGTGGTATCTCTCGGTCCAGCGGGCGCGAATGTAGCGCGTCTGTAATCCAGGTGAACGCAACCACGACACGTCGAGGGCGTTCACTAAGTGGACCGCCCCGTGCGCGGCGACTTTGCGTTGACCGAAGATCGCGCGCACGGCCTGGCGCTCCGAGAGGCGAGCCGGCTCAGTGAGGGCCGCGCCCGCCTATTTAACATCATCGCTGGGGTTCGGATGCAGTCCAGATCGTCGCTGCTCGCGTTGCTGGCCGCCATCGTCCTCTTCACGTCGCTGCCCGCCGCACCGTCACACGCCGCCGAGCCCAGGAACGCCACGACCCTCGCGCCGCTGCCGGCCGTCGACACGGACGACGGCCGCTTCGGCATGGTGCAGGGGATCGTCCAGCCGGACCTGGCCTGGCGGGCCGGCGCGCGCTGGGACCGGATCATCTTCCCCTGGTCGCTGATCCAGCGCGACGGGCCGAACTCATGGACGCAGCTCTACTTCACGGATGAGGCGATCCGCGCCCAGGCACGCCGGGGCGTCACCGTGGCCGGCATCCTGATCTACACCCCGCAGTGGGCCTCCCCCTGGCCTGAGAAGGGGCGGCCGGTGGACCCGCCGCGCGGCCTGGAGCTGAAGTACGACGATCCGAACAACACCTGGGGCCAGTTCGTCCGAAAGGTCGTGGACCGGCACCGAGATGTGGTGGACCACTGGATCGTCTGGAACGAGCCGGACCTGTACACGCCGGGGCTGCGCTACACCTTCGACGGGTCGTTCGAGCAGTACGCCCAGCTCTTGAAGGTGGCGTACCTGAACGCGAAGGAGATCAACCCGAAGTCCAAGATCATCCTGGGCGGGTTCGCGTACTGGTGGGACAAGGAGCATAACCGGCCGCCGTTCCTCGGTCCGCTGTTGGAGGTGATCGCCCGCGATCCCGACCGCCAGAGAAACAACCACTACTTCGACATCGTCAGCGTGCACACCTATACGGCGCCGCTCAACTCGTTCACCGAGCCGATGGTGATGCGCAACATCCTCGACCTGCGGGGGATGAAGAAACCGATCTGGATCGGCGAGAGCAACGTGATCCCGCACGACGACCAGGACAATCGGCTCGGGTCGGGGCAGTTCCGGGCATCCCTCGACCAGCAGGCCGCGTACGTGGTCCAGGCGATGGCGATGGCCGTGGCCGCGAACGTCGAGCGGTACGCGATCTACAAGGCGACCGACGAGAAGGCCGAGAACGACGTCGAGCTATGGGGGCTGATGCGGAACGATGGCTCGACGAAGCCGAGCTACGTGGCGTTCCAGGTCGGCGCCAGGTACTTCGCGAACGCCCGCTCGGCCGTGTTCTCCTGGGCCGGGGCGGATAAGCCGACGAAGGAGCAGTACAAGAACGTCGTCGAGTCGAACGTCGCGCGGACCCAGTTCATCTGGCCCTCGCAGGTCGCCCAGGTGGCGATGGAGCGGGGCGACCACCGCACGACGGTCGCCTGGAACACCTCGCCGGAGGCGGTCACGCACAAGGTGCCCGCGAACGCGAAGCAGGCGACGCTGGTCTACAAGGACGGTCGCACGCAGGCGATCTCGGCGCAGAACGGCTTCTACACTCTGAGCCTGGAGCCGTCCAGCCACAACGCGGACCCGCGCGACCCGAGCATCTACCTGATCGGCGGTGACCCGATCATCGTCGACGAGCAGGTGATGGCGCTGCCGACCGATCGGCTGGCGAGCCGGATCGAGATGGTCTGGCCGCTCGACAGCGCGCCGGTCAACGAGGCGGCGAAGGCGAACATCACGGCCCAGCTGCTGATGCCGGGCGGCACCACCTCGGTGGCCTGCCGTTACGACCCCGAGAAGGTCGAGCTGTACGCCTGGCGCCACTACGAGGAGCGGCCGCGGGAGGCTGCGCCGGCGGTGGTGGTCCCGTCGCCCACGACGTCCGGCCAGACGGTGACGGCCGCTCCGTCGCCCACGCCGGCGCGGGTGCGCGGCGAAGCGAAGCGCGAGAAGGACCCGGTCCTGCTGGCGACCGGCATCAAGCGGTTCGCCACGGAGAAGGGCGTGACCTACCCGGTCTGGGACTTCAACGGCGTCGACATCTCGTACGCGCGCACGGCCGAGGGTGATCGCTGGCTGGAGCTGTTCGTGGCGGTGAACGGCAAGACCGACGACGAGCAGACGATCAAGATGGACTCGGCGCCCTGGATCTACGGCGGCCCGAACAACAAGGACTGGCAGGAGCCGCGCCCGCTGCCCGCCGACGACTGCGGGTAGGCGACGTGAAGGCCCTCACCCCCCAGCCCCCTCTCCCTGCCGCGGGAGAGGGGGTTTTTCGTGCTACCCTCCGGGGAGATCCGTGCCCGAGGTTCGACCGTGGATGACCTGGCCCTCGCCTTCGCGCCCGCCACCGAGCTCCGCCGCCTGATCCGCGCGGGTAAGGTCTCGCCGGTCGAGGTCGTCGAGGGCACGCTGCGGCGGATCGAGCGGGTCAATCCCGTCGTCAACGCCTACTGCACCGTGGCGGCCGGGCAGGCGCTGGCGGCGGCCCGGCAGGCCGAGGCGGCGGTCTCGCGCGGGGACGATCTCGGGCCGCTGCACGGCGTGCCGGTCGGGATCAAGGACATGAGCCTGACGGCCGGCATCCGCACGACGTTCGGGTCGCGCCTGTACGCGGACTACATCCCAACCGAGGACTCCGTCGACGTCGCCCGGCTGAAGCGGGCCGGCGCGATCGTGCTGGGCAAGACCAATTCGCCGGAGTTCGCGGCCGGCCCGAACACGCTCAACGCCCTGTTCGGGGCGACGCGCAATCCGTGGAGCCTGGAGCGGTCGGCCGGCGGATCGTCGGGGGGCTCGGCGGTGGCGCTCGCGTGCGGAATGGCGTCGCTGGCGAACGGCGGCGACCTGGGGGGATCCTTGCGGATCCCGGCCAGCGTCTGCGGCGTGGTCGGCTTCCGGCCCTCGCCGGGGCGGGTGCCGATGTACCCGTCCGCCTGGACCTCGGAGTCGTTCCTGGTGGTCGGGCCGATGGCGCGGACGGTCCGGGACGTCGCCCTGATGCTGGAGGTGACGGCCGGCCCGGACGACCGCGTGCCGATCTCGCTGGACGAGCCAGGGTCGGTGTTCGAGCGGGCGGCCGAGGGCGGCGTCAAGGGGCTGCGCGTCGCCTGGAGCCCCGACCTCGGCGTCAGCCGGGTCGATCCGGAGGTCGCCAGGATCGTCGAGGCGGCCTGCCGGCGCTTCGAGGAGGCCGGGTGCTCGGTGGAGGCTGCCGCGCCCGAGATCGGCGAGATCCGCCCGATGATCGCGACCTACCGGGCGCTCGGGGCGGCGGCGGGGGCGCCCGACCTGCTGAACCGCGCCGACGAGGTCGAGAACCCGCTGCTGCGGGAGTTCCTGAAGCGCCCGCGCGAGCTGACGGGACTGCAGGTCGCGCAGGCCGGCATCGAGCACTCACGGTACGTCGAGCGGATGATGGCGTTCTTCCGACGGTACGACCTGCTGGTCACGCCGACGACGCCGACGGCGGCCTACCTGCTGGACCAGATGTACCCGCCCGAGATCGCCGGCCAGCCGGTCGAGAGCGCGATCGACGCGATGCTGGTGACCTACGCGATCACGATGGCCGGGCTGCCCGCGATCTCGGTGCCGGCCGGCTTCACCGCGGCGGGCCTGCCGGTCGGTATGCAGATCGTCGGGGGGCGCCACGCCGAGGCGCTGGTGCTGCGGGCCGCCGCTGCCTTCGAGAAGCTGGCGCCCTGGGCGGACCGCCACCCGCCGGTCACCGTCACGGGCTGAGCGACTCGATGGCCAGGGTCACGATCAGGGCGAAGCTGCCGTCTGAGGAGGTCTGGGTCCGGAGGAGGCGGACGGAGCGCTGGGGCACCGCGATGGTGGCCTGCGTGAGCGGCCTCCACGACGCGACCCTGCTGGACGGCCTCGTCGCCGAGATCGACGGCGAGCCTGTTGGCCTGCTGACCTACCGCATCGAAGACGGCGAGTGCGAGGCCGTGACCGTCGACGCCTACGAGTCAGGCAAGGGTATCGGGACGGCGCTGCTCCGGGCTGTGGCGGACCTGGCCCGAGCGCGCGGCTGACGGCGTGCCTGGCTCACCACCACGAACGACAACCTGCCGGCCCTCCGCTTCTACCAGCGACAGGGCTGGGATCTCGTCAGGCTGCACCACGGCGCCGTCGACGAGTGGCGCCGGACCGTCAAACCGACCATCCCCGAGCGCGGCCTGGACGACATCCCGATCTCGCACGGGATGGAGCTGGAGCTCGTCCTGGGCGAACGGGGTGGTTATCCGTAGGGGCAGGTTTCCAACAGCCTATCGGGTCACCATCCCATCCTAACCTGCCCGCCCCACGGACCACCCGACGTACGTGCAGGGATTCCGAGAGCGGGCAGGTTAGGCCAGGGGCTGGCCGCGCAGGGTTGTTGGAAACCTGCCCCTACAAGGGACTGGCCGCCGGTGGAGGAGGGTCAGGTGCCAGTCGCGAGGCGGGCCAGCGCGTAGACCAGGCCGGGCGCGAGCGCCGCGAATACTACCACCGCGCCCGCCAGCACCACTGCCGGCGCCGTCGACCGAGGAAGCGTGGTCGCGCCGGCCGTCCGGACCACGGCCAGGAGGTCCGGCATCGGGCGGAGGTAGTAGAGCGCGCCGAAGACGCCGCCGAGCGCCGCGATCAGCGTCGGCCAGAAGCCGATGGCGGCCCAGGCAGCGTCCAGCACGGCGAGCTTGGCCCAGAAGCCGGGCGTCGGCGGGATGCCGGCCAGCGAGAGTAGCGCTAAAACCAGCGCCAGCGCCCGCAGCGCGCCCATCCCCTCCAGGCGGACATCGCGCAGGGCCAGCGGCTCGGGGCCGCGGCCGGCCAGCGCCGCGAACGCCAGCAGCGCCGTCGTGGCGTAGGTCACCACGTAAAAGATCGACGCCGCCCGGCCCTCGACGCCGCACCCGAGGGCCAGCGCCAGGAAGCCGGCGTTCGCGACCGCCGAATACGCCAGCAGGCGCCGCAGCTCGGTCTGCGCCAGCGCCGCCAGCGTGCCCAGGACGATTGAAAGCACACCGATCACGATCAGCACCGACGAGAGCGGCAGGACGGCGCCGGCCGGCAAGCCCTGACTCATCGAGCCGATCAGGCGGCTGAGCGCGATCACCGCCGCCACCTTGCTGGCGGCCATCACGAAGCCGGTCACGGCCGGCGCGCCGGCCGTGTAGGCGTCCACAGTGCCGAAGTGGAGCGGGACCAGCGCCAGCTCGTAGGCGAACCCGAGGCCGACCAGCAAGATGCCCGCCAGCAGCAGCCAGCGGTAGGCCGGGTCGGCGGCGGCCAGGGTCGGCCAGGCGAACGAGCCGGTCGCCATGAAGACCAGCCCGATCCCGAACAGCAGGACCGCCGCCGAGATCGCGGCCAGCACGAAGTACTTGAACGCCGCCTCGAGCGGACGGACGCCCCGGCTGAGCGCCACCAGCGTGGCCCCCGAGAGCGAGAGCGTCTCCAGGCCGATGACGGCGCTCAGCAGGTCGTTGGCCGTGGCGAAGACGATGCCGCCGGCGGCCCCGAGCAGCAGCAGCGCCGCGATCTCGGGCTTCTGGCCGGGATCTTCGAGCTCGACGCTGTGCAAGAGCAGCATCCCGACGATGCCGGCCGCCGCGACCGTCAGCGTGGCCGCCAGCGTGGCGCCGTCGGCCCGCAGGGACGGCAGCACCGCGATCACCAGCGTCAGGGCGCCGAGCGTCGCGAGCCAGACGGTATTGCGGGTCAGCGGCGCCGTGAAGAGCAAGACGAGCAGCGCCCCGACCGCGAGGACGATGACCGAGATGAGCGCGGGTGGGATCATGAGGCTGGTGTTCATCAGCGTGGCCCCGTCATCGGCTGTGCGGTGAGCGTCAACAGCAGGATCGCGGCGATGCCGAGCACCGACACGAGGATGTAGCGGCTCAGGTGGCCGCTCTGGAAGCGGGCGATCGGGTTGGCGATCCCGTAGCTGAGATCGGCGAGCCAGGTGGCCCAGGCGGCGCCTGGCTCCAGCGGCTCGTCGTAGTGCTCGGTCTCGTGCTCGACGCCGTGCGCCTCGGCAGGGGTCGGCAGGGCGGCCGGCTGCGGCCCGGTCCGCCAGGCCGAGAACGCGAAGCCGGCCAGGCCGAGCGCGCCGGCGATCAGGGTGTTGACGTTCGGCCGCACCGCCTCAGCGTGGCCGACCGTCTCGCCGAGGACGGTCGAGAGGATCGGCACCGGCCACTCCAGGTACCCCAGCACGACCGCGCCAACCGCCAGCGGCACCAGAGGCCAGAGCATCACGCCGGAGGGCTCGTGCAGCGGCCCGAGGTACTTGCGCGGCCCGTGGAAGACGCCGAAGAAGAGTCGGCCGGTGTACCAGCCGGTGAAGAAGACGCCGACGAACAGCCCGCCGAAGAGCAGGGGAAACAGCACGTCATGCACCTGGGCCGCCTCCAGGATGGCATCCTTGCTGAACGAGCCGGAGAAGAGCGGCAGGCCGATCAGCGCCAGCGAGCCGACAAGGAAGGCCGCGTAGGCACCCGGCAGATCCTTGCGCAGCCCGCCCATGTCGGAGAGCTTCTCGCGGCCGTGCAGCGCGTGGATCACGACGCCGGCTGTGAGGAACAGGAGCGCCTTGAACGAGGCGTGGGTCACCAGGTGGAACATCGCGGCGAACGGCGCCCCGAACCCGACGCCGGCGAACATGTAGCCGAGCTGGCTGACCGTGGAGTACGCCAGACCGCGCTTGAAGTTCGACTGCTGAAGGCTGAGGATGCCGCCGCCCAGCGCCGTCAGCACGCCGATGATGGCGGTCGCCATCGCGACTCCAGGCGCGGCGGCCAGCAGCCCATGCGTGCGCGTCAGCAGGTAGACGCCGGCCGCGACCATCGTGGCGGCGTGGATCAGGGCGCTGACCGGCGTCGGGCCGGCCATCGCGGTGGGGAGCCAGAAGTAGAGCGGCCCCTGCGCCGACTTCGCGGCGGCGGCGATCAGGATCAGCCAGGCCAGTAGCGTCGCGCCGCCGGGCCCGGCCACACACTGGGCCGTCCCGAGCGTCAGCAGGTCGCCACAGCCGGCCGGCACGATCACCAGCGCCACCAGCAGCGCGGCATCGCCGATGGCGTTGGCGGCGAGCGCCTGCATGCCGGCCGCCAGGGTGCCCGGCTTCTCGTTCCAGAAGGAGATCAGCAGGAAGCTGGAGATGCCGACGCCGGTCCAGCCGATCAGGAGGACGGCGATGTTGCCGGCCAGCACCAGCAGCGCCATCGAGGCGAGGAAGAAGTCCAGGAAGCAGAAGAAGCGGCGAACGTTCGGGCCGCGCTCGGGACTGTCCGGGTCCTCGACGTGCGGGTCCATGTAGCCGAGCGAGTAGACGTAGACGCAGGTCGAGACGGCCCCGATCACCGCCAGCATCACGGCCGAGAGCGGGTCGACGCGCAGGTGGAAGGCGCCGTCCGGCAGGAACGGCAGCCAGTTGGCGATCTCGTACTCGGCGTGGGCGCCGGTCGCCAGGGCGGCGAGCGCTACGATCAGCATGACGGGCGGGCCGCCCTGACTGGCGGCACCGGGGCGTCTCCCGACCCCGAGCGCGGTCAGGAGGAGGCCCGGCAGGGTGAACAGCCAGGCCCAGAGCAGGAGCGCGCTCATCCGTGTACCTCCGCCGGCTCGTCGACGTCCACGCGGTCACGGTCGCGGAAGAGGGCGAGCGCCACGCCGAGGCCGATCACGGCCTCGGCTGCCGCCAGGACCAGCACGATCAGCGCGGCGGCCTGCCCGTCCACGTTGCCGCGAACGCGCGCGCCGAGCACCAGCAGCAGGTTGGCGGCGTTCAACATCAATTCGACAGACATCAGCATCGCGATCGGGTTGCGGCGGATCAACGCTCCCGTCGCCCCGATCGCCAGCAGCACGGCGCTGGTCGCCAGAACCAGGACTTCGGACGTCATGAGACCCGCTCCTGACGGCGCCAGATCGCCACCGCGCCGACGATCGCCACCAGCAAGAGCGGCGCGGTCAGCTCGAACGGGACGATCAGCCGGCCGAACAGCGAGCGGCCGACCTCGACGACGTTGCCGCCGGCATTCGGCGCGGCCGGGGGCAGCGGGCCCGCCAGCGCGAGCCAGGCCGCCAGACCGGCCAGCAGCGCGCAGCCGACGACCAGCCCGCCGAGCACGCGCCCGAACCCGAGATCCGCCTCGGAGCCGCCCTGGGGCAAGAGCGCGATGACGAAGAGGAAGAGGACCACGATGGCGCCCGAATAGATGAGCACCTGTCCCATCGCCACCATGTCGGCGCCGAGGATGAGGTAGAGCGCGGCCAGCGCCAGGCTGTGGGCCAGCAGCGCGACGACGGCGTGGACCGGCCGCCGTGCCAACACGACCAGCAGCGCGCTCACCAGGGCCACCGCGCAGCCCACGGCGAGCGGGAGAAAGAGCTCGTTCAACGCGCCTCCTCGTGGGTGGCGGGGGTGGCGCCGGCCTGGGCGGGGCCGTGCTCCTCGCCGGCCGGCCCCGGCTCGTGGCCCGCGTCGTCGACGCGCGACCGCAAGTCGGGCGCCCCGATCGGGTGGTGGGTGCGATAGACGTTCCCGAGGGCGGTGTGGACGCCGCGCGCGTCCGTGGAGCGGTCGACGTCGGCGTGGAACTGGAGCCGCGGGGCCTTGTTGGCCGGGTCGAGCAGCATCTCCTTGGTGTAGACGAAGTCCTTGCGGGCGAAGTCAGCCAGCTCGTACTCCGGGCCGAGCTTGATCGCGTCGACCGGGCACGCCTCCTCGCAGAAGCCGCAGAAGATGCAGCGGATCATGTTGATCTCGTAGATCTCGGCGTACCGCTCGCCCGGCGAGACCCGGTCGTTCGGGTCGTTCTCGGCGGACTTCACGTAGATCGCCTGGGAGGGGCAGGCCGCCGCGCAGAGGCTACAGCCGATGCAGCGCTCCAGGCCATCCTCGTGCTTGTAGAGGCGGTGGCGGCCACGGTACTTATCGGCCGGCGTCCGCTTGACGTCCGGGTACTGGATCGTCACCGCCGGCCGGGCCGTGTACTTGACGGTCGTCCAGAATCCTTTTAGGAGTGCAATCGCGTCGTCGAACATCGTCAGGGTACTCCCGAGGGTGACCGGCGTCCTGCCACGACCTCTGTCGCCGCTCCTAGCGCACAACCAGACGACGTGTTTGGGATTGATCCGAACGACCGGTCCACGATCCGTGCCGCGAGCGTCAGCGAGCCGGACCTCGTGGGGCACCAGGCAACCGGGTCCGGCTCGCTGACGCTCGCGGTACGGATGTTGACACTCACCATTCCCGAACCTGCCTTCCGGGCCAGCACTACCCGATCGCGGCGACGATGATCGCCGTCACCGCGATGTTGAGCAGGCCGATCGGCAGCAGGACCGCCCAGCAGAGGCGCATCAACTGGTCGTAGCGCAGTCTGGGCAGGGTCGCCCGCAGCCAGACGAAGAGGAAGAGGAAGAACGACATCTTGAGGATCAGCCACCAGGGGCCGCCCGGCAGGAACGGGAACGTCCAGCCGCCGAAGAAGAGGGTGGCGGCGACGGCCGACATCGAGATCATCGCGACGTACTCGGCGATGAAGTACATCGCGAAGCGCATCCCGGTGTACTCGGTGTGGTACCCCGCCACCAGCTCCGACTCGGCCTCCGGGAGGTCGAACGGCGCCCGGTTCGTCTCGGCGACGGCGGCGATCAGGAAGAGGATGAAGGCGATCGGCTGGAGGACGACGTACCAGGCCGAATTCGCCTGCGCCTCGACGATCCCGCCGAGCGAGAGCGTCCCGCTGACGATCGTCACGCTGACGATCGCGACGCCGAGGATCAGCTCGTACGAGACGACCTGGGCGGCGGCCCTGAGCGCGCCGAGCAGCGAGTACTTCGATCCAGAGCCCCAGCCCCCAAGCACGAGCCCGTAGACGCCGAGGCTGCTGGCCGCCAGCAAGTAGACCACCCCGACCGGCAGGTCCGCCACCTGGAGCGGCACTTCGGCGCCGGCGATCGAGACGGTCGGGCCGATCGGGACCACCGCGAAGGCGATCAGCGCGGCGAACAGCGAGATCGCCGGGGCGATGACGTACAACAGCCGGTCTGACATGACCGGCCGGATGTCTTCCTTGAAGAAGAGCTTGATCGCGTCCGCGAGGGGCTGGAGCAGCCCCTCCCAGCCGGTCTTGTTCGGGCCGATCCGGGCCTGGAGTCGGCTGATGACCCGGCGCTCGAACCAGGTCATGTACGCCATCGTGGTCAGGAGCCCGAAGATGATGACCAGCGACAGGACGACGTCGATCGTCAGGTTGAAAGGGTCGAACATCAATGCCTCACAGCAGCCAGAGCGACGGTAGGATAGCTCGGCGTTTCGGGATCATGCGAGCGGCAGCGCCATCCGGCCGACTCGCCCGGTGCGCCCCTCCGGCAGCCTGTACGATGGGTGGGCCTCGGCCATCGCCTCACGGATCGCCTTCAGCTCGCGCGGGGCCGAGCCGCCGAGCCGCTCGATCAGGCCGGCCAGCAGCAGCCAGTCCGAGGGGACGCCGCCGGGCGGCAGGCCGCCCGGCTGGAACCCCTGGACCCGCCCTTCGAGGTTGGTGAACGAGCCGGCCGTCTCGTACGGGTGGGCGACGGGCAGGACCACGTCGACCGTGTCGTCGTCGGTGGGAGAGGCACCGCTCGTGACCACGATCTTGCGGGCGCTGCCGGTGGCCGGCCACGCCTCGTTCCCAAGCAACAGGACGGCCGAAAGCTCGCCGGCCTGGGCCTTCGTGGCGGTGCTGCCGGCCTCGCGGTCGGCGGCGACGACGTCGCCGGCGAGATCCGCCGCGCCGCGACCGTTGGCGGCGATCGGCGGGCTGCCGAGCATGCCGCTCTCGGAGGTCGCGCCAAGCGCCTCGGCGAACCGCTCCAGGACACCCCGCGCGGCCGGATCGTCGGCCAGACGCGCGCCGACCAGGAGCACCACGGGGCCGGTGCCGATGGCCGCCGCTGCCGCCACAAGGCCTTCCTCAGTGGGCGCGACGCCGCGGTTGGCGTCGCGGCCGTGGATCGCCGCGAACGGGTTGACGGCCGGCGACGGCGACGCCGGCTCGGCGTCGGTCGGCGCGGCCTGCTCCGCCTGTCGCCCGCGGACCGAGAGCAGCTTCTCGACGATCCCGATCTCCTCGCCGGCCGGGACGCGCAGCCAGTGGGCCGTGTCGCGGTAGAGGCCGTTCTCCGGGCCGATCGAGAGCAGCGTGCCGCCGTTGACGACGGCCTTGCGCAGCCAGAGCGCCAGGACCGGCAGCTCGGTCCAGGCGTCGAACCCGACCGTCACGACGGTCTTCGCCGAGGGGATATCCGCGATCTTGCCGGAGAGCGTCCAGGAGGAGGACGCCTTCGGCCAGAATCCGACGCTGGCGCCCGGCAGGGCCGCGCGGAGCGCGTCGGCCAGTAACCAGATCGCCTCGTTGGTCAGGGTCGGCGAGGCCAGCACGCCGGTCGAGCCGGACTTCAGCAGCTCGGCGGCGCGGGTGTACGCGGCGTCCCAGGTGGTCGGCTGGAGCGAACCGCCCTGCCGGACCATCGGCTGGAGGACGCGGCGGTCGTGGAGCGCCGGCAGCGTGTCGAACCGGCCGTAGTCGCAGAGCCAGCTGTCGTTGACGGCGGTGTTGTCGCGGCCCCACATTCGGAGGATCTGGCCGTCCCGCGCGTGCAGCTCGATGTTGCAGCCGACGGCGCAGCCGGAGCAGATGCCGGGCGTGCGCTGGAGGTCCCACGGGCGGGCCCTGAAGCGGTACTGCCGGCTGGTCAGCGCCCCAACCGGGCACAGCTCGATCGTGTTGCCGCTGAACGGGGAGTCGAACGTCTCGCCGTCGAGGACGCCGATCTCGCTGTAGCCGCCCCGGTCGACGGCGGCCAGGGCCTCGTCGCCGGGGATCTCGGCCTGGAACCGGGTGCAGCGGTAGCACATGATGCAGCGCTCGCGGTCCAGCACGATCCGATCCGAGAGGACGAACGCCTTGTCCTTCTGGCGCTTCTCCTCGGTGAACCGGCTGACCCCGAGCCCGAACTTGAAGGTGTTGTCCTGGAGCGGGCACTCGCCGCCCTTGTCGCAGATCGGGCAGTCGAGCGGGTGGTTCGCCAGCAGCAGCTCCAGCACGCCGTTCTGGGCCGCGATGACGTTCGGGCTGGTGCTGGTGACCACCATCCCCTCGGCGACCGGCGAGGTGCAGGCGGTCTGGAGGCGCGGCATCTTCTCGATCTCGACGAGGCACATCCGGCAGGCGCCGACCGGCTTCAGCTTCGGGTGGTAGCAAAAGACCGGGATCTCGATGCCGACCGTCTTCGCCGCTTCGACGACCAGCGTGCCCTTCGGCACCTTCACCTCACGCCCGTCGATGGTGAGCGTGACCAGATCGCTCGGGGGTGGCGGTGCTGTCATTCTGGTGGGCTCCAGGTGCCGTTGAACGATTTGCCAGACCTGATGTGCTCGACGTACTCATCGCGGAAGTTCCTGATCGTGGCGGTGACCGGGCTTGTAGCGAAGTCGCCGAGCAAGCAGAGCACCTTGCCACCGATCTCGCTGGAGACCGAGAGCAGCAGGTCCAGGTCTTCCTCGCGCCCGCC
>Ga0075420_100003091_pt1 | contig 14485 bp, 10 predicted proteins | sample SoiMetdeltSBSDD4_FD_75296 | JGI IMG/M metagenome (GOLD analysis project Ga0075420, IMG submission 75296) | Bulk soil microbial communities from a Populus tree surrounding site in Tennessee, USA - Soil MetaG P. deltoides SBSDD4 | ecosystem: Environmental > Terrestrial > Soil > Tree plantation... | reverse complement strand
ATTGAAAACCACCAGGGGCGCCTCTGGGCGGTTCTGAACGAGGGTCAGGGGGCGACGTTTCTATTTTCTGTGCCGTGTCAGACCCCTACACCCCATACTTTGGTGTTAGAGCGGTGACCAGTGAAGCGGCACATCATGCACTCATGGCAACACGCGCCGATCGGTCTAGCAGACGTCAAGCACTGACGACGCAGCCGCTTGTGGCCGTCGTTGACGACGATGAATCCGTGCGCGAGTCGTTGCCCGGTCTCTTGCAGGAACTGGGATTCGCTGCGAAGGCGTTTGCCTCGGCGGACGAGTTTCTCTCGTTCAAAGATATGTCCCGGACGCAGTGTCTGCTGCTGGATGTTTGCATGCCAGGCATTTCGGGCCCGGAGCTGCAGCAGGAGCTCGTTGCGCGCGCCGTTCGGGTGCCCATCATTTTCATCACCGCCCGGACTGATGCGTCCGTCCGCGAGAGGCTCATGCAACGTGGAGCGGCGGCGTGCCTGTTCAAGCCGTTCAGCGAGCTGCAGCTGCGGACAGCACTCGATGCTGCGCTGTTGCATCGGGATTCGCGCTGAAACGGTTGCTGGTTGTTCGCTGAAAGGGTAGTAAACATGAACACAACGATCGCCCTTGCCCAGGTCCCGAGGAAGGCGTTCATGTCCGGTGCGAAGCAGACTGCCTCATCCGAAAGCACGCCTATCGTGTTCGTGGTTGACGATGACATTTCAGTGCGAGAGTCGCTCGAGGCGCTGCTTGCCGATGCGGGGTACCGTCCCGCAGTGTTTGCCTCTGCGGAAGCCTTTCTGGCACACCCCCGGCAGCGGCTGCTCGGTTGCCTGGTGCTCGACGTGAGCCTGCCTGACCTCAACGGTCTGGAGCTGCAGGCGCGCCTGGCAAATGAGGACACATTGCCGATCATATTTATTACCGGCCACGGCGATATCCCGATGACGGTCCGTGCAATGAAGGCCGGCGCGGCCGAGTTTCTGACCAAGCCCTACGGGCCTGATGTCATCTTGGGAGCAATTGCGAATGCTGTAGAGCGCAGTCGCGCCACGTTGCAAGAGCGCGCAACCTTGCAGGCTCTACGAGATCGCTACGACTCGCTTACTCTGCGGGAGCGGCAGGTCATGGCGCTCGTCGTGCGTGGGCTGCTGAACAAGCAAGTGGCCGGCGATCTCGGGATCAGCGAGATCACGGTGAAGGCACACCGAGGACGGGTGATGACGAAGATGGGTGCGAGGTCATTGGCCGAGCTCGTGAATATGGCTGATCGTCTAGGGCATCCGACTGCGGGGAAAGGTTTGGAGAGCTGAGAACCCCACATCCAGCGCACAGAAGAAAGGGGGTAGAATCACCGCTGCTCGCTGCACCATGACCTGCTCTGCTGGCGTGCGGCTCTGGAAAGCTGCCACCTTCTTCCGTCCGAGGTTCCCATGCTCACTCTCGACATTAACGGCAAGAAGTTCGAAACCGACGCCGAACCTGACACGCCGCTTTTGTGGGTACTGCGCGATCACCTTGGCATGACTGGCAGCAAGTATGGTTGCGGCAAGGCGCTTTGCGGTGCCTGCACAGTGCACGTGGACGGCGCGGCGACCCGCAGTTGTGTGCTGCCGGTGTCCGCGGCGGCCACGATGAAGATCACCACGATTGAAGCGGTCGGCAACTCCGTAGTGGGAAGAGCCGTGCAGGACGCATGGATAGCAGAGAACGTACCTCAGTGCGGCTACTGCCAGTCCGGCCAGGTGATGAGCGCAACGGCTCTGCTCACAACCAACAAGAAGCCGACAGACGCGGATATCGACGCGGCCATGTCCGGCAATATCTGCCGCTGCGCGACCTACGTGCGCATTCGTTCCGCGATCAAGCGCGCCGCCAGCGCTTTGGCCTGAGGGCACATCATGAGCAGAGCAGAGGATCAGGCCCTGAATCACGCTAGCAGGCGCGATGTTCTCAAGGCTGCCGCGGCACTGACTGTTGCGTTCTGGCTGCCACGCGGCGCGGGCGCGACGCGACCGGAAGCCGCAGGCGCAGCTGGTTCAGCGCTGGAACCGAACGCATTCGTGCGTATCGGCGCTGACGACACCGTGACCGTATTCGCCAAGCACCTGGAGATGGGGCAGGGCGTTTACACCGGTCTCGCCACCATCGTCGCCGAAGAGCTCGACGCCGACTGGAAGAACGTTCGCGTCGAAGGCGCACCAGCGGATGCCAAACGCTACAACAACCTGGCGTTCGGGCCGATGCAGGGCACGGGCGGCAGCAGCTCCATTTCTAATTCGTACGAGCAGTTGCGCAAGGCCGGCGCGACTGCGCGCGCATTGCTGGTCACCGCGGCAGCACAGCGCTGGAATGTGCCGGCTGCGGATGTGACTGTTACGAGCGGCATCGTGGAGCACAAGTCATCGGGCAAGCGGGCGCATTTCGGTGAGCTGGTCGCGGATGCCGCGAAGCTGCCAGTTCCTGCCGACATCAAGCTGAAAGACCCTGCCACCTTCAAACTGATCGGTAAGGACGCAGCGCGTGTCGATAGCCGCGACAAGTCCAACGGAACCGCGATATTCACTCAGGACATCCACCTTCCCGGCATGCTGACGGCAGCGGTCATTCACGCGCCGTTGTACGGCGCCAAGGTGAAGGGCTTCGATGCCGCCAAGGCGAAGGCGATCAAGGGCGTGAAGTCCGTGGTTGCGTTCGAGACACCGGTGCGCTCGGGCGTGGCCGTGCTCGCCGCGGATTTCTGGACCGCGAAGAAAGCGGCGGAGCTGGTGACCGTGGATTGGGACGACTCGGCTGCCTTTAAGCGCAGCTCGGCGGAGCTGTTCGCCGAGTATCGCGAGCTTGCCAAGCAGCCTGGTGCTTCGGCCAAGCAGGTCGGCGATGTCACGAAGGCGTTCGGCTCGGCCGCGCGGACAATCGAGGCCACCTACGAATTCCCATTCCTCGCGCATGCTTCGATGGAGCCGCTGAATTGCGTAGTGCGCGTGGGCGCCCAGGATTGCGAAGTGTGGAACGGCGAACAGTTCCAGACCGTCGACCAGGCTGCCATTGCCAAACTGCTCGGCCTTCAGCCGGCCAGCGTCAAGCTCAACCAGTTGTATGCCGGCGGCAGTTTCGGTCGTCGCGCCAATCCGCAATCGGATTACCTGCTGGAGGCAGCAGCGATCGCGAAGGCTGCCGGAGTCAGCGAGCCGGTCAAGATGGTGTGGACGCGCGAAGTCGATATGCGCGCGGGCTTCTATCGGCCGATGTACGTGCACACGCTGAAGGCGGGACTCGATCAGGAGGGCAAGCTCGTTGCCTGGCAACACCGCATCGTCGGCCAGTCCATCCTCGCTGGCACTGCCTTCGGCGGATCGGGCATCGACAACAGCTCAGTAGAAGGTGCCTCAACGCTGCCATATGAAATTCCGAACCTGTCGGTGGAACTGCACACGACCAAACTGGCTGTGCCGGTTCAATGGTGGCGTTCGGTGGGTTCGACCCACACGGCGTTCTCGACGGAGTGTTTCATCGACGAGATCGCTCGCGCCACGAAGCAGGATCCTTACGCAGTGCGTCGTGCGTTGCTGTCCGACAAGCACAGGCGTCACCAGGCAGTGCTGGAATTGGTAGCGACCAAGTCGGGCTGGACCCAGCCACGCGCCAAAGATGAAGTGTGGGGCCTGGCCTTGCACGAATCGTTCAACAGCGTTGTTGGTCAGGTAGCGCAGCTGCGGCGGACGGCAGACGGCTTCAAGCTCGAGAGGGTGATCTGTGCCGTCGATTGCGGACTCGCGGTGAATCCGAACATCGTCGCAATGCAGATGGAATCGGGCATCGGCTACGGCCTGGCTGCGGCGCTGAGCGGGGCAATCACGCTGAAGGACGGCGCGATCGAGCAGAGCAACTTCGACGACTACTCCGTCCTGCGCATGAACCAGATGCCGGCCATCGACGTGCACATCCTGCCATCGACAAACAAGCCGACTGGCGTGGGCGAGCCGGGCACACCGGTCATCGCGCCTGCACTGGCGAATGCGCTCGCGGCGGCGAGCGGCAAATCGATCAGGACTTTGCCGCTGGCAGGGCAGGGCGTCACGTTGGTGTGAAGCGCACGGTCCCCAAAACGCGCGGTCAGCCCGGCGCAGAAACCGAGTCGCGATCGACGAAGTTCGGCCTGAAAACGCGCTGTCGAACGTCGAGGTTGTCGTGCTTGTAGACGTTCTGCAGGACCCAGCGGGCGGCCATGTGCCCCATGTCGGTGATCGGGTAATGGACGGTCGATAGCTTCGGATAGATATAGCGCGAGATCGGAGCATCGTCGAAGCCGACGATCGAGAGCTCGTCGGGAAGCTTCAGGCGCCGGTCGTGCGCGGCCGCCATTGCGCCGGCCGCCATCTCGTCGTTCGCGCACACCACGGCGGTGAACGGGATGCCCTTGCCGAACAGATGATTGAGCGCCCGGCTGCCGGTCGCCTCGTGATAGTCACCCTCGTACAGCAGCCGCTGGTCGAAGGTCACGCTCGCCTCGGCGAGCGCTCGCTTGTGGCCCTGCAGGCGCTGCTGCGCGTCGGTCCAGTCGAGTGGGCCGGAGATATAGGCGATGTTCCGGTGCTGCGCCTGCAGGAGCGAGCGCGCGGCGAGGTAACCGCCGAGCTCGTTGTCGAGGCTGAAGCAGCGATCGGCGATGCCGCGCACCTTGCGGTTGACTATCACGATTGGCGTGTGCTTCTTGTTCTGCTCGACGAGGAATTTGTCGGTGAGCCCTGAGACGTGCACGATCAGCGCGTCACAGTTGCGGCCGACGAGGAAGCGAATGCCCTCGCGCTCCTGGTCCTCGCGGTCGTGACCGGTTGCGACCAGTACGAACTTGCCGGCGGCGCGCAACGTCTCTTCGATCGCACTCAGCATCGCGCCGTAGAATGCGCCGTGCAGCTCCGAGACCAGCACGCCGACGCTGTTCGAGGTGCGGGTCGCGAGCGACTGCGCGATCGAATTCGGCTGGTAACCGAGCTTGAGCATCGCCGACAGCACTTTCTGCCGCGTTTTCTCCTTGACGCGCGAGTCGGTGTTGACTACGCGCGAGACGGTCGCGATCGACACGTCCGCGAGCTTCGCGACCTCGTACATGTTGGCGGATGCACGCTTCACTAGGCGACACCGCGGCGCACGTCCGGCGCCTTGCAGTACTGCTCGAGATAGGCCTGGTGTTTCGGTAGCTGCATCACGGTGCGCTCGACCGACGAGCGGATTCCCTCGAGGAAACGCGACAGTTCCTCATCGCCCATCAGGTCGGCGACCGGATGATGCTGTCGCGGCATGATGCCCTGGCCGAGCATGACCTGTATCCATGAGTTTTCCGCAAACAGCTCGTTCGGCACGCGGAAGACGCGGCCGGTCTCGCGGAACAGGTCGATGCGATGCTGTAGCGACTCCGGAATGCTCATGTTGCGCACGGCCCGCCAGAACGGCGTGTCCTGGCGATCGGTGACATGATAGTGCAGCACGATGAAATCGCGGATGTGCTCGATTTCCGAGCTCATCTGCTGGTTGAACTCGTCGATGTCGGACTGCTGGATGGAGGTGCGCGGGAACATCTGCATCAGCCGGATCATGCTGCGCTGGATCAGGTGGATGCTGGTCGACTCCAGCGGCTCGATGAAGCCGCTGGCCAGACCGACCGCGATGCAGTTCTTCTTCCAGTGCTCGCGGCGCTGGCCCGGGCGGAACTTGATCACACGCGGCTCGGTCAGCACCTTGCCTTCGACGTTCGCCAGCAGGGTTTGCTTCGCCTGCTCGTCCGGAAGATAGCGGCTGCAGTACACGATGCCGTTGCCAACCCGGTGCTGTAGCGGAATGCGCCACTGCCATCCTGCTTCGCGCGCGATCGAGCGAGTGTACGGCCAGGCGTCGCGCGTGGATTCGGTTTGCAGCGCGACGGCGCTGTCGTTATAGAGCCAATGCGACCAGTCTTCGTAGCCGACGTGCAGCGCCTGTCCGATCAGCAGGCCGCGGAAGCCGGTGCAGTCGATGAACAGGTCGCCTTCGATGTCTGCGCCGGAATCCAGCTTGATCGCGGTGATATAGCCGGACGTGGGATCGGTCTTGACCTCGACGATCTTCCCCTCGATGCGCTGCGTGCCGTAGCCCTCGCTGAACTTGCGCAGGAACTTCGCATACAGGCTGGCATCGATGTGAAAGGCATAGTTCATCCCGCCACGGGGCAGGTGCGCGAAGCGGTCCGCTTGCGCGGCCTTGAGCTCCAGGCAGTAGTCGCCATAGTCGCCGGCCAGCTTGCGCTCGCGTCCCTTGAGCCAGAAATGCTGAAAGCCGGCGCTCCAGTGATCCGTGCCGGTGAGGCCGAACGAGTGAACGTAGTTCTGGCCGACGTCGCGCCAGTTCTCGAAGCCGATGCCGAGCTTGAACGTCCCTTGCGTTGCGGCCATGAACTCCTGCTCGTTGATGTCGAGCAGGCGGTGGAAGGTCACCAGCGTCGGAATCGTCGCCTCGCCGACGCCGACGGTGCCGATCTCGTCGGATTCGATCAGCTTGATGTCGAGCACCTTGCCAAGCATCTTCGACAGGCACGCGGCCACCATCCAGCCCGCGGTACCGCCGCCGGCGATGACGATTCTGTTGATCAGCTTCTGTTCCACGCTCGATCCCCTCAGCGATTCAATCTCTGCAACAGTCGTGCTCGCAACTCGCGCGCCGATTCGGCGTCCAGCGGCCCGAGCACGCGGCGGGCTTGCGGCGGAATGTGTGCGCCGGTGCGCTCGTCCGCCTCGAAGACGTAGTGCCGGAACAGGTTTTGCCAGGCCTTGAGCTGCTCCGGCGGCAAATCGCGCACGGTCAGGATGGCGAGCATGAGCGCGTTCATCGGCGAGTCCATGAACGCCGGCGACTGGCGCCACCAGTAGTTCACCAGCACGTTCAGGGTGTCGAGCGATTCGATGTGATGCCACCACATGCTGGGAATGAAGATCGCATCGCCGGGTGCGAGCTCGGCTGTCTGTGCGTGCTCCAGCGCTGCAGCGAATTTCGGAAATTTCGCGAAATCCGGCCGCGCGAAATCGACCAGGCTGATCGCCTGGCCTGCCGGCGTGAAGTCGAGTGGACCGATGTAAAGGTTCTCGAGCTGTTCGGGCGGAAACAGAGTGAAGCGCCGGTGCCCCGCGACGACGCACGCGATGTTGTCCGGCAGATCGTGATGGGCGGCGATGCGCGTGCGATTGCCCAGCCAGATGCTCACGAGCGGCTGGCGATTCCCGAGTCTGAGATCGTTCTCGGCGCGAAAGCCCGGCAGGCACGTGTCGACCGTCGTGGACCCGACATAGATTGCCGGCGGAATCCCCGACTCGCTCTGGCGCGCGATTTCGTCGAGCACCGCGTCCAGCCTGATGCGCACCGACTTGAAATTGAATCCGGTGAGGTCGTCGCTGTAGAAAAACCGGCCGCCGATGTCGGGGGCGCCGAGCATCGCGTTGACAGTCGCGTCCTTGTAGAAGCGTCGCAGATATGCATCGGCCGCTGCGGCTGATTCGCGGCCCGCGCGTGCGACGGGCCAGCCCGAAACGAGGCCACGGAAGACCGCCGGCTGCGTGCGCGTCAGCAGTTCGTCCGACAGCGACTGCGGATCGAGACCGGCGATCTCCTCGATTGGCTTAGCGATGGGCAGCATTCAGTCGGTTCCGGCGCTCGATCAGATCGCGGAAGTGAGACAGCGAAGCGATCGCCATGTAGATCGCGTGCAGATAACCAGCCTTGTGCATTCGTTCGAGCCGGTCCGCGTCGAGCGTGCCGAGACGCTCCTCGTTGATCGTGTAGAAGCCCGTGAGACGATGCTGCGTGCGGTCGTTGAGCTCGACGTCGAGCACGAACGATTCCAGCAAGTCGTGCAGCAGCAAGGCATCGATGAACGCAGGCGCGGCTTCCAGGCCCCGATGAATCGTCAGCAGCACCGAGCTCATGCGCTCGAGAAAGTCGCTCGAGCCGCCGTATTCGCGGAACAGGGCCTCGCCTTCGCTGCGGCTCACGCGCGGACTGGTGAGATCGATGTGCACCATTGGCTCGCGATCGCGAAAGCCGATGAGGAACGGATGGCGCTCGACAGTCAACGGCACGTAGTGCGCATCCCAGCCATCCGGGCCGAGGAACAGATTCTCTTTGTCCTGGAAGCCGAACAGGGCGATCGACTGGAACCTTCCGTCCGCAGTCTTCTGGAACACGATCGGATAGTGGGCCTGGACGTTGCGGAACTCGGCCGGAAACGTCAGCGCGGATCTCACGTCATCGCCGTACGCGGCACTGCGCGTGGTGATGACCCTGAGGTCCTTGTGGTCGATGTTGTTCAACGGGACGGCGTTGTTCATACGCTCTGGGCCTAGATTCTCGGCAACCCGTGCCGCCTGATATGCGTGAGCAGTTCCCGGTTGGAGGGGAGCGCAGCCAGCATTTTGCCAGCCAGCGCCCCAGCTTCGCGGAAAAATCCGTCGGCACGATCGCAGTCGTCGCAGCGGCGTGTCGAGCCGGCCGGATCGGGGCGAAAGCCCATCCCGTACAGCACGTACTGGTAGCTCGCCGATGGAAACACTTCTTCGATGCGGTGCAGGTCGTAACGCGAGGGCGGCTGGTGCCGCCAGAGCACGAGCAAGTCGCGCAGCCGGTCGGGAATGGTGGCTGGGGCAACGTTGTCGCGCCAGAAAGCGGAAGTCTGGCGTCGGCTCAGCACGTAGTGCAGCTTCAGAAAATCGATGACACGTTCCCATCGATAAGTGAACGAATCGTTGAATCGCCGCGCGACGATCTCCATTGCCTCGCGCGTCGCCGGCATCTGGTCGCTGAGCATGGCGGCGGACAGCTCGACCAGCGCCAGCGCCGAGGCTTCGAGCGGTTCGATGAAGCCAGCCGACAGTCCGATGGCGACGCAGTTGCGGTGCCAGAAGTGCTGCCGATAGCCCGGCTCGAATGTGAGCTTGCGCGCAGTGCCTCCATTTGCTCCACCTGCAGGTCCGACAACGTGCTCCACATAGCGGCGCAGCTCTGCCTCGGCCTGGTCGTCGGAAATGTGCGCGCTCGAGTAGACGTGACCGATGCCGCGTCGCGTCGGCAAGCCGATGTCCCAGATCCAGCCGCTGCTCTGTGCAGTCGAAAGGGTCTGCGACGCGATCGGGCTGTTGTCGTCGGGGTAGGGCACTTGCAGCGCGAGCGCCGAGTCATTGAACAGCACGTGCTTCTGCGACACGAACGGCGTTTGATAATGCCGGCCCAGCAGCAGCGATTGCAGACCCGTGCAATCGATGAACAGATCCCCCGCCAGCGGTCCCTGCGACCTCGTCTGCAGCGCGGCGATATCGCCATTGGGATGCGATTCGATGCCGACTACGTGATCGAGCACCAGTCGCACGCCCAGGCGCTCGGTGCAGTGCTTGCGTAGAAACATTCCGAACTTGCCGGCGTCGAGGTGGTAGGCGTAGTTCGCGACCGCTGCATACTCGGGCGTCGCTGCCTGCTTCGGCGCCTTGTTTTGCACGCAGAGGTGAGGCTGGAAACTCACCAGGTCGGCGAACGGCACGTTGGCGTGACGCTGCAGCCAGCCGGCGACAAGGTTCGTCTCCGTGTAGCCGTGCGGCAGAACGAAGGGATGGAAGTAGTAGTCGCCGTCCTCGCCGTCGCGCCAGTCATTGAAGCGCGAGCCCTGCTTGAAGGAGGCATCGCACTCGCGCAGGAAATCGCTCTCGCTGACGCCGATACGGCGCAGCGTGTCGCGCATGGTCGGCCATGTGCCTTCGCCGACACCGATCGGCCCCACGTCGGGCGATTCGATCACGGTGACCTGCAGCCCCGAGTCGGAAGCCGCGCAATGGTCGGCGGCGATGACGCCCGCGGTCAGCCAGCCGGCCGACCCGCCGCCTGCGATCACGACATGCTTAATCGGCCCCGTTGTCATTGCACCCCATCGTAACGAAAAGAGCCGCTGGTTGGGGCGCCAGCGGCTCTACATCGAACGCGGGACTGTGCTCGCGCTACTGCCCGCCGAACTTGTACCGCGCGCCGATCATGTAGCGAGGTCCGGTCTGCGTCACGAACACCGCCGCGTTGTCGGTGCGGCCGTGAATGCGCTGGATCTCGTCCGTGAGGTTGATCGCCTCGGCCTGGAGCGTCAGGTTCTCGCCCCACTGGTAACTCACATTGAGGTCGAACTGGCCATACTCCTCGGTGTACAGCGGGTTCGCGCCAGCGCCGTCGAAGCGGCTCGCCAGGAACTCGTCGCGCCAGTTGTAGGCGAGACGCACGCCCCAGCCGAAATTCTCGTAGAAGGCGACTACGTTCGCTGCATCGCCCAGGCCTTCGAGCGCGAACTGCTGGTTGCGCAGGTGGTTGTCGTACTCCAGGCCCGAGTTGACCAGCGTGTAGTTCGCCGACACGCCGAAGCCGCTGGCGCCGAACATGTGCTGGATGTTGAATTCGAAGCCGTTGAGATTGGCTGAACGCTGGTTCGCCGGCACCGTGATGCGGAAGTCGGCGACGGGATCGCCCGGCTGTCCGAGGATGGTGCGAGCGCCCGCGGCAGCGTTCACGCCGGGAGCGTTGGGACGGTTCGTGAAGATCCAGTTGCGGATGCAGGTCGTGTTCCGATCCGCGCATGCGGCCGCCACGGCTTCGTTGTACAGCGCGCCGCCGATCGGCGTATGCAGGGCGAAAGGCTGCTCGGTGATCTGACTGACGCCGACGTAGTTGTCGATGTCCTTGTTGAAATAACCGACCGACGCGTAGCTGCCCTCGGCGTAATACCACTCGAGCGACAGGTCGATGTTGGTCGACTCCAGCGGCTTCAGCGCCGGATTGCCCTGCGAACCGGTGCCGCCGTCGACGCGTACCAGCAGGTCGAGCACCTGGCCGCCCTGGATGTCGCCCCAGCCCGGGCGGCCGATGGTCTTGCCCCAGCTGGCGCGGAACTTCAGGTTGTCCATGAGCCCGATGTCGAAGTCGAAGCTCGGCAGCACGTAGTCGTAGTCGCCCTCCAGGGTCGTGGTGGTGGAAGCTCCCTGCGGGGTGACGACGTTCAACTCGTTATCGGAGGCCCAGCTGATACCTGACGGCGACGGCACGAGCGCACTCGATGTCACGTCTGTCTGCTCGTAGCGCACACCGAGCGCCGCATGGATCGGCATCGCAGTGTCGAACGCCTGGCTGAACTGCACATAGGCGCTCTGCGATTCTTCCTTGACGTGACGATCGGTCGTGAAGGTCGGGCTTGCGCTGAAGCGGTCCGCGCCACGCAGGCCGGCAGCGATGTTGCGCGCCCGGTCGAAGTCGAACGTGAAGAAGTTGTTGAACAGATTCGAGTTGCCGCTGCCGGAGATCTGGTCGAAGTACTGGCGGATCGTATCGCCGCTCCACACGTCGTCCGGAAACGCCGACGGGTCGAACGCGACGTCGGAGCCCCAGGTGTCGTTTTGCACGGTCGAGAACGCAGTCCGGTTGTTCATTTCCGTCAAGGCCACGCCGAAGTCCAGGCGCGAGCTGTCGGTGAAGTCGAAGTTTCCACCGAGTTGCGCCTGCTCGATATCCATCTTCATGTAGCCGTTGCGGAACGCCGAGCCGGTGACCGTCATCGCCGACGGGCTGACGCTGGTCATGCCAGCAGGCAGCCGCACGCTGATGACCGGAAAGTCTTTGGTGAAGTCGCCCGTGGTATCGCCGCGCACGAAGGCCGCGACGCCGAGCACGGAGTTCGAGCCGTACGGGCTGTCGGCGCCGGATTCAGCGCTCGAATCGTGGTAGTCGAGCTGGAAGCCGAGACGATCGGAGACGTCCCACGCCAGGTTGAAGCCCAGCGAGTTGTTCTCGTTCTTGGTGGCGAACTTGGCGCCGCCCATCGACAGGTCGCTGTTCGCGGCGGGGATCTGCTCCGTGTACACGAGCGGGCCGGCCACCGGACCGTCGGTCCAGGTGCTGGACGAAGGACCGAAGTTGAACCACACCGACAGCTCGTTGCGCTCGGTCTGGATCTTGTTCTCGGAATAGGTGTAGTCGAGCGTCGCGGTGAGCGCATCGAGCGGACGCCACTGCAGGGCGAGCTGACCGTTGGTGCGCTTGCGCTCGATGCCGTTGACGCTGTAGCCGAGGTTCTGCGGCACCGAATAGGTGTCGGTCGCATCGGGACGGTTCGTGATGTTCTGCGAGCCCGGCTGGCCCGGCTGCGGAATCGTGCCCCAGTTGTTCTCGTCGCCGGCGAACGCACGCCAGCCGTTGCCGACCGCCGCTTGATTGAAGCCGGAGTTGCGTTCCTGGTAGCTCGCGGTCAGGGCGACGCCGAACTTGTCGTCTGCGAACGTATTGCTGTAGATGCCGGAGATTTCCGGCGTGATCTCGTCCCCCTGGAGGTGATCGGGCAGGTTCTGCCCCGACTCGTCGATCACGCCTTTCAGGCCCAGGCTGGAGTGCAGGCCGGGATTGTCCATCGGCCTTGCCGTCTTGATGTTGATCGTCGCGCCGATGCCGCCGGTCGGCGTGTTGGCGCGGCTGGTCTTGTAGACCTCGATCGCGGAAATCGCTTCCGAGGCGAGATTCGCGAAGTCGAAGGCGCGCGAGTTGGATGCGACCGTATCCTCGATGCGCGCGGTCGGCATCTGGCGGCCGTTCAGCATCACCAGGTTGAAGTCCGGGCCGACGCCGCGAACCGTGACGCGCTGGCCTTCGCCGATCGCCGAGCGGTCGATGGACACGCCACTGATGCGTTGCAGCGACTCGGCGAGGTTCGTATCGGGAAACTTGCCGATGTCTTCGGCGACGATGCCGTCGAGCACGCCCTGCGCATCGCGCTTCAAGTTCGCGGAGGAGGTGAGACTGCCGCGGATGCCAGTCACGACAACCTCTTCGAGCGGTTCCGAGGTTTGCGCGAGGGCCGGCATTGCGACGGCGGTCCCGAGAATCAGCGAAATGGCCTGTGCGATGGGCGAACGTCTACGTGCGCGATCGTTCACGGCTATACCCCCTGGTGCCACTATTCCGGTTCTTGTGCCGAAAAATGTAAGCGCTTACAATTTGCCTTGTAGCACGCTCGCCGGGCGCTGGCAAGCAGGTCTGTGACGCGAGGTGCGGCGCGCATCGGCATAAACTCCGAACGCAGGAGTGGAGCGGTATTGCGTCTGCATATTGCAAGAACAACACGATGACGAATAACGAAGCGGGTGCTCCGCGCATGGGGCAACGCAGTCTGAACATCGGCTTCGTCGCGCTCACCGCTGCGATCGGCGGCCTGCTGTTGGGATTCGACGCGACGGTGATATCGGGCGTCGTGCCTTTCATTCGCGAGTACTTCGATCTCAGCGGCGCCGGCGGCGACCTCAGGCTCGGCTGGGCGGTCAGCTCGCTGGGCTGGGGTGCGCTCGCAGGCAACGCATTCGCGGGCGTGCTCAGCGACCGGCTTGGACGCAGAAAGGTACTGCTGTGCGCGGCCACGTTGTTCGTGCTGTCGGCGTTGCTGGCGTCGCTCGCGACGACGCTCACTGCGTTCGTGGCCGCGCGCATCGTGGGCGGGCTCGCGGTCGGCGCGGCGATATTGATCGCGCCGGTCTACATCGCCGAGATCGCGCCCGCGCAGCGGCGCGGCGGACTCGTGTCGCTCAACCAGCTGATGATCGTGATCGGCATCTCGGCCTCGTTCTTCTCGAACTATTTCCTGCTCGACGTCGGCGAAAACAACTGGCGCTGGATGCTCGGCGTACAGGTGTTTCCGGCGCTGCTGTATCTGCTGCTGCTGTCGCTCATTCCTGAAAGTCCGCGGTGGCTCGTGATGAAGGGCCGCGACGAGCAGGCACTGGAGGTTCTGACGCGCGTCTACGGCGCCACGCAGGCGCAGGAGAGTCTGCAGCAGATCAAGCAGAGTCTCGCAGCGAGGAGCGTCTCGCACGGCTGGCGCGCCTTGTTCGACCGCCGCATCCGTCTCGTCATGCTGATCGCGCTCGGACTGGCCTTCTTTCAGCAGATCACCGGCATCAACGCGATCTTCTACTATCTGCCGACGATATTCGCGCAGGCGGGCGGCGGCGTCGGCGACGCGTTCCGCCAGGCCGTGATCGTCGGCCTGGTGAACGTGGTCATGACTGTCGTTGCGATCTGGCTCATTGATCGCCTGGGCCGCAAGCCGCTGCTCATGATCGGCGTCACAGGCATGGCTGTGTCGCTGCTGACGATCGCGTGGGCTTTCAGTCAGGCGAGCTACCGATTCGACGAACGCGCCCTGCAGATGGCGCAATCGCATGATGTGCCGGCGGAGCTGATCGCAGAGTTGCGCGCGTCGGGCGAGATATCCTACGGGTCCGAAGCCGCGCTCATGGCAGCGCTCAAAAGCCAGCATGGCGCCGCGCGGGTCGAGCCGCACCGGCAGGCGCTGGTCGGCGCTGCACTGACGATGAATGCGCGGCTCGTGCTGATCGCGATCATCGGCTTCGTCGCCTCGTTCGCGATCTCGCTCGGGCCGGTGATGTGGGTGCTGCTCTCGGAG
>Ga0075420_100003089_pt1 | contig 14489 bp, 7 predicted proteins | sample SoiMetdeltSBSDD4_FD_75296 | JGI IMG/M metagenome (GOLD analysis project Ga0075420, IMG submission 75296) | Bulk soil microbial communities from a Populus tree surrounding site in Tennessee, USA - Soil MetaG P. deltoides SBSDD4 | ecosystem: Environmental > Terrestrial > Soil > Tree plantation... | reverse complement strand
CTACGCTCGCGTCCATGCTGCAGCGGATCGAGGGGCTGCCCCAGGGCGTCATCGGGTTCGAGGCGGAGGGCGAGATCCGGTCGTCCGACTACACCGACGTGCTCATGCCCGCGGTTCAGGAGTTCTGGGACCGGGGGAACGACGTGCGGATCGTGCTGGTGTTCGAACGGTGGGAGGGCATGTCCTCCGGCGCCGTGTGGAAGGACCTCAAGATGGGCGTCGACAACCTCCGGCGCTGGAAGCGCATCGCGCTCGTCACCGACCTCGACTGGATGATCACCGTCACGTCCCTCTTCGGCTGGATGACGCCCGGCGAGTTCAAGCGCTTCCCGGTCGCCGAGCGCGACCACGCGATCGCGTGGGCGGCCGCGAACGACGCCTGACCGAACCGATCAGGATCCGCCCGTGAGCGCGACGACGTCGTCGCGTGCGAGGAACGATGCGCGGAGATCCTCGTCCGAGATGCCGGCGGCGACCCCGTCGACGATACCGGCGGCCCGGCGGCGCAGGTCGTCCGCGCCCGCCGCGCCGACCCGGTCCCGGAGGTCGGCGGTGAGCGCGAGCGCACGCCACAGGACCCGCCGCTCGCCGAGGCGATCGGCCTCCTCGACCGCGGCTGCGAGATCGGCCTCCGCCTCCTCGAGCGTCCCGCTCGAGATCCGCGCTCTCGCTCGGGCAAGCAGCCCTCGGCGACCAGGATCCGGACGCCACCGCGGCGCAGATCCTCCACGAGTTCGGTCGCGATCGTCTCAGCCCGGAGCGGGTCGTCGGCGTCGAGCGCCAGGGCAGATGCCGTCAGCCGCTGAGCGGTCATCGAGAAGGTCCGGTCGGGCTCCGGGTACCCCCGGACGTCGATGTCCCGAAGCGCCTCGTTCGCTTCCGCATGCCTCCCCATGGCGCGGAGAACCTCGGCCTTGGGGATGCTCGCGAGCGCCGTGAAGACCGGCGAGTTCTGCAGGGCGAGATCGACCGCACGGTCCGCAAGCTCGAGCGCTCGACGCAGGTCGCCGAGGTCCACGAGCGTCCGGGCGAGATCTGCGCGGGCAAGGACGCCGGCGATCACGAACCCCCCTCGTTCACCGAGCTCGAGCGTGCGATGGATCTCCTCGATCGCCGGGCCGATGTCCCCCTGGTCCAGCCTGCAGCGGTACACGGTGATCGATGCGGCCGCCTGTCCCCAGGCGTTGTCGATCGAGCTCGCGATCGCCAGGGCACGTTGGCCCTCCGCCATCGCCGCGGCGTGGTCCCCGGAGAGCAGGCGGATCGAGCCGGCGATCGTGCGGTTCTCGGCGAGCATCGGTCGGTTGTCGAGTCCCTCCCACAGGTTTCGCGCCTCCTCGAGCCGAAGTTCCGCGATCTCGAGGTCGCCGGCCGCCATGTGAGCGCGGCTGACGTCGTTGAGCGTGAACGCGAGCTGCTCTCGGTCGGCGAGCTCGCGAGCGATCTCGAGCGAGGCCTCGCCCGCCTCGACCGCCCGAGCGACGTCGCCCGCGCCGTAGACGTTCGCCACCACGATGTTCCAGAGGCCTCGCGCCTCCGCAGCCCGATGGCCGAGGCGACGGGCCATCACCACATTCTCCTCAGACAGCCGGCGTCCCCTTTCGGGATCGAACTTCGGCGTCACGGTGGAGTACAGGAGCGCGATCGCGGACCGGGCGGAGAGTTCCATCTCCTCGTCGCCGGTTTCGCGCGCCCGCTCGAGCATCCGCTCGTAGTTCGCGATCGCGTCGTCGTAGCGCGCCGACAGCTCGAGCGCGTTCCCGCGACGTTCGAACAGCGAGCGGACGATCATCGGATCGGCCCCCGTCCGTTCGGCGATCTCGAGCCCGATGGCGTAGTTGGCCTCCGCTTCGGCGTTCGCGTAGAGACGCGCGGCCGCGTCACCGGCGATCATCGCGTACCTCAGCGTTGGCTCGTCGTCGCCGGCCGCGCCGAAATGCCGAACGAGCAGCGGGGCGACGTCGTCGGGACCGGTCGCGTTCGTGGATTCGATCACCTGTGCGACGCGCCGGTGCACCTCCTTCCTGCGCCGCAGCAACATCGATCCGTACGCGGCCTCCTGCGTGAGCGCATGGCGGAACGTGGAGGCGGGGCGCGGGACCTCGGGCACGGCGCGGATCAGATCACGCTGCTCGAGCTCGAGAAGATCGGCCGCGACGCCGCCGCGACCCGCGGCCCCGTCGCCCTTCGCGACCTCGTTCAGGAGCTCGTGTTCGAAGGTCCGGCCGATCACCGAGGCGACCTGGAGCGTCTGTCGTGCGGACGCGGGAAGGCGATCGAGGCCCACCGTGATCAGGCTCTGGACGGTGTCGGGGATCGCGAGCTCGCCCGGAGAACCCTCCCGGGACCGCTCGGCGGCTTCGCCGTCGATCAATACCCGCGCGACCTCCTGGACGAAGAGCGGATTGCCCTCGGTCTTGGCGAGGATCCGCTTCCTGACCTCCTGGGAGATCGACCCGACGGGCACGAGCTCGTCGAGCAGCTCCCCGTTCTGCTCGTCCGTGAGCGGCTCGAGCTCGAGCAGCGTCGCCCGGCCGCCGAGCTCGGACCGGATCTGCTCCTGAAACGGCCATGAGGCGGCGCTCCGGTCGGGTCGGAGCGTGATCAGGCAGACGAGCGGGACGCGCTCCACCTGACGCGTGAGCGCTCGGATGAGGTCGAGCGAAGCGTGATCGCACCAATGCATGTCCTCGAACGCAACCAGACGGCGTCCGCCCTGCGCGAGGATGGCGCCGATCAACAGGTCGGTCAGCTCACGCTGGAACGTCTCCCCTTCGAGGCGCGGCTCGTTGCGAAGCTCGACACCCAGCAGCGCGCGTACGACACGTTCACCACGCTCGCGCCAGCCGCTCGGGGCTTCACGGAGCAACTCCGCGATCTTGGCCCGTACCACATCGGCCTGATCGGTCTCGGCGATGCCTCCACGCTCCCTCATGAGCCTTCGATACTGTGCGTAGGGCTGCATCGAGTCGTACGGCACGCACTGCCATAGACCCCATCGCCGGTCGTCCTCCGGCTCCAGCACCGCCCACGAGGCGCTTGCCTCCTCGAGCAGGCGGGTCTTCCCGATACCTGGCTCGCCGGAGATCAGCACGACCGATCCGCGCCCTCGGCGGGCATCCTGGAGGGCCGCCCCGACGACGGCCGTCTCCCGATCGCGGCCGACGAGCGAGGCCCCGAGCGCGCGCGTGGCACGCACCTTCCACGGCGAGGCGAGCCGGCCGAGCACCCGGTAAGAGGAGACCGGTCGGCGTTTGCCCTTCACCTCCACCGCTCCGAGCGACTCGACGTCGAAGAGGTCACCGATCAGCCGGTACGTGTCCTCGGTGATCTGGACCGTGCCCGGTTCGGCGGTCTGCTCCATCCGGGCCGCGACGTTCACCGCGTCGCCCATCGCCGAGTACTCCTGCTTGAGCTCGGATCCGACGTCGCCGACCACGACCGGGCCCGTGTTGATGCCGACGCGGACGTTCAGATCGAGCCCGCGCTCCTTCGCGAGCCGCTCGCGGAACGGACCGATCGAGGAAACGATCTCGAGGCCCGCCATCACCGCGCGCTGCGGGTCGTCCTCGTGCGCTGTCGGCGCGCCGAAGAACGCGAGGATCGCGTCGCCCATGAGGCGGGCCACGGTCCCCTCGTACCGGTAGATCGGCGCGATGAGGTGGGCGTACGCCTCGTTCATCAGGTCGGTCCATTCCTCGGGATCGAGCTGCTCCGCCATCGACGTCGAGCCGCGCACGTCGCAGAACAGCATCGTGACGACGCGGCGCTCGCCGGACATCGGGGAGGACCCATCGGCGGCCGGCGCAGTCGCGTCGATCCGGGCGCCGCATGCGTTGCAGAACCTCGCTCCCTCGGGGTTCTCCCGGCGGCACGTGGGACAGGCCGGCATGGCTGGACCTTATCCCGCCGCTCCGCCGCCGACGTCGCGGCCCCGGACGCCGTTCGATAGCGTCGGGCCGTGCCGAGGACCCGGACCGACGTGCTCGACCGACGAACGCTGAACCGCGCGCTCCTCGAGCGCCAGGTCCTGCTGCGGCGCAAACGGCTCTCGCCGTTGCGCGCAGTCGAACGGCTCGTCGCGATGCAGGCACAGGTGCCGCGCGATCCGTACGTCGCGCTCTGGTCGCGCCTCGACCCGTTCCGTCCAGAGGCGCTCGCAGAACCGATCGCGGATCGGCGGGCCGTCCGGATGACCCTGCTACGCGGGACGCTGCACCTCGTGACCGCTCGCGACGCGCTCGCCCTCCGCGCGCTGATCCAACCCGTGATCGAGGGGGTCCTGTACGGCTCGAGCCCGCTGCGCACGGCGGTCGGGAGCGTCGACGCCGCGGAGCTCCTCCGGCTGATCCGCGATCGGCTCGAGGAGGAGCCGCGCACCCGTGCCGAGCTCGTCAAGGCGATCGCCGAGCGGTGGCAGGACGCCGACGCGTCCGCGCTCGGCTACGCGATGTACCTGCTCCCCACCGTGCAGGTCACCCCGCGCGGCGTCTGGGGGCAGACCGGACGCTCCGCGTTCACGACCGTGGAGTCGTGGCTCGGCCGGCCGATCGAACCGGACACCCAGCCGGACGAGATGCTGCTGCGGTACCTCGCGGCCTACGGGCCCTCGACCGTCGCCGACGCGCAGACGTGGTCGGGGTTGTCGGGTCTCCGGGGAGCGTTCGAGCGCCTCGCCCCCCGCCTGCGAAGGTTCCAGGACGAGCGACGCCGCGAGCTCTTCGACGTCCCGAACGGTGCCTTGCCGAGGGCCGGCACACCGGCGCCGCCGCGATTCCTCCCCGAGTACGACAACGTCCTGCTCGCGCACAAGGACCGCAGCCGCGTCTCGCCGCCCAACGGCGTGCCGACGTGGACCGAGGTCGGATGGGGCACCGTGCTCGTCGACGGGTTCGTCGCCGCGAGGTGGAAGCTCGACCGCGAGGACGAAGAGACGACGCTCCGGATCGAGCCGTTCGTGAAGCTCTCCCGCGACGATCGCAACGCCGTCGCGGAGGAGGGCAACCGCCTCGCGTCCTTCGTCTCGGCGGACGCCGCCCGTCGCCGCGTGCGGATCGCGGCCGCCCGCTAGCGAGCCGTCGGCTCATCGACGCTGCGGTACCCCGCTCGACCGATGGCGGCCAGCGGCGGCTCGGGCGAGACTCCCGCCAGAGGTGTTCACGATCCAGATGCTCCCGGCACGTCGGGGCGACGCGCTGCTCGTCCAGTACGGCCCGACGACGCGCCGAGGCGGATCCGCTCGACGGCGGAACGCCGACGTGGACGCGGATCCGCGAGCGTGATCCATGATGGGAGGACGATGGACGGGCCACCCCCGGACGACGTCCGCCTCCGCGACGCGACGCACGACGATCTCCCGATCTTCTACGAGCACCAGCGCGACCCCGTTGCGAGCCGGATGGCGGCGTTCGCGTCGCGGGATCTCGACGCGTTCATGGAGCACTGGACCAGCCGGATCCTGGAGAACGAGACGGGGGTGGCCAAGACGGTCCTCGTCGGCGGGCGTGTCGCCGGCAACATCCTCGCGTTCGATCACGACGGCAGGCGCGAGATCGGCTACTGGATCGGCCGGGAGTTCTGGGGACGAGGGGTGGCCACGCGAGCGCTCGCGGCGTTCCTCGTCGAGGTCACCGAACGCCCCCTGTACGCGGGCGTCGCCAGGCACAACCTCGCGTCGATCCGCGTCCTGGAGAAGAACGGGTTCGAGATCGCGGACCAACCGGTCGAACCTGCCGCCGACGGGATCGAGGAGCTGCTGCTCCGCCTGGAGGCGTGAGGTCTACAGGCGAAGCGCCTTCGGCCTCGACATCAGGACGTCGGGGTCGTCCCAATCGACCCCGGGGACGTCGACGTAGAGCTCGATCTCGTTCCCGTCGGGGTCGGCGAGGTACAGGCTGTGCGTCATGCCGTGGTCCGCCGTCCCCATGAGCGGGACGCCGGCCTGCTGCAGGCGGGCGAGCGCCGCGCGGAGCTCGTCGTCGGTGTCGCCGACCTTCAGACCGAAGTGGTACAGGCCGACGCGGCGGCCCGCCGGGATCGGGGTCGCGTCCTCGCCTACCTCGATCAAGAGCAGCTCGTGGTGCGTTCGGCCCCCCGAGAACATCGCGGCCGGGAACGGCATCGTCGCGTCCGGGATCGCCTGCCGCCACCCGAGCACATCCCGGTAGAACCGGACCGACCGCTCGAGATCGCGGACGTACAGCACGATGTGACCGAGCTCCTTCACGCTCCCGGGAACCAGCTGATCCGACATCTCGACCTCCTCGCTCATCAGGCACTCCCTCGTCCCTTCCCCGAAGGTACCGCCCGGAGTCGGTGGACGATGCGCGCCGGCGTGCCGGGGCCTAGGCTGGCTGGCAGGATGGCGAAGCACGACGACGCGTACGCGACGCCGCAGGAGGAGTGGAGCGCGTTCCTGGGTGGGACGCACCCGCATCTCCAGGACCGATCGCCGCTCCGGTTCATCCCCTCGAGCCCCCGCTGCAAGCTCTGCGAGGCGCCGTTCCGAGCCCCCGGCGCCCTGCTCCTTCGCCGGTACGGGTTCCAGCCCTGGGAGAAGAACCCGAGGATCTGCGGCCGCTGCTTCAGGAACATCGACAGCGCCGCGAAGCGGTGCCCCGGGGGTCCACAGGACGAGGAGGTGAAGGGCGGCGAGGTCGAGATCTCGATGCTGTTCGCCGACGTCCGCGGCTCGAGCAAGCTCGCCCGCCAGATGCCCGTCTGGGACTTCACGCAGTTGATGAACCGCTTCTACAAGGTGTCTCGTGACGTCCTCTTCGAGACGGACGCGATCATCGAGAAGTTCGTGGGCGATGAGGTGGCGGCGCTGTTCGTCCCGTTCCTGACCGGCCCCGGCCACGCCGAGATCGCCGTCCGCGCCGCGCGCCAGCTGCTGCGGGCCACCGGACACGGCGAGCCCGACGGCCCGTGGGTCCCGATCGGCGCAGGGGTCCATACCGGGACCGCGTTCGTCGGCCTGGTGGGCTCGGACAGCGCGAGCGACTTCACCGCGCTCGGGGACCCCGTGAACGTCACCGCCCACCTGGCCGCGCAGGCCGCGATCGGCGAGGTCCTGGTCACGAACGACGCCGCCACCTCGGCCGGCCTGGACGTCGGCGGCCTCGAACGGCGGAGCCTCTCGCTCAAGGGACACCCCGTCGAGGCGCTCGTGATCTCGGTGGAACCGGCGCAGACCCCGGCCGGCTGATCACTTCGTGTCGCGCGCCGCGAGCCTTCTGCGCGTCGAACCCGGCGAAGGCCGCATCGTGCTGCTCGTCGTCGCCGCGATGTTCGTCGGCACGGCCGGCTACACGATCGGCGAGAGCAGCGTGGGCGCGCTCTTCTTCGATCACGTCGGCGCCGACGCCCTGCCGACGATCTACCTCGCCCAGGGCGCGACCGGGATCGCCGCGATGCTCGTGCTCACGGGCTGGATGGGCCGGGCCGAACCGCGTCGCGCCTACGTCGCGATCCCCGTGGGCGCCGCCGCGGTCGTGCTGCTCGAACGCGTGGCGCTCGGCCTCGACGTCGGCGGGATCTACCAGGTCCTGTGGCTGACCATGGCCGTCGTGATGCTCGTGCAGGCCGTGTTCCTGTGGGGGACCGCGGGGCTCGTGACCGACACCCGTCGGGCGAAGCGCCTGTTCCCGCTGTTCGCGGCCGGCGGGATCCTCGGCTCCGTCGTCGGCGGGCTCGGGACGGGTCCGCTCGCGCGCTGGATCGGCACCGAGAACCTCCTGTTCGTGTGGGCCGCCGCGTTGCTCGGCACCGCGGCGCTGTGCGCGTCGGTGCTCCGCGGCCAACGACGAGGTGTGCGTCGCCGGTCGGCGAGCCCGTCGCCGATCCGCCAGATCGCGATCGGGTTCTCGTACGTCCGGCGGTCCCCGCTGCTCGTCTGGATGACCGCGGCCGCCGTGCTGTTCTCGGTGCTGTTCTTCTCGCTGTACCTGCCGTTCGCCCAGGAGGCGACGGCCCGGTACCCCGATCCCGACCAGCTCGCCGGCTTCCTCGGCATCTACTGGGCCGGCGTCACCGCCGCCGCCTTCCTCGTCTCCGTGCTCCTCGCGAACCGGCTGCTCGGATGGCTCGGCGCGGGGACGCTGATCCTCGTCCTCCCGGTGCTGTACGCGGGGTCGTTCGGGCTTCTGCTCGCGACCACCACGTTCGCGACGGTCGTCACGACCCGGTTCGTCGTGAGCGTGTGGTTGCAGGGCGTGGCCTCGCCGGCGTGGGAGACCCTCGTCAACGTCGTGCCGGAGAGCCGGCGCGACCAGACCCGCGCGTTCCTCAACGGGGGACCCACGCAGGTAGGGACCGTCATCGCCGGCGTCTTGCAGCTCGTCGGGCAGCAGGTGCTCTCGGCGAGTCAGCTCTCGCTGATCGGCTTGGTCGCCGCTGCGGTCACGGTCGTCGTCGCGCGCGGGATTCGTCGCTCGTACACGCGGGCGCTCGTCGACGCGCTCCGCCTCGGACGGCCGGTCGTGTTCGAGGACGCCGGCTTCGTCGGCGTGCCGATCGTCGTCGAGCCGGACGCCCAGGCGGTCGGCACCGTGGCCGACGCGGCTCGGAGCCCGGACGTGCGCGTCCGACGGCTGGGGGTCGAGCTGCTCGGGGAGGCGTCGGGGACCCCGACGCGGGACGCGCTCGTCGCCGCGACCACCGATGCGGACCCCGTGGTGCGGGCGCACGCGGTGACGGGTCTCTCGAAGATCGGCGATCCGGACGGACGGACGGCGTTCGAGCGGGCACTCTCCGACGACGACCCGGCCGTCCGCCGCGCGGCGGTCGACGCGCTTCGATCCTCGCCCGAACGCATCCCGCGCGCGACGCTGCGCGACGACGACCCTCGGGTCTCGACGGCGGCCGCGGCGGCGCTCCTCGTTTCGGACGACGCTCGGGCCGAAGCGGTCGCGCTCCTGCGGGCGCGACTCGCGGACCCCGACCCCGGCATCCGGTCCGACGCGCTCGCGGAGCTCCGGACGGCAGATCCGGAGGATGCCTCGATGCTGCTGTCGCGGCTGCCCGACCCGGACGCGGCGACCGTTCGCGCGGCCCTGCTCGAGACGCTCGCGCGGGTCGATCCGGAGGCGGCGATCGGCAAGGCGCTCGAGGCGCTCGAAGCCGAGGACCCGGCGCTCCGCGAGGCCGGCCTGCACGTCCTCTTGCGGCTCGACCTGCGAGATCACGGCGCCGAGCTGCGCTCGATCGCCGAGGAGCAGACGGTGCTCGCGATCCTCGATGCGGAGCTCGCGGCCTCGATCCCGGCCGACGAGGAGGCGACGGCGTTGCTCCGCGACGCGGTCGTCCAGCGCGGCCGTGGACGGGCGGTCGTCGCGCTCTCGACGCTGGCCCTGCAGAGCGACGACCGCGGGGCGGCGCACGTGGCGCTCGACAACCTCGACACCCGAGACCCCCTGCAGCTCTCGAACGCGCTCGAGGCGTTGGAGGTCACCACGGATCCCGCGCTCCTTCGCCCCATGCTCGCCCTGTGGGAGACGATGCCGGCACCGCCCCGGTTGGCCGGAAGCGAGTGGCTGTCCCGAGCGAGCGTCGACGAAGACCCGTTCATCCGGTCGTGCGCCGATCTCGTCCTCGCCGTCCGCGACGGTCGGGACCGGGACGACGACCCCGTAGCTTCACGAGGAGACGACATGACCAGATCCCGAACGTCGATGTCACCGATGGAACGCGTGCTCGAGCTGCGCAGGATCCCCCTGTTCGCCGAGCTCTCGCCGGCCGACCTGCATCGTCTCGCAGCCGTCGCCGAGGAGCGCTCGTACCACGACGGTGACCTGCTGGCGGCCGAGGGCGAGCTCGGCGACGAGCTCCACGTCGTGGTCGAGGGAACCGTCGTGGTGACGCACGGCGACACGCTCGTCGCGCGCCGAGGCGAAGGCGAGGTGGTCGGGGAGCTGTCGATCATCACCCGTTCGCCGAGGGTCGCCTCGCTCACCGCGGAGGCCGCCGTTCGCACGATCGCGATCGGCCAGCGCGAGTTCGAGAGCATGATCCGGGAACGCCCGGAGATCGCGCTCGCGGTCATGCGGGTGCTCGCGGAGCGCCTGACCGAGCTGGACCATGCCGCGAGCCACAGCACGACCGAGTAGGACGGAGAGGATGCAGGAGCGCCCGCGTGCCTGGCTGGTCGGCGTCCTCCTCGCCGTTCCCCTGGCCGGTCTCGGCGTCCTGCTCGCCGTCCCCGACATCGACGTCGAGTGGGAGCATCACCCCTCCCACTTCCTCCTCGTCCTCGCCGTCGCCCTCATCAACGTCGGCCTCGCGATCGTGACCAGCGAGGCCGCGCAGCGGCGTGCGGACGCCCGCCTGTTCCTCGTGTCCCTGGCGCTCATCACGAGCTCCGGCTTCCTGGGCCTGCACGCCCTCGCGACGCCCGAGGTCCTGCTCGAGGAGCCGAACTCGGGCTTCGTGATCGCCACGCCCTTCGGCCTGCTGCTCGCGTCGGGCTTCGCGGCTGCGTCCGCGTTCGAGATCCGCGTTACGCGGGCGGCGTCGATCCTTCGGCGTCGCGCGTTCTTCACCGGCGGGCTCGCCCTGCTCCTGATCGGTTGGGCGGTCGCGTCCTTCGCGGGCCTCCCGTTCCTCGACCGACCGCCCGAGGAGGAGGCGCCGCTCGCGTTCCGTCTGCTGACGCCCGTCGGCATCGGCCTGTATTCCTTCGCGGGGTTCCGCTACTGGCGTCTCTACCGGGCCCGGCGCCGAACGCTGCCGCTGTCGGTCGCGGTCTCGTTCGTGCTGCTCGCCGAGGCGCTGGTCGCGGTCGCGTTCGCCAGGAGCTGGCACGCGTCCTGGTGGGAGTGGCACGTGCTGATGGCGATCGCGTTCGCGATCGTGCTGTTCGCGATCCGGAACGAGTACCGGAGCGTGGGTTCGGTCGCCGGCGCCTTCGGCGGCCTGTACCTGGAACAGACCCTCCAACGCCTGGACCGGGGATCGTCCGAGGCGCTCAGCCAGCTCGCGGGCGCGATGCAGTCGGGTGAGCCGCTGGGCCCCGTGCTCGAACGGCTCCGGCGCGAGGGCTTCACCTCGGACGAGCTCGTGCTGCTCGAACGCGCGGCGCACGAGCTCGCGCGCGTCGACGACCTGTTCCGACCCTACGTCGGTCCGCAGCTGGCCGCGCGGCTCGAACGCGAGCCCGAGCTCGCCGAGCTCGGCGGCCGCGAGGCGGAGGTTACGGTGCTGTTCGCCGACCTCGCGGGGTTCACCGATTTCTCCGGCGACCGCTCGCCGATCGAGGTCGTGGAGATGCTGAACGCGTACTGGGCGGCAACCGTTCCGATCCTGGCCGGACGAGCGAAGGGGCTGATCGAGCGGTTCGCGGGCGACGCGATCCTCGTCGTGTTCAACGCCCTCGACGACCAGCCGGATCACCCCGTCCGGGCGGTCCGCGCGGCGATCGACATGCAGCGCGCCTCCGAGGACACGGCGCGCGAGCATCCCGGGTGGCCGCGGTTCCGGATCGGCGTCAACACCGGCCCCGCGGCGCTCGGCAACGTCGGCGCCGGGCCGCAGCGCAGCTTCACCGCGATCGGCGACACGACGAACGTCGCGGCTCGGCTTCAGACCTCGGCGCGGCCGGGAGGGATCCTGATCGGACCTACGACGTACGAGTCGGTTCGAGACGTGGTGCCGGTCACGCCGGTCGGCGACCTGGTGCTCAAGGGAAAGGCCGAGCCCGTGCCGGCGTTCGAGGTCCCGGTCGCCGGTCCCGACTCAGCCTAGGATTCGGCCGTGCAACGCTGCCCCAACTGCGGCGAGGAGAACACGGATCGCGCGCGGTTCTGTCAGAACTGCGCAACGCCGCTCGTCGGTGCCGCGGCTCCTTCGACCGAGGTCCGCAAGGTCGTCACGATCGTCTTCGCTGACGTCACCGGGTCGACCGCCCTCGGCGAGCGACTCGACCCCGAGGCCCTCAGGAGGGTGATGGGCCGGTACTTCGACGAGATGTCCGCGGTGGTCGAGCGGCACGGCGGCACCGTCGAGAAGTTCATCGGGGACGCCGTGATGGCGGTGTTCGGCATCCCGCGCCTGCACGAGGACGACGCACTCCGGGCCGTCCGGGCCGCCGCCGAGATGCGCGACGCGCTCGATGACCTGAACGCCGACCTCGAGCGGGACCACGCGGTCGGACTCGAGGCACGGATCGGCGTGAACACCGGCGAGGTCGTCGCGGGCGACCCGTCCGCCGGGCAACGGCTCGTGACCGGCGACGCGGTCAACGTCGCCGCGCGGCTCGAACAGGTCGCCGAACCCGGGCAGATCCTGCTCGGCGATCCGACCTACCGGCTGGTGAGGGACGCCGTCGAGGTCGCGTCGACCGAATCGCTCGAGATGAAAGGAAAGTCCGAACCGGTGGCCGCGCATCGGCTCGTCCGCCTGCTCGAGGCGCCCGAGGGCCACGCGCGCCACCTCGACTCGCCGATGGTCGGACGCGCGCAGGAGCTCGAGCTGCTCGAGCGCGCGCTCGATCGCGCGGTGACCGAACGGACCTCTCATTTGTTCACACTGCTCGGCCCGGCCGGCGTCGGGAAGTCACGGCTGGTCCAGGAGTTCCTCGACGGCCCGGGAGCCGCCGCGCTCGTGCTGAGCGGACGCTGCCTCTCGTACGGCGAAGGCGTCACGTTCTATCCGCTGGCCGAAATCGTCGGCCAGGCCGCGGGGATCGCGACGGGCGACGACCTCGCGACGGCGCGTTCGAAGGTGACGATGCTGGTCGCCGGCGCCGAAGAGGACGAACGCATCGTCTCCCTCGTCGGGAGCCTGCTCGGATGGGGAGGGGAGTCGGGCGCCAGCGAGGAGGCGTTCTTGGGCGTACGCAAGCTCCTGGAGCACCTCGCCGGTGCGCGGCCGGTCGTCGTCGTGTTCGACGACATCCACTGGGCGGAGCCGACGCTCCTCGACCTGATCGAGCACCTCGCGGACTGGTCGCGCGATGCCGCGATCGTCCTGCTCTGCGTCGCGAGACCCGAGCTGCTCGAGATCCGGTCCGGGTGGGGAGGCGGGAAGCTCAACGCGACGACGATCCTGCTCGAGCCGCTCGCCGAGGCCGACGCGTCCGAGCTCGTCGACAACCTGCTCGGCCGCGCCGACATCGCGACGGTGGCCCGCGACCGGATCCTCGAGGCGGCCGAGGGCAACCCGTTGTTCGTCGAGGAGATGCTGGGCATGTTGATCGACGACGGTTTGCTCCGGTTCGACGACGGCACGTGGAGGGGCGTCGACGATCTCGCGCAGATCACGGTGCCGCCGACGATCCAGCTGCTCCTCGCCGCGCGCCTGGACCGACTGGATGCCGACGAGCGGGCGGTGATGGAGCGAGGCTCGGTGGAGGGCAAGACCTTCCACGTGGGCGCGGTGGCGACGCTCTCCCCCGCGACGCAGCGACCGAACGTGCGGTCGCGCCTGCTCGCGCTCGCGCGCAAGGAGCTGATCCGTCCCGATCGCGCCGAGTTCGCCGGCGAGGACGCCTTCCGGTTCCGGCATCTCCTGATCCGCGACGCGGCCTATCAGGCGATGCCGAAGGAACAGCGGGCCGACCTGCACGAGAAATACGCGAGCTGGCTCGAGCAGGCCGCCGGCGACCGGGTCGCTGAGTACGAAGAGATCCTCGCGCACCACCTCGAACAGGCGTGCCGCTACCGGCTCGAGCTCGGTCCGCCGGACGAGCGAACGCGCTCGATCGCCCAGGCCGCGGCCGCTCGACTGCTCTCCTCGGCCGACCGTGCCCAGGAACGGGGCGACTATGCATCCGCCCAGTCGTTGCTCGTCCGATGCGCCGAGCTCTCGGAGGGTGCGGAGCGCGCCCGTGCGCTCACGGAGCTCGCGGGGGTCTCGAGCGAGCTCGTCGACTACCAGACATCGATGAAGGCAGCGAGCGAGGCCGTAAGGGCGGCCGAGGAGGCAGGCGAGGAGCGATACGCGCTTCGTGCCGAGATCATCCGGATCGACGCACGAGCACACATCGACCCGGCGTATCCGACCGTCAGCACCCGAACGGACATGGAGTCGGTCCTCACGCGCCTCGAGGAGATCGGCGACGAGGACGGAGTGTTCCGAGCGCTGCTCGCGGTCGGGCGTCTCGACTTCTACGAGGGCAGCTGCATGAGGAGCATCGCCGTGTCGCTGCGACTGTTCGAACCGGCTCGAGGAAGGCCGTATCGGGACCGGGCCGCCATTGCGGAGGGACTCGGCAGCGGTGCGCTCTTCGGCCCGACGCCGGTCGACGAGGCGTTCGAGCTGATCGATCGGGCCATCGAGCTCATGCCCGAAAGCGTCGTCAACGAAGCAGCCCTCGGATCGGTCCGTGCGGCGCTCCTCGCGATGCAGGATCAAGCGGATGGGGCACGATCGGAGATGGCGCGGGCACGCGATCACTGGGCGGAGCTCGGCAACCCGAGCGCCATGACCGGCACGTCCCTCGCGACCGGCATGATGGAGCAGCTCCTGGGCCGGCCCGACCTCGCCGAGCACGG
>Ga0075420_100003088_pt1 | contig 14490 bp, 14 predicted proteins | sample SoiMetdeltSBSDD4_FD_75296 | JGI IMG/M metagenome (GOLD analysis project Ga0075420, IMG submission 75296) | Bulk soil microbial communities from a Populus tree surrounding site in Tennessee, USA - Soil MetaG P. deltoides SBSDD4 | ecosystem: Environmental > Terrestrial > Soil > Tree plantation... | reverse complement strand
GCCATGCGCACCACGTCGCCGATCACGATCACGGCCGGACCGGTGAAACCCTCGCCCGACAGCCGGTCGAGCGTCGTCACGAGCGCTTTCTGGGTTTGCAGCGTGCCGTTCTCGATGATGCAGGCCGGGGTGGCCGGATCCATCCCGGCCGCTACAAGGGCGGAGGAAATCTTCTCGATGCTCCTCAAGCCCATGTAGACGACCAGGGTGGTCTTCGAACGAACGAGCGCAGCCCAGTCGATGTCCGCGCCGTGTCCGGTGACGAAGGTCACGCCGTGCGAGAGCGCGCGGTGCGTGACCGGAATCCCTAGCATCGCCGGCGCACCGATGCCGGCCGTCACGCCCGGGATGACTTCGACTTCGATGCCGCAAGACCGGAGTCTTTCCAGTTCCTCGCCGCCGCGCCCGAAGACGAACGGGTCGCCGCCCTTGAGGCGCACGACTGTCTGGCCCGCGCGCGCCGCCTGGATCATGAGCTTCTCGATAAAGGCCTGCGAGGTTGACGGGCAGCCGCCGCGCTTGCCGACCTCGATCACGCGCACGTTCCAGCGCGCATGAGATAGGCAGCCGCGGCTCGCGAGATCATCCATGAGGATGAGGTCCGCCTCGCGTAACGCGCGCGCCGCCTTGAGAGTGAGGAGCTGGGGATCGCCCGGTCCGGCGCCGACGAGAAAGACCTTGCCCATCATGCAACCTTCAGCGCAGCCGCATTTTTCCCCCTCGCGGCCTGCTTGTCATAGAGGAACTCGAGGACCTCCGCGCGCAGCTCCATGAAGCGTGCCTCGTGCGCAAGCTTCAGCCGCTCGCGCGGCCGCTCGAGCGGCACCTCCAGCACCTCTCCGATGCGCGCCGCCGGCCCGTTGGTCATCATCACCACGCGGTCGGAAAGCAGCACTGCCTCGTCCACGTCGTGCGTGACCATCAGCACCGTCGCGCCGGTCTTCGCGACTATGCGCATCAGCTCGTCCTGCAGCGTCGCGCGCGTGAGTGCGTCGAGAGCACCGAAGGGCTCGTCGAGCAGGAGCACCTTGGGCTCGATCGCGAGCGCGCGCGCGATGCCGACGCGCTGTTTCATGCCGCCGGAGATCTGGTGCGGGTACTTGTGCGAGGCGTGTGCCAGGCCGACCAGCTCGAGCGCCGCCTGGGTTCGCTTTTTCACATCGTCTTTGAACACGCGTTCGACCGCCAGGTGAACGTTTCCCAAGCACGTAAGCCAGGGCAGCAGCGAATGATTCTGGAACACCACGCCGCGGTCCGGCCCCGGGCCGTCGACGTGCTTGCCCGCGAGGAGGATGGTCCCCGCGCTCGGCTTCAGCAGGCCCGCGACCAGGTTGAGCAGCGTGCTCTTGCCGCATCCCGAGTGGCCGATGAGCGTGACGAATTCGCCCTTGCGGATCGCGAGGTCGATGCCGGTGAGGATCGGCGAGTCGCCGAAGGACATGCCGACGGCTTCGATGGAGAGGTATTTATCCATAGTTGAAGCGCCGGGCCGCGAGCATCAGCGCCTGCTCGAGCGCGAGGCCGACCACGCCGATGGTGAAGATCGCGATCATGATGTGCTCGACCTTCAGGTTGTTCCACTCGTCCCAGACCCAGAAGCCGATGCCGACGCCGCCGGTGAGCATCTCGGCGGCGACGATCACGAGCCACGCGACGCCGATCGAGAGACGCACGCCGGTGATCATGTAGGGCAGCACCGCGGGGAACAGGATCTTGGTGAAGACCTTCCACTCCGAGAGGTTCAGCACACGCGCGACGTTCAGGTAGTCCTGCGGGATCTGGCGCACGCCGACCGCGGTGTTGACGATCATCGGCCACAGGCTGCAGATGAAGATCACGTAGATCGCCGCCGGGTTGGCGGCCTTGAAGATGAGGAGCCCGATCGGCAGCCAGGCAAGCGGCGACACCGGCTTGAGCAGCGCGATGATCGGCGCGGCCATCCCGGACACGAACTTGAACCTTCCGACCACGAAGCCGAGCGGAATTCCGACGAGCGCCGCGAGGCCGAAGCCGATGCCGACGCGCTTGAGCGACGAAAGCACGTTCCACCCGATGCCCTGGTCGTTCGGTCCCTTGCTGTAGAAGGGGTCGGCGAAGATCTTGGCTGCCGCCTTGCCCACCACAACCGGGTCCGGAATCCGTCCGCCGAACGTGGCGATCGAGGCCCACGCGAGAACGAACAGCGCGATCCCCGCGCCCCAGGCGATCAGGCTCACCACCCATTCCGGTGCCTGCGCCCGCCGCGGCCGCACCTGGACCGGTATCTCCCGGCGTGCTGCGGGATGCGGCGGACTGGTTGGCGTTACGACTTTCCGGAGAGCGACCGCGCGCATTACGCCACCCTGATCTTGAACGCGGCGGCGTACCTCTTCGCATCCTTGCCGTCCCAGACCACGCCATCGATCAGCTTGGAGGTGCGCAGCGCCTCTTTCGGCACCGAGGCCTTGGCCATGACGGCGGCGTCGCGATAGACGTCGAGACGGTTCACCTTCTTCGCCACCGCGAGGTAGTCGGGCTCCTCCTTCAAGAGCCCCCAGCGCCGGTGCTGCGTCATGAACCACATGCCGTCGGAGAGGTACGGAAACGGCACGTGGCCGTCGTTGTAGAACTTCATGTGGTCCTTGTCGTCCCAGACCTTGCCGATGCCGTTGTCGTAGCGCCCGAGCATGCGTGCGACGATCACCTCCTTGTCGGTGTTCACGTAGGAGCGGTCGGACACGACTTCGGCGGTCTTCTGACGGTTGGAGAGCGAAGCGTCGATCCAGCGCCCGGCGTCGATGATCGCTGCGGTCATGGCGCGCGCGGTCTTCGGATATTTCTCCACCCATTCCGCCGAGGTGCCGAGCGCCTTCTCGGGGTGGTCCTTCCACAGTCCTTGCGTGGTCTCCGCGGTGAAGCCGATCTTGTCGACGATCGCGCGGTAGGGCCACGGTTCGCCCACGCAGTAGCCGTCCATGTTGCCTACGCGCATGTTCGCCACCATCTGCGGTGGCGGCACGGTGATGGTCTTGACGTCCTGGAACGGGTGAATGCCGTGCGCGGCAAGCCAGTAGTAGGTCCACATGGCGTGCGTGCCGGTCGGGAACGTGTGCGCGAAGGTGTAATCACCCTTTTCCTTCTGGATCAGCGCGGCCATGCCGCTAGCGTCGCGCACGCCCTTGTCATAGAGCTTGCGCGAAAGCGTGAATGCCTGGCCGTTGTGGTTCAAGTTCATCAGGAGCGCCATGTCCTTCTTCGGCCCGCCGAGCCCCATCTGCACGCCGTAGATGAGCCCGTAGAGCACGTGCGCGGCATCGAGCTCGCCGTTCACCAGCTTGTCTCGCACCGCGGCCCAGGACGCTTCTTTGGAAGGGATGATCTTGACGCCGTATTTCTTGTCGAACTCCATTACGGCGGCCATCACCACCGAAGAGCAGTCGGTGAGCGGGATGAAGCCGACCTTCACTTCCTTCTTTTCTGGCGCGTCGGAGCCCTGCGCCCATGCGCCGACGCGCACCGCGTCCGGCACCATGCTCATCAGGCTCGTCGCTCCCGCTGCCTTCAGAAACTCCCGTTTCCTCATCGCGTCCCCCTTTGGGCAAAAAAAAGGCGTTCGGTTGGCCGAACGCCTTTGTCCGTGATGTCAGGCCGGCTGGCGCCTCCTGACGTGGCGCTTCGTTGCGCCTTGCTCCGTACTTCGCAAGCGCTATGCCAAGGGCCGCTCTTTGATTCTTAAGGAGTTTTCGAAACCGCGATGCACCGCCATCGTGCGCTGCACAATGTCATGCACCTAATAGGTCCGCGGCATCGACGAGTCGCTGCGCCAGATCCGAGAGCTTCAGGCTGCGATCCATCGCCATCTTCCGCAGCAGCACATACGCCGCGTCTTCGTCCAGCCCGCGACTCTTCATGAGGAGGCCCTTCGCCCGCTCGACGAGCTTGCGCTCCGCGAGCTTCTCGTTCGCATCGGCGAGCTGCGCGCGCAAGCTCTGCATCTCTTCGAAGCGCGCGATGGCCGCGTCGACGATTGCCCTGATCCTGTTCTTGTCCAGGCCGTCCACCACATAGGCGGATACGCCGGCGCGCGTCGCGGCGCGGATTGTCTCGGGCGTGCCGTCGGCGGCGAACATGATCACCGGGCGCGGCGTGTACCGGCTCACCATCATCAGATGCTCAAGCACGTCCCGGCTCGGCGACTCCGTGTCGATCACGATCACGTCGGGCTCGAGCTTCTCGATCGTCTTCAGAAGCGCGAGTGGGGAAGAAAGCGCGGTGACCTCGTAACCGGCGGGTAGCAACGCTGCGCGCAGTATCGCCGCCCGCTCTGCCGACTGATCGAGGACGAGCACATGCATCGCCCTTCGATCGCAAGTCGCATGCCACCGAAATTCTCCTTGTAAATCAGAGGCCGAGCGGCGAATTGGGCACCGTCGCAGGGCGTGCGCAGGGGGCCCTGCACCATGGCGGACGGTGGTTGGGCACGCGTGTTGCTCTTGTTGTGGCGTGATCGACCCCACTGGAGGACGCATGAGACTCGCGCAGATTTCAAACCGGCTGGCGAAGATGGCCGAAGACCGCGACGTCACCGCACGCCTGAGCGACGCTTCGACGAGGCTCGGCCAGGTATCGGAAAAGGTTTACGACCGCATGGGCGTCGCGGGCGAAGCAGCGCGCGTCGCGGGCGAAGCAGCGCGCCAGCGCGCGCTCGCCGCGGCGGAAACCGCGCGCCGAGGCGCGCTCGCCGCTTACCGCACCGCGCTCGCGCACCCGAAAACCTCCGTCGGCGGAATTATCATCGCCGCGGCGCTAGTCGGCGGCGTGCTTTGGTACCTGTTCGGCGACACGCGCCGCACGCCGGTTCAGCGCCGCAAGCACGGCACGCGCATGCGCGCCGGCACCGAGCGCCGCAGGAAGGGCCGGGCCGCTTCCCGCCCGGCAACCGCATGATCCGCCTCCTCCTGACCGCGGCGGTGGTCGGTGGCCTGCTGCAGCGCATGTTTGGCGAGCAGCCGGCCCGCCGCAAGGGCAACGCCAAGCGCGCTCACCCCAAGGCCAAGGCTCGCCGGGCGCGCTCCAAGGCGCCCGCGCTACATCGGTAAGCCGCTGATTCTGCAGGTGTAATAGCACCGGCGGCGAGCCTCCACGGGCCTTAGAATCCGTGGATGAAAGAAGCCCAGCCCCGGGCGATCCACCTAAAGGATTACGCCCCACCCCCCTTCCGGGTCGACTCGATCGTCCTGGACATCGATATCCGCGCGGACCACGCGCTGGTCCGCGCGAAGCTCGAGATCCGCCGCAACGCAGGCAAGGGCCCCCTGGTCCTGGACGGCGACGAGCTCGAGCTGATTTCGGTAGCCCTGGACGGAAAGGCCGCTGAGCACGAGGTCACGGCGGAAAAGCTCACGGTTCCCAACGTGCCGGACGCCTTCACGCTGGAGACCGTCTCGCGCATCGTCCCGCAAAGGAACACCAAGCTCGAGGGCCTCTACGCCACGAAGCACGGCTTCGTGACGCAGTGCGAGGCTGAGGGCTTCCGCCGCATCACCTGGTTCATCGACCGGCCCGACGTGATGGCCCGCTATACGACCACGGTGCGCGCGGACGCGAAGAAGTATCCAGTCCTGCTTTCCAACGGAAACCTCAAGCACAGCGGAAGCGAGCCGGGCGGCCGCCACTTCGCGACCTATGAGGATCCGTTCCCCAAGCCGTCGTACCTCTTCGCGCTCGTCGCGGCGAACCTCGAGCTCCTGCGCGACGGCAACCTCTACATCTATGTCGAGCCCGGCAACCTCGACCAGGCGGGCTGGGCGATGGATTGCCTGAAGCGCGCCATCGCGTGGGACGAGAAGCGCTTCGGCCTGAAGCTCGACCTCAATGAATACAAGATCGTGGCGGTGGGCGACTTCAACTCCGGCGCGATGGAGAACAAGGGCCTCAACATCTTCAACACGCGCTACATCCTCGCGCGCGCCGACACCGCGACCGACGTCGACTACCTGAACATCGACCGCGTGGTGGCGCACGAGTACTTTCACAACTGGACCGGCAACCGCGTCACCTGCCGCGACTGGTTCCAGCTCTCGCTCAAGGAAGGCCTGACGGTATTCCGCGACCAGGAATACGGCGCCGACACCTATTCGCGCGCGGTCACCCGCATCCAGGAAGTGCGCGCGCTGCGCGCCAACCAGTTCCCCGAGGACGCCGGGCCGATGAAGCACCCGGTGCGGCCGGAGTCGTACATGGAGATCCGCAACTTCTACACCATGACGGTGTACGAGAAAGGCGCCGAGGTGGTGCGCATGCAGCACACGCTGCTCGGCGAGAAGAAGTTCCAGGCCGGCATGCGCAAGTACTTCGAGCGCCACGACGGCCAGGCGGTCACCACCGACGACTTCGTGCAGGCCATGCAGGACGCCTCGGGCGTCAATCTCCAGCAGTTCAAGCGCTGGTACGACGTGGCGGGTACGCCCGTTGTGAGCTGCTCGGGGGCGTACAACGGAGGCGAGTTCGTCCTCAGCGCGAGGCAATCGATGAACCCGCCGTTCCACATTCCTTTCGCGGTCAAGGTGGGCGAGCACGAGCAGGTGCTTTCGCTCAAGCAGCGCGAAGAGAAATTCGTGTTCCCGGCAAAGCAGAAGCCGGTGCCGTCGCTGCTGCGCGGCTTCTCGGCGCCGGTGATCCTCGAGTACCCGTACAGCGAGGACGATCTGCTCGAGCTCATGGCGCGCGATGACGACCCGTTCAATCGCTGGGAGGCGGGACAGCGCCTGGCCGGCTCGATCATCCTTGAAAAGGGCGGAAAACCGTCTGCGGCGTTCGTCGAGGCCGCGCGCAACCTCCTGCGCGACCCGGATCCCGCGTTCGCCGCCGAAGCGCTCACCCTGCCGGGCGAGACCTTCCTCGCCGAGCAGATGGCGATGGTCGATCCCGACCGGCTGCATGAATCGCGCAACGCGCTGCGGCGCGTGCTCGGATCCGAACTGAAGAAGGACCTGCTGGCGGCGTATGAGCGCAACGCGAATCGCGGCCCCTACTCGCCCGACGCCGCGTCGATCGGCCGGCGTTCGCTGCGCAACCTGTGCCTCAACTACCTGGGCGAGATCGGCGAGTCGAAGCTCGCGTACGCGCAATTCCAGGCTGCCGACAACATGACCGACTCGATGGCGGCGCTGAGCGTGCTCGCCAACCTCGACTGCCCCGAGCGCGAGCCGGCGCTCGCCGCGTTCTACGGCCGCTGGATCGAGGAGGCGTTGGTGGTGGACAAATGGCTCGCGGTGCAAGCCGGTTCACGGCTTCCCACGACCCTGGAAACCGTGAGGCAGCTGCTGAAGCATCCGGCCTTCGACCTCAAGGTGCCGAACCGCGTGTACGCGCTGATCCGCACCTTCGCCGCGAACCACGTGCGCTTTCACGGCGTCGACGGCGGCGGCTACGCGTTCCTCGCCGACCAGATCATCGCGCTCAACGCGCTCAACCCGCAGGTCGCCGCGCGCATGGCGCGCTCGTTCGACCGCTGGCGGCGCTTCGATGACTCCAGAAAATCCCTGGCGAGAAAGCAGCTGGAGCGCATCCGCGATACCGAGAAGCTTTCGAAGGACGTCGCCGAGATCGTGGGCAAGGCGCTCGCATGACGATGCTCGTGCTGGCCACGGCGGCGTTCCTGGCCACGCACTTCGTATCGGGAACACCGCTGCGCCCGGCGCTGGTGAATTCGATGGGCGAATGGCCTTATCGCGGCCTGTACTCGCTCGTCGCCTTCGTCACGCTCGGCTGGATGATCTGGGCATACGCCGGCGCGCCGCGCGAGCCGTTGTGGGCGGGCACGAGAGAAATCGCCTATCTGCTCATGCCCTTCGCTTTCATCCTGATCGCCTGCGGCTACTGGCGCAACCCGACGATGGTCGGCGCCGACAAGCTGCTCAAGAGCGACGATCCCGCGCGCGGCATGATCCGCATCACGCGCCATCCGATCATGTGGGGCGTGATCGTGTGGGCCGCGGCCCACATCCTCGCGCGAGGGGACGCCAAGTCGCTGGTGTTCTTCGGCGGCTTCCTGGTGCTTGCCGTGGTGGGCACGCGCTCGATGGACGCGAGGAAAAGAAGCAACCCGGACTGGCCGCGCTTCGCCGCGGTCACCTCGCACGTACCCTTCGTCGCGATCGCGCAGGGGCGCAACCGCCTCGCGTGGCGCGAGATCGGCTGGCTGCGGCCGGCGATCGGTCTCGCCGTATTTTTCGGCGTCCTAGCCTTCCACCCCTAGCTTCCGCCGCACGCGCGCGTCGAACTTGGCGACGTTGACCACGACGCGCTCGTGGGTGCCGTCGCCGATCAGCTCCTTCTCGTCGCGCGCCTCGACCCGGAACGAGACCGTCCTGCCCGACACGCTCGCCACCGTGGCCTTTGCAAAAACTTTCATACCGACCGGCGTAGCGGCAATATGTCTCACATCGAGGCGGGTGCCGAGGCTCTGGTGCCCGGCGGGCAGCAGGTGCTCGATCGCGGCAAGCGCCGCTGCCTCAATGAGATTGATCATCACTGGCGTCGCGAGTACGTGCACCTTGCCGCTACCCACGCGCGGCGCGGTGTGCTCTTCGCCCACTAAAATTTGCGCGCTGCCCGTGGCGCCGGATTGGATCGTTTCCATAGCGGCCACTACAATAGCAGTCGGAGGGGGATGACGAGTCAGGAGAGCTACGCCATGACGTCGATCCTCAAAACGGTTTTCAGCGTCGCGGCCGCTTGTGCGGCGAGCGCGGCGCTCGCTTGGCCGACCAAGCCGGTCACCTTCTTGGTGCCTTACCCGCCCGGCGGCGGCACCGACGTGATCGCGCGCATCGTACAGGAGCCCCTTTCCAAGCAGCTCGGGCAGCCGATCGTGATCGAGAACCGCGGCGGCGCCGGCGGCTCGCTCGGCACCGGCGTCGCGGCGAAGGCAGCGCCCGACGGCCACACGCTGCTATTCACCCTGTCCTCGCATTCGATCAACCCCGCGATCTACAAGAACCTGCCGTTCGACACCGAGCGCGACTTCCGGCCGATTTCCACCATCTGCTCGCTGCCGCAGCTCTTCGCCGTCAACCCGAACACGCCGTACCGCAAGTTTTCCGAGCTCGTCGAGTACATCAAGCGCAACCCCGGCAAGCTCGACTATGCCTCGGTCGGCGTCGGCTCGCCGAGCCACATGGCGGGCGAGCTGCTCGAGCTCAAGCTGAACGCGCACATGACCCACATCCCCTACCGCGGCGGCGGGCCGGCGGTCGCGGCGACGATGGCGGGCGACGTGCCGCTCCTCATCGTCTCGATCCCGGCGGCGATGGGCCAGGTGCGCGCCGGACGGCTGCGGCCGCTCGCGGTCAGCACCGCGAAGCGCACGCCGATCCTGCCGGACGTGCCCACCATCGCCGAGGCCACGGGCCTGAAGGACTTCGAGGTCGACTCCTGGTACGCGGTGTTCGCGCCCGCGAAGACGCCCGACGAAGTCATCGCGCGCATGAACAAGGAAATCGCGACCGTCGTGGCGCGGCCCGACGTGAAGGCGAAGTTGCTCGAGCAGGGCGCCGACGGCATGAGCTCCACCCCCGACAAGCTCGGGCAGATGGTGAAGCGCGAGATCGCCGAATGGCGCCAGGTGGTGAAGCACGCGCACATCCAGGCCGAATGATGCAGACCATGCAAGTCACCAAGCTGAAACCCGCCTTCGGCGCGGCCGTCGAGGGTATTTCGCTCTCGGAATTGAACGACGCGGAGTTCAGGGAGCTGCACGACCTTTGGAAAGCGCACGGCGCGATGCTGGTGCGCGGGCAGCAGGCGATGACCGACGCGCAGTTCGAGGCGTTCTCGAAGCGCTTCGGCGAGCTCGACCCGCCGCCCAACCAGGGCGTCGGGCGCAAGAATGTCCCCGGCTTCCCCGACCTCTACGTGGTGTCCAACGAGCTCGACGCGGGCGGTGAGCCGCTCGGCGCGCTCGGCTACAGCGAGGCGGTGTGGCACACCGACATGAGCTACCTACCGGTGCCGCCGATCGCCTCGATGCTGCTCGCGCGCAAGCTTCCCGCCTGGGGCGGGAACACCTGGGCTGCCAGCATGTGCGCGGCCTACGAGAACCTGCCCGCCGCGCTCAGGGAGCGCATCAAGACCCTGAAGATCAAGCACGACGGCACGCGCGATTCCGGCGGCAACCTGCGCAAAGGCGTGCAGGACGATCCCAACCCGATGACCTCGAAAGGCCACCCGCACCCGGCAGTGATCCGCGACCCGGGCACTGGCAAGCCCGCGCTCTTCCTCGGCCGGCGCCCGCGCGCCTATGTGATGGGGCTGCCGCTGGAAGAGTCCGAGAAGCTCCTCGACGAGCTCTGGCTGCACGCCTTCAAGCCGGAGAACACGTACGAGCACCGCTGGCAGGTCGGCGACGTGCTCATCTGGAGCAACTACAGCACGATGCACAAGCGGGACGAGTTCGACAAGAACACGGTCCGCCGCATGCACCGCAGCCAAATAAAAGGCACCGCCGCTCCGGCGGCTTACTTTTCCTAGAGTTCGAGCCCGAGGGCGCAGCGCGCAGTAAGGGTCTTCTGCAGGCCCTCCTGCAGCGGGTGATAGCGCGCGCCCTGCGCGTCGCGGAACAGCCGCTCGAGACCATGGGCGCGGAAGAAAGCGGCGCCCCCGGCGACGTTCATCGCCGCGTCCGCCGCACCGAGCACGCCGCGCGCGGTGAGCGTGCGGTCGATCATCGCCTTGCTGGTGGTCTCGGGTCCGGGCTGCGCGCTCGCGCCGAGCGCCACCCAGTGCGCATGCGCCATGCGCGCCGCCGCCAGCTGGTTCTCCATTTCCCCCACCGCCTCGAGCAGGTGCTCGTCCGGCCGGCGCTTGCGCACCATCGCAAGCGCGCGCTCGCGCGCCGCCTCGGCGACGCCGACGTAGACGGCGTACACGAGCGGCAACGAAATGATGCCGAGCAGGTGGAACAGCGGATGCCACTTGCCCTTCGGCCGGCGGATCGCCACCGCGCTCTCCGGCACCAGCACGTCGTCGAGCACGATGTCATGCGAGGCGGTGTTGCGCATCCCCATGGTGCGCCAGGTCGGCTCGATGCGGATGCCCGGGGTCTTCATCTGCACCACGAAGTGGATCACCTCGCTGCCGAGGACGGCGGAGGTGGACAGCAGGTCGCCGACCGGCGCGGCGCTGGAAAATGGCTTGCGCGCCTTGATGCGGAAGCCGCCGTCCGCCGCGGCGGCCTCGCCCGAGCTGTCGAGCCAGTCGCCGCCGCCGGTGGTGAGGATGACGACCTTGTCGCGCGCCACCTTTTCCAGCATCGGCGTGACCGGCGCCTTCTGGTGCTTCAGCCGCCAGGCGGCGACCGCGACCTGATGGGTGTGCATTGAAAATGCGAGTGCGGTGCTCGGGCAGGCGTGCGCCATCGTGCGCAGCAGCTCGCAGAGCTCCTCGAGCTCGAGACCCTCTCCGCCCAGCTCCCTGGGCACGCCGGCCGCGAGCAGCCCGCTCGCCCTGAGCTCGCAGTAATTCTCCTCCACGAACTCATCGCTCTCGTCGAGCTGCGCGGCGCGCCCGGCAAACGCTTGGGTGAGCGTCGCGAGCGTCGTGCGCCAATCTGCTCTTGCGTTCATGCCACTCTCCTTTGAGTCGTCTCGGCCGGCCGCGGAACCGCGGCCAGCGTGCTCAACAGCAGCCACGACGGGAAGTCGCGCACCGCCTCGCGGTTGCCGGACAGCTTGATCGCGCCCTCGCGTACCACCTGGCGGATCGGCACCTCCCCGAGCCAGACCCGGGCGAAGCTGGCGAGGTCAGCGCTCACGAACAGGTCGACCTCGAACCCTGGCTCGATGATGCAGAGGTCGACGTCCGGGCGCTCCATCACGAACCAATAAGTGCGCGGCGCCTTGTGCCCCGCCGGCACTCCGTGGAAGTCGAAGCGCACCACGACGCGGCGCTCGGGCAGGCGCTCGACCGCGATGCGACGATGCATGTCCCAGGTGAGCAGGCGCGCGTCCAGCCGGTCGCGCTGGACCGGCGCCGTCCAGCGCGCGCCCCAAGCGCCGAGGCTCTTGACCACCTCGCCGAGCTCCTGGCCGGCCTCGGTGAGGCGGTATTCGCCCTCGGTCGCCTCGATGACGCCGGCCGCGGTCAGCTCGCGCAGCCGCTTGGCCAGCAGCGCGCGCGAGATACGCGGCACGCCGCGGTGGATTTCATTGAAACCGCGGCTGCCGAGCACCAGCTCGCGTAGGATGATCGGGGTCCAGCGCTCGGCGAAAATCTCGGAAGCGACAGCGACGGGGCAGAACTGGCCGTAGCGGGATTTCATTGGAGACGTAAGCTACTCCCGGGGCCCCCGCCCCGCTAGTACAGAATCTGTACCGATCGTGAGCTCCGTTCCCCGCGTCCTGATCCTCGGTTGCGGCTTCGCTGGCCTATGGGCGGCGCAGGCATTGCGCCGCGCGCCCGTCGAGGTCACGGTGCTCGACCGCAACAACCATCACCTGTTCACCCCGCTCCTCTACCAGGTGGCCACCGCCGGGCTCTCCGCGCCGTCGATCGCCGGCCCGATCCGGCACATCCTCGCGCGCCAGCGCAACACCACCGTCCTGCTGGGAGAGTCGCAGAAAATCCTCCCCGAGCGGAAGAAGGTGGTGCTCGAAAATGGTGCCGAAATCGGCTACGACTACCTGATCGTCGGCACCGGCACCACCCATAGCTATTTCGGCCACGACGACTGGGCGCCCTATGCGCCGGGCCTGAAGACGCTGGCCGACGCGCTCGAGATCCGCCGCCGCGTGCTGCTCGGCTTCGAGATGGCCGAGCGCGAGCCCGACCCGGTCAAGCGCGCGGCCTGGCTCACCTTCGTGGTGATCGGCGGCGGCCCGACCGGAGTCGAGCTCGCCGGCACGTGCGCCGAGATCGCGCGCCACACGCTGCGCGGCGAGTTCCGCCGCATCGACCCGCACAGCGCGCGCGTGGTGCTGGTGGAAGGCACCGAGCGCGTGCTGCCCTCCTACCCGCCCGACCTCTCGCGCAAGGCGCAGCTCCAGCTCGAGCGCCTCGGCGTCACGGTGTGGCCGAACCGCATGGTGACGCGCGTCGACGCGGACGGCGTGCAGATGGGTGCCGAGCGTCTTTCCGCGCGCACCGTGGTGTGGGCCGCCGGCGTGGCGGCTTCGCCGCTCGGCGCGAGCCTCGGCGCGCCGCTCGACCGCGTCGGGCGCGTGCGCGTCGCGCCCGACCTCTCAGTGCCCGAGCATCCCGAGATCTTCGTCGCCGGCGACCTCGCCGCGGTCGACGGGGTGCCCGGCATCGCGCCCGCGGCCAAGCAGATGGGCAGGCATGCCGCGAAGAACATCATTTCCCTGTTGCGCCAGGGGAAAACCAGGCCCTTCCGCTATCGCGACTACGGACAACTCGCCACCATCGGCCGCAATGCCGCGGTGGTGGAGATGGGCAAGCTCAAGCTCGCGGGCTTCCCCGCCTGGCTGGTGTGGCTGGTCGCCCACATCTACTTCCTCATCAACTTCCGCAACCGCGTGATCGTGATGATCGACTGGGGCTGGGCGTACTTCACCTACCAGCGCTCCGCGCGCATCATGATCCGGGGCGAATGAAGCGCTAGAGCCCGGCCACCGTCGCGCCCCCGGTCTGCTCGGCGATGCGGGCCGCATAGCGCGCCGCCTTGGCCTTGTCTCCGGCGCGCTCCGCCGCGCGCGCGGCGCCGGCGAAGGCGCGCAATCGGTTCGGATCGCGCTCGAGCACCGTTTCATACTCGCGCAGCGCCGCTGCGGCGTCGCCTGATTCGAGCGTGATCGCGGCGAGCATCTCGCGCGCCGGCACCAGCCGGCCGGGCGTGACCACGTGCTTCTCCAGCCGGTCCTCGCGGTCGGCCGCCGCGCGCAGGGTAGAGGTGCAAGGCGCCCGGTTGCCCTCCGCGCAGGATGCAAGGCCGCGCACGACCTCGGCCTGGATCGAGATTTCCTCCACCCAGTAGCCGATCTTGCGCTCCGCCGCGACGTCGCGCAGCTTCTCGAGGCGGGCAAGCTCGGCACGCGCGCCAGCCGCGTCGCCGCTCATCGCCGCACCGATGCCGCGCGCATAGGCGTTGATCGACTCGGATTGCGGATACTTGGCCCAGGGATAGGGCGCGCCGGGAGCGAGCTCCACCTTGGCAGCGTCCTTCCAGGCTGCACGCTCGAGCGCGATGCGCGCAGGCATCGCGGCATAGGCGTAAGCCGCGGCGAAATGATCCACGCGCGCCGGATTGCCGAATGCCTCGGCGATCACCTTGCGCGCGGCGCCATCCTCGCCGAGCTGCAGGTGCGCGTAGACCATGTAGTCGTACGCGTGCCACTTGTCGAAGGTCTTGTCGGTGGCGGAATTCGCCGATGCGCGGTTGGAGCGCACCGACTCCTTCCAGGCGCCGACGCGCGTGAAGATGTGCGACGGCATGTGCAGTGCGTGCGGCGCGTCCGGCGCGATCTTGTCGTAGCGCCGCGCGGCGTCGAGACC
>Ga0075420_100003082_pt1 | contig 14498 bp, 13 predicted proteins | sample SoiMetdeltSBSDD4_FD_75296 | JGI IMG/M metagenome (GOLD analysis project Ga0075420, IMG submission 75296) | Bulk soil microbial communities from a Populus tree surrounding site in Tennessee, USA - Soil MetaG P. deltoides SBSDD4 | ecosystem: Environmental > Terrestrial > Soil > Tree plantation... | reverse complement strand
CACGACGACGACGACAAGGACTGAGACGTAGTAGTCGAAGTGACGGCGTGCAGGCTGCCGAGTCGTTCTCGGCCGCCTGCCGCTCAGCTGCGCGGTGAGGACGTCGCGAGCACCGGCCGGCGCAGCAGCGTGGCGGCGAGCGGTCCCAGCACCAGCGCGGCGCCGAGCGTGTTGAGGACCGTGAAGCCCCACACGCCCAGGATCATGCCGCCGGCGGCGGAGCCAAACGCGCCCATCATGCCCATGAAGAGATCGGCGAGCCCCTGAGTCGAAGCGCGCTCGGCCGGCGAGAGCGCGTCGGTCAGGAGCGCGCTGCCGGCGACGAACGCGAAGTTCCAGCCGATCCCGTTCAGGAACAAGCCGAGGATGACCAGGGTGCGATCGCTGCCGGGCGCTAGCCCGGCGAGCATCACCGCTCCGATCAGCACCAGCGCGCCGACACCGATCATCGGGAGGCGTCCGAGTCGATCGCACAGCCAGCCGGAGAGGGGCGAGGCGATGTACATGCCGCCCAGATGGAGCGCCACGGCGACGCCGATCGTTCTCACGGTGTGCCCGTGATCGTGCAGGTACACCGGCGAGGTCGACGTCGTGCTGATCATCACGAACTGACTGATCGTGAGCGTCGCGAGCGCCAGCTGCACGCGCACATCGGACAAGATCTCAGCGAGACCGCGAGCGGGCGCGGCCGCCGCGCCGGCCGAAGCGCTCTCGTGGAGACGACGCGCGATCGCGAGCGGGTCTGGGCGCAGGAACAGCTCGACCAGGACCGCCGCCACGGTGTAGCCCGCGACGCTGATCAGGAACGCGCTGGCCGCCGGCGCGATGCCGAGTGCTCCGCCCAGACGCAGCGACGGTTCCATCAAGTTCGGTCCGATCATCGAGCCGGCGCTCGAGCCCCAGACGATGAGGCCCATCGCCCGGCCGCGCTGCGCGGTCGGGCTCACGTCGGCGGCGGCGTAACGGCTCAGGAGATTCGAGGTCTGCGAGATGCCGAACAGCGCCATGCCGGCGAGCAGGAGCGTGAAGCTGCCGAGCGTGACGCCGACCATGCCGATGAGCGTGCCGAGCACGGCGAGGCCGTAGCCGAGCGCGAGACCGGGTCGGCGTCCGTAGCGCTCCATCAAGCGTGAGAGCGGCCAGCTGGCGAGCGCGGTGCCGAGCGCGCCGACGGCGACCGGAATGCCCGACCACGTGTTCGTACCGGTGATGCCGGCGGCCATGATGCCGCCGATCGCCATGCCGATCGAGTGACCGGTGCTGCCGCACACCTGAGCCACGAACAGCGTGGTCATCAATCGGCCGCGGCTCGGGATCGTGCGAGGCATCGTTGCCGGTGTGCTCATCGCGCCGTCAGTGTAGAGGTGGGGCTGAAGACGGTAAACGGCCAATCACGTGACAACGACGAACTTATTGGCTCGACGTGCGAGCCAGCGCGTGGTTGTCACTTGACGCGAGCGGCGCCGGACGTTACACGTGGTCGGGACTCGACGATGGTGACGCTCGTGAGCTTCGACATCGACGGCACGCTGGAGGTAGGCGACCCGCCCGGGATCGTCACGATCGCGCTCGTGAAGACGGCCAAGCGTCTGGGCTATCTGATCGGCAGCTGCTCGGACCGGCCGATCAGCCACCAGAAGAGCATGTGGGAGCGCTTGCAGATCGTGGTCGACTTCACCGCGCTCAAGCACCAGCTCGAGACGGTCAAGGAGCGCTTTCCGGCCGCGGCCGCCTACTACCACATCGGCGACACCGACGTCGACGATCACTACGCGACCCGCGCTGGATTCCGCTTTCTCAAAGCCGACGGCCCGGGGCGGCGGCTCTGGCCGGTCGATCTCTTCCCCGACCAGGCCGAGACGTGATCACCGACGCTCCGGCGCGGCGCTCGGCGGTGTCCGTCGCGCTGGCCGGGCTCGTCGCGCTCGCGGTCGCGATGGGCATCGGCCGCTTCGCTTTCACGCCGATCCTGCCGATGATGCAAGAGGACGCCGGCGTGTCGATCGCGATGGGCGGCTGGCTCGCGTCCGCGAACTACCTCGGCTATCTGGCCGGAGCGCTGTCAGTGATCTGGTGGCGGATCGGCGCGACGACCGGCATTCGCGTCGGCCTTGCCGCGATCGGGCTCACGACGCTGGCGATGGGGCTCGAGCACCGCTTCGCCGCGTGGATCGTGCTGCGCGCGCTCGCCGGCGTGGCGAGCGCCTGGGTGCTCATCTACGTGTCGGCGTGGTGCCTGGAGCGGCTGGCGTCGCTCCGCCGCCCCGAGCTCGGCAACACGGTCTACGCGGGTGTCGGCGCCGGCATCGCGCTCGCCGGCGGCGTGTGTCTGGCGCTCATGCACGGGGGCGCAGGCTCGACGCAGGCCTGGATGGTGCTCGGCGTCCTCGCGGTCGTCCTGTCGCTCGCGATCTGGACCGTGATCGGATCGCGAGACTCATCGCAGGCCGAATCGGCGCAACCGGCCGCGCGCGGCGGCATGGCGTGGGACCGCGAGTCGCTTCGGCTCGTGCTCTGCTACGGCGCGTTCGGCTTCGGTTACATCATTCCCGCGACGTTCCTGCCGGCCATGGCGAAGCAGGTCGTTCGGGATCCGGTGGTCTTCGGCTGGTCGTGGCCGATCTTCGGCGCGGCGGCGATGGGATCGACGCTGGCGACGGTGATGCTGCGCGGCTTCTTGACCAACCGCCGCATCTGGATCGTGAGCCATCTCGTGATGGCATTAGGCGTCGCGCTGCCGATCATCTGGCCGGGCATCGTGCCGATCATGCTGGCCGCGCTCCTCGTCGGCGGCACGTTCATGGTGATCACGATGATCGGGATGCAGGAAGCACGCAGCTTCGCGGGCGTGCGCGCGACACCGCTGATGGCGGCGATGACGTCGGCCTTCGCGCTGGGCCAGATCGCCGGGCCGATCAGCGTCAGCCTGGTGGTGGGCGCCGGCGGCGGCGTCTCGGCCGCGCTCGTGATCGCCTGCGTTGTTCTGATCGTCAGCGCGTACGCGCTGAGCTGCGGCTGATGAAAACGGCCCATCTGCTTCGTTGGCGGCCTCGGCCCTCCCTGCGGCGTATGCGGCATACGCCTCGGTCGGACCTCGGCCGCCGCCTCGCATCTGGACCGTTTTGATCAGCCGCCGAAAGTAGCTTGGCGCGGGAACGTCACGCGCGGCGCGCCGGGCACGATCGCCAGGTGGATCGGATTGACGCCGGGCACGTGCCCGGCGAGGGCGTGGATCGCCTCCTCGGCCTGCTCGAGCGGGAACGACAGCGTGTGCATCTTCTCGAACGGATAGCGGCCGGACTCGATGAGCTCGATCGCGCGGAACGTCTCGTCGACCGGCATGCTGAGCACCCCGCGGATCGTGAGCTCCTTGTAGATCACGTCGTCGACCGGCACGTCGTGCGCGGGCTTGAGGCCCTTCAGACCGGCGACCACGATCCGACCTTTGCGGACGGCGATCGCGATCGCGTCGTTCAGCGAGTGCGGCGCGTACGGCGTCGTGTCGACGACGACCTCCGCGCCGCCGCCGGTCAGCTCGCGCACCCTCGTGACGACGTCCTCGCGCTCGACGTCCACGGCCGCGTCGGCGCCGAGCTCCCGCGCGAGGGCGAGCTTCTGCGCGTCGCGGCTGAGGCCGGTGATCACGACCTGCCGGGCGCCGGCCGCGCGCGCGGCGATGACGCTGCAGAGCCCGCGCTGGCCTGCGCCGAGTATCACGACCCGATCGCCCGGCTTCGTGCCCGGGACCGAGCTGGCCCAGGAGAGACCGGCCGCCAGCGGATTGAACATGACCGCGACGCCGGCGGGGATACGCGGATCCATCTTCTTGACCACGGAATGCGGTGAGAGATACATGCGCTCGGCGTAGCCGCCCCAGAGCTGCGGCGGCTTGTTGACGTCGGTGTAGCCGTAGGTGCCGCCGCGCTTGGCACACAGCCGCGGCTCCCAGCGCGCGCAGGCCTCACAGCGGCCACAGCCGTAGCCCGAGCGCACGGCCACGCGATCGCCTTCGACCACGCCCCATCGCGCGCGGGCATTGGCGCCGATCTCCTCGATGACGCCGAGCGGCTCGTGGCCCGGGATGACCGGATAGGGCGTGTAGTCCTCGTGCTGAGGCTGGGCGCCCTCGTATTGCTCGTAGTCGCTGCCGCAGATGCCGCACGCCTCGATCCGCAAGAGCGCGTCGTCGGCGCTGATCGCCGGCCGCGCGAACTCGCGCGCCTCGAGGGTCTTGGGCTTGACGAGCACCGCCGCGCGCACAGGGGAAGCCATCACTCGCTCTCCGTAGGGGAAACGCCCGCCGTAGGTGAAGCGCTTACTTCACGTCCAGCAGCGCGCTGAGCCCGCGATGAAACGTCGGCGCGCCGCCGGGGACCATGCACGTCTCGAGCACCTCGAACAGCTCCTCGCGCGTCGCGCCGAAGCGCATCGCCCGCTGCATGTGCGCGACGAGCGCGGCCTTGTCCGAGCCACGGAAGGCGAGCAGCGCGATCGCGATGAACTCGCGCACCTTCACGGACACGTGCCGACCCTCGCCGAGTCCGAGCTCGTAGATTCGGTTGTAGGCCTCGACGAAGTCGGGATCCTCGCGCGCCGCGAATTCCCACTCGGGGTAGATGTAGCCACGGGCCTTCTTCATCCGCGCGATGAGCGCGTCCGCCCGCTGCGTCCGGTTCTTGCTCGCCGCTGTCTTGGGTGCCATCGGTGTCCTCATGACTGTGAATCGCGCCTCGGCCGGCGGGGCCCCAGCCCCGCGACGGCCTGCGGCGCGCAATGCAACCGCTTAACGTACCTTGCCGCGGGCCGCGACCGGCCAGGTGACCTCGACGGCGCCGTGTCGGACGCCGTAGATCTCGTCGACCATGTTGGTGACGACGCAGCAGTGATTGGGCACCACGTGGACGACGTCGCCGACCTTCGGGCGCTCGGCGCAGGCGGAGAGATCCACGGTGCCGTGCTCTTCCGAGAGGCCCGTCACGGCAGCCTCGGGGTACTCCATCACGTGGCCGTAGCCTTTCATGAAGTAGAGATCCGACGTCAGCACCTTGGAGCCGGCGTCGACGATCGCGCGGGTCGGCGTCGGCCGGCTGACGACCGTGGCGCGCACGCGCATCGCGCAGTTGTCCCAGGTGGCGGTGCCGGTGGAGACGACCATTGCGTCGTTGTAGACGCAGGTGCCGGCGCGATGCTCGGTCAGCATCGGAAAGTTCTGTGCGGTGAACAGCGCCGGCGTGCCGCCGCCGGAGACCACCGGCACGGCGATGCCGGCTTGCTTGAAGAGCGCCAGCGCGCGCTCGAAGAAGTCGCGCGTGTTCGGGTCGCGGTTGGGGAAGGTCATGAGCCCTTCGAACTGCATCCGGGGCAGGCGCGCGACCGTCCGCGCGAGATCGAAGGCCTCGTCCGGCGTCTGCACGCCGGTGCGGCCGAATCCGGTGTCGCACTCGACCAGGAACCGCACGTCGACGCCGGCGGCCCGGGCGGCCTCGGACAGCTCGCGTGCGACGATCTCGTTGTCGAGGACCACCGTGAGCCGGCGCACGCGCTTGATCAACCCCATCAGGCGATCGGTCTTCTGGCGCCCGAGGATGTTGTACGTCAGCAGCACGTCGTCGGCGACACCCGCATCGACGAACACCTCGACTTCGCCGAGCTTCTGGCAGGTGATGCCGAGCGCGCCGGCCTCCATCTGCATCCGGCCGATCGCGGGGATCTTGTGCGTCTTGATGTGCGGCCGGTTGCCGATACCGTGTCGCGACAGGTGAGCCTGCACGCGGCGAATGTTGTCGCGCATGATGTCGAGATCGACGGTGACGACGGGCGTATCGAGATCGGCGACGTTCGTCATGGGTTCCTTTCTCGTCCGGCGCCTAACGGGCGCGCTCGTAGACCGACACGTGAGCGCCGCTCGCGGCCCCGAAGGGCTCGCGGCTCCAGCCGCCCCACCGCTCGCGCAGGCGCAGGCCGGCCAGGCGCGCCATCAGATCGAGCTCCGACGGCCACGCGTAGCGGATGTCGACAGGGTACAGCTTCGCGCCGCCGTCGGTGATGACGATCTGGTGCGAGTGCACCTGCTGGGCGACGGGGTCGTGGATGCTGCATTCCAGATGCACGACGTCGCCGCCCACGTGGGTCACGCCCACGCGCTGGCCCTGCGTGAAGCGGCTCACGTCCGGCACGAATGCCTCGATCACGAACGCGCCGTCGTCGGTGAGATGGTCCGCGACTCCGTTGAAGCAGCGGACCTGGTCTTCCTGCGATTGCAGGCCGAAGAACGTGTTGAAGGCCACGAAGACCAGCGAGAACCGCCCGGAGACGGCCATCTCGGCGAAGTTACCCAGGGTGACCGGGATTCGATCGCCGCCGGGCTTCGCGCGGAGCCTGGCGACCATTGCCGGCGAGGCGTCGATGCCGTGGACCGCGAATCCCCGGGTCGCGAGCGGCAATGCGAGTCGGCCGGTGCCGATGCCGAGCTCGAGGATCGGTCCGCGGCCCGCGGCCGCCGCCAGGAACTCCACGGCACGCTCACCGGTGGCGGGCAGGCGCGGCCAGTCGTCGTAGACGTCGGCGATTCGCTCGCCGTACGTTGACGGGTCGTAGGAATACGTCGGGTTGCGCGCGCCCACCTCGGATCGATCAGTCACGGCCGCCCGCTGCCAGGCTCGGCCACCGGCCGGCCCAGGGACGCGCTTGTTCGAGCTGCGCCGCCAGCCTGAAGAGCGTCGCCTCGTCGCCAAAGCGTCCCGCGAATTGCACGCCGATCGGCAGCCCTTCGCGGCTCCAGAAGAGCGGCACCGACATCGCCGGCTGGCCGGTCGCATTGAAGATCGGCGTGAACGGCACGAACTGCGCCGCGCGGAAGATGCCCTGCATCGGATTGTCCGGTGTCGGATCGAAGCTGCCGAGCGGCAGGGGCGGCTCCGCGAGCGTCGGCGAGAGCCAGACGTCGTATTCGAGGAAGAAGCGCGCGACCTGCCGGCTGATTCGCTGTAGGTCCTGGACCGCCAGCAGATAGTCCGCGGCGCGCCGGCGGTTGCCCATCTCGTAGAGCGCCCAGGTGAGCGGCTCGAAGCGGTCGGCGCTCGGCGTCTGGGTGGTGCGCCGCGCCCAGTCGTCGATGCTCCACGCCACGCCGGCCGCCCACACCGTGATGAACGACTGGCTGATGAGGTCGCCCTCGAGCTCGAGCGAGGCCTCGGTGACGTCGTGGCCGAGATCGGCACAGAGCCTGGCGGCGTCCTGGACTGCGCCCACGCAATCGGCATGGACCGGCACGCCGGTCGCGGCGCGCGAGGTGAACGCGATGCGCAAGAATCCAGGCGGCCGGCTGATCTCTTCGAGATACGGGCGCACACGCGCCGGTGCGGTGTAGGGATCGCCGACGTCGAGGCCGGCCGTCGCGTCCAGCAGCGCCGCACTGTCGCGCACCGAGCGCGTCACCGCGTGCTCGACCGCCAGACCGCTGAAGACGTCGCCGTAGATCGGACCGAGCGGATTGCGGCCGCGCGTGGGCTTGAGGCCGAAGAGGCCGCAGCACGACGCGGGAATGCGGATCGAGCCTCCGCCGTCGTTGGCGTGCGCCATCGCCACCAGGCCCGCGGCCACCGCGGCGGCCGACCCGCCGCTCGAGCCGCCGGGCGTCCGCCCGAGGCTCCACGGATTGCGCGTGGGTCCGAACAGTCGCGGCTCCGTGGTCGGGAGGATGCCGAGCTCCGGCGTGTTGGTCTTGCCGACGACGATGAGCCCGGCGCGCCGCAGGCGCCGCGTCAGCTCGCTATCGGCGTCAGGCGTGTAGCGGCCGTCCAGGAAGGCCGAGCCCTCGGTGAACCTGACGCCCGCGTATTCGGCGAGGAGATCCTTCAGGAGGAACGGCACACCGGCGAAGGGGCCGTCGGCCGCCGCGACGGACGCTTCGGCGCGGGCGCGGTCGAACATCGGCGTGACGACGGCATTGAGCTTCGGGTTGAGACTCTCGATCCGCGCGATCGCGGCCTCGACCAGCTCGATCGGCCGGACTGATTTCTCGCGTACCAGAGCGGCCTGCGCTGTTGCGTCGAGCCGCCAGAGATCGCTCACGGCCACCTCCGTGGCGGAGATAGTGCGCCGGGTGGCGCGCGAAGACAAGATTCACGGCGCGCGTTGCACGCCTGCGCGTCGAGCGCTCGCCGAGCCATGACGTCATGCGCGTCACGCGAACGAGCAGGATCGGTAACGCATCGATCGCCCTCGCGCCGACGTCGTACAGGTGTGAGGCTCGACGCTCGCGGCGGTTGGGGCTGGGGAATCTCGACTCGATCGCGTGCTCTTCCTCGCCGTGCGCGAATACCTCCGCGGCTTCACACATCACACACAGTGCGGAACGCATTGCCCTTGACACCAAGTCAACATCTGTTTAGTATTTCACCTGTAGGGGAGGTGTCTCTGATGAACCCGGTAGAGCGCGTGCTGCACCAAGAGCTGACTGGACTCCTCGATCGCCTCGCGACGTCGGTTCCCTCGGGAGGCTTCGAGACTATTCGCGCCGCCAGCCCGACGTTGAAGACGCGGCTCGACGACGCCGACGCGAAGCTGGCGGCCGTTCGCGAATCGCTGCTCGACAGCTACGGGCGATGGCGTCGCGCGCTTGAGGATCTCGAGAATCTCTGGGCGCTCGGCGCCTGGCGGTCAACCGCCGCCGAAGAGTCGACCGAGCAGTCCGCGGCGCTCGCTGCCTGATTCGATCTGCGCGGCGTACGCGACGCGCCCCGTCTCGAAACGCTGCCAGTAGTCCGGCAGCTCGCGCGCGAGCGCGACGTGCACGCCGAGTAGGCGTTGCGTCTCATCGCCGGGCACGCGCTCGGCGGCGGCGATCTTCTGGCGCTGCGTCTCGCTGAGCGTCGGCGCGATCGCGTTCCAGAGCTCGGCGAGAAATGCGTGCACGCTCTGCGTGAACTCCTCGCGGTCTCGCGTGTTGTCGGCGCTCGGGGCCGGCAGCGAGAGCGCCTGGCGTCGTTTCACGAGCGCTTCGAGACAGACGAAGTCCACCGCCTCCTCGAGGCGCTCGCGCAGCTGCGCCTCGATGCGCGCGTTGAGGTCGGCGGGCTGCGTGGGGTCACGCCGAAGCGAAGTTCCGAAGAACGGACTAGGTGTCATCGGTTCGGGCTCACGATGCTAAGATCTTATGGTGTTCGTTGCTCGTGTGGCCGGCGTAGCGCTGCTCGCGTTGCTCACGCTTCCCGTGTCCGCCTTCGCTCCGCCCCGTGACATATCCGGACCGCTGAATTTTTCCGGAATCAACGAAGCCGCGAGCGACGCCGTAAACAGCGGCGAGATCCCCGGCACGGTCATCATGATCGGCCGTGGCGACGACATCTTGCTGCATCGCGCATACGGATCGCGTCGCCTGCTTCCGCAGCCGGCGCCGATGACGGTCGACACGATCTTCGACCTGGCGTCCCTCACGAAGCCCTTCGGCACGACCCTGGCCGTCATGGCCCTGGTCGAGCGCGGACGGGTCAAGCTCGACGCGCCGCTCGGACGGTATCTGAGGGAGTTCCGCGACAAGCAGTATGACGAGATCACGATCAAGCGGCTCCTGACGCATAGCGCCGGGCTCGTCGCCTATCCCCCGAACGCTGCGGTGTCGAACGGTTTTCCGAGCGCGGCGAGCGCGATTGCCAAGCTGCCCCTGGATTATCCGCCCGGCTCGGCCTTCCAGTACAGCGATACCGGATTCATCCTGCTGGCCGAGGTGGTCCGGCGAGTCAGCGGCACCACGCTCGACCGATATCTCGAAAAGACCGTCTTCCAGCCGCTGGCGCTGCACGATACGAGCTTTCATCCCAGGGCTTCCTCGCTGGGCCGCGTGGCACCGACGGAATTCGTCAACGGCCTCCTGCTGCGCGGCGAAGTTCACGACCAGCGGGCGCGCCTGCTCGGCGGAGTCGCCGGCCACGCTGGAATGTTCTCGACCAGCGGCGATCTCTCACGCCTCATCAGGATGCTCCTGAACCACGGCACGCTCGAGGGCAAGCGCGTCTTCGAGCCCACCACGGTGAAGGAGATGTGGGAGCCGGCGCCGGACATCAAGGGCAGCCGCGCGCTCGGCTGGGACGTGAGCTCGTCGTTCTCGAAGACGATGGCGCCGTTCTTTCCGGAGGGCTCGGTCGGCCACCTCGGGTTCACCGGCACGGCCGTCTGGATCGACCCGGCAAGCCGGAGCTATCTGATCGTCCTGACGAACCGCGTGCACCCCTACGGCGGCGGGGCGTCGCGTATACGGGACCTCAGGATCAGAGCCGCGGCCGTCGCGGGCGCCCAGCTCTTCCAGCCGCCTGTTGTGGCGGATCCTGGCACGACCAGCGGGCCCGCGGCCGACGGCCCGGGACCCGACCGTGTGCTGCCCGGCGAAGCGGCGCTGCCGCCCGAGCGGGTACTCACCGGCCTCGACGTGCTCGCCGATCAGAAATTCGCCATGCTGTCCGGACACTCGGTCGGGCTCATAACGAACCAGACCGGTATCGACATGCGGGGCCGGCGGGCGATCGACCTGATCGGCAGCGCGCCGGGCGTAAAGCTGCACGCGATCTTCTCCCCCGAGCACGGTCTGATGGGCGTGTCCAACACCGACGTGCCTCACAGCCGCGACGTGGTCACGGGACGGCCGATCTGGAGCCTCTACGGCGTGACCCGCCGGCCGACGTCGTCGATGCTCAAGGACATCACGCTCCTGGTGTTCGATATCCAGGACGTCGGGGCCCGCTACTACACCTACCTGACGACCTTGGTCTACGTCATGGAGGAGGCTGCCAAGCAGCGCATCCCCGTGGTCGTGCTCGACCGACCGAACCCGATCAACGGCCGGGTGGTCGAGGGGCCGCTGATGGACCCCGATCTGCAATCCTTCACCGCGCCGCACCCGATCCCGGTCAGAACCGGAATGACCATCGGCGAGTTCGGTCGCCTGGCGGCCGCCGAGCGCAAGATCCCGGTCTCGCTCACGGTCGTGCCGCTGGTCGGATGGGATCGCGACCGCTGGTTCGACGAGACCGGCCTACCGTGGGTGAACCCGTCGCCGAACATCCGGTCGGTGACCCAGGCGCTGCTCTACTCGGGCGTGGGGCTACTCGAGGCGACCAACCTGTCGGTCGGGCGCGGCACCGACATGCCGTTCGAGGTCATCGGGGCGCCGTGGATCGAGCCGCGGGGTCTGGCCGAGGCGCTCAACCGACAAGGTCTGCGGGGCGTGAGATTCGACCCGATCTGGTTCACGCCGACCGCCGATGTGTATGCGAGCGTCGCCTGCGGCGGGGTCCGGATGGTCGTCACCGACCGCGAGGCGATTCGTCCGGTGACGGTGGCCTTCGCGCTGGCCCGGACGCTACGCGAGCGTCACCGCGACCAGTTCAGGCCCGAGAGCATCCAGAACCTTCTGGTGAACCGCACGACGATGTGGGCGTTTCTGAGGGGCGAGGTGCTCGATCGGCTCGTGGCCTGGAGCGAGGTCGACCGCGGCAACTTCTTGAATCGCCGCGCGTCGTACCTCATGTACCGCTAAGTAGTAACACATCACATCGCCGCGGCATCAAAACAGCAGGGAGGATTTCACGCTGGTGATCCGTTCGGTGGCGACCGCATTGGTGCTGGCCCTGACCATCGCGGGCGAGCCATCCGTCGGGTTCGCGGCTGTCACCACCGATTCGCCGATCATGTTTGCTCGCGACAGCGCCGTACCGCGGCCGGTGCAGGAATTCGCCTGGCGAGTGATCGAGACACGCTGCAACTACCAGGGGTACGAGCGCGGGCAGCGAACGTTCTGGGCCTACCACACGCAGGCGCAGAAGCTCGACACGGGCCTGGCCTACTCGATCGAGATCCTGTCGGAGCGGAGCTGGAAGAAATCGGAGCCGCCGGCCACCATCCAGATGACGATCCTGGATGATGGCCGGCTGCACGTAATCGGGTTGAGCTCGACCTTCGTCGGCTGCCGCTAGCGGCTAGCGTCGCTCGACGACCCGCTTGGTCTTGAACTCGTCGCGGAGCCGGTCGCGCTGCGTGGTCAGAACCGTGACCGAGTTCGGATCTCCGTCGCTCACGAAGCGCTCCTGCGGATTCTTGTCGAAGTACGTGAGCCAGTAGCCGAGATCGCGCTCGACCGCCTGGATCCGGGGCAAGCGGATCGGATCGAACGACCGCGAGTAGGGCGAGGGGGCCGCGCCGCCCGCCACCATCAGCACGGCGTCGTGGCTATAGTTGGTGCCCTTGGCGGAGCCGCGGAGCACCCAGCTCACGTCGGACGGATAGACGCCGTGCGGAAGCGCCAGAGTGCGCGTCTTGTAATCGGGGACGTGGCGCTGGATCCACACCTGAGCTTCCGCGACCTGGGCGCGAACCGTCGCCTCGGGATATTTCGCGAGGTTGGCGTGCCAGAGGGTGTGGTTGCCGATCTCGTAGCCGTTGCTGGCCAGGAACTGGAGCTTCTTGCCTTCGAGGGCCGGCTGGTTGAAGAGCCGGTTGGGCGGGCTCGCGCCGGGCAGCACGTAGAAGGTGCCGCCGCGGCCGAAGTCGGGATGCTCCTTGATGAACGCCTCGAGAACGCCGATGCCGCACTTGGGATCGATCTCGACGGTGCCGTTCTTCTCGATGTACCGGAACTGCCCGGGCGAGGAGTCGTCGAAGGTGAGCACCACCGGCGTGGTGCCGGCCGGCAAGGTGATACGCCGGTCGAGCAGGTCGCCGAGGTTCACGAGTCGATAGCCCTTGGTGTAGAGGGTCTCGAGATCGCGCCGGAAGTTCTCGGGTGTACGCGTCCAGCGCTCTTCGGGGTAGTCGATCTTGTGGTACTCGAGGATCATGAAGCGCCCGAGCTCGTTCGGCGCGAGCTCGCCGGCGCCGGCGAACGAGACAAACAATAGAGCCGCGGTGAGAATGAGTGATAGCACGAGAAAAAGTTTCACTTCTTCCCTGAAGCCTCTTTCTGCCGCAGCGCGCCGGCCGTGTAGTCATTCCGGGGGTTCCAGAGCATCCAGCCGACCGCCCCGGCGTCGTCGGCTCCTTTAATCTGGGCGCGGACCTCGGTCACGCCGAAGATCCGCTTGTCGAATGCATAGTCCTTGAAATCCTGGAGCCACGGCCGTACCCGCGCCTTCGAGTGCGCCGAGCGCTGGCGGATCAGCCGCACGCTCTCGTGGACGATCTCGTAGGGGTGCTGGACGGGGTTGCGGAATCCAGGGATACCCACGTGGTAGCCGGAGGGGTAGACCATCGGACAGAAGTAGTCGAGGTGGGGAGCCAGCTCCTCGATGCGCTGGCCGATGTCGGTGTCGTTCTCGTTGAAGGCGGTATAGCCGAAGACGTCGGCGGCGACGTAGACACCGAGCGGGCCGAGCTCGCGCCGAGCCATCCCGAGGAAGCCGGCGATGGCCGGGAGCCTGGTTTCCTTGCTGTTGGTCTTGGCGTACTTGGCGGCGCCCAGCTTGCCATCGGTGGGGAAGCGGACGTAGTCGAACTGGACCTCGTCGAAGCCGCGCTTGGCGGCCTCGCGCGCGATCGCGACGTTGTACTTCCACACCTCTTCGCGGAACGGGTCGACCCAGGCCAGCTTCTCGTTGTCGATCCACGGCTTGCCCGTGCGCGTGTCGATGACGGCCAGCTCGGGACGGCCGTTGGCGAGGATGTTGTCCTTGAAGGTCACGATGCGCGCGATCGTGTAGATGCCGCGCGCCTTGAGATCGGCCATCAGGGCGTCGAAGTCCTTGAGCGTGCCGGGACCCTGCGCTCCCACCGCGAGCGCCTCCGGCACCTCGGTACGGTAGAGGATCCAGCCCCGGTCGCCCTTCACGTCGATCACGACCGCGTTGATCTCGGTGCGCGCGGCCAGGTCGAGCACGCGGCCGCGGATCTCCTTGTGGCCGACGCCGAAGTAGGTGAGGTACGCGGCCTTGATCATCTGCGGCTTCATGACGACCTCGATCGCGTCGCGGGTGGGCGAGAGGACCACCTTCGCGAAGCCGGGCCGCTTGACGAGCAGCGACGCGTCGGGCGGATGACCCTCGACGGTGAACTTGCCCTCGGCGTCCGTCCGATGCTCGACGCCGCCGATGACGATCGAGGTGCCCTCGAGTGGCGCGCGGTCTGCGTCAAGGATTTGACCACTGACCATCTTTGGCCAGGTGACGCGCGGCGCCTCGGCCGCGCGCTCGACAGGCTTGCCGAGATACTCGCTGACTGCGCCAGGAGTGGGCGCTGGACGAGGACGAGCCACAGGCGTCGCGCGGGCGATATCCGACGGAGCCAGCACCGCGTAGCCGGCCACAATCGCAACGATGAGAAGCCCGGCAGTATAGGCTCCGTCCAGAAAGTTGCGACGACGATTCGACGACGTGCGCTCGTCACTCATCGGTACTTTCGACAATAGCTGGGTCGGGAAAGCGCACAAAGCAAAAATTTTTGCGGATACAATTCGGCGCATGTCACCTCTTTCGCGCTTCGGATGCGAGACCGCGCGGCGGCGGTCGGTCGTG
>Ga0075420_100003081_pt1 | contig 14500 bp, 15 predicted proteins | sample SoiMetdeltSBSDD4_FD_75296 | JGI IMG/M metagenome (GOLD analysis project Ga0075420, IMG submission 75296) | Bulk soil microbial communities from a Populus tree surrounding site in Tennessee, USA - Soil MetaG P. deltoides SBSDD4 | ecosystem: Environmental > Terrestrial > Soil > Tree plantation... | reverse complement strand
GCGGCAGCGCTCGACGATCCCGCCGGCGGACACCGGCACTTCGTGGGCTGCGATCGGGCGTGCGGCAGCCCACCGGCCGGAGGCGTCTTGGTGGCAACTGGAGACGGATACCGGCTGCGTACACCGCCCCCGTAGGGTGAGCGAGTGCTCGCCTACATCCGCGACGCCGCCGAGATCTACCGGCAGTCGTTCGCGACGATCCGCGCCGAGGCGGACCTGTCGCGGTTCCCCGATGACGTCGCGCGCGTGGTGGTCCGGCTGATCCACACTTGCGGGCAGGTCGACGTCGCCGAGCACGTCGCCTTCAGCGAGGACGTCGTCGCCAAGAGCCATGCCGCACTGGCCGCCGGTGCGCCGGTGTTGTGCGATTCGTCGATGGTGGCAGCGGGCATCACCAGATCGCGGCTGCCTGGCGACAACGAGGTCGTGTCGCTGGTTGCCGACACCCGCGCGGCCGAGCTGGCCGAGCGCACCGGCACGACGCGGTCGGCGGCCGCGGTGGACCTGTGGGCGGACCGGCTCGGTGGCGCCGTGTTGGCGATCGGCAATGCGCCGACCGCATTGTTCCGGTTACTCGAGCTCGTCGACGATGGTGCGCCCACCCCGGCCGCGGTATTGGGCGGACCCGTCGGTTTCGTCGGCTCGGCGCAGTCCAAGCAGGAACTGATCGACCGGCCACGCGGCATGGCGTATCTGGTGGTGCAGGGCCGCCGAGGTGGTAGCGCGATGGCCGCCGCGGCCGTGAATGCGATTGCGAGTGAACAGGAATGAGCAGGGGCACGCTGTGGGGTGTCGGGCTCGGGCCCGGCGATCCTGAGCTCGTTACGGTCAAGGCGGCCAAAGTGATTGCCGAGGCCGACGTCGTCGCCTACCACAGCGCCCGGCACGGCCGCAGCATCGCGCGCGGGATCGCCGAACCGTATCTTCGGCCGGGCCAGATCGAAGAGCACCTGGTCTATCCCGTCACCACGGAAACCACCGACCATCCGGGCGGCTATGCCGGCGCGATGGAGGAGTTCTACCGCGAGTCCGCCGACCGGATTGCCGCGCATCTCGATGCGGGCCGCCACGTGGCGCTGCTGGCGGAAGGCGATCCGCTGTTCTACAGCTCCTACATGCACATGCACACCCGGCTGACCGAACGGTTCGACGCCGTCATCGTCCCTGGTGTGACGTCGGTGAGCGCGGCATCGGCGGCGACCGGCACCCCCCTGGTCCAGGGTGACGAGGTGCTGACAATTCTGCCCGGCACGCTGCCCGTCGACGAACTCAAGCGCAGGCTCGCCGACACCGACGCCGCCGTCGTGCTCAAGTTGGGTCGCTCGTATCCCGCTGTGCGGGAAGCACTTTCATCCGCTGGACGGCTGGATGAGACGTTCTACGTTGAGCGAGCCAGCACACCGAAGGAACGGGTTCTGCCTGCCGGCGAGGTCGACGACGCCAGCGTGCCGTACTTCTCCTTGGCGATGCTGCCGGGCGCACCACGGCCCCAGGCGTCCACCGGCAGCGTCGCGGTGGTGGGCCTCGGTCCGGGCGACACCGATTGGATGACCCGACAGAGCCGCCGCGAGCTGGCCGCCGCCACCGACCTGATCGGCTACGGCCCGTACCTGGACCGCGTCGGGACCCGCGACGGTCAGTGCCGCCATCCCAGTGACAACACCGACGAGCCTGCGCGTGCTCGGCTGGCCTGCACGCTGGCGCAACAGGGCCGCGCGGTCGCGGTGGTGTCCTCCGGCGATCCCGGCGTGTTCGCCATGGCGACGGCCGTGTTGGAGGAAGCCAAGCAATGGCCGGGCGTCGAGGTGCGGGTGATCCCGGCAATGACGGCCGCGCAGGCCGTCGCCAGCCGGGTCGGTGCCCCGCTGGGCCACGACTATGCGGTCATCTCGCTATCCGATCGGCTCAAGCCGTGGGAGGTCATCGAGCAGCGGCTGACGGCCGCGGCACAGGCCGACCTGGTGCTGGCGATCTACAACCCGGCGTCGAAGAGCCGCACTTGGCAGGTCGGCGCGATGCGGGATCTGCTGCTCGAGTACCGCGATTCCAGCACGCCTGTGGTGATCGGCCGCGACGTGTCCGGTCCGCGGGAAGAGGTCAAGGTGGTCCGGCTCGCCGACCTCGACCCCGCCGATGTCGACATGCGCTGCCTACTGATCATCGGGTCGTCGCAGACGCAGTGGTACGACGACCGAGTCTTCACGCCGCGCCACTACCCGACGTGACATCTTTGACTCTTTTTGTCACGCGGGTTAGTGTCCGCGCGTGGCCCCCATCGTGCCGATACCGCGTCACCCCGGCGATCTGACCAGCGACTGGCTGTCGGCTGTCCTCGCAGTCGAGGTGAAACACGTCGACGTCTCCCCGATCGGCACCGGCCAGACCGGCGCCACGTATCGGGTGTCGGCGACCTATGCCACGGATACCGACCTGCCGCGTTCATTCGCGATCAAGCTGCCCGCCCAAGACGACACGGTCCGGGAACGCGTCGCGCTCGGCTATCTCTCGGAGGTCGAGTTCTACACCGACGTCGCGGACCGGGTGCGCATTCCGGTGCCGCGGTGTTTCCACAGCGACATCAGCGAGAGCGGGGCGGATTTCGCCTTGCTGCTCGCCGATATGGCGCCCGCCGTCCAGGGCGATCAGATCGCAGGCTGCACGCCCCAGGAGGCCCAACTGGCGGTCGAGGCGTTGGCCGGGCTACACGGCCCGAGCTGGTGTGATCCGACTTGGCTTGGGCTGTCGGCCATTTCGATGCCCAAGCCGGGCGACGAGGCAGCAGCGAAGGGTCTCGGCGATGTATCGGTGATGGCTGCCGACATCACGATCGAAAAACTTGGCGCGCGGATGGGCGCGGACGACAAGGAAACGTTGCGCGCGGCAATGGGATCGGTGACACCGTGGCTGCTGGCCGAGCCGAAGCGGTTCGCGCTGATGCATGGTGACTATCGGCTGGACAACATGCTGTTCGATCCCGACCGCACCCGCATCACGGTCGTCGATTGGCAGACGATGGGGATCGGCCTGCCGGCCAGGGATCTGGCGTATTTCACCGCGACCAGCCTGGCCCCCGAACTGCGGGCGGACATCGAGGAAGAACTCGTCGGCCGGTATCACGCGGCGCTCCTGGGGTACGGCGTGACCGACTACGACGTCGAGACCTGTTGGCGTGACTACCGTCTCGGCGTCATCCAGGCACCGTTGATCACCGGACTCGGCTTTGCCTTCGCCGCTTCCACCGAACGCGGCGACGAGATGATTCTCACGATGCTGCACCGCGGCTGCCAAGCGATCCGGGAACTCGAAACGCTCGACCTGATCAACAGCTACCAGTCGATCTGACCCAGTCGGCCGCCTCGTCGACGGTAGCGACCGTGACGACGTTGGGCGGCAGCGGCGGGCGGTCCACCATCACCACCGCAACGCCAAGCGCTGCAGCGGCGTCCAGCTTGGGCCGCGTCATCGCTCCCCCACTGTTCTTTGTCACCAGGGCGTCGATGCCGTGGTCGCGCAGCAAGGCCAGCTCGTCCTCGTAGTGGTACGGCCCTCGCGACAACACGAGCTGGTGGCGGCGGGGCAAGGTGCCGGCATCCGGTGCGGTGACCGCCCGGATCAGGAACCACGCGTCGGCGTCGACGAACGCCTTTACGCCCGAGCGCCCCGTCGTCAGGAATACCCGCGAAAACCGGTCGGCGGCAACGGTCTTCGCCGCTTCCACATCGGAGCCCACGACGAGCGCATCGCCCGGATCCCACGCAGGGCGGACCAGCACCAGATGCGGCAGACCCAGCTCGCCGCACACCGCCGCAGCATGGGCCGTAATGGTCGCAGCGTAGGGATGGGTGGCGTCGACGACGGCGTCGACACCGGATTCGGACAGCCAGCGCCGCATCCCGTCGACGCCGCCGAACCCGCCGATCCGCACCTCGCCCACCGGCAGCGCGGGCTCCGGGACACGACCCGCCAGCGAGCTGATCACCTCGACATCCGGATGTAGTTCCGCGGCAAGCGCACGAGCCTCCGATGTGCCGCCCAGCAGCAGAATCCGCATCAATGCCGCCCGCGCCGCACCCGACCCGACGAGTACAGGTAGCTGTCGGAAAAGCCCTCGGCGGCAAGCACATCCCCAACAATGATGACCGCGGTGCGGGTGACGCCTGCGGCCGTCGTCTCCTCGGCGAGATCGGACAGCGTGCACCGGATCACCGTCTCCTGCGGCCACGTCGCGAATGCCACGACGGCACACGGGGTTTCCGGCCCGTAGCCGCCCGCCAGCAGTTGCGGCACCATCGCGTCGATCTGCGCGGCTGCAAGATGCAGCACCAGCGTAGAACCCGACGCCGCGAGCGTCTGCAAATCCTCGCCGGGCGGCATCGCGGTCGACAACGTCGCCACCCGGGTCAACGTGACCGTCTGCGCGACGCCGGGCACCGTGAGCTCACGGCCCAACACCGCCGCGGCGGCCGCGAACGCCGGTACGCCGGGCACGATTTCGTAATCGACGCCCAGCGCGTCGAGCCGTCGACATTGTTCGGCCAGCGCGCTATAGATCGACGGGTCACCAGAATGCAGTCGCGCGACGTCGAGGCCCGCCGCGTGCGCGTCGGCCAACTCGCTGATGATCTGGTCGAGGGTGAGCGGGCCGGTGTCGATCACCCGCGCGTCCGGCGGGCACAGAGCCAGCAGGTCTTCGGGCATGATCGAACCCGCATAGAGACAGACGGGGCAGCGGCTGAGCAACCGCTGACCCCGCACGGTGATCAGATCGGCGGCGCCCGGTCCGGCCCCGATGAAATACACGGTCATTGCTTGGTCACCGACCACTGCGTGACGGGCAGCGCGGGTCGCCAGCCGGTGAAGCCGCCGACCGGTTCGCCGCGGTAGTGCTGGAACCGTCGAAGCTCACCGCCGACGCGGGAATACCACTGGGCGAGAACCGCTTCGGATTCGGCGGTGACCGCATTGGCGACCAGCCGCCCGCCTGCCGGAAGCCGGTCAAAACAGGCCTCGAGCAGTCCGAGTTGGGTCACGCCGCCGCCGATGAAGATCGCCGACGGCCGCGGCACCCCGTCGACGCCCCGATCGCTCAGCACGGCGTCGTCGAACGCGGCCGGCGCCTCGCCGCGAACGTCCACCACGGCGGCGTGCGCCAACGCGTTCTCGGCGATCCTTTTGCGGCGCTGCTCGTCACGCTCGAATGCCACTGCGCGGCAGCGAGATCCGTTGCGGCACCACTCGATCGCGATGCTGCCCGATCCGGCACCGACGTCCCACAGCAGCTCCCCCTTCCGCGGCGCCAGGGCCGCGAGAGTGACGGCCCGCATCGTCTGCTTGGTGATCTGACCGTCGTGGGCGAAGGCATCGTCGGGCAACACCGATAGCCGAGGGTCGTCGGGTAGATACCGCACCGCCACCACGTTGAGATCGTCGACGTCATCGGGTGGATTGGCCGCCCACTCGCGCGCGGTGGCATCGCGACGACGCTCGGCCGGTCCGCCGAGCTGCTCGAGCACCGTCAGTTCGGAATCGCCGCGACCGCCGTCGGTGAGTAGCCGGGCCAATGCGGCTGGCCCGGCGCCGTCGCGGCACAGAACGACGGCCTGTCCGCCGCGCCGCATCGCCGTGTGCGGCTCCGAGGTCATCAGGCTGATCACCTCGGTTTCCTGAACCGCCCAGCCCAGCCGGGCGCACGCCAGCGTCACACACGACACGTGCGGCAACACCGTCACCCGGTCCGCGCCGAACAACCTGATCAGCAAGCCGCCGACACCGTGCAACATCGGATCGCCGCTGGCGACGACGTGCACGTCACCGTCGACGTCCCCCAGGGTCTCGACCACGCCCAGCATCGGCGACGGCCACTGCCTGCGCTCCGCGGTCACGGTGTCGTCCAGCAGATCGAGCTGGCGACGTGAGCCGTAAACCATTGTCGCCCTGCGCAACTCGGCCAACGAAGGCTGCGCTAGCCCAGACATCCCGTCCGCCCCGATACCCACCACCACGATCATCGGCGCATCCTCCGCCAGATGGGCCGCGGCAACAGCCGCATCGCTACCGCGAGTGCGCCGACCTGCCATGGAAACCAGACGCTGCTCCGCTTCCCGCCTAATGCGCGCACGGTCGCGTCCGCCACCTGCGGCGCCGTCCTGGAGAATGGCGCAGGCGCCAGGCCCTCGGTCATCCGCCCGATCACGAATCCCGGCCGCATGACGAGCAGTCGCACCCCCGAGCCGTGTAGCGCGTCGGCAAGGCCGCTGCAGAACCCGTCCAACCCTGCCTTCGCCGACCCGTACACGTAGTTCGCGCGGCGCACCCGCGCCCCGGCGATCGACGAGAACGTCACGATCGTTCCCGGCCCGGTCGACCGCATGGTGCTGGCCAGCACCGTCAGCAGGCTGACCTGAGCGACGAAGTCGGTGTGCACGATGGCCGCCGCGTGGCCAGGGTCCGCCTCCGCGCGGGCCTGGTCGCCGAGAATGCCGAATGCCAGCACCGCCGTGCCGATCGGACCGTGCTCGGCGACGATCGATTCGACCAGTCCCGCATGTGACGCAAGGTCGTCGGCGTCGAATTCCTGAACGTGCACGGCGGTGGCGCCCGCTGCCCGCACGGTCGCGACTTCGTCGTCAAGCTTGTCGGCGTGACGGACGGCCAGCAACACAGTCGCGCCGGACGCCAACCGCGTGGCCAGCTCGAGGCCGATCTCGCTGCGGCCGCCGAAAATCACGACCAGCCGACCGTCCGTGTCCTTCACGGCCCTGATTATGTCCTGCGCTACCGTGAGCCTTGATGGCGAAGGCAACCACCAGGCTCACCAACGACGCGCTGGCGTTTCTCACCGAACGGCATTTGGCCATGTTGACGACGCTGCGCACGGACAATTCACCACACGTGGTGGCGGTCGGTTTCACCTTCGACCCGAAGACGCACATCGCCCGCGTCATCACGACGGGCGGCTCGCAGAAGGCCGTGAACGCTCACGAACGTGGTGTCGCGGTGCTCAGCCAGGTCGACGGCGCCCGGTGGCTGTCGCTGGAGGGCAAGTCCTCCGTCAACACCGACACCGAGGCGGTGCGTGACGCGGAATTGCGCTACGCCCAGCGGTACCGCACGCCGCGGGTCAACCCGAAGCGGGTGGTGATCGAGGTCCGCGTGGAGCGGGTCCTGGGGTCGTCCGACCTGCTGAACCGCGTCGAAGATTAACCCGCCGAGGGCACCACAACCAGCTCGTGCGGCCGGTTGTTGACCGCCAACGCGCCGTCGCCGGTAACGATCACGATGTCCTCGATGCGCGCACCCCACTGGCCGGGGAAATAGATGCCCGGCTCGACAGAGAACGCCATGCCCTCCTCGAGCGGAAGATCGTTGCCCGCGACGATGTAGGGCTCTTCGTGTACCGACAGCCCGATGCCGTGGCCGGTGCGATGCACGAACGCCTCGGCCAAGCCTTCGGCTGCGAGCACGTCGCGCGCGACGGCGTCCACCTGTTCGGCCGTCACTCCTGGACGCACCGCATCGACTGCGGCCTGCTGGGCGCGCTGCAACACGGCGTAGCGGCGGGCGACCTCGGGATCGGGCTCGCCGATGCTGTAGGTGCGCGTCGAGTCGGAGTTGTAGCCCGGTTCGTAGGGGCCGCCGATGTCGACGACAACGATGTCGCCGACGCGCAATTCGCGGTCCGAGCACTCGTGGTGCGGATCGGCGCCGTGCGGGCCCGAGCCGACAATGATGAACGCAACCTCCGAATGTCCTTCTGCGACGATCGCTTCAGCGATGTCGGCGGCGACGTCAGCCTCGGTTCTGCCGGGCACCAGGAACTCCGGCACCCGGGCGTGCACGCGGTCGATCGCGGCACCGGCCTTGCGCAGGGCGTCGATCTCGGCGGCGTCCTTGATCATCCGCAGCCGCCGCAGCACGTCGGTGGCGAGAACCGGGAGCACACCCAGCACGTCGGCCAGCGGCAACAGATGCAGCGCGGGCATGGAATCAGTCACCGCGGTCGCAACGGGCGCACCGCCCAGAGCGTCGGCCACGAGACGGTACGGGTCGTCGCCGTCCACCCAGTCACGCACGGCCAGACCGAGTTCGGTCACCGCGGACTCTTTGAGCGACGCTAGTTCGAGCCGCGGCACCACGACCGTCGGTTCACCGGTGGCGGGCAGCACCAGCGCGGTCAGCCGTTCGAAGGTCTGCGCCCGCGAGCCGACGAGGTAGCGCAGGTCGTAACCCGGCGTGATGACCAGCCCCGCAAGACCCGCATCGGCTGCCGCAGCCGCGGCCGCTCGGAGTCGCTGCGCGTAGATATCGGTGCTGAATCGGCTGCCGGTCATGGCGTTGAGGCTAATCGCGGGCGGAATAGCTGGCGACCTCGATCAGGTTGCCGTCGGGGTCGCGGCAGTAGTGCGAGATCATCGGGCCGAGCGCGCCGGTCTTGGGGACGGGGCCAGCGGTGATCTGCACGCCGCAGGCCCGCAGGTGTGCGCCGATGTCGTCCGGGTCGAGGTCGGCGATGAAGCACAGGTCCAGCGAGCCGGGAGCGTCGACGGCACCCGTCTCCCAATTCGGTGTGCCGGTCGGACGCACGTTGATCTTTTGGTTACCGAACGCCAGCGCGATCCGGTTGTCGCCGAAGACTTCACGCCGCATGCCGAGCACCCGCACGTACCAGTCCACGGTGATGTCGACGTCGCGGCAGTTGAGCACCACGTGGTCGACGCGGTCAACAACGAAGGCCATGCCCTTTCCTATCTCAAGATCGGGCCGGTCGGCAAAAAGGGGGGCGCCCGTTGTGGGCGCCCCTCGAGTCTGACGTCAGCAAGCGATGTCGACGTAAACCGTCTTGCCTGTCACCGTGGTGACAATGTCGAAGGCGGATCCGGGTAGACCGGACCCGGTATCGCTACGCGAGAATGTCTGGCCGGGGCGAACCGCGCTCAGAGTGCACTGCTCTTGCGGAGCTGTGCCTATGCGATTCACCACGACGTCGAAGCCTTGCGCTCGCAGCTCGTTGATTGTGGCATCCACAGACCCCGGGCCGGCCGGAGCGGCGTTGGCGGCTGCCGGCAGGCCAAGCGCCGCTGCGGCCACGGCGGCCGCGGTGAGGGAGGTGCGGATCAGATGCTTCATGGTCTTGCCTTTCTTGTGTCCTTATGACAGAAATCGTCGATCGCGTCGGGCGGGAGTAGCTGCGCAGCGCGTTACTGAAATCTCGCCGTGGTTCGGCTCGCGGATTACTTAGACGCGATCTCGAGCAGCCGCCTGCTCCGTGACCAGGCGGCTGGAATCTCACGTTGTCCTGGTTGCGGCGTTGGCGGTGCGGGTATTGCTGGCGCCCGCGACATGGCTCAATCAATGCCCGTCAGTGGCGCTTGTGATAGCGGCCCGCCGTTGCCGTTGCGTCGCATCCCGTTTCGCCAGCGTGATGCGTTCGAAGGTCGCGGTGGCGGTTACAGCGATTCAGTAATCAGGTACTCGTCTCATCGCCGATGCGGCGTGCATGTCGGACGACGCTGGTTACGGTGTGTCCGGCGTGTGGCGACGTAGCAGGTTGGCGAGTTCTTCGCGGCTGGCAGTCCCGGTCTTCAACATGGCCCGGTAGAGGTGGCTTTCGACGGTGCGTACCGAAAGCGTGAGTCGTTCGGCAATGGCTGGGCTCGATAATCCGTCGGCAGTCAACATGGCGACCTCGCGTTCGCGATCGGTCAACGGTAAGCGCTCGCTCGCCTGACGAAGCGCTGGCGTGCTGGCGCCGCCACACTGTAGAGCCAGCCCATCCGCACGTGTCGAACAGACTAATGCCGATCCCCGCTGTCCTCGGCGGCGATGCTCGATGGCCGCGTGCGCAGCCGCGTCTATGGCCGCGACAACGTCGCCCATGCCCTCGAAATCCATGGACACCGCAGTCAATTCGGCGGCGTTGCCATCATGCAGAGCCTCGGCAAGCCGTACGGCAAGGCCAACGCGCGGCCCTTCGGCTATTCCCTCGAGTTCGCGCAGCCGGGGCCCGCCCAAACGGTGCCCGAACTGCGTTGCGGTTTGCAGGCAGATCACTTCAGCCGCGAATTGCCCATTGGCTCTGGCTCTTTCGGCCGCTGACACCAGGACGGTGATGGCCTCGCTGACGGCGCCTTGGTTAGCGGCCAGCCAGGCGCGAGCCAGGCTACGCTCATAGTCCAGGGACCGAAAAGGACGTCCCAGCTTGTCGAGCGCGGCAAGCACTGCGGCTGCCTTCCTAGTTGAGCCCCGTATGGCGAGGGCGGTCGAGTACGGGACGTGATAGCGGAATCCCCAGCCGATTGCATAGCCCGCGGCCGACAACGCTTCTGCTGCCTGCTCCAGCAACAAGCACGCGGTATCGAGCTGCCCGGCACCAAGTGCCGCCCGACCCAACACCGCGGGGCCGAGCAATCGCGCCGTCCCCGGGAGATCCGCCGCTTGATCGCGCATCCCCTGTGCCACCTCGGCGGCATCTCCGACCTGACCGGACAGCAACAGTGCGCTGACATGTGCATCAGCGATGTTGAACCTCATCTGCGGTGCGTCCAAAGAGCGCGTCGCAACAACGTATCCCGCGTCTGCAATGGCCGCCGCTTCCGTTGTGCGTCCAGCCTCAGCCGATATAGCCACGCGCGCCCAGGCTATCTCGGCGTCAACGACGGCGGGCAGGTCATCCAACGCAAGGTCTTTCGACGCTTGCATCGCCAAGCCCGGCTGGTCCATGGCAAACCAATACACCGTGAGGAAGGCATCGATGTAGCTGCGAGCCGCCAGTGGTGTGGTGTGCGACGCCGCCTCGATGAGCTCCTTCGCGCCAGCGGGGTCGGCAAGCACCCAAAGCATGTTGCTGGCGCGGAGGAATGCCGACTTGGCATGATCAGCGTCCGTCAACCATCTGCTGTCAGTCGCAGCGAGCACAGTGTCGGCCTCTTGCCCACGGCTGAGCCACGAAAGCGCATGCGCACGAATGAAGTTCGCCTCCGGTCCCGCTCCGGCGCGGATCGCGGCTCCCGCGAGTCGATCCGCTAGCGGCAGGTCTGCCAGCCACACCGCGCCATGTGCGGCCCGAATGAGCAGCTCGGAGTCGGGCCTCAGATCGGAGTCGAGACTCAACGTGGCGCGGCGCACTACGAGCCGTATGTCGTCGCGGTCATCGGATGCGGCGAGTTCGGCGGCGACGAGTCCGCGCAGCCGCCGCAACCGAGTGGATGCCGCCCGTTTTCTGCGCACCTCACCGTAAAGCGGATGCGCCACACGCACCTCTACACCGTCCGCGGTGGGCTCAAGCGTGATGAGGCCGCGCGTGTCGGCTTCCTCGACCGCCGCAGGATCAGTGATGCGCGTTAGCGCCGCCAGCTCGAGCGGCTCGCCGACGGCCAGCGCATCGATCACATCGGCAACCGGTGCGGGAAGGTCACCGATGCGGGATTCGATCAGCTCAACCAGGCCGGGCGCCACGATCGGATCACCGGTCCATCGCCAGTATCCGGGCTGCATTTCGAGCCGGCCGTCGGCGACCTCCTGCTCGACGATGTTGCGCAGATACAAAACATTGCCATCAGTCAGCGTCCAGAGCCGCTGAGCGGCATCCGGTTCCACCGATCCGCCCAAACTCGCCGACAACAGTGTGGTCGTCTGCTCGAACGACAGAGGCCTTAGATCGAGCCGATCAAACTGGCCACCCGCCCAAATCTCCTGCACCGCTGCAGGAATCGGTTCACCATCACGGACGGTGAGCAACACCTTCGCTGCGCCGCGCTGCACGATATGCTGCACAGCGAACGCCGAAAGATCATCCAGCAGATGCACGTCGTCCACGCCGACCAGCACCGAAGTTCCCGGCGGTGCGGCCGTCAGCGACTCGATCACGCCGCGCACCAGTTGAACGGTGTCGGTGACACCGGACTGCGCCCATGCGGTGAAAGCGCCAAGTGGAAGCGTCCTCGCGGCGGATGTGCCGATCGCCCATCGGCCTTCCCATCCTCGCGACACCGCGGCCGACAATGCCTCACGGGCAATTCGGCTCTTTCCCACGCCTGCCGGCCCGCGAACCACGATTCCGGAGACGTCAGGAGCCAAGATGGCGGCCTCGATAGCACGCATCTCGTCCGAGCGGCCAGTTAACGGCCACGACAAGCGCACCCCACGAGACTAAGACGGCCGAGAGCACTACATAGAGCGAACGACTACCGCCGGCGTTGCACTCTCCGTACGCGCCGGCGCAGGGCGGCGACCGGCTTGACCGCAAATCGCTTCTCGATCGAGCGAGCTCCGGCGCGGAAAAACTCACGCACCGAGTCACTAACGGCCTTTTCCTCATCCGTGGTGACCGCGAACTGGGACGTCCAGATCACGGTGCATTTCTGTGGTCCGCCTTCGCGGATCCGCAACTCGCCGCGAAAGTCGGCGATGGGCAGCTCGGTCGAGGTGACCTCGTACCGGTAAAACCGTTGCGCGGGGTCACGCTCGGTCAACCGCTCGACCCATCGTCGGCCGTCTTGGGTCTCCAAAGTCCGCGTCGCGCCGGGCTCTTCGCCCTCGCCTTCTGCCGCCTTGACCATCGGATGCCACTGCGCAATATCCTGAAACGACCCGAGTTCGCGCCACATCGACTCGGCACTGCGACGGACTTCGGCGAACACCTGGACCTGTGGCATGCCGACCGGATACCCGCGGATCGCACCCACCACCCCTGGCAGGATGGCCCGCATGTCCTTAGTGCTGCTCGACGGCGCCAGCATGTGGTTTCGCTCGTTTTTCGGTGTGCCCTCATCGATCACCTCACCGGACGGGCGGCCCGTCAACGCCGTGCGCGGCTTCCTGGACGCCGTCGCGACGGTGATTACGCGGGAGCAGCCGTCGCGGCTGGTGGTGTGCCGCGACGACGACTGGCGTCCGCAATGGCGGGTAGACCGCATCCCGTCCTACAAGGCGCACCGCGTCGCGGTCGAGGAACCCGCCGGCCAGCCCGACATCGAAGAGGTGCCCGACGATCTGACCCCTCAGGTCGACATGATCCTCGAGATTTTGGACGCGTTCGGCATTCCGACGGCCGGGGCGCCGGAATGTGAGGCCGACGATGTTCTCGGCACCTTGGCGTTCAGAGAGCGCCGGGACCCGGTCATCGTCGTCAGCGGCGACCGGGATCTGCTGCAACTGGTGTGCGACGAGCCGGTCGAGGTCAGGGTGCTCTATCTGGGCCGTGGGCTGGCGAAGGCGACGAAGTTCGGGCCGGCAGAAGTCGCCGAGACCTATGGCGTGCCCGTCGACCGCGCCGGACCCGCATACGCGGAATTGGCCTTGCTGCGCGGCGATCCCTCTGACGGGCTGCCCGGTGTCCCCGGTGTTGGGGAGAAGACGGCCGCGACGCTGCTCGCACAGCACGGCTCACTCGAGGACATCCTGGCCGCCGCGCACGACCCCAAATCGAAGATGTCCAAGGCGTATCGGACCAAACTGCTCGCGGCCACCGACTACATCGAGGCCGCCGGGCCGGTAGTGCGTGTGGCCACCGATGCCGACGTCAACTTCTCCACACCGTCAGACACGCTGCCGGTGGCGGCCGAGCACCCCCGCAAGGTCGTCAAACTTGCCGAACAGTACGGCGTTACGTCGTCCATCGGCCGGTTGCAGAAAGCGCTCGACGCGCTACCGGGGTAGCGCCGGGCTACTTGGGCCGACCCACCTCGTAAGTGCCGTTGTCGTCCTGGAACGTCACCGTCACCTGGCGCTTGGTCCCGTCAATGCTGACTTCGCAGTTGAAGGTGTCGCCCTTCTTCACCGTGGGGCTCGTGCCGCCGTTGCACTTGACGTCCTTGACGTTCTTGGCGCCGTAGCCGTTGGCCTCGTCGGTCAGGATCTGCTGCACACCCGTCTGCGCGGCGTTGACGTCGAGCTTCGTCGTAACGAAAAAGCCCGGCTTCCAGAAGCCCATCACCAGCACCACGGCCACGATGATCGCGGCCAGCAGGCCGATCACGCCGCCGACAACAGCCAGCGATCGCTTCGAGCCCTCCTCAGCGCCCGGCGCGGTGTACTGCGGGTACTGCCCGTACTGGTCCGGCTGCTGGCCGTACTGACCCGGCTGCTGGCCATACTGCTGGCCGGGCGGCGCGTATTGCTGGCCGGGCTGCCCGTACTGACCGGGTTGCCCGTACTGGCCGGGCTGGCCGTACTGACCGGGGTACGCCTGAGGGCTGTACTCGCTGGGCTGCTGGCCGAACTGCTCGGTCGGCGGGTATTGCTGCGGCGGCTGGTAGGCGGGTGCCGACGGCTGTTGGTACTGCGGATACTGCTGCTGTTGCGGGTCGTATGCCGGCGGCTGCTGCCACGCCGGAGCCGCTTGGGTCGGTTGTTGCTCGGCCCCGGAGGTCGGCGGCTGCCACGGCGGGTTGGCCGAGGCGTCGCTTGACGGCTGATCCTTGCCCTGCTCGGGTTGCTGACCGGGCCACGGCTGCGTCGGATCAGATCCCTGCGGTCCGCTCATGTCTCTCCTTGCTCATGG
>Ga0075420_100003071_pt1 | contig 14527 bp, 9 predicted proteins | sample SoiMetdeltSBSDD4_FD_75296 | JGI IMG/M metagenome (GOLD analysis project Ga0075420, IMG submission 75296) | Bulk soil microbial communities from a Populus tree surrounding site in Tennessee, USA - Soil MetaG P. deltoides SBSDD4 | ecosystem: Environmental > Terrestrial > Soil > Tree plantation... | reverse complement strand
CGGACGTTTCAGAACATCCGCCTCTTCAACGACCTCTCGGTGCTGGAGAACGTGATGGTCGGCTGGCACCTCCGGCGGCGGGCCACGCCGATCGAGTCGCTGCTGGGGCTGCCGCGCGCCCGCCGCGAGGAGCAGCAGGCCCGCGAGGTGGCGCTGGGGCTGATCCGGCGGCTCGGGCTGGAGCGGCTGGCCGGGACCGAGGCCGGGGCGCTCTCGTACGGTGACCAGCGGCGGGTCGAGATCGCGCGGGCCCTGGCGCTCCGCCCGAAGCTGCTCCTGCTGGACGAGCCGGCGGCCGGCCTGAACGCGGCGGAGACGGCGAGCCTGGGCGATCTGCTGCGCTCGCTCCGGACGGACGGCGTGACGCTCCTGGTCATCGAGCACGACATGGAGCTCATCATGCGCATCTGCGACACGGTGGTGGTGCTGAGCTTCGGGCGGAAGATCGCGGAGGGCGAGCCGGCCGCGATCCAGCGCGACCCCCGGGTGGTGGAGGCGTACCTCGGCGAAGAGGAGGAAGCCCCCACCCCGGATGCGCGCCCCCACCCCCCGTCCCCCTCTCCCGCTTGCGGGAGAGGGGGAGAGGAAACTGCACAATGAGCGCCGCGCCGCTGCTGGTCGTCGAGGGGCTGGAGACGTTCTACGGCGGGATCGCCGCGCTACGCGGCATCAGCTTCGAGGTAGGCTCGGGCAGCGTGGTGGCGCTGGTCGGCGCGAACGGGGCCGGCAAGTCGACCACGCTCAACACGATCAGCGGTTTGCTCGCACCGTGGGCCGGGTCGATCCGCTTCGAGGGGCAAGAGATCGGCGGCTGGCGCGCCGACCGGGTCGCCTCGCTGGGGCTGGTCCAGGTGCCGGAGGGCCGGCAGGTGCTGGCGCCGCTCTCCGTCGAGGAGAACCTTCTCCTGGGCGCCTACACCCGCCGCGATCGTGAGGTCAGTGCCGACCTCACGCGCACCTACGAGCGGTTCCCGCGCCTCGCGGAGCGCCGCCGGCAGCTCGCGGGCTCGCTCTCGGGCGGCGAGCAGCAGATGCTGGCGATCGGCCGGGCACTGATGGCCCGGCCGCGCCTGCTGATGCTGGACGAGCCGTCACTGGGGCTGGCGCCGCTGATCGTGGCCGAGGTGTTCCGCCTGATCGAGTCGCTCAAGACTCAGGGCGCGACGATCTTGCTGGTGGAGCAGAACGCGCGCAAGGCGCTGGCCGTAGCTGATACAGCATACGTGCTGGAGGGCGGCCGGATCACCCGCTCCGGGCCGGCCGCCGCCCTCCGCGACGACCCCGGCATCGTGGCGGCGTACCTCGGCCACCACGCCTGACCCACCGGGATCGCCCGGCCGCCTGCGCTGAGGCCTCCGCCGTCAGCGGACGCGCTCGCCGTTGCGCCTGACCTCGACGCCGTGGGCGTCGAACAGGTGCTCGTGCTGCTTTTCGCCATCCGCTTCGAGGTAGTCGCCGGGCTGGATCGAGCGACAGGCGGCCTGGGCCTCCTTCACCAACCGGGTCTCGACCTCGCCGTCGCGGTTCGCGATCACCACGCTCGGCCAGGGCTGGTCGCAGCGCGTCTCGACGACGTTGCCCTCGACGTACTCGTCGTCCTTACTGCCTCGGTTGGTCCGCTCGCGCTGCCGACGCTCGTCCTTGGTCTCCTTCGGCGGGTCGTCCGTGTCGTCGTCGCCGGGCGATGCCGACGACACCGCCGCGCGGTCGGCTCGACGGATCGTCACCGTGACGCTGAACGGGCTGCCGAGCGCCGCGCCGGGGCTCGGATTGCTCAGGACCACCGTGAACGTGACGAGCACGAGCCCGCCCTGGCGCACTTCGGTCGGGCCGAGCGAGAAGGGGTAGCGCAGATCGTCCTGGGCGCCGTCCGCAAGCGTGAAACCGGTCACGGCGAGCAGCAGGCCGTCGAAGTTTTGGACGGGCGCCTCAGCCTGCCGGATCAGGATCGGGATGACGAAGGTCTTTGAGGTCTCGCCGGCCGAGAACGTCAGCGTTCCCGAGACCGGCAGGTAGTCAAGGCCAGCCCGCGCCGTGCCGTCCTGCGTGGAGAACTGGACGCTACCGGGCAAGCCGGATGGGTTCCGCACGACGATCGTGACCGTGCCGGCCGTCTCGTCCACGACGATGCTGCTCGTATCGAAATGGAAGACATGCGCCGGATTCGTCCCTATCGTCACAAGCGCCGAGGCCGAATTGTTGGCCGGTATGGGATCGGGCTGATCGGCGCTGGCCGTGACGGTGTTGGTCACCGAAGTCGTGGCCGTCACCTGGGCGACCACCGTGCGGCTGGCGGACGCACCCACCCCGAGCGTCCCAATCGGGCAGGTCACCACCTGCCCGGCGGCCGTGCAGTCGGCTGAGCCGCCGCCGGAGCCGGGCGGCACGAACGTCAGGCCGGCCGGCAGCGTGTCCGTGAAGCGGACGTTGGTCGCGGCGGCCAGGCCGTTGTTGACGACGCCGAGCGTGAAGGTGGCCCGGCCGTTCGGCACCACCGAGGCCGGCTGAACCGACTTGCTGGCGGCGAGGTCGGCCGTGGCGGGGGGCGTCGTCGCCACGGTTGTCGTGACCGTCTGGGTCTCGTTGCCGGGATTCGGGTCCGGATTCGCCGAGGCGACCGTGGCGGTGTTGGAGATGACCGTGCCAGCAGTCAGGGAGCCGCTCACGTTGACAACCAGCGTGATGGTGGCCGAGCCTGTCAACGCGAGGGTCCCGAGGTTGCACGTGACGGAGGTGGTACCCGAGCACGCTCCTTGAGTGGGCGCCGCCGACACGAAGATGGTGTTGGAAGGCACCGCATCGGTCAGCACGACATGTGTCGCGGCGGACGGTCCGGCATTGTTGACGGTGATGGTGTAGGTGATCGTGTCACCGGCGAGAACCGGATCTGGGCTATCAACCTTCGTCATGCTCAGGTCGGCGCGCGGATTGAGCACCGCGGTGGACACGCTCGCATCATTGTCCGAGGGGTCCGGGTCTTGAACGGCCGAGGACACCGACGCGGAGGTAACGATCGTCGACCCGTCGGGAACCGTGCTCTGGACGTTGACCACCAGGGTGAACCGGGAGCTCCCGCCGTTCGGGAATGAGAGGTTCGTGCAGGCGAAGGAGCTGTTGGTGCCCGGCGGCGGCGGCGTGCAGGTCCACCCGGGCGGCGCCGCGATCGACTGAAACGTCGTGCCGACCGCCGGGCTGAGCGAGAGCGTGGCGTTCGTGGCGGCGTCCGGGCCGCCGTTGACGACGTCGATGGTGTACGTGAGATCGCCGCCGGCCGTCACGGGATCTGGACTGTCGGTCGCGGTCACGGACACGTCGGCATCGGGGGTGACGTACTGGGTGGTCTCGGTCTCGGAGTTGTCGCTGGTGTCCGTCTCGTTCGACGCGCCCGCCGAGACGGAGAAACTGGTCTGGACGGCGGCGTCATGGGTACCCAGGACCGCGGGGTCGGCTCGGAGCACGACGGCGAACTGGACGGTGCCGGGGGCGAACGAGGGGTTCGTGCAGGTGAAGTTGGGCACGCCCCGACCGATGGCTGGACGCAGCTCCAGCCGGCCGGCGCGGTGACCGACCGGAACCGGAGCGAGCCGTCGTTGACGACGTTGAAGTTGACGCTGCTGGCGGTATCCGGGCCTCCGTTGGTCACCTGGATCGTGTAGGTGACGTCGCCGTTGGGAGACACCGGATCCGGGCTGTCCGCCACGCTCACCGCGGGGTCGACCTGCGGCGAATCCACGGTGGTCGTCACGGATGCGCCATTGTTGCCGTTGTTGGGATCTGGCGTTACTCCCACCGTCGAGAAGGTGGCGGTCACGTCTTGATCGGGGAAGGTTGCGAACTGGGCGCCCACCTGGGCCTCAATCGTGAAGACGACCGTACCGGGAGCGAACGAGGGGTTCGTGCAGGAGACGGCCTGGCCAAACGAAGAGCAGGTGAAGCCGGCCGGCGCGACCGCCGGCACGTAGGTGGTGCCGCTCGGTAAGATGGCGTTGAGCCCACCATTCGTCGCTGAAGACGGACCGTCATTCCGGACCGTGACGGTGTAGGTGATGTTGCTGCCGGGCGTGACCGGGTCCGGCGAGTCGTTCGCCGAGACGATCTCCTGGTCGGCACTCTGGGCGAATGCCACGGCCGGCACGGCGAGCCAGAGCACCGCCAGCGTCAGCGGGAAGACGATGGTGACGAGCAGCCTGATACGGTCAGGACCTCCAAGAGACGACACGCGCACGCTCCCCGAACCCCGTGCTTCGAACGCGCGGAGTCTAGCAGCCGCTGTCGGCCCCGACAAGCGGGGCACGATGGGTCCGTTCGGCAGGAGTCGGCGGAGGAGCGGGCCGGCTCGTTGGCGGCCCAGCCTGGCGCGGGCTGGGCCGCCAACGGCGTGATGACGCCAGCGTCAGTGGGCGGCCAAAGGCGAGGTCACGTCGCGGAAGGTCGGGCGCATCGAGGTCACCACGTCCAGCACGATCGGCCGCTCGGACTTCACCGCCTTGTCCAGCGCCTCGCCCAACGCCTCCGGCCGCTCCACCCGGATTGACTCGCAGCCCATCGCCCTGGCGATGCCGGCGTAGTCGAACCCATTAGCGAAGCCGGACGCGATGTGGCGGTCGCCCTGGCCGTGGTAGACCCACCCCAGGTGGCCGTTGTTGAACACCACCGTCACGATCGGGATACGCTGCTCGACGGCCGTCAGCAGGCCGTTCAGCGCGATCCCGAAGCCGCCGTCGCCGCAGACCGCCACGGCCGGCCGCTCCGGGTGGACCAGCTTCGCGGCGAGCGCGGCCGGCAGCGCGTACCCCATGCCACCCACGGCGGCCGGCTGGAGGTACTCCAGCATCCCGCGCGTCCGGAAGTGGTGCATCATGAACAGGCGGTTCTCGCCGGCGTCGCAGGTGACGATCGCGTCGTCGGGGAGCGCCAGGTGCAGCTCGCGGATCAGGCGCCGCGGCTCGATCGGCGTCTCGTCCGAGCGCGACGCCTCGACGTCCCACGATCCCAGGCTCTCGTGGGCCTCGGCGACTCTACGCGACCCCCAGCCGTTGTCCGCCACGCCCGAGTCCTTCGCCGCCGCCAGGAGTTGCGCCAGCACCGCCTTCGCGTCGCCGAGCATCGCCTGCGCGACCGGGAAGGTCCAGGCGGCGTGGCGCGGCTCGACGTCGATCTGGACGATCGTCTGGCGCTCCGGATCGAGCAGGGCCCGGTTCTCGAACGCCGTATCGGTCGGGCCGAGCTTGGTGCCGACGGCCAGGATGACGTCGGCCTCGGCCACCACGGTGTTGGCGGCTTCGAGCCCGAACGTCCCGAAGACGCCGAGCGAGAGCGGGTGGGTGTCCGGGAAGACGCCCTTGCCGGAGGCCGTCGTGGCGACGGGGGTGCCGAGGTACTCGGCGAGGGCGCGCAGCTCGGCGCGGGCCCCGGCGATCCGGACCCCGTTGCCGGCCACGATCAGCGGGCGCTCGGCGGCAGCGAGCATCCGGACAGCGCCCTCGACCTGGGCGGCCGGCGCCGTCTGACGGGCCTCGTCCCCACTCGGCGCGAGGTACGGGGCCGTCTCGTAGAGGCGCGGCGTGGTGTCCGGGCCGACGGTCGCCCCGAGCGCGGCGCTGTGGTAGAGCACGGCGACCGGGCCGCGGTGCCCCGCAAGGGCGTGCTTGATGGCGAGCTGGGTCTGCTGGACGGCCTGGCCCGGCTCGCGAGCCACGAAGACGTGCTTGGTGTAGCCGGCGATAGTGCCCCTGGCGTCCCACGAGCCATAGTCGGCGGTGCCGGACTGGTACGGCCCGTGGTGGGAGAACGGCGCGTTGTCGCTGAGGTCCGAGAGGATCAGCATCGGCGAGCCGGCCAGGAACCCCTCGACGATGCCCATGCCGGCGTTGGTCAGCATGAAGGCGGCCTGCCCCATCACCACGCCGGGCTTGCCGGTCAGCCGCCCGTAGACGTCCGCCATGACGGCGCCGAGGCCCTCCTCGCGGACCAGCACCGAGCGGATTTTGTTCTGGTGATCGTAGAGCGCGTTGAAGATCCGGCCGGTGCCGCCGCCGGGCATGCCGAAGACGTGATCGATGCCGGCCTGTTCGAGGACCCGGACGACGGCCTCTGGAACGGAAACGTCGTGATCGAGCAGTCGCTGCGCCGCCATCGTGTCGCCCTCCCGGTCGGGCATCCTCGGCGATGCCCGTTGCCGGGACGGTAGCAGGCATCAGGTGATCGGGACCAGCATCGGGGCAAATCGGCCGTGGAAGAGCGATCTCGAACGCATGATGAGGCCCGAGAAGCGCACGCGTCCTCGGGCCGGGCGTCGATCGACGTCGGAGCGTCGTCCAGGCGGTTCAGGTGGCTCAGAGCGTCTTGACCATCACCTCGACCTTGTCATAGGTCGTGAGCGAGGTGACCGGGCGGACCTTCACCGTGAGCGTCTCACCCGACGCCAGCCGCGGCGGCGAGCCCGACTCGCCGTGCGCGACCATCTCGTCGCCCTTCATGTACGCCGACCGCACCGACAGCACATGCGAGCTCTTTGAGTCGTTGTTGGTGATCTCGACGGTCACGTTATCGGTGCCGTCGACCTTCTTCGGCTCGCTCACCGAGATCATCTTCATCACCTCGGCCTTCTCCGACGTCGGGCCGGCCGAGTAGACCTTCTCGACGGCGACCGTGATGCTGTCCGGGTCGGACGGGATCAGCCGCCCGCCGCTCGAGAACGCCGGCCACGACTGCTTCGGCCGCAGGTCCGCGACCTTGCTGGACAGGGAGATGACTTCGACGCCCTTGCGGTACTCGGTCCTGACCGCGAAGGTCATCACCTGGTCGGTCGTGTTCGTGACCAGGACGACCGACCCGTTGGCACCGCTCTTGAACGGCTGGCCGAGGGCGATGCCGTGGTTCTCGGCGAGCGGCGCGATCACCGCCTTCGGGGCGGCCGGCGCAGCGGCCTGAGGCTTCGCCTCGGCTGGCGGCTTCGCCGCGGCCTGCGAGGCCTGCTTCGGCTCCGGCTTACCGGCTGCCGCCTGGGCCTCGGGCTTCGGAGCGGTCACGGCTGGGGCCGGCCCGCCGACGGCGGCCGGGGCAGGGGTCGACACGGCCGGGCCGGAACAGGCGACGACCAACGGTACAAGGGCGATCACGAGCACGCGACGCATCTGGAACACCTCACGAAGTTGCACGGGTATGGGCCGTTCGCGAGAGGCCGCACATCCCGCGTGACGTTCGGTGTCAGCGCGGCGCCTGGTGGGCATCTCATGCTCGGCCGCCACGGGCCGAACAGCTCTGTCGCCCATCGTAGGCCGCGCTGGTCATCGCGGCTGTTCCCGACAGGACAGCGACGGTGTGGGCGTGCGGACGGTCGGCGCGCGGGAAGAGGCGACGTCGTGGACGGAGGCGCGATGGGCTCGTGGGGCGGAAGTGTCACCGAGAGAACAGCCGGAATGTCTGGTCCGTAACGTCTGGCCCGGAACCGCCCGGAAGGCTCCGACGTCTCTTGTGTGATCCCTGGAGCCCTCTGTATGATCGCCTCACGGCCGGACCGAATCTTGGGTGTGCCCGAATCGTCAGCGAGGGGCGCGATGCCAGGGGATGAGCGTCGCGCCACGGGAGGCGCCGAGTGATCGGCATGCAGCTCGGCCACTACAAGATCGTGAGCCAGCTCGGCCGCGGGGGGATGGCCTCGGTCTACAAGGCCGAGCAGACCGGCCTGGGACGGCTGGTCGCCCTCAAGATCCTCCAGCCGTCGCTCGCCGCCGACGAGGTGATCGTCCAGCGGTTCCAGCAGGAGGCTCGCATCGCGGCGAACCTCCACCACGCCCACATCGTGACCATCTACGACGTCGGCGAGGTCGAGGGCACCTACTACATCTCGATGCGCTACATCGAGGGCGAGAACCTCGGACAGATGCTGCGCCGCGAGGGGCCGCTCTCGCCGACCCGGGCGCTCGGGGTGCTGGAGCAGGTCGCCGAGGCGCTCGACTTCGCGCACTCGCGGACGATCCTGCACCGCGACATCAAGCCGGCCAACGTCATGGTCGAGCCGGGCGACGTGCTGACGCTGACCGACTTCGGCATAGCTAGAGCCGGCGAGGCGAGCCATCTGACCGCGACGAGGATGGTCATCGGCACGCCGGAGTACATGTCGCCGGAGCAGGCGCGCGGCGACGTCATCGACAAGCGGTCCGATCTTTACGCGCTCGGCGTGCTGATGTTCGAGGCGCTGGGGGGCCGGCCGCCGTTCAGCGCCGCCAGCACCCCCTCGCTGCTCTACCTGCACGTCCACGAGCCGCCGCCGCCGCTCTATCAGCTCCGGCCAGACCTCCCGCGCGCCTTGAGCGACGTCGTGTCGAAGGCGCTGGCAAAGGATCCGAACGACCGTTTCCAGAGCGGGCGCGAGATGGTGGAGGCGATGAAAGCGGCGATCACGCAGCCGCAGGCGCCGCCGACCGTCATGGACGATCCACGGACATCGGCGATGACGTCGGCGACCGTCATCGACCCGAGCTTCGGGCGCGGCGGGCGTGCAGCACCGGGCACGCCGCCGCCGCACCCGTCGCAGACCCCGCCGCCGATCCGGCCGACCCCGGCCCCGATCCGGCCCACGCCACCGCCGCCGGGCGGCCAGCGCATGGAGCCGGCCGCGCGCGCGCACACCACCCAGACGCTGACCCCGCCGCCGGTCCCGCCGGGCGTGGATCGCGGGGGGTACGGCACCGGCCAGATGCTCCCGCCTACGGCCACAGCGCCGGGCCCGGACCGGAAGCGCTCCGGCACCTGGCTGCTCGGGCCGATCATCGCCGCGATCGCGCTGGTGGCGGTGGGCACGCTGGTGGTCGCGACCCAGACCGGGATTCTGGACCGCCCGACACCAACGCCGACGCAGGTCGCCATCAAGCCGACGAGCGCACCGGCCACGCCGACCGCGGGCGCCGCCGCCGACGCGAAGCCGACCCTTCCTCCCCTTCCTCCGCCAGGTCAGGCCGGGCAAGCCGGCCCGGCGGCCACGCCGACCAGCGGCCAGGTCGCCGCGAAGCCGACCGACCCGCCGGCCGCCAAGCCGACCCAGCCCCCGACGCCGACCCAGGCCCCCACCAGCACCCCGCCCCCGCCGACGCCGAACCCGGAGCAGCGGGTGCTGACCGCCCAGGCCGCCGTCGCGTCCGGCGACCTGCCGGGGGCGATCGAGCAGCTCCGCGCCGTCCGCGACGATCCGGCCGTCAAAGCCGATCCGAACGTGGGCGCGATGGTGAACGAGACGCTGCGCCTGACCCACGTAGTCCACGGCAACCAGCTCCTCGAGCAGAACAAGCTCGAGGAGAGCTACGGCCAGTTCGGCGAGGCGCTGAAGATCACCCCGAACGATCCCGAGGCGCTCGATGGCCAGAAGCGCGTCATCCTGACCAAGAACTACGCCCTGATGGAGGCGAGCTGGGGTCAGGACGACGAGGCGGCGGTCAAGGCGCTCGAAGAGAATATGATCCTGGACCCGGGCTTCCGGGACACGCGCTCGAAGCTGTACTCGCTGCTGATCAACAAGGCCGACCGGCTGCTCGGCGGCGGCGACCGCGACGGCGCGTTCCCGGTGCTGATGCGGGCGCTGGAGGTGCAGCCGGACGCCGGCGAGGCCCAGCGGCGGCTCGCGTCGTACACGCCGACGCCGGTCCCCGCACCGCCGCCACCGCCCCCGCCTGCCGTGCGTCCGCCCCCGCCGCCGCCACCGCCGCCGGTGCGCCCGCCTCCGCCGCCACCGCCACCTCAATATACGCCGCCGCCTCCGCCCCCAGGGAAGTTCACGCCGGAAGGGAAGCCGGTTTAGGGTCCCGGTCAAGCCGCCTGGCCCCAGGTGCGTTCGCTAGCTGGCATGAGAGGTCGCGACGTCGGGTCCGCCGGCGCCGCGCCCTCCCGGTATCGACCTGACACTGCCCACGGGAGGGGCTCGATGTGGTCTCAAGTCGCGCGGGTCACGGCGGCGGCCGTGCTTGCCATCCTGCCAACGCTGGTACCGCCGACCAGCACCACGGCATCCGCGGCCGGGCCGGTCGCGCAGGGCCAGGACGCCTGCCCTGAGCCGAACGACACGTTCCAAACCGCCTGCTACCTCGGCCCGAGCTCGGAGCCGCTCGGCTACCTCTCGACGCCGAACGACGTCGACGCCTACCGGATCGAGGTGCTGGACTTCAACACGGACGTCCACGTCGAGATGGCGATGATGCCGGCGCCGTACAAGCTCGAGCTGGCGAACTGGAACGGCGACATCATCGCCACGTCGGCCGGCAATGGCAGCGGCGGCGAGGTGATCGACACGACGGTCCCGATCCCGGGATCGTATTACCTGTTCGTCCACTCCGCCAGTGGCGGCTTCAGCGCAAGCCGGCCGTATCAGATCTTCCGCGCGCTGACGTATCCGGGCGCGAGCATTCCGGACATCATCGACTACGCGGATTTCCGGGCCGGCTCCACGACGCTGTTCAGCGGCGACCTCGAGCATGCCGTCTATAAGGAAAGCGATGGCCGCTACACCATCTCGATGAAGTACAAGGGCAGCCCCGAAGAGCCGTCCCAGGCCTGGATGACCGGGCTGGGAATCGTCCTCACCGACTTCACGCTGACGGTCGACGCGCGCGTCACGAACGGCGTCGACGGCGGGTTCCGCATCTTTTTCCGCAAGGCCACCGACGACAACTCGGCCGACAACACCTACTCCGTGGTGGTGGACGGGCGCGACGGTAAGGCGCTGCTGACGCGGAGCAAGGACGGCGACGCCATCAACAGCGGGTGGGAGCCCGTCTCGGCGATCAACACGAGCGGCGGCGTCAACCGCGTGGTGATCCGCTGCTTCGAGGACGAGATCCGCGTCAACATCAACGGCCAGGACGTGTTCGACGTGCGCGAGGGCTCGATCCGCGAGGGGCGGATCGGGCTGGGGGCCCTGACCTGGGGCGATCCCGCGATCGTCAACTTCGACAACATCATCATCACGACGCCCTCGGAAGGCTGAGCCATCGGCGAGCGATCGTGACGGGGCGGGTTTCCGGCGGACGCTCAGGGCGAGTGCCGCCGCCAAGCCGCCCCTTCCTTCTCAAACGTACCCGGATCGTCGGCGAGGAAGGACGGGTCAGGGGCGCAGGGCCGGATTCTGGGCCGGCGCGGCCGGCTCGGAGTCCGGCTCCGACTCCTCGCCGGGCAGGCCGGCCAGCTCCGTCAGCGTCAGGTCGCGGAAGACCACGGCGACCTCGTCCCGGTCGTCCACATTCCCCTCGCGCACGACCGCGACCCCGATACCGCCGCCCTGGCTGATCACGCCGGCGGCGTGGAGCAGCGGCGCACCGTTGAGCAGCAGCCACATCTGATCGTCGGCAAGCCGCAGGGCCAGTCTGTTCCAGCCCGTGGCGTCGAGCCCGCCGAGATCCTGGGTGGACGCCACGATGGTGTTCACGCCGTCGTCGCGCCGGAACAGCTCGGCCCGTCCGGTCGCCAGGCTGATGTACGCCGACAGCAAGTTACTGCTGTCGCGAATCCTGACGTGCAGGTTGATCCCGGCCCGCTCGACGCCTGAGACCACCTTGAAGTCGAGCGCGACGTCGCCGTCCCAGACGGCGATCTGCCGGCTCGGCACGGGGAGGTTCGCCGCACCGGCGTCCGGGACGCAGCGGCCCCGCACCGACAGCTTGAACCCCTCGTCGACGTTCTCGCCACCGGCCGCGCCCGTGGGACAGGTGCCGGGCGCGAACACCTCGGGGCCGGTCAGCGCGGACTGCAAGACGGTCGCGCCGAGGCTCGGCGGCGGCGGCACGTCCTGTACGGTCGGCGCGGCCAGCATCGTGGGGGCACCGCGGCCCGGGGCCGCGAGCAGCCCGAACGCGACGAGCGCCGCCAGCCCCGCCCGGATCGTGCGGCCGATCGGTGCGGCTCGCTTCGTCGTGATGCAGCCCATCCCCGACACGTTCATGGGCCGGTCGGCGACCGGCCCGGCTCGCCGCCTTCGAGCGCCGTCAGCGTCAGGTTGCGGAAGACGACGGCGGTCTCGGCCTCATCTTCGGAGTCCCCGCTGCGCACGACCTCGATGACGATCTTGCCGGCGTCGGCGTAGACCTCGTGCGAGTGGAGCACCGGCTCGTCGTTGACCAGCAGCCAGACGTCGTGGCCGCTGACGCGCAGGGCCAGCCGGTTCCACTCGTACGGCGGGATGACCAGGTGGTTCCGATAGCCGAGGTCGGTCTGCTGGCCGCCGATCAGCGTGAACAGCGACGCCTCACCCCGCTGGGGCGCGACGTGGGCGCCGATCAACCGCTCGTTGACGTTGCGTACGTACAGGCCGACCGTGGCACGCTCGGCGCCGTCCACCACCTTGAAGTCCAGCGCGACCTCGCCGTCACCGACGTTCACGCCGTTCGCCTGGACCGTGATCCACGCCTCGTCCAGGAGGATGAAGCACGGGCCCATGACGCGGAGTTTGAACCCCTCGCCGACGTACTGGCTGAACGCCTTGCGGCCGAAGCAGTAGCCGGCCTTGAACACCTTCTCGTCCTTGAGCGGGTTCTCGTAGGTGACCGCGCCGAGCGAGGGCGGCGGCGGGGTGAAGCCGGCCCCGGTCGATCGCGGGGCCGGCGCACCCGAGCCCGAGCCGGACCCGGTCCCCGATCCGGTGCTCGACCCGCTCCCCGACCCCGTGCTCGATCCGGGTCCGGACGGCGAGAAGGCGGGGACCGGCCCGGACGGCTTCGACGCCGGCTGCTGGTTCGACGGCTGGCCGGTCGAAGGCGGGGCCGCCGGCTCCACCTCCGGCGCCTCGTCGTCCTGGGCGATGGCCGGCGGGACGCCCGGCAGCAGGCCCGGTACGACGATCAGCGCGACAACCAGCCCGAGCGTCACCGCCCGCACGCGCACGCCTCGCCTCGATCGATTGCTCACCACGACTCCACGTTCTGTCACTTCGCGGCGCTCACCGCGGCACGGATGGTACACCAGACGGACTCGATTTGCCCCACCGTTCTGTAACGCGACACCCGGCTGTTCGGTCGCACGGCGGTGCGCGGCGATCCGCGCGCGGCGGTGCTCAACGACGGCTCGCGACGAACAGGCCACCCAGGATCAAGGCCCCGCCGATCAGTTGTGCCGGACCGGGCCACTCGCCGAGCAAGGGTACGCCGGAGAGCATCGCCGCGACCGGACCGACGAAGCTGAACATCGAGGCCCGCCCGGCGCCGATCTTCCGGATCCCGTCATTCCACCAGATGTACGCCATGCAGGTCGAGACCAGCACCAGGTACGCCACCGCCAGCCAGGTCGCCAGGCTCACACGCGCCAGCGGGACGCGCGCCGGCTCGAACGCCGCGAACGGGATCAGCAGGAGCGTCCCGGCTACGAGCGCGTAGGCGCTCGACTCGCCGAGGCGCAGGCGGCCGGCCGTGAGCCGCACGCCGACGTTGTAGGCGGACCAGCAGACGCAGGCGCCGCAGAGCACCAGATCGCCGACGAGCCGATCGGCGCCACCGCCCCAGGCCGCCGTGCCGCCGAGCAGCAGCACGGCCAGCCCGGCGAACGCCGTGAGCCCGCCGAGGACCCGGCCGCGCCGGACCGGCTCGCCAACCAGCAACGCGGCGAGCAGCAGGGTCAGGAGCGGGCTCATGCCCTGGATCAGCGTCCCCTCGGCGGCCCCGGTCCACTGGAGGCCGATCGTGAAGAGCGCCCCGAACGCCGTCACGCCGAACAGCCCCAGCCCGAGCAGCGGCAGCCAGTCCCGGCGGGAGGGCACGGCGCGGACCTCGCCGCGCCAGATCAGGATGCCGAGCAGCAGGAGCGCTCCCAGCCCGAAGCGGAGGCAGGCGGTGGTGAGCGGGGCCAGCTCCTCGACGGCCAGGCGGGTCATAGTGGCGCCGACGCCCCAGCCGGCCGTGGCGCCGACCAGCCCCAGCACGGTCAGCGGGGAGACGCGGCGCTCCTCGGGCCGCTGCGCCGCGTGCTGCTCCGGCCGCCGCTCCGAGTTGGCGCGCCTCACGACGGCGTGGCGAGGCTAGCGCAACCGTGGCTCCCGCGCGCCAGATCGCGCCCGCACCTGCTGCACCGCACGTCGTCCCCCCGTGAAGGCCAGGATATCGAGCGGGTGGGAGGCGGTCAAGGCCCTGCTCGCAGCCGAACAGCGCGGCGCCCCGAACCATATTGACACGAGCCGGAACGCGGTGCTATAGCTAGAGTACGAAACCGGGTTAGCACTCGACGCCTGAGAGTGCTAACCCGCGGCGGTCGGTCCGGTGGGCTTGCCGGCCGTGGCGGCACGGAGCGAGGCGCGTGGAGATCACGACCAGACGGCGGCGCATGCTCAAACACGTGGTCGAGGAGTACGTGCGGACGGCGACGCCGGTCTCCTCGGAGGTGATCGTGCGGCGGTACGAGCCGACCGTCAGCTCGGCCACCGTGCGCAACGAGCTCTTCCAGCTAGAGGAGCTTGGCCTGATCTCGCACCCGCACACCTCGGCCGGACGCGTGCCCACGGACGTCGGCTACCGCTTTTTCGTGGAGCACCTGATGGAGCGCGACGGCCCGACCG
>Ga0075420_100003069_pt1 | contig 14532 bp, 12 predicted proteins | sample SoiMetdeltSBSDD4_FD_75296 | JGI IMG/M metagenome (GOLD analysis project Ga0075420, IMG submission 75296) | Bulk soil microbial communities from a Populus tree surrounding site in Tennessee, USA - Soil MetaG P. deltoides SBSDD4 | ecosystem: Environmental > Terrestrial > Soil > Tree plantation... | reverse complement strand
GTGTTGGCGGTGGCGACGAACATCACCTCCGACAGGTCGTACTCCACCTCGATGTAGTGGTCGGTGAAGGTGTGGTTCTGCTCCGGGTCGAGCACCTCGAGCAGCGCCGACGAGGGGTCGCCGCGCCAGTCCATGCCGAGCTTGTCCACCTCGTCGAGCAGGAACAGCGGGTTCTTCACGCCGACCTTGCTCATGTTCTGCAGGATCTTGCCCGGCATCGAGCCGATGTAGGTGCGGCGGTGGCCGCGGATCTCGGCCTCGTCGCGCACGCCGCCGAGCGACATGCGCACGAACTTGCGGTTGGTGGCGCGGGCGATCGACTGGCCGAGCGAGGTCTTGCCCACGCCGGGCGCCCCGACCAGGCACAGGATCGGCGCCTTCATCTTGTCGACGCGCGTCTGCACCGCCAGGTACTCGACGATGCGCTCCTTCACCTTCTCCAGGCCGTAGTGGTCCTTGTCCAGCACCGTCTGCGCGGCCTTGATGTCCTTGGAGATCTTGGACTTCTTCTTCCACGGCAGGTTGACCAGCGTCTCGATGTAGTTGCGCACCACGGTGGCCTCCGCCGACATCGGCGACATGAGCTTCAGCTTCTTCAGCTCGGACTCGGCCTTCTTGCGCGCCTCCTTGTGCATGTGCGCGCGCTTGATGCGCTTTTCCATCTCCTCCAGGTCGGCGCCCTCCTCGCCCTCGCCGAGCTCCTTCTGGATCGCCTTCACCTGCTCGTTCAGGTAATACTCGCGCTGGCTCTTCTCCATCTGGCGCTTGACGCGCCCGCGGATGCGCTTTTCCACCTGCAGGATGTCGATCTCGGTCTCGAGCTGCGACAGCAGGTGCTCCAGGCGCGCCTTGACGTCGAACATCTCCAGCACCTGCTGCTTCTGCTCCAGCTTGAGCGGCAGGTGCGCGGCCACCGTGTCGGCCAGCCGCCCGGCCTCGTCGATGCCGGAGAGCGAGGTGAGGATCTCGGGCGGGATCTTCTTGTTCAGCTTCACGTACTGGTCGAAGGCCGAGAGCAGCGCGCGGCGCATGGCCTCGATCTCCGCCGGCGGCGTGCCGGCGGCCGGGATCGGCTCGGCTTCGGCCACCCAGTGCGACTTCAGGTCGACGATGTCGCGGATGCGCGCGCGGCCGCCGCCCTCGACCAGCACCTTCACCGTGCCGTCGGGCAGCTTGAGCATCTGCAGGATGCTGGAGACGCAGCCGATCTCGTACATGTCCTCGGGGCCGGGGTCGTCCTTGGCCGCGGACTTCTGCGCCACCAGCAGGATGTTCTTGCCCGCCTCCATCGCCATTTCCATCGCCTTGATGGACTTGGGCCGCCCGACGAACAGCGGGATCACCATGTGCGGGAACACCACCACGTCCCGCAGCGGCAGCAGCGGGTACTGGGGGGAGGCGCTAGGAGTCTCGTTCATCTCGGGCATGTGCGGGTTCCCGCAGCAAAATCAATGGGGTGAGGGTACACGCAACGCGTGCCCCCCGCAACGCGGCAAAGGCAAGGAATCGTTCCGCTTACGCGGAAGAACCGGCAACTTTCTGCGGTTCCGAGTAGATCAGCAGCGGCTTGCCGTCGGCCGAGATCATCTGCTCGTCGACCACCACCTTGCTGACATTCTCCAGCGCCGGAAGTTCGTACATCGTGTCGAGCAGCACGTTCTCCAGGATCGAGCGCAGGCCGCGCGCGCCGGTCTTGCGCGCCAGGGCGCGCTTGGCCACCGCGCCGAGGGCCGCGGAACGCAGCTCCAGCTCGACGCCTTCCATCAGGAACAGGCGCTGGTACTGCTTCACCAGCGCGTTCTTCGGCTCGGTGAGGATCTGCACCAGCGCGTGCTCGTCGAGCTCCTCCAGCGCCGCCACCACCGGCAGGCGGCCGACGAACTCCGGGATCAGGCCGTACTTGATCAGGTCCTCGGGCTCGACGGCCTTCAGCAGGTCGAAGGTGGCCTTGGAGTTCCCGGGCGAGCGCACTTCCGCGCCGAAGCCGATGCCGGTCTTCTCCGTGCGGTTGCGCACGATCTTCTCCAGCCCGTCGAAGGCGCCGCCGCAGATGAACAGGATGTTGGTGGTGTCCACCTGCACGAAGTCCTGGTTCGGGTGCTTGCGCCCGCCCTGCGGCGGCACCGAGGCGATGGTGCCCTCGATCAGCTTGAGCAGCGCCTGCTGCACGCCCTCGCCCGACACGTCGCGCGTGATCGAGGGGTTGTCGGACTTGCGCGAGATCTTGTCGATCTCGTCGATGTACACGATGCCGCGCTTCGCCTTGTCGACGTCGTAGTCGCAGTTCTGCAGCAGCTTCTGGATGATGTTCTCGACGTCCTCGCCGACGTAGCCCGCCTCGGTGAGCGTGGTGGCGTCGGCGATGACGAAGGGCACGTTGAGCAGGCGCGCCAGCGTCTGCGCGAGCAGCGTCTTGCCCGAGCCCGTGGGCCCGATGAGCAGGATGTTCGACTTCGCCAGCTCCACCTCGTCGTTCTTCGACAGGTGCTTCAGGCGCTTGTAGTGGTTGTACACCGCCACCGACAGGATCTTCTTCGCCTGGTCCTGGCCGATCACGTACGAGTCGAGGATGCCGCGGATCTCGCGCGGCGTCGGCAGGTCGGACTTGGCGCCCTTGCCGCCCTTGTCGGAGGCCGTTTCCTCGCGGATGATGTCGTTGCACAGCTCGATGCACTCGTCGCAGATGAACACCGACGGGCCGGCGATGAGCTTGCGCACCTCGTGCTGGCTCTTGCCGCAGAACGAGCAGTACAGCAGCTTCTCGCCGGAGCTGGGCTTGTCCGACATCTAGGCCGGTTCCCTCGAAGTGAGCACCTTGTCCACCAGGCCGTACTTTACCGCTTCTTCGGCCCCCATGAAAAAGTCGCGGTCGCTGTCGCGCTCGATGGCCTCGATCGGCTTGCCGGTGTGCTTGGCGAGGATCGCGTTCAGGCGCGACTTGAGGAACAGGATTTCCTTGGCCTGGATCTCGATGTCGGACACCTGGCCCTGGAAGCCGCCCGAGGGCTGGTGGATCATGACGCGCGAATTGGGCAGGATGAAGCGCTTGTCCGCGTCGCCGGCCGCCAGCAGGGTGGCGCCCATGCTCGCCGCCTGCCCGACGCACAGCGTGCTGACGTCGGGCTTGATGAACTGCATGGTGTCGTAGATCGCCAGGCCCGCCGACACCGAGCCGCCGGGCGAGTTGATGTAGAAGAAGATGTCCTTGTCCGGGTTCTCGGACTCCAGGAACAGCAGCTGCGCGACGATCAGGTTGGCGGTGACCTCGGTCACCGGCCCGACCAGGAACACCACCCGCTCCTTCAGCAGCCGCGAATAGATGTCGTAGGCGCGCTCGCCCCGTCCCGACTGCTCGATCACCATCGGGATCAGGCCCAGGCTTTCGGCTTCGCGCGTGCGTTTTTCCCAGTTCATGCGTCGCCGCCCATCAGCTCGTCGAACGCCACCGCCTGCTCGGAGACCCTGGCCCGCGACAGTACCCATTTCACCACGTTGCCCTCCAGGGCCAGGCCTTCCATCTCGGTGAGGCGCTGCGGCTGCATGTAGAACCATTTTACAACTTCGGCGGGACTCTCGTAGGCGGCCGCTTCCTGCTCGATCAGGGCGCGCACCTCGGCCGGCTTGGGCTGCAGCTTTTCGCTGCGCGCCAGCTCGCCGATGATCAGGCCGAGGGCCACCCGCCGGCGGGCCGCGGCCTCGAGGGCCTGCGGGTCCAGGGGCAGCTTGTCCAGCTTCATGCCGCGCGCCTGCAGATCGGCGGCGGCGCGCTGCACCAGCTCCTGCGTCTCCTGCGCCACCAGCGCCTTGGGCAGCTCGAGCGGCGTCGCCTTGAGCAGCGCTTCCAGCACCTGGTTCTTCACCCGCGCCTCGATGCGTTTCCGCGCCTCGCGCTCGACGTTCTGCTTCACCTCGGCGCGCATCCTCGCCAGGTCGCCGTCGGCGACTCCCAGGCTCCTGGCGAACTCGGCGTCGAGTTCCGGCAGCCGCGGCGCCTCCACCCGCTGCACGCGCAGCTCGAACGACGCGGTTTTCCCCGCCACCTCCTTGCCATGATAGTCGGCGGGGAACGTGAGCTCGAAGGACTTCGTTGCGCCCGCCGCCATGCCGCGCGCGGCTGCCTCGAACTCCGGCAGCATGCGGCCCTCGCCCAGCACGAAGGCGAAACCCTCGGCCTTGCCGCCGGCGAAGGGCTCGCCGCCGATGGCGCCGGCGTAATCCGCGGTCAGGCGGTCGCCGTCCTGCGCCGGCCGCGCGGCGGCGGCGTAGGTGACGCGCTGCTTGCGCAGGATGCCGAGGGTCTTGTCCACGGCCGCCTCGTCCACGTCGATGCTCGGCCGCACGATGGCGGCGCCCGCCAGGTCGCCGACCCTGAACTCCGGGTACACCTCGAAGGTGGCGCTGAACTCGAGCGCGCCGGCGGCGGGCTCCTGCTTGGGCTCGATGCGCGGCGCGCCGGCGACCTTCAGGTTCGCCTCGCGTACCGCCTCGCTGAAGGCCCGCTGCACCGCGTCGCCCAGCACCTCGGAGCGCAGCTGCGGCCCGTAGGTCTGCGCCAGCAGCTTCATCGGCACCTTGCCCGGGCGGAAGCCGGGCATCTTCGCCTCGCGCGCCATCTTCTTCAGGCGCGCGTCGATTTCGCGCTCGATGCCCTCGAGCGGCACCGACATCTGCAGGCGCCGCTCCAGGCTGCCCAGGGATTCCACGTTTGCCGCCATTCCTGTCGATTCCTCAGAGTTGTCCGCTGGTGCGAAGGGAGGGACTCGAACCCTCATGCCTTGCGGCGTCAGATCCTAAGTCTGGTGCGTCTGCCAATTCCGCCACCTTCGCCAGAAAAAGCGGGTGAAAAACAACGTATTATACCTACGCGTGTCGGTCGGCCATTACGAGAACTTCCCGGTTGCCTCGCTGCTTCTGCCGGCGCATTTGCGGGAGCCGGTGGCGGTCATTTACCGGTTCGCCCGCGCGGCCGACGACTTCGCCGACGAGGGGAACGACCCGCCGGCGATGCGGCTTGCGCGGCTGGAGGATTTCCGCCGCCAGCTGGAAGCGCCCGCCAGCGCCTTGTTCGAGGACGTGCGGCGCATCGTCGGCGAGCACGCCCTGCCGGTGCAGCTGTTCCGCGACCTGCTCGACGCCTTCTCCCAGGATGTGGTGAAGCACCGTTATGCGGACTTCGCCGAGGTGCTGGACTACTGCCGGCGCTCGGCCAATCCGGTGGGTCGGCTGCTGCTGCAGCTTTTCAAACGCTCGTCTGAAACGCAGCTGCGGCAATCCGACGCCGTCTGCACCTCGCTGCAGCTGATCAATTTCTGGCAGGACGCCGCGATCGACCACGCCAAGGGCCGCATCTACCTGCCGCAGGACGAGATGGCGCGCCATGGCGTCGCCGAACGCCACCTGGCGCAAGGCCTGTGCGACGGCGCCTGGCGCAGCCTGATGGCGTTCCAGGTGCAAAGGGCGCGGCAGCTGATGCTCGCCGGCGCGCCGCTCGGTCGCGGACTGCCCGGGCGCATCGGGCTGGAGATCCGCGCCACCGTGCAAGGCGGCCTGCGCATTCTCGAAAAGCTGGAGCGCGTGGATTACGATGTATTCCGCCGCCGGCCCGTGCTGCGCTGGCACGACTGGCCCCTGCTGTTCGCCCGCTCCCTTTGACTCCCGACGAATACTGCCAGCAGAAAGCCGCGGCCAGCGGGTCGAGCTTCTATTACGCGTTCCTGTTCCTGCCGCCGCCGCGCCGGCGCGCGATCACCGCGCTGTACGCGTTCTGCCGCGAAGTCGACGACGTGGTGGACGAGACCCCCGACGCGCAGCTCGCCGCCACCAAGCTCGCCTGGTGGCGGCACGAGCTCGGCCAGCTGTACGCCGGCAATCCGCAGCACCCGGTGACGCGCGCCCTCGCTCCCGCGCTGGCGCCCTATGGCATCGCGCAGGAGCGCCTGCACGAAATCATCGACGGCATGGAGATGGACCTCACGCAGACGCGCTACCTCGATTTCGCCGGCCTGCAGCGCTACTGCTACCACGTGGCGGGCGTGGTCGGCCTGCTCGCCGCCGGCATCTTCGGCCACACCGACCCGCGCACCCTCGAGTACGCCAGGACCCTGGGCACCGCGTTCCAGCTCACCAACATCATCCGCGACGTGGGCGAGGATGCGCGCAAGAACCGCATTTACCTGCCGATCGGGGACCTGCAGGAGTTCGGCGTCAGCGCCGCCGACCTGCTCGGCGCGCGTCGCAGCGAAGCCTTCGTCGCGCTGATGCGCTTCCAGACCGCGCGCGCAAGGCAGTTCTACGACCAGGCGCTGGCCGCGCTGCCGGCCGCCGACCGGCGCGCGCAGCGCCCGGGACTGATCATGGCGGCGATCTACCGCGCGCTGCTCGACGAGATCGAGCGCGAGGGCTTCCAGGTGCTGACGCAGCGCACTTCGCTCACGCCGCTGCGCAAATTCTGGATCGCCTGGAAGACATGGCTCGCCGCGTAGCGGTCGTCGGCGCCGGCTACGCGGGCATGGCGGCGGCGGTGACGCTCGTCCTGCGCGGGGCGCAGGCGACCGTGTTCGAGTCCGGCCCGGTGCCCGGCGGACGCGCGCGGCGCGTCACCACGCAGGGCCACACGCTCGACAACGGCCAGCACATCCTGGTCGGCGCGTATGGCGCGCTGTTCTCGCTGATGCGCGCGGTCGGCGTGCCCGCGGACGCCGTGTTGCGATTGCCGCTCGAACTGCATTACGCCGACGGCTTCCGTTTCCGCGCGCTGTACCTGCCCGCCCCGTTCGGACTGCTGGGCGGACTGCTGCTGGCGCGCGGGCTGCCCTGGCGCGAGCGCGCGGGCGCCGTGCGCTTCATGCTGGCGCTGCGCCGGCTCGGGTTCCGCCTCGCCGAGGACTGCAGCGTGAGCGCGCTGCTCGAGCGCCACGGGCAATCCGGCCGCATCGGCCACTATCTCTGGAAACCGCTCTGCGTGTCCGCACTCAACACGCTGCCCGAATCGGCATCCGCCAACGTGTTCCTCACGGTGCTGCGCGACACGCTCGCCGGCGACAGCGCTGCGAGCGACCTGCTGCTGCCGCGCGTGGACCTCTCCAGGCTGTTCCCCGAGCCGGCGATGGCCTGGCTGCAGGCGCAGGGCGCCCGGGTGCGCTGCGGCGAGACGGTGCGCGACCTGGCCGCGCTGCGGGCCGAATTCGACGCCGTGGTCCTCGCCGTGGGCCCGCACCAGCTGAAGACGCTGCTGCCGGAGTCGGCGCCGGAGTTCGGCTACCAGCCGATCGTCACCTGCTACCTGCAGTACGGCGAGAAGACGCGCCTGCCCTTCCCCATGCTCGGGCTCGCCGACGGCCTGGTGCAATGGGTGTTCGACCGCGGCGCGCTGACCGGCGAGCAAGGCCTCCTGGCGGCGGTCATCAGCGCGCAGGGCGACCACCAGCAGATGACCCAGGATGAACTGGCGGCGACCTGCCACCGGGAAATCGCGGCGGCCCTGCCCGGGCTCGCGGCGCCGCAGTGGTCGCGCGTGATCGCCGAGAAGCGCGCCACCATCGCCGTGCCGCCGGGCCTCAGGCGGCCGGGCGTCGACACCGCCCTGCCGGGGGTGTTTCTCGCCGGGGACTATGCCGATCCGGATTATCCGCCGACACTGGAGGCCGCCGCGCGCAGCGGCATACGCGCGGCGGTGCGCGCGCTGGCCCCCTGAATCCGACCGAGGAGAAGCCGATGCTTGCCGGAGTCCTGATAGCGCTCAGCGCAGCCATCGTCCTCACGCTGGGGACGATCCACCTGCTCTACACGTTCTGGGGGCCCAAGCTCCGGCCGCGCGACAGCGCAGTCCAGGCCGCCATGAGCGCGACCCATCCGGTGCTGACGCGCAAGACCACGATGTGGCGGGCGTGGATCGGCTTCAACGCCAGCCACAGCCTGGGCGCCATCCTGTTCGGACTGCTCTACGGCTATCTCGCCCTGGCGCATCCGGCGTTGCTGTTTCAATCCGCGTTCCTGCTCGCCCTCGGCCTGGGCATGCTCGCGGCCTACCTGCTGCTGGCGAAACTGTATTGGTTCAGCATTCCGTTTGCCGGCATCCTCATCGCCTTCATCTGGTTCGCGGCGGGCGTGGCCGCCGCGCTGCTCGGGAACCGGATTTGATCGGACGAGTGATCTAGGGAGAATCGCATGGAATACCGGCAACTCGGCGCCTCGGGCCTGATGGTCCCGGCCCTCAGTCTCGGCACCGGCACCTTCGGCGGCGGCAATGAATTCTTCAAGGCCTGGGGCGCGAGCGACGTCGCGGAGGCCAGGCGCCTGGTGGACATCTGCCTCGAAGCCGGGCTCAGCATGTTCGACTCGGCCGACGGCTATTCCAACGGCATGGCGGAGGAGATCCTCGGCCAGGCGGTGAAGGGGCGGCGCGCCGAGGTGCTCATCTCCACCAAGGGGAGCTTTCGCCGCGGGCCCGGGCCCAACCAGCTCGGCTCCTCGCGCCACCACCTCACCAACGCCGTGGAGGCGAGCCTCAGGCGCCTGGGCACCGACTACATCGACCTGTACCAGCTGCACGCCTTCGATGCCTTCACGCCCATGGAGGAGGTGCTGCAAACGCTGGACGGCATGGTACGCGCCGGCAAGATCCGGTATATCGGCTGCTCCAACTTCTCCGGCTGGCATCTGATGAAGTCGCTCGCGATCTCGGAGAAGTACGGACTGGCGCGCTACGTCGCGCACCAGGCCTACTACTCGCTCGTGGGGCGCGAATTCGAATGGGAGCTGATGCCCCTCGCGCTCGACCAGAAGGTCGGCACCGTGGTGTGGAGCCCGCTCGGCTGGGGCCGGCTCACCGGAAAAATCCGCCGCGGCCAGCCGCTGCCCAAGCTGAGCCGGCTGCAGAGCCAGCTGGTCATCGACAAGGGGCCGCAGGTGCCGCAGGAACGCCTCTACAACGTGGTGGATGCCCTCGACGCGGTGGCGCAGGAAACCGGCAAGACCGTGCCGCAGGTGGCGCTCAACTGGCTGCTGCAGCGGCCCTCGGTCGCCACGCTGATCATTGGCGCAAGGAACGAGGAGCAATTGCGCCAGAACCTGGGCGCGGTGGGCTGGAAGCTCACGGCAGCGCAGATCGCGAAGCTCGACGCGGCGAGCGCCGTGCCCCTCACCTACCCCTACTGGCACCAGCGCTCGACCTTCATCGACCGTAATCCCCCCGCGGTGTGACCATGACCAGCCAAAGCGAAAAAGCGGCGCGCTTCGTCGCCCTGCACCAGCAGCCGGGCGCCTTCGTCATCGCCAATCCCTGGGACGCAGGCTCGGCGCGGCTGCTCGCGGGGCTCGGCTTCGCGGCGCTGGCCACCTCGAGCGGCGCCTCGGCCGGCATCCTCGGCAAGCGCGACGGCCAGGTGACGCGCGCGGAGGCGATGGCGCAGATCCATTCCATCTGCGCCGCCGTCGACATTCCCGTATCCGCCGACCTGGAAAAAGGCTTCGGCGACGCGCCCCAGGCGGCGGCGGAGGCGGTCCGCCTGGGCGCCGAGGCGGGCCTGGTCGGCGGGTCCATCGAGGACGCCACCGGCGACAAGGACCGGCCGCTCTACGACCTCGGCCAGGCGGTCGAGCGCGTCGCCGCCGCGGCGCAGGCGGCGCGCGCGCTGCCGTTTCCCTTCCTGCTGACCGCGCGCGCGGAGAACTTCCTGCGCGGCAAGCCGGACCTGGAGGACACCCTCCGGCGACTGCAGGCCTACGAGAAGGCCGGCGCCGACGTGCTGTTCGCGCCGGGCCTGCCCGACCTCGCCGCGGTGCGCACGGTGTGCGCCGCGCTCGGCAAGCCTTTCAATTTCATGGCCGGCATTCCCGGGAAGTCGTTCACCGTGGCGCAGCTGCAGGCGGCCGGCGTGAAGCGCATCAGCCTGGCCACGTCGCTTTACCGCGCGGCGATGAGCGGCATGCTGGACGCGGCGCGCGAGGTGAAGGACCAGGGGAGCTTCACATACCTCGACCGGCTGGTGCCCACGCCCGATCTGTACAAGCTGATGAAGAACTAGCTACAGGTTCCGCAGCAGCTGCACCGCCTGGTCGACGCGCTCGACCGGGATCACCTCGATGTCCGCGCTCCTGCCCTTGGGCGCATTGGCCTTCGGCACGATCGCCTTCTCGAAGCCGAGCTTGGCGGCCTCCTTCAGGCGGTCCTGGCCGCGCGGCGCGGGGCGCACCTCGCCCGCCAGGCCGATCTCGCCGAAGGCGACCAGCTTGCCCGGGATCGGCCGGTCGGTGAGCGAGGAGACGATGGCCAGCGCCGCCGCGAGGTCGGCCGCCGGCTCGCCGATGCGCACGCCCCCCACCGCGTTGACGAACACGTCCTGGTCCATGGTGGCGATGCCCGCGTGACGGTGCAGCACCGCGAGCAGCATCGCCAGGCGGTTCTGCTCCAGGCCCACCGACAGGCGCCGCGGGTTGGGCGCGTGCGCCGCGTCGACCAGCGCCTGGACTTCCACCAGCAGCGGGCGCGTGCCCTCGAGCGTCGCCACCACGCAGGAGCCGGCAACGTCCTTCCCGTGGCGCTGCAGGAACAGCGCGGAAGGGTTGCTCACCGCGCGCAGGCCCTTGTCGGTCATGGCGAACACGCCCAGCTCGTTCACCGCGCCGAAGCGGTTCTTGATGGCGCGCACCAGGCGGAAGGCCGAGTTCGGGTCGCCTTCGAAGTACAGCACGGTGTCGACGATGTGCTCGAGCACGCGCGGCCCGGCGATCGAGCCTTCCTTGGTGACGTGGCCGATGATGAACAGGGCCGTGCCCGATTTCTTCGCGTGGCGCGCGAGCTGCGCCGCGCACTCGCGCACCTGGGCCACCGAGCCGGGGGCCGATTGCAGGGTCTCGGACCACAGCGTCTGGATCGAGTCCACCACCGCGACCTCGGGCCGCGCGGCCTCCAGCGCGCCGAGGATGCGCTCGAGCTGGATCTCGGCGAGCAGGCCGATCCCCTCGGCATCCAGGCCGAGGCGCCGCGCGCGCAGCGCCACCTGCTCGGCCGATTCCTCGCCCGAGACGTACACCACCTTGCGCGCGGCGCCCAGCGCCGCGAGCGATTGCAGCAGGAGCGTGGACTTGCCGATGCCGGGGTCGCCGCCGAGCAGCGCCACCTGCCCCGTCACCAGGCCGCCGCCCAGCACCCGGTCCAGCTCGGGCAGGCCGCTGGAGAGCCGCTCGGACTCGCGCGCCTCGATGCGCGCGAGCGCCACCGGGCTGGCGGCCGGGCCGCTGGCGCGCGCGCCGCGCTCGGCCGCCTGCTCGGCGAGAGTCCCCGCCTCGCCGCAGGACGGGCACATGCCCATCCACTTGAGCGCGGTGGCGCCGCAGGCCGAGCAGACATAGGCCGACTTCGCCTTGGCCATCAATCTTCCTCGTGCACCGGCACGCGCGGGGCGAGCGCGCACAGCAGCTCGTAGCTCACCGTGCCTGCCGCCGCCGCCACCTCGTCGGCCGGCAGGCCCTCGCCCCACAGCGTCACCGGCGTGCCGATGTAGGCCTCCTCGAGGTCGGTGATGTCCACGCACAGCATGTCCATCGCCACGCGTCCGACCATGCGCGTGCGCTTGCCGGCCACCAGCACCGGCGTGCCGGTGCTGGCGTGGCGCGGGTAGCCGTCGGCATAGCCGCAGGCGACGACGCCGATGCTCATCGGCTCCTTCGCCTCGAAGGTGAAGCCGTAGCCCACGCGCTCGCCGGGGGCGAGGTTCTGCACCGCGATCAGCTCGGAGCTGAGCGTCATCGCCGGCCGCAGGCCGATCTCCGCGGCGCTCCAGTCGGCGAACGGCGAGCAGCCGTAGAGCATGATGCCGGGGCGCACCCAGCCCTCGCGCGTCTCCTTGAAGCGCAGCAGCGCCGCGGAATTGGCCACCGAGCGCGGCGCCTCGAAGGGCTGCACCAGCTCGTTGAACCAGCGCAGCTGGTCGTGCACCCCGCTCTGCCCGTCGGCGTCGGCGAAATGCGTCATCAGCGTGATGTTGCGGATCTTGGGCTGCAGGCGCAGCGTGTTGTACATCGGGCGCAGCTCGTCGACGCCGAACCCCAGGCGGTTCATGCCGCTGTTCACCTTGAGGTAGATGTCCATGAACTCCGGCATGTCCATGTGCTTGAGCAGCTCGACCTGGTCGGGGTTGTGGATCACCGGGGTGAGCCCGTACTTGAACAGCAGGGTGACGTCGAGCGGCTTGAAGAAACCCTGCAGCATCAGGATCGGCTTGGTGACTCCCGCCAGGCGCAGCCGCACCGCCTCCTGGAAGTCGATCAGCGCGTAGCCGTCGGCCCCCGCCAGCGCGCGCGCCGCGCGCTCCAGGCCGTGGCCGTAGGCGTTGGCCTTGACCACCGCCCAGACCTTCGCCTCGCCGGCCGACTCGCGCGCCAGCTTGAGATTGTGGCGCAGGGCGGAGGCCTTGATGGTGGCGCGGATGGGCCGGGGCATGGCGCTAGGATAGCTTACCGATCAAGCATGCTATAAGAGCGGCGCCATGAGCCTGGGCTTCTACATCATCATGGCGGCGCAGTTCTTCTCGTCGCTCGCCGACAATGCGCTGCTGGTGGCGGCGATCATGCTCCTCATCCAGAGCGACTCGCCGGGCTGGCTCACGCCTTACCTGAAGTTCTTCTTCGTCGTTTCCTACGTGGCGCTCGCGCCCTGGGTCGGCGCCTTCGCCGACCGCCTGCCCAAGGGGCAGGTGATGTTCTACTCCAACGCCATCAAGATCGCGGGTTGCCTGATGCTGCTGTTCGGCGCCCATCCCCTGCTCGCCTACGCGGTGGTCGGGCTGGGCGCGGCGGCCTACTCCCCCGCCAAGTACGGCATCCTCACCGAGCTCCTGCCGCCCGCGCGGCTGGTGATCGCCAACGGCTGGATCGAGGGCCTCACGGTGGGCTCCATCATCCTCGGCACGGTGCTGGGCGGCGTGCTGATCAGCTCGCGCGTGTCCCGCGAGCTCCTGGGCCTCGACCTGCCGCTGATGGACACCGGCATCGACACGCCCGCCGAGGCCGCCATCGCGGTGATCGTCGTCGTCTATGCCGCGGCGGCGCTGTTCAACCTGTACGTGCCCCACACCGGCGTGGTGCTCAAACCCCTGCCCGTCTCCCCGCTCGACACGCTGCGCGACTTCGCGCAGTGCTGCAAGCGCCTGTGGACCGACAAGCTGGGCCAGATCTCCCTCGCCGTCACCACCCTGTTCTGGGGCGCGGGCGCCACCCTGCAGTTCATCGTCATCGAGTGGGCCAAGGCCGCGCTCGGCTACGGCCTGTCGCGCGCCTCGATCCTGCAGGGCGTGGTGGCGATGGGCATCGCCCTGGGGGCGGTGCTCGCCTCGGCGCGCGTCTCGCTCGACCGCGCGGTCAACGTGATCCCGATGGGCATCGGCATGGGCCTCATCGTGATCGCGATGAACTTCGTCACCGACGTGCGCATCGCCATCCCGTTGATGGTGCTCATCGGCGGCCTGGCGGGCTACTTCGTCGTGCCGATGAACGCCCTGCTGCAGCATCGCGGCCACAACCTGATGGGCGCCGGGCGCTCCATCGCGGTGCAGAACTTCAACGAGAACATCTCGATCCTGGTCATGATCGCCAGCTACTCGGCGCTGCTCGGCGCGGGCCTGTCGATCCAGACCGTGATCGTGATCTTCGGCCTGTTCATGGCCGGCACCATGACCCTGGTGCTCCTGTGGTACCGGCGCAACCGGCGGGTGAACAAGGACGAGATCGAGGCGTTGCTGGAAATCGCGCGCTCGGAGAAGCATTAGGCGCCGGTAACGGCCACGCCACGGGTTTGCAGTTCCATGATCTCGTGTTTTTCGGCCGGGTGAATCGTCCGGCCGAAAAACACGAGACCGTTTTCAAAGGCCTACAAACTGGCGACGGTTTTCTTCGCAAGCAAGAGATCTGCCCAGGCCTTCGCCTTGTCCGGCAGGTTGCGCAGCAGGTAGGCCGGGTGGTAGGTCACCACCAGCGGCACCCCCTGGTACCGGTGCACCGTGCCGCGCAGGCTGCCGATGGTGGCATCCGTGCCGAGCAGCGTCTGCGCCGCGAAGCGCCCCATGGCGACGATCAGCTTCGGCCGGATCAGCGCGATCTGGCGCGCGAGATGCGGCGAGCACTTCGCCACCTCCTCCGGCTCCGGATTGCGGTTGCCCGGCGGCCGGCACTTCAGCACGTTGGCGATGTACACGTTCTCCCCGCGCGCCAGGCCGATGGCGGCGAGCATGTTGTCGAGCAGCTTCCCCGCCTGCCCGACGAAGGGCTCGCCGAGCCGGTCCTCCTCGGCGCCGGGCGCCTCGCCGACCAGCATCCAGTCCGCCGACTCGTCCCCGACGCCGAAAACCGTCTGGGTGCAGCCGGCACGCAGCGCGCAGTCGGTGCAGCCCTTGACCTTCGCCTTGAGCTGCGGCCACTCCATTTCCGCGATCTGGCCTTTGACCTTCTCCGATCCCCCGGTTTCCGCCGCTGTTGCGGAAACCGGGGGACGCGTTTGATTTTTCAACCGCCAAACCGGCGCCAACCCCATCTCCG
>Ga0075420_100003068_pt1 | contig 14534 bp, 13 predicted proteins | sample SoiMetdeltSBSDD4_FD_75296 | JGI IMG/M metagenome (GOLD analysis project Ga0075420, IMG submission 75296) | Bulk soil microbial communities from a Populus tree surrounding site in Tennessee, USA - Soil MetaG P. deltoides SBSDD4 | ecosystem: Environmental > Terrestrial > Soil > Tree plantation... | reverse complement strand
ACGCTCATGACCACCAGGAGGGCGGCCATGGCGTACCCGCGGTCCGACGCTGCACTTCTCACGTCAGCCTCTTACGGCACGTCGATGGTCCTGCTCACGGTTCGGGTAGAGCCATCCGACAACGTCACCGTCACAGTCACGGTCTTTGCACCCGCCGCAGTATAGGTGTGAGTCTGTTCTGAGCTGGTGTTGACGTAGTTCGGATTCGTGCCACCTTCAAAGTTCCACGCAAACTGTGTCGCCGTCGCACCAGACAAAGTAACGGTGCCTGTCACCGTTAGACCGCTCTTCGTCAACGTCAGCGAGACGCTAGCAGCGGCGTTTACCTGTACGACCTGACTCGACTCGGCTGTCTCGCCGTTGGAATCCGTCGCGGTCAGTCGTGCGGTATAGGTTCCGGCTTGCGTATACGCATGTGGAACATTAGTCGACGCACTCAGCGTCCCAACATTGACGCTCGAACCGTCACCGAAGTCGAGAGTGGCCGACGTCAAATTCGAGGAAGTCTGCGCGCGCGCGGCCGTGAAGATGATCGTCTGACCAATTGTTGCGGTTGCGCAATTGGTCACCGTGCCGATCGCGCACGTCAAGACTACGCCCGGGCCGGGTTGGCCCGTGATTTTCGCGGTCGCGGTCTTCGTTCCGGCTGCGACGGTGATGTCCGTGTCGCCGTTCGTCGTCAGCGTCACGCGCGCTTCACCTTGCGCGTCAGTGACTGCCGACGTACTGCTCAGCGTCCCGCGCGTGGCGGTGAAGCTGACAGGAATGCCTGACAACAGTCTTCCTCCTGTGCCGACAACGGTGGCGGTCACCGTGACTGTGCCGCCGGCGCTCGTCGAAACGGTTGACGGGTTCGCGCGGACCGTCACGGTATCCACTGCTCCACTACCGACCGCGATCTGAATGACATTGCTGTTCGTTGGCGTGATCGTCGTCGGCGTCGTGGGCGTGGTGGGCGAAGTGGGCGAGCTTGGCGTTGTCGGAGTGCTCGGCGTAGAGACACCGGCAGCGCCGGATGTCGCGCGCACTTCGGCGACGCCCGACGCGTCTCCCGCAAAGAACGTCGTTGTCGCGATTCCGTTGTTGGTCTGCGCCTCGGCAGGTTCCACGCGGCCCAGCGTCGCGGTGAAACGAACCGTGGTGCCGTTATGCACGGGCGTTCCGGCGGCTTCGATCACCGTTGCCGTCACAATCGTGCTGCCGCCGTTGGGCAGTACCGTGCTCCCTGCGTTGATCGTCAGCGTCGAACCCGATGGCGCCGTCAAGGGCATCTTGTCGCAGCCGATCAGCACCCCGAACAACAGCACGTTAACGCCGAAAGTGATACGCCTGAGCATCGTCTTTACCATTCCGAATAGGGGCGGCCGTCGGATCCGGTTCCGGTCGCGCCGCTCTTGACGTTCCAGATCCCTGTTTCAGCCGAAGGATTCGCCGCGTCCGGCTCCGACATCGTCGTCTGCCAGGAGTCCACCGACATGGTGAACGGATCTGGCTTGATCTCCCGCAGATACTTCTCGCTCACCAGCGCGTCGAGCGATTGCGGATACTTCTGTTTGTCGGCGTAGTACTCGTCGATCGCCTTCCGCATCTGAAAGAGGTCCTCACTCAGAGCCGCCTCCTTCGCGCGGGTCACGCTCGTGCCGTAGAGCGTGAGGCCGATGCCGGCAAGGATCACGGCAATCGTCATCACGATCAGCAGCTCGATCAGCGTGAAACCCCGGCTCCGATTCATTGCTCTTACCAGCAACTTCACCTGCGCTTACCAGTCGCGGTACTTCGTACCGTCGAGCCCAGTTCCTTGAAACGTCGTGTACACGTCGAACACGTTCTTGCCGCCCCAGGACTGCGAGTCCGGCTTGTCCTGGTAGGCCCGCTTTCCCCAGTCCGTGGTCTTGGTCATCGGATCGATGGGGATCTTGCGCAGGAACTTGAGCTTTCTCCCACTGGCATCGTTCGCTGCCGAGACACCATCGACGAGCGTCTCGAGATCCGGCGGATAACCTTCGTTGCCGGGCTCGAGCTCGGTTTGTGGAATCTGCCCCTGATCGACGGCATCCTTGAACTTGTCGATCGCCGTGCGCATCTCTCGCAGAGCCCGTCGCAGCTCGATCTCCCGCTGCCGCTGCGCGGTCACCTGTGTCATCGGCATGATCGTCGACGCCAGGATCATCAAGATCGCAGTGACGATGACCAGTTCGATGAACGTGAAGCCGCGCTGACTCAGCGTCATTTCACCGTTACCGCCGGAATCGGAGCAAACTGCAAGGTCACTGGCGTACCGCCGGGTCCCGACGCAGAGCCGTTGACCGTCAGATTCGCCTGACCGGGACCGACCGTCTCGAACAACAGCGCGGCAAGCAAACCCGTCCCCGCGACGCCTGTCACGTCACCCGGCCTGACGATGGCGATGTCGAGTCGGCCGGCGGATGGATCCCCCTGCTGCGTAAATGATGCCTGAATTCCCCCGGACCGGAGGAATGGGCCTTCCTGTGCCACGCGAATGCGCAGCGCTGCCGGGTTGTAGGTCACCGTCAACGACACGCTCGAAATTTGTGTGGCGCCCGTGATTGATATGGGAACAGTGTACGGTCCAGCGCCGACGCGGAACTCTGGCGGCACCGACACGAGAATCTGGCCACCGCCACCTGGTGACAGCGCTCCTGCTGGACCTGTTGGTGCTGCCGCTGCGGGCGTCGGAGTCGCGGGCGCTCCGGGCGCTGGTGCCGGCACGGGAGTCTGTGCTTGTGGCTGCGCTGGCGGCGGAACCTGCTGGACTGGCGCCGGAGCCGGCTGTGCCAGTTGAGGCTGTGGCGCCGGTGCCGGTGACTGTGCTGGCGCCGCTGCACCGATCGGCGCGGGCGCCGGGCCGCCGGGCTGGGCCAGAAGAGGCGGCGGGCCGCTCAAACCGAGGTTCGCCTGCGTGCCGATGCGAATCGGCCCCACATCCTGTGGGGTGAGCTCGTGGGTGCGCACGATGCGCGGCGTCAGGAGCATCACGATGTCACTCTGCGTCACGCTGTTGTCGTTGCTCGAAAAGAGCTGCTTGATGACCGGCACCCGTAGCAACCACGGGAACCCGGTGAGCAACTTTCGTTGGTCCTCACGCAGCAGGCCGGCGAGCAGCGATGACTCCCCTTCACGAAGCCGGAGGACGGTGGTGACCTTTCGCGAGCCGAACGACGGCAGCTCCTGACCCGCAATGACGACACCACTGCCGAGGGTGCTGCTCTCGACGAACAGCTCCATGCGGATGTCGCCCTCGTACGTCACCTTCGACGTCATCTTCACGTTGACGCCCACCGAGCGATAGTTGAACGACGTCAACGGCTGGGAGTTCGCACCGCCTGCCGCCACGGGAGTGAAGGTCGTGGACGGAACAGGGATGTCTTCACCGAGGTTCAGCTCGACCGGGACGCCCTCCGCGGCGCGAAGCTGCGGCTTGGCGATGACCTTGGTCTCGCTGTCCGTCTCGAGGAAGCGGACCACGGCCGAGGGCACGGCCAGGTAGAAATCGTTGGCGCTGATGCCGCGCGTGATGGTATTCGCGTTGAACGGCTGCCCGTTCAGCGCGGCTTCGCCGGTCGTCGTCGTCGCTCGCGGGTCGCGTTCTGGTGAGAAGACGGCGTTGATCGAGTAGCTGCCGAGATCGATCCCGTACTTCTGCGCGCGACCGCGGTTGACCTCGAGAATCTGTACATCGACGATGATTTCGGCGCGCGGCTTGTCGTTGCTCTCGATCATCCGCTCGATGATCGACATCATCGCCGTCGTCGCACGGACATTGATCACGCTGGCAGTCTTGTTCGCGCTGATCACCGGCGCCAGCTGCTGTCCGCCGATCGGCCGGATCACCTGGTTGAGCATCTGCGCGAGCTCGAGCGGATCGACGTGGGAAATGAAGAAGTTCTGGACCAGTTGCTCTTCGTACTGCGCGCGCTTTTGCGCATTGTCCGGGATGATAATGACCGTTTTGGGATCGAGCACCTTGTAGAACAGCTGATTGGCGGTGACGATCTGGTTGAGCGCTTCGGCCAGCGTGACGCCACTCAGTTCCAAGGTGTACACACGGTCCTGGAACGTGCTGTCGAACGTGACGTTAATGCCGGTGGCCTTGGCGATCGATCCAAAGATGTCGCGAAGGCTGGTCTGTTGGAAGCGGATCGGCGCCATCACCGTGTTCAAGTTGAACAGGGGCGCCGGTCCCTCCTGACGTGCCTGCTCGCGTAACTGCTGCACGGAGCTGCGGGGACGCGCGGCCTCGATCTGATCCCGCATCGTGCGCTCCAGCTCGGTGACCTTTGCAGCGAGCTGCCGGTTCGGTGGATCGAACTCGCTGGCGCGGCGGTACTCACGCAGCGCGTCTTCCAGTTGTCCGCGCACTTCGGCGACGCGAGCCGCATCGACGTGGACTTGTGACGCGCTGAGCATGGCCCGCTCATAGGCGATGCGGTACTCGGCGTTGTCGGGTTCTTCCTGAACAGCGCGGCGGTAGTGATCGACCGCCGTCTCCCAGTCGCCCCCTCGCGCGGCTTCGTTCCCGCGCCCGAACGCCCGCCCCGCGGCACAACCTGCCGCCAAGCTGGCGATGACGACCAGCGCCGCGATTCTCACGTATGCGTATCTCATTGTCCTGAGAGCCGGATTGTCTGCCGGCCTCTCCCATCCAGATAAATGAGATCGGCCGAGTCATTGCCAACCCGCAGCAGGCGGTAGCGACCTTCGATCACGTCGCCTTCCTTTCCGTTGAAGACGTTGCCCCGGCCGTCGCTCAGCACTGCAACGCGGCCAGCCGCATCTCTCGGCTGCAGGAACCCGATGAACCGAAGGGGAATCGGTGGTGGCGGCGGTGGCGGTAGTGGCTCCGTCGGCACGACCTGCGTCGGTACCGGCCGGCGCGCAACCTGCGATTGTGCGGCCGCCGCCGCCGCGGACGCTCTGCGCTCGAACCGGAAGGGATTGCGATCGGGAGGACGCAGCTCCCCACGCTCGCGCTGCAACAACTCGAGACGGATGTCACTCACGGCATCACCTTGGCCCTTCTGGCCGCCGCGGGCATTACTCGCCGGCGCGGTCCCGCGTGTGATCGTCGCGGCTGTGCCCGATGGCCACATCCAGTAGCCGACCCCGGCGCCGATGACCAGCACCAGGAGCAGGGTCAGTCCTCTGGTTCGCATCATCGGCCAGGGCTCCGATAGTACGTGGACAGATCCATGGCCAGTCGGAGCGACCCTTCGCTATTGCTTTCGGCCAGCGAGATGTTCTCGATCACTACGAACTGCGGCGCAGTCTCGATGGCGTGAATGAAACTGCGCATGCTGTTGTACGAGCCGGTCAGCTCAACGTTCACCTTGAGCTTCGTGAGTGTGCTTCCGCGCTCCTCTTGCGGCTCGTATCGGCTGCCCTGGTATTCGAGACGGTACTCCTGGGCCAGCCGCTGCACGCGTCCGTACGTCAGACGACGCGCGCCCGAGAGATCCTGGGCCAGCACTTTCGAGTAGAACGTGTCGAGCTCTTTCGTCGCCCGGTCCTTGCCCGTCAGCGTGCCGTTGGCGCGGTTGAACTCGGTTTGCGCCGCGGCCCTCGCCTGCTCGGCGGACAGCGTGCGCTGTTCGATGTTGGCGACACTCTGATTCCACGGCCGCACGACGACCAGATAGAGCAGCACGTTCAACACGAATCCGGCAGCCATCAGGATCACCGCGCGCCGGTGCTCCTGAACCACCCGGCGGAACAGCCTCATGGCATGCGTATCACTCACTGGCCGCTCCTCCATGATTGGCCGTGCCTGCTGCCACGGGTTTCTCGCCGGGCGCACTGCCCGTCTGCGGAATGTAGACGCCTTCGATCACGGCCTCGAGCAGCCCGTCGTCGGTGGCCTGCTCGTCGGTCGTGAGAACGTTGTGGAACGCGCCGGTCATCTCGAGGTCGTCGAGGAACTTTTCGAGATCGCCGACCTGGCGCGCCTCGACGCGCATTCCGATGACGAATCGCCCGTCCTTCTCGATGCGAGGCTGGACGGCGGTAATCCGGACGTTCTCGGGCAGTGTCTTTTCGAATTGCGCCAGCAGATCACCCCACGAGAACGCGCGCATCTCGATAATGGTCTTGGCCTCGCGCGCGTTGCCCGAGACCACTTCGAGTTCCTTGGAATCCACCTGCGCGCGAACGCGGACGGCGTCGGCGCGCAGCTTGGTGGCATCGTTCTGCGCCTGCACGGCTCGGGCGCCAAGCGACCGCTGACTCGCGGCCAGGCGCACGAGACTGATCACGTTGAACATCGTGAACAGGATGACAATCGCCACACAGGCGCCGAGCACGGCCTGAACCGCGCGGATGTTGTAGAACGGGCGGGTCGAAAGATTGGTGCGTAGCATCAGACAGTCACCGCTTCCCGCCGAGAGCGCAGCAACATCCCCACGAGCGGTGACAACGTGGCCATCAATTCGGGCGTTGGCTGAATGCGATCGGTCAGCGTGGCGCCGCGTGTCGGATCGATCGGTTCGACGGCCGCACCCATGTGCTCCTCGAGGTTGCGCCGCGCCATATCCACCGCGCCGGGCATGCGGCCAAGGCCGCCAAGAAGAATTCGCGTAAAGCCGCGGCCGCCCAGCCGGTCCTGGTAATACATCGCAGTTTGGTGGACCACGTCCTGGAGCGCTTCCTCGTCGCCCTCGGCTCGGTTGCGGAAGAAGATCAGATCCTCGCGCCGCAGAATCACGATCGACGTGTATTCCGGCCGCATGTGGACGACGAGCCAGTCGCCTGATGGAGCGGTCCCTGCGCTCAAGAACAAATTCACGACGCCGAAGGTCGCCAGATCCACCAGGCCGGCCTCGATGCCGACCTCTTCGCAAACCCCTTCGTACTCACGAATGACTTCACGTCGCGCGGCGACGACCACGAACTCGTTTCCGTCCGTCGCCCGAGACCCGGCGCTGTAGGTCACGCACGCATCGTCGATCGGGAACGGCGTGGACTTCTTCATCTGCCAGCGAATCAGTTGATCGAGATCATCGCGCCGTGACGGAGTCCGGTCGAAGCGAACCAGCGACACCTTGCCGACGAGGTCGGGAATGACGAGCGCGACCCGACGAGGCCGAACGCCGACGCTCTCGCACGCGGCTCGGAGCGACCGGACGACCATATCGCGATCGGGCATGTTCGTCGCGGTCAGCGACGGCACGACGGCGCCACCGGGCATCGGCTCGACCGCGTAACCCTGGACGACCGCATTCTGCCCGCGCCCGCCAAGCACGGCAATAGAAACCGCTTCCGGAGCGATCTCGATCGCCGCATCGAGCGGTGGGCTCGCCAGCCATGAAGCAAAAAAGCTCATTCGACGAACGTCACCTTGTTGATCTCGCGGAGCGTGGTCAGCCCCGTGAGCACCTTCTCAATGGCGGATTCGCGCAGGAAGCGCATGCCGTCCTCATGGGCGGCTTTCTTCACTTCAGAGGCGGGGCGCCGATCGAGAATCATCTCACGAATGCGATCAGAGAGGTTGAGCAGCTCGCAGATCGCCGTCCGGCCTTTGAAGCCCGTACCACCGCACTCGATGCAACCCGCCCCGTCATAAAACGTGTGCGTCCGGGCGAGATCCTGGGGCATTCCTGCTTCCTCGAGCGCCTTCGGATCCACGGGAGTCTGGCGCTTGCAGTGCGAACAAATCAGCCGCACCAACCGCTGCGCCATCACGCAATTCAACGCCGACACGAACTGGTAGGGTTCGACGCCCATGTTAAGGAATCGGCCGAGCACGTCCACCACGTTATTGGCATGGACGGTTGTGAACACCAAGTGGCCGGTCAGTGCCGACTGGATGGCGATCTGCGCGGTCTCCGGGTCGCGAATCTCCCCCACCATGATCTTGTCGGGGTCGTGCCGGAGGATCGACCGGAGTCCCCTCGCAAAGGTCAGGCCCTTTTTCTCATTGATGGGAATCTGCGTGATTCCGCGGAGCTGGTATTCGACCGGGTCCTCGATGGTGATGATCTTGTCCTCGACTGACTTGATTTCCGACAGCGCCGCGTAGAGGGTGGTCGTCTTGCCGGATCCGGTCGGCCCGGTCACGAGCACCATACCGTAGGGCTCACGGATGTACTTCCGGAACCGGCGGAGCTCGAGGTCCGGGAAGCCGAGGATGTCGAGCTTCAGCTCGGTGAACTGCTCGCTGATGGATTCCTTGTCCAGAATGCGGATGACTGCGTCTTCGCCGTGCACGCTGGGCATGACCGAGACGCGGAAGTCGATGGTCTTCCCCGGCATCCGGACCTTGAAACGTCCGTCCTGGGGCACGCGCTTCTCGGCGATATCGAGCTCGGCCATCACCTTCACGCGGGAAATGATCGAACTGTGGAACTGTTTGCCGATCGGCCGCATGGCCGGTTGCAGCACACCATCGATGCGGTACTTGACGTGGACGGCATCGTCGCCCGTCTCGATGTGGATGTCGCTCGCCCGCCGCTGGATGGCCGTATAGATCGTCGAGTCCACCAGCTTGATGATCGGGCTGATGTCGCTCGTCAGCCGTTCGACGGTGAGGTTCTCGTCGCCGCCGGTTTCATCCTCCTTCAGGACCTGAAGCTCGAAGGCCTCGGTCGCTTCTTCGAGGACGCGCTGCGAGCTCTCGCTTTTCTTCAGGATCGATTGAATCGCCGATGGCGCCCCGACGGTCACCTTGATCGGCGTGCGGAGGATGACGCCGAGCTCGTCGATCATCGGCAGGTCGGTCGGGTCGGATACAACGATGACGAGGGCCTTGCCGTCGCGCCGATGCGGCACAAAGCCGTAACGCAACATCAGATCTGCCGGAATCGAGCGGAAGAGATCCTGGTCGATCCGGAACTCCTCCATGTCGACGAACTCGAGCCGGTAGCGCTCGGCCAGCATGCGCGCGCGGGCGAGCTCCTCGGAGTATTCCTCCGGATTCGGCAGGAGATTGGCGGGTGCGGTTGCCATGCGTAGACCTATGTCCCTACTGCACTACCGAGGTCAACTCGAACAACGGCAGGTAAAGCGCCAACACGACGGCGGCGATGATGATCCCCATGAAGACCAGCATGGCCGGCTCAATCAGCTTGGTGACGCGCTCCACTTCGGTCTCGACCTCTTCGTCATAAAACTCGGCGAGATTACTCAGCATTTCCTGAAGGGCGCCGGTCGACTCCCCGACCTCGACCATTTTCACCGCCACGTCCGGGAACATCCCAAGGGCGCGAAGTGCACCGCTAAAGCTCTGGCCTTCCTGCACGCGCCGCCGAACCTCATTCAGGCCATCGCTCATGTATCGGTTCGTTGTGGACCGAACAGCAATCTCGAGGGAGTTTACGAGCGGAATGCCCCCGGCGAGCAGCGTGGACAGCATGCGCGCCACCTGGGATGTGAAGAACTTCCGGGCCGTCGCCCCGACCCACGGTATTGCCAGTAGCGACCGGTCGATGAGGGCCTTCTGCGTCGGCTGACGGAACCACAAGATGCCGACGACAATCAGGGCGATCAGGCCCGGGCCAACAATCAGAATATTGGACGCGATAGCGTTGGAGAACCCGACGAGGACTCGCGTCAGCAGGGGCAGCGGTCGATCGAACGTGGCGTAGAAGTCCGAGAACGCGGGAATCACGCGCAGAACGATGATCCCGATGAGGACGACCATCATAAAGATGAGGATGGCCGGGTATATCAGGGCGGAGATAGTACGTCGGCGGGCCGCGCCGATCAGCTTCTCATAAGTCACGTAGCGGCGGATGACACTATCGAGATTTCCGCTGCGCTCACCCGCCATCAGCGACGCCGAGTAGACGGCTGGAAACATGTCCCCGTGCTCGGCAAAGGCATCCGAGAGCGCGGTTCCGCTCTGCACTTTGCTGTAAACGGTATCCAGGACAGCTTTGAACGTGGGGTTGGCGATCCGCTGCCGGAGAATATCGAGCGACTGGGCCAAAGGCATTCCAGCCTTCAGCAGCGTGGCAAGTTCCTGATTGAAGACAAGAAATAGCTGTCGACCGACTCGGCGGCGGCGGGTTCCCAGCGAGAATCCGGAAAGCCAGCCAGTGGGTTGCAGCGAAAGTATAAAGAGGCCCTTTTCTTCCAGATCCCGGCGTAACCGGGCCTCACTGTCGGCGATGTAGATGCCTTCGACTACCTCGCCGTTGGCAGTCCCGAGCCGGCAGCGAAATTCCATTTTCCCAGTTTAGACCTCCAGTCCTACTATTTCGGCTCGACAAAGGCGTGGAATACCCGAATCCCGAGTTCGCGCGCATCTAAGCTCTTCAATTGCGCGACCGCGGCGGGCACAAAGGTCTTGTCCACCCCTATCGTCACATCCACCGTCTCACCAGCTCCCAATTGTGCGGCCGTGATCGGAATGCGCCGTAATTCGCGTTGACCGGCAGGAAGGGCAAAGCTGTCGACAACCGTCTCACCAACCCGGACTTCCACCTTCTGGGGTTCGGGCAACGCCTGCACGGGCTCGTCGACCTCGAGCGTGAGCATGACGTCCTGCTTGGGGTTGCGAAACGAGAGGGTGCCCTGCTTTTTTGACCACTGCCACTCGACGCCGACATCTCCAGACACCTCAGCATCGTGCCAGCCGTCGCGGAAGACGATGAACAGAGCGCTGGCCGGTAGCTGCATGTTGAACGTCGCGACACGAATCGAACGATCGCCGGTATTCTCGCCGCCGAGCGGAAGCCGCTGGTTCGCCTTCACCGAATACAGTCCGACCTCGATTTGCGCCGGCCCGACGTATGGGAGCTTGGGCACGAACATCGTTCGCGTGTATTCGACGGTCGATCCCGGTTTCCACTGCGTGGTGGGGGTGGCCGGCTGATGATCGTCGCCCCACAATGACGAACGGTCCTTGTCGAGGACGTGCACGAAGACCGTATAGTCCTCGGTGAACGGCGGTGCGTCCGGCGCGACCTCGAACCGATACGTGACGTCAATCGGGCTGCCGACCGCGGCGTCCGTACGACTGAGCTTGATCGACGGCGTCGCCACCGGACGCGCGTCATCGGTTTTCTTCGAACACCCGTCGATCAGACCGATCAGCACGAGCGGCAACATCAGACCCGCACACTGTCTTGGCATTCGACCGGAATGATACTATCTCCCTGCGCATGGCATCAGAGGCACTCGGGATGGTGGAGACTCGCGGGCTGATTGGCTCGGTCGAGGCCGCCGATGCAATGGTCAAGACCGCGAACGTGGTGCTGGTTGGGAAGGAATACATCGGTGCGGGGTACGTCACGGTGCTCGTTCGCGGGGATGTGGGCGCGGTCAAGGCGGCGACTGACGCGGGTGCGGCGGCGGCCCGGCGAGTCGGCGAGCTGGTGTCGGTCCACGTGATTCCGCGGCCGCACGCCGAGGTCGAACGCATCCTCCCCAAGTCCTGAACTAGCGCCCGTCGGCGACAGAACTCATGGCCGCTCAGGACGTCACATCTCAGACCGACAAGGATCTGGCATCCATCTCAGAAGCGCGGACCCTCGCCCGCGCCGCGAAGCAGGCCCAGCCAGTCCTCGCCGAATTCACGCAGGAACAGATCGACCGCATCGTCCAGGAGATGGCAGATGCGGTCACGCCTCACGCCGAGGCGCTGGCGAGACTGGCGGTCGAGGAGACCGGTTACGGCGTCGTCGCCGACAAAGTACAGAAAAACCTGTTCTCGTCGCGCCGCGTGTACGAGTTCATCGCGCCGATGAGGACGGTTGGCGTCGTCAACCGGATCGAGGACAGAAAGATCGTGGAGATCGCCGAGCCGTTCGGTGTGGTCGCGGCGATCGTGCCATCGACGAATCCGACGTCGACGGCTATTTATAAAGTACTGATCGCGCTCAAGGCGCGCTGCCCGATTGTCATCAGCCCGCATCCCTCAGCGGCCCGGTGTATCACCCGCTCCGTCGAGATCATGGCCGAAGCCGCCGCACGCGCCGGTGCACCGGCGGGCGCGATCGGGTGGATGAAGACGGTAACGCTCGAAGGGACGCAGGAGCTTATGAAGCACCGCGATGTCGCGGTGATCCTCGCGACCGGCGGGATGGGGCTGGTACGAGCCGCCTACAGCGCAGGTAAGCCCGCCTATGGGGTCGGCCCAGGCAACGCGCCGTGCTACATCGAGCAATCTGCCGATCTCTCGAAGGCCGCATACGACATCGTCCTCGGCAAGACGTTCGACAACGGTGTGCTCTGCTCGTCGCCGAACTCGGTCGTTGTAGACGAGGTGATCGCCGAGGAGACGCGACGACGGTTCCAGGCCGAAGGCGCGTACTTCATGAGCGACAGCGAGATGGAGGTGCTGGCCAAGTCGCTCGTGACCCCGCAGCGCCTGCCGAACCCGGCCTTGGTCGGTCGATCCGCCGCATTCATCGCCGAGAAAATTGGGATCAAGGTGCCGCCCGGGACTCGGGCGCTGATTGCCCCGCTCAAGGGCGTCGGTCGCGACTATCCCCTATCAATAGAGAAGCTTTCCCCCGTACTCTCGTGGTACGTCGTCAGGGACTGGCGGGAAGGCTGCGAACGCTGCATCCAGATTCTGCGCTACGGCGGGATGGGCCATACGATGTCCATCCACTCGCAGAACGAGGATGTGATTCTGCAGTTCGGACTGAAGAAGCCGGCATTCCGGATTTGTGTGAATACCCCAACGACCCATGGCTCTATCGGGTTGACCACTGGGCTTGACCCGGCGATGACGCTGGGCTGCGGCGGTCCAGGAGGCAACATCACCTCCGACAACATCTCACCCCGACATCTGCTCAATCTGAAGCGGTTGGCGTACGAAGTTCGGCCGGCCGTCGCCCCATCACCGCGGACAGAAGCGGGAAAGTCCGTGATGGAAACAGGGGCACGACCTACACCCGCGAGCACCGCTCCCCTTCCGAGGGTTCCGGCGGTCCCAACGCCTAATACGATCTCTGCCCAGGCCCTCGCCGCAAGGATCGACAGCTTTCTGGCGTCGCGCGGCTACAAGCCCCCTGACGAGGAGCCGATCACGACGAGCCAGGATGGTGGCAGTCCGTCTCGAGCCGATAACCCCCCAGAGTTCATCTGTGAAGAGGACGTACGAGCGGCCCTTCGGGCGGGCAGAAAGCTCCTGGTCGGTGAACGGACGATCATTACACCCGCAGCCAGAGACCTCGGGGAGTCGCAGAAGGTCTTTCAGCAGGCCGGCTGGCCCCGCTGACGCGTCGCTGCGCAATTCTGCCTGGCAATGCCCGCCGGCTTTTGACCCGTTGATCGGGCGGATGCTAGAGTACGCTGACGCCATGCCGACTCTTCGCCGCGGCCTGTCGTGTGGGGTATGCCTCGTCGCGCTGTTCGCGGTGGGGTGTGCTGGGAAGAAGCCGGCGCCAGTCGCCCAGCCGGTCCCGCCCTCGTCTGCCATCGTAGTCGCGCCGCAGGATCTGACCCTCAAGTCCGACCCCGTCGCCGATGTCATCGCCTTGTCCGATCAGCACTTCGAGACCGGACGAAAAGAGTTGGACGCCGGGCATCTCGAGACCGCCAAAACTGAATTCAACCGGTCCCTCGAGGTCCTGCTGGAATGGCCTGGCGGCGCGCGATCCGAGCCGCGGATTCGGGAACACTACGACCGGCTGGTCGAACGGATCAGCGCTTACGAGCTCACCGCGCTCGCGCAGGGCGATGGGTTCACCGAGAAGGCATCCGAGCCCGCTTCGATCGACGAACTGCTGGCGATTTCGACATTCGAGCCGCCTCCCGCCGCAACGAAGGAAACCGAGCAGGCCGTCGCGCAGGATCTGGAGGAGGTCGTCCACGACATCGACATCCCTCTGAATGACCGCGTCCTGTCCTACGTCCAGCTGTTTTCAGGCCGTTTGAAGGGTTATCTCGAGGACGGCCTCAGCCGTGGCGCGCGCTTCCTGCCGATGATCCAGGACGTCTTCCGGGACGAGGGTCTACCGCTCGATCTCGCCTATGTGCCCCTGATTGAGAGTGCATTCAAGCCCAACGCGCTTTCGAAAGCGAAGGCCAAGGGCATATGGCAGTTCATGCGCGGCACCGCGCTCGAAAACGGCCTCAAGCACGACTGGTATATCGACGAGCGTTCGGATCCTGAGAAAGCCACGCGCGCCGCGGCCAAGTATCTCAAGACGTTGTACGGGATGTTTGAGGATTGGCACCTGGCTCTGGCGTCGTACAACGGCGGACCGGGACGGGTGCAGCGCGCGATGAAGCGGTCGGGTCGCGTCGACTTCTGGAAGCTGAGCTCGACCAAGCGCTATCTGCCGCGGGAGACCCGAGACTATGTGCCGCTCATCCTGGCGGCGGTGATCGTTGCCCGCAACCCGACTCAGTACGGCATGAACGTGGTGCCGATCGAGGCGCCGCCCGTCGATACCGTCACTCTCGCAACCGCCGTGGATCTCCGGCGCGTCGCCGAGTGGGCGGGCACGCCGGTGCAGACCATTCTGGACCTGAACCCGGAGCTGCGCCGCTGGACGACGCCTCTGGGTGCGACCGAGTACGAGCTGAAGGTTCCGGAAGGCACGGCAGACGTGATCAGCGCGCGG
>Ga0075420_100003062_pt1 | contig 14540 bp, 10 predicted proteins | sample SoiMetdeltSBSDD4_FD_75296 | JGI IMG/M metagenome (GOLD analysis project Ga0075420, IMG submission 75296) | Bulk soil microbial communities from a Populus tree surrounding site in Tennessee, USA - Soil MetaG P. deltoides SBSDD4 | ecosystem: Environmental > Terrestrial > Soil > Tree plantation... | reverse complement strand
GCCAATCCCCGGCGAATGAGCTGTCGGAGATCGGCGCGCGTGATGTCGCGATTGATGAAGAGGGTGTGAACGTCGTCCCAGAATCGCATGCCGCCGGACGTCAGCCCTTCGTAGAGATCGGCCGCAACGGATCGACGACGGTCGTGGATCACATGTTTGTAGTCACGGTGGCTGGTCACGATCGTCCGCGGCAGATCGGACGGCTCCACCGCTCTGCCACTGACCAGCGACACAAGCTGCTCAATGACGTTCTGCAGCTCACGGACATTGCCAGGCCAGCGATACGACTCGAGCAACCGCATGGCATCGTCGCTGATCGTGAGTGCCCCGCCACATTTCGCCAGCAGGTGATACACCAGGGGCGGGATGTCCTGAGAACGTTCGCGCAAAGGGGGCAGCTCGATACGGGTGACGTCGATGCGGTACAGCAGGTCATCCCGGAACAGCCCCTTGTTCACCATCGCGCGAAGGTCGCGGTTGGTCGCCGAAACGATGCGGACGTCGACACGGGCAGAATGCGAGTCCGCGCCGACGCGCCGTAGTTCGCCGGTCTCGAGAAACCGGAGCAGCAGGGCCTGCATTCTCAGACCCATGTCGCCGATCTCATCGAGAAAGATCGTTCCTTTGTGCGCTTGCTCGAAACAGCCAACCTTGTCGCGATACGCGCCCGTAAAGCTCCCTTTCACATGGCCGAACAGCTCGGACTCGAGCAGGGTCTCGGCGATGCCGGCGCAGTTCAGGGCCACGAACGGCTCGGAACGCCGCGCCGACCGGCTGTGAATCAACCGCGCAAATACGTCCTTGCCAACACCGCTCTCTCCCGTAATCAACACCTTGACGTTGCTCGTAGCGACACGAGTCGCCACGCTCACGGCGTGTTCCATCGCGGGGCTCGATCCGACGACGGTCGGAGCGAGTGGATACGGGTCGACGAGGTCGCGAGATGATCTGGTCATTACAGTTCCGCGTGTTGTCGTGTTGCGACCACGCGCTTTCATCACCACCAAAAACAGAATCGTGAGTGCTTACCGTTGGTGATGAATGGAGCAAAGTCACGGCCAAGGCAGAAGAGTCGGGTCTGAGGAGACAGACAAGTAGATATGCACGGCATTGCTTCTGTCGCTGACGCGTGGCTGCACAGCGTGTCAGCGATCTCAATTCTGCTTATCGGTTGGCGACCAGGACTCGGAATTCTGCAAGTCGCAGGATGAAACACTGAGGTACCCGCCGGACTCGAAACGGAACACCAGGATCGTTGTGCTCGCGCTCAAACTCCGGGACGTGGGCGATTGCTGACGTGCGAAGGCGATTGGAGAATGGACTACCTTCTGACGGCTCTCCCGTAGACCTCGAGGCGCGCCACGTTGACGAAGCCGCCCCACCCGTGACCGCTACCTGGCAGGAGATCAGCGAAGCCGATCTCGTCCACTGTGCTTAGATCGGGTTTCTCGACCCACGTCTGCCCTCTTGTCACGACGCGAGAGATATCGAGCGTCAGCCAGCGAATTGAAGCGACGGCATATTCAGATTCGAGAAAAAGCGTGGAGTTGCTGGATGGCGCCCCCTCGCCATAGTCGCCAACGAGCCACGTCCCGTCGGCGAGCTTCACGACCGGCCGGACGACGTGAAAGCCGGAGACGCGAGTCACCCACCGGATGCGAGCGAGCCCAGTCAAATCGACGTAGTTATTCTTGTCGCGAAGCGTCGCTGCTACTGGCGTCTGACATACGCCCGTCCAGAGATTTGGCGGATCCGTGCGCGTGCCGGCGGCGACTTCCTTCGGAGGCGGATTCTGGTTGTAGCCGGCAAGCTGGATGCACGCCGGGCTCGTATGAAGGGGTCAGACCCCTTGAGTGCAATGATGTCAAGGGGTCTGACCCCCTCAGATCCGTTGGAAGTTCTTTTCGACCTCGCGCCGGGTCAGCCGCAGCATGACGGGCCGTCCATGAGGGCATATCGTCGAATACGCCGTGCGACGCAGCTCCTCCAGGATGTGCGCCATCTTCTCCATCGTCAACGGGTAGTTCGCCTTGACGGCGGCATGACAGGCCATCGTCGCGGCGATGCGTTTCAAGGCATCCTCGACCTTCGATCCGCGATCGAGACCTTCGAGATCCTCGGCGAGCGCGCGCAGGGCGATCTCGCAGTGCTCGCGGGTCAGCAAGGCCGGAAATGCCGATACGCGCAGCGAGTCGCCACCGAATTCTTCCACCTCGAACCCGAGTTGCTCGAGCGCGGACCTGTGCGCGGCGAGTGCCTGGCGCGCCGCACCCGACATCTCCACCAGCATCGGCTCGAGGAGGCGCTGACTCTCCAGGCGGCCGCTCGTCAGCCTCTCGGTAATCCGCTCGAACAGCACGCGCTCGTGAGCAACGTGCTGATCGATGATGGCGATCCCATCTTCGTCGACGGCGATGATGAACGTGTCCCTGAACTGGCCTAACGGCATCAGAGGTTTGATGCTTGTCGGTGCGACTCTTCCTTCGCTCGTCGGTGCGATCTCACTCACGCTTGCCGGTGCGATGAGATCGTCGCTTGTCGGTGCGAGTGCGCTTCCGCTTGTCGGTGCGGTTGCGCCAACAGTCCAACGACTGGGAAATACAGCGGAGTAGGCGTGTGGTAACGGCAACGTCGACGGCTGCGGCTCGTTGATCGAAGGCGAACTCAGGTGCAGCTCAGGGGCAGGCCCGCGGCCGAGGGCATCACCAAGCGCACGACGGACAAGTTCGTGGATGAAGGACTGGTCGCGAAACCGGACTTCCGCCTTTGTCGGGTGCACGTTCACGTCCACGGCGTCAGGAGGCATCTCGATGAACAGATGGACCTCGGGGCTTCGCTCCTTGATCGATGCCACGCTGTACGCGTCAATGATCGCGTGAGCGATGGTGCGGTCGCGCACGATTCGCCGATTGATGAAGACGTTCTGCGGCCCCCGCGTCGGTCCCTGTTCGGCGAGCGCGGCGATGTAGCCCACGAGAGTGAGATCGCCGTGGTCGCGCCGGACGTCGACGAGGTCACTGCGGTCTCCGTACAGCTGATACAAGCGTTCCCGCAGTGTTGCGACTGGCGGAACCTGCAGAACCTTGCGGCCCGAGCTCGTCAGCGTGAAGCCGACTTCGGGATAGCACAACGCCAGTTGCGTGGCGATGCGGGAGACCTGCGCCGACTCGGCGCCGTCCGACTTCAGAAATTTGCGCCGAGCCGGCAGGTTGTAAAAGACATCGGCGACCTCGATCGAGGTGCCTTCCGGCATGCCCGCTTCCATGACGGACGCGATCGTCCCGCCGTTGACGCGAACGTCCGTTCCTGATTGAGCTCCCCGTGCGCGCGACCGCAAGACGAAATGCGATACCGACGCGATGCTCGGCAGCGCTTCGCCACGAAATCCAAGCGTCGCGATACGCGCCAGGTCGTCGGATCGGTGAATCTTGCTCGTCGCATGGCGCTCGATGGCTAGGCGCGCGTCCTCCGGCTCCATCCCTTCGCCATCGTCCTCGACACGAATCAGCTTCTTACCGCCGTACTCGACCGTGATGACGATGCGGCGTGCGCCGGCGTCGAGCGAGTTCTCGACCAACTCCTTGATGACGGATGCGGGCCGCTCGACGACTTCGCCGGCGGCGATCTGGTTTGCGAGATCGTCTGGTAGACGGTGAATCTTTCCCATCGGCTATGCCGCCACGAAGAACACGACGTAATTTGCCACGAAGAACACGAAGGTCACGATGGTATGGCCTCCGCTTCGCGTCAACGTGACTTCGTGTACTTCGTGTCCTTCGTGGCGCATCTTTTCGTGTCCTTCGTGGCGAAGAGTTTCGTGTCCTTCGTGGCAATCAGATCCACTTGTTCAGACGAAAGACCACCAGCATGGTCAAGCTGATGGCGAACATGATCCCGCTGATCCACCAGAATTGCGCCCCGGCCCCGCCCGGCATATGGGGAAGGTCGATGTTCATCCCCCACATGCCGGTGAGGACGGTGAGCGGCAGGAAGATTGTCGACATCACCGTCAGCACCTTCATGACCTGATTCAGCCGATTCGAGACGCTCGCCAGGTTCACCTCGAGGATGCTCGTCATCCGATCCTGGAACAGGATCACTTCCTCGGTCAGGCGCACGACGTGATCGTAGACGTCGCGAAAGCGAAAGGCCATCTCGTCGGAGATCATCGGAAACTCGCGGCGCGCCAGCCGGCCGATTGCATCGCGCTGCGGGATGAGCACCCGTCGCATGTGCGCCAGCTCACGCTTGATCTTCATGACCTGCGCCACCAGCTGAGAGCGGCCGGCAAGCGCCCGTTCCTCGAGCGTCTCGATGCGCTCTTCGACCGCCTCGGCGATGGGGCGATAATTGTCGACCATCGAGTCTACGATCCGGTGCGTCAGCGCTACCGGGCCTTCGTTGAGCAGGTGCTCGTACTGGCCGCAGGCCTGCCGGAGGCGCTCGATGCTGCGCGACGTTCCGTCGTGCACAGTCACGAGGAAATTGCGTCCGAGGAAGAAGTCGACGTCACGCGTCGAGAACCCGCGCTCCGAGTTGGCCTGGCTGTCGATTCCGTGGAGAACCAGATAGAGGTAGTTGGGATACGGCTCGACTTTCGGAAACTGCAGCGCGCTCCGCGCGTCCTCTACCGAGAGAGGGTGGAAGTGGAACACGTCATTCAGCAGCAGGTACTCATCGTCGGTGGGGGCAGCCAGATCCACCCAGAGCTTCGTTGTCGAGGACGGGTCGAGCCAGGCGGGCTCGACTCGATCCGCCTGTCTCGTCGTACCCCCCTCGTGAAGATAGACGGATATCAATTCCCCGCTTTCATCGAGAGCGCGGCTTGCGCCGCCGCGAGCCGCGCGACCGGGACGCGATACGGCGAGCAGCTCACGTAGTTGAGCCCCACTTTCTCGAAGAAGTGGATCGACGACGGATCACCGCCGTGCTCGCCGCAGATGCCCAGCTTGATATCCGGCCGGGTCTTGCGGCCCTTCGTTACCGCGATGTCGACCAACTGGCCAACCCCGGTCTGGTCGATGGTGGCGAACGGGTTCTTCTTCATGATCTCGAGCTCGGTGTAGGCCGGCAAAAACGAGCCAGAGTCGTCGCGGGACATGCCGAGGCCGGTCTGCGTGAGGTCGTTGGTCCCGAAGCTGAAGAAATCCGCCGACTGCGCGATCTCGTCGGCCGTCAGAGCCCCGCGCGGGATCTCGATCATCGTTCCGACGAGGTACTTGAGCTTGACCTTCTGCTCCGCCTCTACTTCTCGCGCCGCCTGATGGACGACGTCGATTTGCAGATCGAGTTCCTTCTTGAATGCCACGAGGGGAATCATGATCTCGGGCTGTACCTTGATACCCTCCTTCTGGACGATGGCCGCCGCCTCGAACACGGCGCGCGCCTGCATCGCCGAGATCTCCGGATAGCCGATCCCCAGCCGGCAGCCACGGAACCCGAGCATCGGGTTGAACTCGTGGAGCTGCTCCACCCGCGAGTGGATTCTCTCAACCGGCACACCAAGCTTCTTCGCCAGATCCGTCTGCTGCTGCGGGGTGTGCGGGAGGAACTCGTGCAACGGTGGATCCAGGAAACGAATAGTCGCGGGGTAGCCTTTCAACGCGCGAAAGATGCCGGCGAAGTCCTCACGCTGGTACGGCAGGAGCTTGGCGAGCGCTGCCTTCCGTTCTTCGAGTGATTCGGCGAGGATCATCTCGCGCATCGCATCGATGCGATCGCCCTCGAAGAACATGTGCTCGGTCCGGCAGAGTCCGATGCCGACGGCACCGAACGCGATTGCGTTCTCGGTTTGTTCGGGTGTGTCGGCGTTGGTCCGGACATCCATGCGCGAAGCTTCGTCACACCACTTCATGAGCTGCTGGAAGCTCTTGAACTTTTCGGTCCTCTTGGCTGTCTCGTCTCCGTTGATGAGGCCGGCGACGATCTCCGATGGCGCCGTCTTGACCTTGCCGGCGTACACCTTGCCGGCCGTCCCGTCGATCGACATCCAGTCGCCCTCTTTGTACGTCTGACCGTCGACGCTCACGCTGCGCCCCTGATAATCGACCTCGACGGCGGCGGCGCCGCAGACGCAGACCTTCCCCATCTGCCTCGCCACCAGCGCGGCGTGCGACGACACGCCACCACGCGCGGTGAGAATGCCTTCGGCCGCGATCATGCCGCGGAGATCTTCCGGAGATGTCTCGACTCGCACGAGGAGCACCTGCTCCCCTTTTTCAGCCGCAGTCACGGCGCGCTCGGCGTTCAGATAGATCTTCCCGGACGCCGCGCCCGGCCCGGCGGGCAGACCGGTCGCAATCGCCTTTGCCTTTGCAACCTCGCTTGCGTCGAACACAGGAGCGAGCAGCTGCTCGAGTTGATCGGCAGGGTTGCGCATAATCGCCGTCTTCCAGTCGATCAGCTTCTCCTTCTGCATGTCCATCGAGAACTTGAGCGCGGCCATGGCGGTGCGCTTGCCGTTGCGCGTCTGCAGCATGTAGACGACGCCGTCCTCGATGGTGAATTCGAAGTCCTGCACGTCCTTGAAGTGCTTCTCGAGCGTCTGTCGGATTCGCTCGAGCTCCTGATACGCCTTCGGCAGGTGCTTTTTCAGATCGGCAACCGGTTCCGGCGTGCGGACTCCGGCGACCACGTCTTCACCTTGCGCGTTGATCAGGAACTCACCGTAGAACTCCTTCGCGCCGTTGGCGGGATTGCGCGTGAAGGCCACGCCTGACCCGGAGCTATCGCCGGTGTTGCCGTAGACCATCGCCTGCACGTTCACCGCTGTGCCCCACTCGCTCGGGATGTTGTACTTGCGGCGATACACGATGGCGCGATCGTTCATCCACGACCCGAATACTGCCCCGACAGCGCCCATCAACTGTTCCCAGGGCGAGGTCGGAAACGCCTTCCCGGCACGCTCCTTGACGAGCGCCTTGAAGCGCGCGACGAGCTCCTTCAGATCGTCGACCGTCAACTTCGTGTCTTCGATGTCCTGGTGATAGCGCTCGTGCTTGAGGCCTTCGATGACGGTCTCGAACGGCTCGTGATCTTCGCTAGGTCGCTTTTGTACCCCGAGGACGACATCGCCATACATCTGCACGAAGCGGCGATAGCAGTCCCACGCGAAGCGAGGATTGTTGGTCTTCTTCGCCAGCGCCTCCACCGTCTGATCGTTGAGCCCGAGGTTGAGGATCGTGTCCATCATGCCGGGCATCGAGTCCCGGGCGCCCGAGCGCACCGACACCAGCAGCGGGTTCTTCAGATCGCCGAACTTCTTCTTCGTCTGCTTCTCGATGGCGGCGATACCAGCCTTCATCTGAGCTTGCAGCGCCGAGGGATAGGTGCGCTTGTGCGCGTAGTAATACGTGCACACCTCGGTCGTGATGGTGAAGCCGGGAGGCACCGGCAGCCCGATACGGCACATCTCGGCGAGGTTAGCGCCCTTGCCGCCGAGCAACGGCTTCATCGTGCCATTGCCGTCGGTCTTCGTTCCGAACAGGTAAACGTGCTTGCCGGCCGGCTTCGTGCCCGTCGCTTTTGCAGGCGTCCCTTTTGCCGTGGTCTTCTTCGTCGTCGGAATCTTCGCTGCTTTCACTGTCTTCTTCTTCGCCATTTCGAATTCGGTCTCCACACGCGGGGCCTGAAGGCCCCGCTCTACGAACCCAGCGCGCTTTCCTTGTCCGCCGTAGCTTCAGCGGAGGCGGGAGCCTGCGCGAACCTACTCGGTCACGATCTCGGAAATATCCGCAATGTCCAGAATCAACCCGCGCAGTGTCGCGATCAGCCCCAGCCTGGCCGCACGCAGTCGTTCATCTTCGGCCATCACCAGCACATCGTCGAAGAACTTCGCGACCGGCGGTTGCAACGCCGCGATTCCGGTGAAGGCATCGCGATAGTCGCCGCGCGAGGCTGCGGCGCGGATATCGTTGGCGCCAGTCTGAAGCGCGGAGACGAGCGTCCGCTCCGCCGGCTCGGTGAGTAGCGCGGTGTCCAGTGCTGTCGGTGCCGGGACGCCTTTCGAGATGTTCTTCACCCGCTTCAAAAGCGTAGCAACACCGAGCAACGATTCTGATCCCGACATCTGCGCCAGCGCCTCGAGCTTGCGGAGCGCCTCGCGCGGGCTGACAACCGCCGGCCCGCCATGCGTGACGGCGCGCACACTGCGGATGTCGAACCCTCGCTGTTCGAGGAGGTACGACAAACGGTCGCCCATGAAAGACAGCAGCGCTGCTTCCGAGTCGCCGAAGCCGCCGAACGGCAACGCCGCCTGTTCCAGCAAACGTCCAAGCGGCAGACGGTTTTCGATTCCCGCAAGATCAGGCAAGTCCACCAGGATCTTCACGGCTCCCTGTGTCTGACGCCGAAGGCCCAGGGGATCGCGGGAGCCGGTTGGCCGTTCACCCGCCCAGAACATCCCCACGACCGAGTCGAGCTTGTCGGCGAGAGACAGGGCGGCCCATATCACGGCCGCGGCCCCCAGTTGCGGCCGCGAGGGCGGCGCATCGGCTTCAACACCGGCCGGAAGATAGTGGTAATAGATTGCCTTCCAGACTTCCTCGGGCAGACCCTCTTCGCGCGCGTAGATCCCGCCCATCGTTCCCTGGAGCTCCGTGAGCTCCCGCACCATGTCGGTCGCCAAATCCGCCTTACAGAGTCGAGCGGCTCGTTCCGCCTGGGCGACAGCATCGGGACGGCCGAACGCCTCTTCCGCGATCCACCCGCTGAGAGCCCTGATTCGATCCACCTTCTCACGATAGCTGCCCAGCTTCTTGTGAAACAGGATCGTGGAGAGGCGATCGATTCGCGACTCCAGGGTGGCTTTGCGATCTTCATCCCAGAAAAACCGCGCGTCGCGAAGCCGGGCCGTCAGGACGCGCTCGGAATTGCGGGCGATGATTTCCGGACGCTCGGCCTGCATGTTGGTTACGGCGAGAAACGCGGGCTTCAGTCGTCCTTCCTCGTCCACTACCGGGAAGTAATGCTGGTGATGAATCATCGTCGTCGTCAGCACTTCTTCGGGCAGCTTGAGGAACTCGACAGGGATGTGTCCTGCGACGACCGATGGGTACTCGACGAGGTCGGGGACTTCCTGCAGCAGCGACGATTGCGATGCCACCAGGCCACTGACACGCGCGCCAAGCTTGCGCGCGTGCGTCTCGAGCTCGCGACGGATCCGCTGCTCGCGCTCGGCGCGATCGAGGATGACGAAGTTCTCGAGGAGCCGGGCCTGGTAATCGTCGAACGTCTTGACCTTGATCGCGCGTCCGGCACGGCCACTCGTCGTCAGAAAACGGTGGCCGTATGTATTGGGCCCCGAACGGATGTCCTGGACCGTCGGCCCCTGGGCGAGCTCGGTCCGCCGAATCACGAACGGCACGACACGGCCGCCATACAGGAGCACGAGCCATCGGATCGGACGCGCGAACGGCAGATCGCCCTTTCCGTCCTCCAGATACGCATCCCAACGCATCTGCTTCGGAAACGTCATGTCGCGGAGCAGACCCGTCATGAGATCCGCGAGGACATCGACCGTCGCCTTGCCACGCTGGCGTACGCGGTAGGCCAGATACGTGCCTTTTGGCGTCTCTTGTCGTTCGAGCGCGTCCACTTCCACGCCGTACTTCTTCGCAAACCCGATTGCGGCTGGTGTGGGTTGCCCGTCCGGCTTGAACGCCGCAGACACAGGAGGACCGGTCACCAGCTCCTCGAAGTCCGTCTGCCGTTCCGAAAGCTTCGCCACTCGCGCGGTCAGGCGCCTCGGCGTGCTGTAGGTTTCCGCAGCTCCTCCACCGGTCAACCTGAATTCCTTGAGGCGCGCATCGAGGTGACGCCCGAGCTGCGCCGTCAGACCGGGCAACCAGCTCGCGGGAATCTCCTCGCAGCCGATCTCGATGAGAAGCTCGCGATCGAGTCCCGTCACAGACCCTCCGACGCTTTCATCTCTTCAGGCCCGGCGTATGCCTTGGCGATACGAATCGCAAGCTGACGGACGCGAAGGATGTACGCGGTTCGTTCCGTCACGCCAATGCTTCCGCTCGAGTCCAGGATGTTGAACAGGTGCGAGCACTTCAAGCAGTGCTCCAGTGACGGCCACACCAGACCGGAGGCGAGCAGCTTCTCGGCAAACGCGAAGTTCCTGTCGAAGAGATCCCGATGGACGGCGGCAAACTCCTCGAGCGGCATATCCACCTGGCCAAAGGCGTACTTCGACTGCTCGATTTCCTCCTGGAGGCGAACCTCCGAGTACTTGACGCCACCGCCCCACTCCAGATCGAAGACGTTGTCGACCCGCTGAAGAAACATCGCGATGCGCTCGAGCCCGTAAGTGATCTCACAGGAGATCGGGGCGAGGTCCATTCCGCCGACCTGCTGGAAGTAGGTGAATTGCGTGATTTCAAGCCCGTCGAGCAGCACTTGCCACCCGATCCCCCATGCGCCCAGCGTTGGCGATTCCCAGTTGTCCTCTTCGAAGCGGATGTCGTGTTGCCGCGGGTTGATGCCGCACGCCTCCAGGCTATCGAGGTACAACTGCTGCACTTCGTCGGGTGACGGCTTCAGAATCACCTGATATTGATGATGCTTGAACAGGCGATTCGGATTCTGTCCAAACCGTCCATCATCAGGACGACGTGATGGCTGGACGTAGGCCACGCTCCACGGCTTTGGCCCAAGCACACGGAAGAGCGTCTCGGGATGCGAGGTCCCCGCACCGACTTCGAGATCGAGCGGTTGCTGCAACAGGCATCCGTGAGACGCCCAGAACGCAGACAGCTTGAGTATGAGATCTTGAAGCGTCACGCTCAACCCGTTCAGGCGTGACGACGAAGGTCGCGAAGCACGCGGTCCGACTTCAACGTTTTCTCCAGATGCATCGAGATCAGCGTCCGATGCACGTTCTCCAGCTCTCTCAACGCCCGGGCCTCCACACGCACCGAACCCACCTGCTGAGGCGGCACGGTTCGCGATTCGGCCAGAAATGCCACCGCTCCAGCCGACAGACCAGCCTGCGATTCGGGATACACGCCCTGCAGTCTCAGGAGCCAGTACTCAAAATAGCGGGCCAGCGGTTCAACTGGTGCTCCGGTTGAGAGCGCATCCAGCATCGACGCCCCCAGCCTGTAGAGCCGGTCGTCGGCATCAGACTCCTGCGCCCACTCATCCAGCAGCTCGGCAAAATAGCCGATATACCCGAGCGCGTCCGGATTCCCCAGCGTCAGAGGCGACCGATACGTTTCTGCGTAATTCAGGCCCACCAGCTCCCGCCGCTCTTTCTCGAAGTACGCAACCCTGACCTCGGTCATGGGCTCGAGCGCCCCCGTAAACGACGAACGCGGCCGGCGGGCGCCCTTCGCCACACCGCGTTTCTTGCCCCGGTCCCGTGTCAGGAAGACGACAATCTTGTCGGCTTCACCGAGCTTGTAAGTGCGGAGAACCAGCGCCTCGGCGGTGTAGAGCGGCACGAACAGGCCCTATTTTATGCTGTCTCACACCAGATAACGCGCGAAGACCGTCGCCAGCCCCAGAAACGAGAAGAAGCCGAACATATCGGTCATCGTCGTGATGAACACCGACGAGGCCAGCGCGGGGTCGACATTCGCGGCGCGCAGCCCGAGCGGCACCAATGTTCCGGCAGCGGCCGCGACAAACATGTTGATGACCATCGCCATTCCGAGTACGAGCCCGAGCGTCGGGCTGCCGCGCACGATCCAGACCACTGCTGCTGCCGTTGCGCCGAGGACGACGCCGTTTCCGAGGCCAACGAGCACCTCTTTCAGCAGCGCCTTCCGCGAATTGCTCCACGACAGCTCGCCCAGAGCAATGCCGCGAACGATCACGGTTAATGTCTGTGTGCCGGCGTTGCCCCCCATGCCCGCGACGATGGGCATGAAAACGGCCAGCACAGGAAACAGATCGATGGTGCCTTCGAACAGCCCCACCACGGCCGCCGCAAAAAACGCCGTGAGCAGATTGATCGCGAGCCATGGCAGACGCTTGCGCAGCGACTCGGTCGCCGGCGTGAAGGCTCGTTCGTCCCCGGCCACACCGGCAAGGCGATAGATGTCCTCAGTCGCCTCGTCCTTGATCACGTCGATGACGTCATCGACGGTGATGATCCCGACGAGCTTGTTTTCTGCATCAACGACCGGGATAGCAAGCAGGTTGTACGCTGCCACCTGCTGCGCGACCTCCTCCTGATCCATGTCGACGCGAGCGCTGGTGATGTCCGCCGTCATGATCCGTTTCAGCGGCGTTTCCGGCGAAACGAGCAGGAGCCGGCGCAGCGAGACGACGCCCACGAGATGACGACGCTCATCGACGACGTAGAGATAGAAGACCATCTCGACGTCGCGACTGCTTTGAATCTCGGTGATGGCTTCCCCAACTGTGATGTCTTCGTTCAGCGCGAAGACATTCGGGTTCATGATGCGGCCGGCCGTGCGCTCCGCATATTCGAGCAGGTTCTCGACGACGCCCGATTCCTTGGGGCGCATCAAGTGCAGAACCGCCGCGGACAGCTCCTCGGGCAGGTGGTCGATGAGAGCCGCCGCGTCGTCTGAGGGAATGTCCTGAGCGAGCTTGGCGATCTCTTCAGCCGGCCGCGTCGCGAGCAGCACGGCTCCGGCTTCCGGTCCCAGTTCTGAGACCGCTTCCATGGCCAGTCGACCGTTCCGATCGGCCAGCACGGTGAACGCGGCTTCCCGTTCCTTGTCCTGGAGGTCGGTAAAGATCTGGGCGAGGTCGGCGGGATGCTGTTTCTGGAGCAGATTCAGGAGGTTGGCGGTCGCACCAATGCGCAGCAGTCGTTTGACCGAATCGAGGACGAGATCAATTCTGCGCTGCGCCACCATCTCGCGTTTTTCTCAAACCCCAAATGATTCAATCTATCACGCAAGGCCGGCTAGCTTGAGGACGGTGTTCCAGTTTCGTCCGGTGCCTCGCGTCGCGAGTTTCTTCTCGATAACGGCGCTCGTGAGGCGCGACCTGCCGATGCCATCCCGATAGACGATGTAGGCGCACCGGCCCTGGACGTTGACAATCTCGCGGCCCGTAATCGCCTGCTCCAACGCCTTGACGCTCGCACGGTCGGGTGCGGCCTTGAGCACCACGGCGAGCAGATGGCTCGGGTCGAGCTTCGCTTCCTTCGGAAAGGGGTTCTCCGCAATCAACGTCTTCCACTCTTTGTCCGAGCGGATGAGGACGTCCGTCGTAAGCCCTAACTGTTTTGCTAGGGCGCCCTCGACCAGGCGTTCGAGTTCAGCGGCATTACGAACATCGCTTCGACACACGAAGTTGCCGCTTTGCAGCAGCGTCTCCACCTCGCCCAGACCAAGCCGCGTCAGCAACTCGCGCAGGTCCGCCATTCCGATCTTGTTGTAGCCAGCAAGATTTACCGCGCGCAGCAAGCCGATATAGGTCGTCACGTCCGTTCGAGTGTCAGTCTACTGCTGAGAGACTCGATCGCGTCGATACCAATTCGTTGCTGCTCCGTCGAATCCGAGACACACCGGCTTGCCAGACTCTGGCCTGCGCGGCCGCACCCCCATGTGCCGCAGGTAGGAGGACTCATGGATCGTCGTTCGTTTTTGAAGAGCGCCGCTGTCGGCGCCGCCGCCGCCGTTCCTTTTACCGCATTCATCCAGCGAGCAGAGGCCAAGAAGCGGCCAACCGGCGTCGGGTACGGGCCGCTCTTTCCCACTAATGATCAAACGACGGGCTTGCCCCTGTTGCACCTTCCCGAGGGTTTCACCTACGTCAGTCTTGGTTGGACCGGTGATTTGATGGCCAACGGGCTGCCGACGCCAAGCGCACACGATGGGATGGCTGCGTTCAAGTACAACGGGAATCGCGTCCGCCTGGTTCGCAATCACGAGCAAGGCGCGGGGGCTCCATTCAGTGGCGCCCATTACGACCCATTCGCATCCGGAGGCACGACGACGCTTGTCTTCGATACCGGGGAAGGCGCCCTCATCGAAACCACCGACAGCCTCAGCGGCACCATCCGGAATTGCGCTGGCGGGCCAACGCCATGGGACAGTTGGATGAGCTGCGAGGAGACGACGGTGTTCAACACCCCAACGTCGGGGGGCAGCGGGATGCCTCACGGATACGTTTTCGACGTGCCTAGCGGAGATTTCAGCGATGCGACGCCGATTCGGGACATGGGACGCTTCTCCCACGAAGCGTTGGCCGTCGATCCGCTCTCGGGCAACGTTTACCTGACAGAAGACGCTGGCAACAGCTCGGGGTTCTATCGCTATGTCCCCAACAAGAAGCACAAGCCTGCCGAAGGCGGTCAGCTGTTCATGTTGAAGGTCCAGCGCCAGGCGCTCGCGAACCTGGGAACCGGATACCCGAACGGCGCGACCTTTGATGTCGAGTGGGTGTCGATCGACACGCCAGACGATCAGTCACCGATCATGCCGGGTAACTTCGTCTGGGCACAGGGGCGCGCGAAGGACGCCGCCACATTTGCTCGCCTGGAAGGATGCTGGTACGGCGGCGACAGGCGTATCTATATAGTCTCGACGAGCGGCGGCGCCGTCCAGCAGGGG
>Ga0075420_100003061_pt1 | contig 14540 bp, 17 predicted proteins | sample SoiMetdeltSBSDD4_FD_75296 | JGI IMG/M metagenome (GOLD analysis project Ga0075420, IMG submission 75296) | Bulk soil microbial communities from a Populus tree surrounding site in Tennessee, USA - Soil MetaG P. deltoides SBSDD4 | ecosystem: Environmental > Terrestrial > Soil > Tree plantation... | reverse complement strand
TGATCCGCACGTACAGCGGCTGCTCGACCACGACCCCGCGCGGCACGTGCACGAGAAGCCCGTGCTTCCAGAGGGCCGCATTGTGGGCCGCGAACTTCTCGTCCCAGCCGACGAGCGAGTGCAGCAGCTCGTGGTCGTCCGCGAGCGGCTCGAAACGCACGCCGTCCGGGGCGCGCTCGATCTCGATCCCGCTCTCGCCGACCCGCGCGAGACCGGCGACGTCCAGGTCGAGCATCGGCGGCGGCGCAGCGATCGCCGTCGCGCCGTCCGCGGTCCAGGCATCGGGGTCGAACCCGGCGAGGTCGGTGAAGCGCCAGTGCTCGTCCTTCGTCGTCGGCAGCGCCAGCGCCTCGTAGCGCTCGAGCAGCTCGGTCCTCGTCATACGTCGAACCGCCGGTGCAGCATGAGCGCGTTGCCGTCGGGGTCCTTGAACCAGGCCTGGCGGCAGACCCCGGTCACGATCGTCTCGCCGTCGAACTCGACGCCCTTCGCTTCCAGCTCCGCGCGCGCCGCGCCGACGTCGGGGACGCGCAGCGCCAGGCCCGCCGGCGAGGGGGCGAAGGGCTGGCCGATGCTCGAGGGATCGAAGATGTCGAGCGTCACCTGGCCCGCCCGGAGCTCCAGATCGTGCTCGCCCTCGGTCTCGACCTCGAGCCCGAGGACCTCCGTGTAGAAGCGCTTCGCGCGCGCGAGGTCCTGCGTCAGGAAGGAGACGAAGTCGACGCGCTCGATCTCCATCAGTGCTGCGAAGCCCCGTCCGGCGGCGCGTAGCGACGGTGCAGCATCAGCGCGTTCCCGTCGGGGTCCGCGAACTGCGCCATATGGCACACGCCGGTGTCGAACGTCTCGCCGGAGAACGCCACGCCGTGCTCCTCGAGCTCCTGCCGGGCCTCCTCGACGTCCGGCACGCGGAGGGCGAGCGCCGCGGTGTGCGGCCCGGCGAACTCCTGTCCGATGTTCGTCGGGTCGAGGAGGTAGAGGAAGACGTTCTCCCCGAGCCGGAACTCCGGCCATGCCCCGTGCCCAGTCTGCTCGAGGCCGAGCGTGTCCCGGTAGAAGGCCGTCGAGCGCTCGAGGTCGGTGACGGGCACGGAGACGAAGTCCGTCCGCTCGACGATCACGGCGTCGACCCGTCGGGGTAGGGCGCGTAGCGGCGGTGGAGGAGGATGCGGTTGCCGGCAGGGTCCTCGACGCCCGCGCCGCGGCAGCCGCCCGAGTCCCACACGTCTCCCACCTCGAGACCGGCTTCCTCGAGCGTCGCCTTCGCCGCGGCCACGTCGGCCACGCGCAGCGCGATCGTCGCCGGCGGGAGCGCCGTGAAGTCGTAGTCGTGCGTGTGCGGCGTCATCACCGCGAGCGTGACGTTGCCCGCCTCGTACTCGACCCAGTCGTCGTGGGGGGAGTTCGGGTTCCGGGGGAGGCCGAGCAGCTCGCCATAGAAGCGGTTCGCGTCCTCGATGTCCGTCACCGGGACGCGGATGTAGTCGACGCGCTCGACGCCGATGCCGTCGGCCACCATGCGAGCTCAGCCCCCGCGGATCGCGTCAGCCAACAGAGCCCTCCATCTGCAGCTGGATGAGGCGGTTCATCTCGACCGCGTACTCGAGCGGGAGCTCCTTCGTGATCGGCTCGACGAACCCGGAGACGATCATCGCCGAGGCCTCCGCCTCGGAGAGCCCACGGCTCATCAGGTAGAAGAGCTGCTCCTCGCCGATCTTCGAGACCGTCGCCTCGTGCCCGAGCTCGACGTCGTCCTCGTCCACCTGGATGTAGGGGTACGTGTCCGAGCGGGACTCCTCGTCGAGGATCAGCGCGTCGCAGACGACCTTCGAGCGAGAGCCGTGCGCACCCTTCGCCACCTGCAGCAGCCCGCGGTAGCCGGCCCGGCCGCCGTCCTTGGAGATCGACTTGGACGTGATCACCGACGACGTGCGCGGGGCGACGTGGACCACCTTCCCGCCGGCATCCTGGTGCTGGCCCTTGCCGCCGAAGGCGATCGAGAGCACCTCGCCGTGGGCGCCCTCGCCCATCAGCCAGACGGCCGGGTACTTCATCGTCACCTTGGAGCCGAGGTTCCCGTCCACCCACTCCATCGTCGCGTCCTCGTAGGCGACCGCGCGCTTCGTGACGAGGTTGTAGACGTTGTTCGACCAGTTCTGGATCGTGGTGTAGCGGTGGCGGCCGCCGCGCTTGACGACGATCTCGACGACCGCCGAGTGCAGCGAGTCGGACGAGTAGATCGGCGCGGTGCAGCCCTCGACGTAGTGCACGTACGCGTCCTCGTCGACGATGATCAGCGTGCGCTCGAACTGGCCCATGTTCTCCGCGTTGATGCGGAAGTAGGCCTGGAGCGGCATCTCGACCCTGACGCCGGGCGGAACGTAGATGAACGACCCGCCCGACCAGACCGCCGAGTTGAGCGCGGCGAACTTGTTGTCGTTCTGCGGGATGATCGTCCCGAAGTACTGCTTGACGAGCTCCTCGTGCTCGCGCAGGCCCGAGTCCATGTCCAGGAAGATGACGCCCTTGGCCTCGAGATCGGCCTGGAGCTTGTGGTAGACGACCTCGGACTCGTACTGCGCGCCGACGCCGGCCAAGTACTTCTTCTCCGCCTCCGGGATCCCCAGCTTGTCCCAGGTGTCCTTGATCTCGGCCGGCAGGTCCTCCCAGGACTCCGCCTGCTTCTCGGTCGGCCTGAGGTAGTAGAAGATGTTGTCGAAGTCGATGCCCGAGAGGTCCGCGCCCCAGCTCGGCATCGGCCGGGCGAGGAAGTAGTCGAGGCTCCTGTGCCGGAACTGCCGCATCCAGTCCGGCTCGGACTTGTGGTCCGAGATCGCGTCGATCAGGTCGTGCGAGAGCCCGCGCGAGGACTTGTAGACGTACTGCTCGGCGTCCGACCACCCGTACTCGTAGTCGGAGCGGATCCCGCGGACGACATCGGTCTCGTGCGTGCTCATGCGTCACCTCCGACGCTCGCCGGAGTGAACGCCTCGTAGCCCTCGGCTTCGAGCTTGTGGGCGAGCTCCGGTCCTCCTTCTTCCACGATACGCCCGTCCACGAACACGTGCACGAAGTCGGGCGTCACGTAGTTGAGTATCCGCTGGTAGTGCGTGATGACCAGGGCGCCCATGTCGGGGCCGACGAGGGCGTTCACCCCGTTCGCGACGATCTTGAGCGCGTCGATGTCGAGCCCGGAGTCCGTTTCGTCGAGCACCGCGATCCTCGGCTTGAGCATCGCCATCTGCAGGATCTCGACGCGCTTCTTCTCCCCGCCCGAGAAGCCGTCGTTCAGATACCGCGACGCCAGCTCGCGCGGGACCTTCAGCTCCTCCATCGCTGCGAGGAGCTCCGTGCGGAACTCGGGGATCGGAACGGGGTTCTCGTCGCCCCCGCTCGCGGCCTTGCGCTGCGCGTTGATCGCGCTCCGCAGGAAGCTCGTGACCGTGACCCCCGGCACCGCGTGTGGGTACTGGAAGGCGAGGAACAGGCCGCGCTGCGCCCGCTCGTCGGCACCGAGCTCGGTCACGTCCTCGCCGTCGAGCAGGACTTGGCCCTCGGTGATCTCGTAGGCCGGGTGGCCCATGAGCGCGTACGCGAAGGTCGACTTGCCGGAGCCGTTCGGCCCCATGATGGCGTGCTTCTCGTTCAGGTCCACCGAGAGATCGACCCCCTTGACGATCTGGGGGCCACCCTCCAGGGCGACGTGCAGATTTGTGATCTCGAGAAGTGCCATAACAAGGGAGGTGGGGAGAGCCGTCCCTCGAACGGCCGCCCCGCCTACCGCTCATCGTAGCCGGACCTGGCCCCTTCGACCCGGTGGTAAGGTGTGGCAATGCCGTTCGGCATCTCGATCTGGGAGCTGATGATCCTGCTCATCGTGCTCCTCTTGATCTTCGGCGCCAAGCGCCTGCCGGAGATGGGCAGGTCGCTCGGCAAGGGCATGCGGGAGTTCAAGGACTCGGTCAGCGGCGTCGAGGAGACGGTCACGGCACCGACCCCGACGAGCACGACACCCGCAGCGCCCGCAGGGCTCCCCTCCGCCTCCAGCGATCCGCTCCCGCCGGCCGAGAGCGCGCCCGAGACGCCGGAGCGGGAAACCGTCACCTAGCCCGCGTCCGCGGTGAGACGCTGGCTCCCTCGCCGCCTCTCGCACGGTGAGGAGGCCACGCTCGTCGAGCACCTCGACGAGCTCCGCTCACGCCTCATCGTCGCGCTCGTCGCGCTCGTCCCCGCGTTCCTCGTCGCCTTCGCCTTCCACGAGCAAATCATCGACTGGCTCATGGAGCCGCTTCCGGACGACCAGCGGCTCGTCACGCTCGGGGTCACGGAGCCATTCACGACCTCGATCAAGGTGAGCCTGCTCGCGGGGATCGCGCTGGCCCTTCCCGTGCTGCTGTGGCAGGTCTGGTCGTTCCTCGCCCCGGCGGTCGAGGCGCAGCAGCAACGGGTGGTCCTCGGCTTCGTGGCGCTCGCCACCGGGCTCTTCGCGTGCGGCGTCGTCTTCATGTACTACGTCGTGCTCCCGCGGGCGCTCGACTTCCTGACCACGTTCGACGACGACATCTACGACAACCAGATCCGCGCCAGCTACTACCTGTCCTTCGTCTCGTGGACGCTGCTCGCGGGCGGCCTCGCGTTCCTGATGCCGATCTTCGTGCTCGGGCTCGTGCGGCTCCGCGTGCTCACCTCCTCGCAGCTCCGCGGCAACCGCAGCACCGCCTTCGTCGTCCTTCTCGTCTTCGCGATCCTCCTGCCCACCGTCGACCCGGTCTCGCTCGCCTTCGAGGTGATCCCGCTCGTCCTCCTCTTCGAGCTCTCGATCTGGCTGTCCGTCTTCCTGGAGCGGCGTTGGGCGCGCTCCTGGACGGACGATCTCGCCGCCGACGCATGAGGATCCTCTCGGCCGACTGGGTCGTCCCGATCGAGGGCGACCCGATCCCGGACGGCGCGGTGGCGATCGCCGACGACGGGCTGATCGCGGCCGTCGGCACCAGGGAGGAGCTCGGGGAGGGCGAGCACTTCGACGAGGCGGTCATCCTCCCGGGCTTCGTGAACGCCCACACCCACCTCGAGTACGCCGCCTACGCCGGGTTCGGCGACGGGCTCCCGTTCGGCCCCTGGATCGCGCTGCACGTCGAGCGGAAGGGGCGGATCGAGCTCGCGGACATGGAGGCGATCGCGCGCCTCGGCGCGCTCGAGTGCCTGCGGTCCGGGATCACCACGGTCGGCGACTGCAGCTTCAGCGGCGCCGCCGCGACCGCCTGCGCCGAGCTCGGCCTCGGCGCGATCGTGTACCTCGAGGTCTTCGGCGCGGACGCGTCTCCGATCGAGGAGCGTTTCGTACCGATGCGCGAGCGCGTCGAGGGCTCGCTCTCCGAGCACGTTCGACTCGGAGTCTCGCCGCACGCGCCGTACACGTGCACGGCCGACCTCTACCGCGCGAGCACGGAGCTCGGGCTGCCGGTGGCGACGCACCTCGCCGAGAGCGACGCCGAGACCGAGTTCCTGCGGTCGGGGTCGGGCGGCTGGCGGGACTTCGCCGAGCTCCTCGTGCCCCCGCCCGGGACGACCGGCATCAGGATGCTCGCCGAGGAGGGCCTCCTCGGGCCGCACGTCCTCGCCGCGCACTGCGTGCAGGCGGATGCGGAGGAGATCGAGCTCCTCGCCGCTCACGACGTCGCGGTGGCGCACTGCCCGCGCTCGAACGCGCTCCTCGGCTGCGGTGTCGCACCGCTCGCGGCGTTGCGCGAGGCCGGCATCCGCGTGTGCGTCGCCACGGACAGCCCTGCGTCGACGCCCTCGTTCGACATGTTCGACGAGATGCGGGCCGCGATCGTGGGGGCGCGCGCACGGGAGCGCAGGCCCGACGCGCTGACGGCGCCCGACACGCTCGAGCTGGCAACACTCGGCGGAGCGAGGGCGCTGGGGATGGCGACGGAGAGGGGCTCGCTCGCGCGCGGAAAGCGCGCCGACCTCACCGTCCTCTCCTTCGCCGGCACGGCCTTCCTGCCGTGGGAAGATCCCGTTACGGCAACGGTTCTCGGAGGCTCGCCCGAGCGAGTGGTCGCTACTCTCGTATCCGGCGAAACCCGCTACGAGAAAGGAGGGAAGGCATGGCTCGAGCTGATCGACGACGCGCGCAGCGCCCGCGGCCGGCTGCTGCAACGCGGCGGCCCGAGGTCGTGATCGAGGACACCATGTTCTTCCCCCGGCTGCGCCGCCAGGCGAAGTGGGTCTTCCTCTTCCTCGCGCTCGTGTTCGGGCTCGGCTTCGTCGGCTTCGGGGTCGGCGCCGGCGGGGTCGGTGTCGGCGACATCTTCCGCGACGCGGGCGGGGGCTCCGGCGTCCCCTCGGTGTCCGAGGCGGAGAAGCGCGTCTCCGAGAACCCGACCGACCCCCAGGCCTTCCGCGACCTCGCGACCGCGCAGCAGGCCGACGGCAACACCGACGGCGCGATCGAGGCGCTCGAGGAGCTCGTGGCACTGCGGCCGAAGGACGTCGACGCGCTTCGCGAGCTGGGCAGCCTCTACCTGCAGAAGGCCGGTGAGGCGCAGCAGCGCGCGCAGATCGCCCAGTTCCGCGCTGCCTACCTGACGCCGAACGCGAACGTGACCGGGCTCTTCCAGCTCGACGGCAAGAGCCTCGACCCGGACCCGATCACGAACGCGGTGAGCGGCGAGCTCTCGACCGAGTACCAGCTCGCGGCCGCGGATGCCCAGCAGGCCGCTTCCAAGGCGGTCGACTCCTACCGCAAGATCGCGGCCGCGACCCCGAGGGACCCGAACGTCCAGCTCGAGCTCGGACAGGCGGCTCAGGGGGCCGGGGACTTCGCGACGGCCGCCACGGCCTACGAGACGTTCCTCCGGCTCGCACCGAACGACCCGACCGCGCCGGAGGTGAAGCGCATCCTCCGGCAGCTGCGCCAGCAGCTCGCACCAGCGGGTTAGACTCGCGCTTCGTGAGGATCGCCGCACTCCTCGGAGCCGCGTGCGCGGCGGCCGCGCTCGCGGGCTGCGGTACCGGCGGGTACACGAGCAGCGGCAGCCAGGGCGCCGGCAAGCAGCTGTTCGTCCAGGCCTGCGGCGGCTGTCACGTCCTCGCGGACGCCGGTACCGCCGGCACCGTCGGCCCGAACCTCGACGACGCGTTCGCCCAGGCGCGCGAGTCGGGCATGACCTCCGCGACGTTCACCCAGGTGGTCAAGGGCCAGATCGAGTACCCCATCACCGAGACCTCGACGGGCGTTCCGGGCATGCCCGGCATCGACACGACGCTGCCCCACTGCGACGACGTCGAGGGCGACGCGTTCTGCGTCGACGACCAGGGCCAGGCGGCCGCGGACATCGCGACCTACGTCGGGGCGGTGGCCGGGACCGGGGCGGCCGCGGAGAAGCCGACGGACGGGAAGACGATCTTCGCGCAGACGTGCGGGTCGTGCCATACGCTCGCCGACGCCGGCACGACCGGGACGGTCGGCCCGAACCTGGACGCCGCGAAGCCCTCCCACACGCTCGTCGTCGACCGCGTGACGAACGGACAGGGAGCGATGCCCTCGTTCAAGGACTCGCTCGACCAGGCGCAGATCCAGGCAGTCGCGGAGTACGTCTCCGGCGCGGCGGGCACGTAGGCCGGCTGAGAGCCCTCGTTACGGCGTGGCCTCGTGCGTCTCGAGGTCGACGACGACGTGCGTCACCGGGACGTCGAAGCGCTCGCGGACGGCGCCCACCACGCCCCGCTCGAGCCAGTTCGAGCGACCCTCCGGGTGGGTGGAGACGACGATCTCGTCCGGGCGAAACGACCGCACTCCGTCCTCGATGGCAACGAGCGGATCGACGTCGCCGACCTCGCCACGCGCATCGATTCCCACCGACGCGAGCCGTGACAGCGTGGCGTCGAGCCGCTGCTGTGCCTGGGCGCGCGCCGGGTCCTCGTCGGAGGTCCACGTCTTCAGCCTCGAGTTCAGCGCGGGGCAGACGACGTAGAAGTCGGTCTTGCCACCGAGCGCGAGCTCGGAGATCGCGCTCATCAGCTCCTCGCCGCCGACCGTCTCGTTGGCGACCACGAGGACACGCCGGTCGTCCGGGGCGCCGACATGGTCGATCGACTGGGGCGGCGTCGCGGGCGGCCGCTGACGGAGGTAGAGCCAGACGGCACCGGCCGTGAGCACGAGGACGGTGAGCAGGCCGAGCCAGGGGGCGATCCAGGAGGCGACCACGATGAGCGCGAACGCCGCGATCGTGACGAGCAAGAGCCTGAACGCCGCCGCTTCGCTGCGAAAGGGGCTCTCCATCCGCTCCTCAGATGAGGTAGACGGCGGAGTAGACGACGATCCACATGATGTCGACGAAGTGCCAGTAGATCCCTGGAAGCTCCACTCCGTGGTGGTGCTCGGGCGAGTAGTGGCCGCGGAAGCCGCGGACGATCACGATCCCGAGCAGCGTCAGCCCGACGGCGACGTGGGCCCCGTGGAGGCCGGTGAGGCCGAAGAAGACGGAGGCGAAGGCGCCGTCGCTCGTATTGAACCCGACGTTGAGGTACTCGACGACCTGCGTCATCAGGAACGCGAGCCCCATCGTGAACGTCAGCACCATCCCCGCGAGGAACGCCTTCCGCTCGCCCCGCTTGATCGACTGCAGGGCCCAGTGCATCGTGAAGCTCGAGGTGACGAGGATCGCGGTGTTGACGCCCGCGACGAAGACCGGGAAGTGGAACGGCTCGGGCGGCCACTCGGCCGGCGCGTCCGGGTTGACGACCCGCACGAAGAAGTAGGCGGTGAAGAACGAGCCGAAGAGCATGGCCTCGGAGGCGATGAAGAGGAACATCCCGAGCACGCGGGCGTCGACCCGCGAGCTGCGGTTCGCCTCGGGCGGGCCGTGGTGCTCGTGCAGGGCCTCCGCGTGGCTCATCAGGCCGGAGCCTCGACTTCCTCGCGAGCCACGACGACGTGCTCGACAGGGAGCCCGCTCTCGGAGCGCAGGCGCCCGACGAGGTCGCGGCGCAGCCACGACGAGCGCTGCTCGCCCGGGAAGGTCGAGACGATGATCTCGTCGACCCGCTCGTCGTGCACCTCCTGCATCGCGGCGGTGAAGGGGTCCGGGTGCGCGATCTGCCCGTGCACCTCGATCCCCTCCCCGCGGAGCGTCGCGAGCGCGGAACGCAGCCTGCGCTCGGCCTCGGGGTGCTCCGCCCTCGTCGGGTCGCTCTGGGGGCACACGACGAGGAAGGCGGCGCCGTCTCCCTGCGCTGCGCGTGCGCGGATGCGCTCCAGCAGGGGCTCGCCGAGGACGGTCTCGTTCGCTACGACGAGCACGTTCACGCCCGTGCGCGCGTTGGCGTCCGCGACGACGTGCTCGACGGGACGGTCGCCCGCGGCCCGGCGGATCTCCTCGACGAGGTTTTTCCGCAGCCAGCCCGACTTCGTCTCCGGATGGGTCGAGACGATGATCTCGTCGACTTCCTCCGAGGCGAGGACGTCCTTCACCGCCGCGAGCGGCTCGTCCTCGAAGACGCCTCCGTGGGCAGGAATCCCCGCCTCGCGCAGCGCGGTCAGCGTCCGCTCGAGCCGACGGCCGGCCGACGCCCTCCGCGAGTCGCGGTACACGACGTAGCCCTCCCGCGGCTGAGAGACCGGAGCGACGACCGCGACGCGGATCGGGCCCTTCGCGGCCCGACGCTCGACCGCCGCCACGAGCTCGCCGCCGACGAGGGTCTCGTTGGCGATGACGAGCACGGAGGCGGGCGACTCGTCCATCTACGCGTGAACCTGCTCGGCCTCGCGTGCCGGGCTCATCACCGCGTGCCGCGCACCGGGGACGCCGTACTCGTACGGGCCGGCGACGACCTGCGGGATCTCGTCGAAGTTGAAGATCGGCGGCGGCGAGGACACCTGCCACTCGAGCGTGTGTGCACGCCAGGGGTTCGAGCCGGCCGCGGGTCCACGGACCCAGCTCGTGCTCATGTTGTAGACGAACACGACGAACGAGGCGCCGAGCACGAAGGAGGCGGCGGTGATGACGAAGTTGACGTCGCCGAACGCCTCGTCGTAGTCGAAGACGCGGCGCGGCATCCCGCGCAGCCCGACGTAGTGCATGGGGAAGAACGTCAGGTTGAAGCTGACGAAGGTCAGCCAGAAGTGCCACTTCCCGAGCCGCTCGTCGTACATCCTGCCCGTCATCTTCGGGAACCAGTAGTAGATGCCGGCGAAGATCGTGAAGACCGAGCCGCCGAAGAGGACGTAGTGGATGTGCGCGACGATGAAGTAGGTGTCCGAAGCCGCGATGTCGATCGGGACCGAGCCGAGGTAGATCCCCGACAGCCCGCCGATCACGAACATCGTCACGAACCCGAGCGCGAACAGCATCGGCGTGTTCAGGTGGATGCGCCCGCGCCAGAGCGTGGCGGTCCAGGAGAAGATCTTGATCCCGGTCGGGACGGCGATGAGGAGCGTCGTGATCATCATCGGGACGCGGAGCCAGTCGGCCATGCCCGCGACGAACATGTGGTGCGCCCAGACCGAGAAGCCGAGGACGAGGATCCCGATCAGCGATAACGCCATCAGCCGGTAGCCGAAGACCGGCTTCCGCGACATCGTCGAGATGACCTCGGAGACGATCCCGAAGCCGGGCAGCATCATGATGTAGACGGCCGGGTGGCTGTAGAACCAGAAGATGTGCTGGTAGCCGAGCACGTAGCCGCCGTTGTCCGGAGTGAAGAAGCTCGTGTGCAGGATCCGGTCGAACATCACGAAGAACTGCGAGCCGGCGATGAACGGGGTCGCGATGACCACGAGCAGCGAGGTCGTGAAGTTCGCCCAGACGAGAAGCGGCATGCGCCAGAACGTCATCCCGGGCGCCCTCATCGTGATGATCGTGACGAGGAAGTTGAGCGCCGTCATGATCGACGACGCGCCCGCCCACTGGACACCCATGTTGAAGAACGTCTGCCCGAGCGGCTGGCCCTCGGCCAGCGGCGCATAGCCCGTCCAGCCGGCACCGAACGCCCCGCCGGGAGCGAGGAAGCTCGCGACGAACATGACCCCGGCGATCGGGAGCAGCCAGAAAGAGAGCGCGTTCAGCCGCGGGAAGGCCATGTCCGGCGCCCCCAGCATCAACGGCACGGCGAAGTTCGCGATGCCCGCGAACGCCGGGATGATGAAGAGGAAGATCATCAGGGTCGCGTGGACGGAGACGAGGCCGTTGAACGTCTGCGAGTCGACGAACTGCAGCCCGGGCTGCGCCAGCTCCGCCCGGAAGAACATCGCCATCAGCCCGCCGACCGTGAAGAAGAAGAACGTCGTGACGAGGTACTGGATCCCGATGACCTTGTGGTCCGTGTTGACGCGGAAGTAGTCGCGCCAGCTCGTCGCGCCGTGGCCGGAGTGGTCCTCCGGGCGGGTCGGCCGGCCGGAGACGTAGTGCAGCCAGTAGTCGAAGGACCCGATCCCGGCGAGGAATCCGATCGGCGCCAGCGTCATCGCGGCGACCGCGAGGACGACCTCCGTGTTCCAGACCGGCTCCCAGCTCCACCACCAGCGCAGCGCGCAGACCAGGAGCGTGCCGAGGCCGAAGAAGAGGAGCGCCATCCAGCCGCCTCGGACGAGGCCGGGGCCGAAGAGCAGGCGCCGCGTCGGCCCCGGCTGCGGCTCGAAGTGGGCCGGGTAGGTGTCGACCGCCGGCTCGTGCGTCGCCGTCACGCCGCCTTCTCCCGCAGCCACGCGTCGAACTCCTGCTGGGTCACGACCCGTGCCTTCGCCCGCATCGTCGCGTGCCCGAGACCGCAGAGCTCGGCGCAGACGACGGCGAACTCGCCGGTCCGCTTCGGCGTTACGAGGATCGTCGTCTCGATCCCCGGCACCGCGTCCATCTTCTGGCCGAAGTTCGGCACCCAGAAGGAATGGATGACGTCCACGGACGTCATCGTGAAGCGCGCCTCACGCCCCACGGGCAGAACGAGCTCGCCCGACGCGAGGTCGTCGTAGTCCGAGTAGACGAACTTCCAGGCGAACTGCTGGCCGATCGCCTGCACCTCGAGCGGCCGGTTGCCCGCCTCGCCGTTCCGCGCGAGCACGACCGCGCTCACGATCCCGATCGCCGTCACGAGGACGGCGGGGACGGCCGTCCACAGGATCTCGAGCCCCGTGTGCCCGTGGATCGGAGGGCCGTCCGCGTCGTCGTCGTCCGGGACCCGCCACTTCCAGACCGAGAAGATGACGACCGCGGTGACGAGCGAGAAGATGCAGATCGAGATGACGGTGGCGAACCAGTAGACGCCCTGGATGCGGTCGAACTCCTCCGAGGCGGAGGTCGGCAGCCACTGGAGCAGGACCGCCGTCAGCGTGAGCGCGACGGCGATCACGACCCCGATCGCGACGAGCTGGACGATCCCCTTCAACCGCACGGAGCAACGAGACTACTCCACGCGCGAGCTATCGTGCCACGGGATCCGCCGCCCCTGTTCTCTCCCCGATGACTCGCTCTCTCAAGCTCTCGCTGCTCGCCGTGACGGCACTGTGCGCAGTCGCCGCGCTGCTCGTCGTCCTGGGTGCCGGGAGCACTGACGAGCCCGCTACCGCCACGCGCCCGACCGTCGCGAAGCAGGCGCGCGGGCGGCTCGGAAGCGGCAAGCCGGTCGTGCTCGCCTTCGGAGGGGACGTGCACTTCGAAGGGATCCTCGCGACGAAGCTCGCGGCCTCGCCGTCGACGATGCTGGCCCCGATCGCGCCGGTGCTCGGTCAGGCGGACCTCGCCGTCGTCAACCTGGAGACCGCGGTCACGGACCGCGGCTCGGCCGCGGCCAAGACGTTCACGTTCCGCACTCCGGCAACCGCGTTCGCCGCGCTCCGCGGCGGCTCCGTCGACGTCGCGTCGATGGCGAACAACCATGGGCTGGACTACGGGGGCGCAGGGCTGCGCGACTCGCTCGCGGCCGCCAAGCGGTATCGGCTCCCGGTCGTCGGCATCGGACGAGACGATCGGCAGGCGTACGCGCCCTACCGGCGGACGGTGGACGGTCAGCGGATCGCGGTCATCGGCGCGACGCAGGTGCTCGACAACCACCTTATCTCGGCGTGGACCGCGGGGCCGCGGAAGCCCGGCCTCGCCTCGGCCAAGGACGTCCCCCGGCTGCTCCGTGCCGTCCGGGAGGCGCGACGGACCTCGGACACGGTCGTCGTCTTCCTCCACTGGGGTATCGAGCTGATGGGCTGCCCGAGCTCGGATCAGCGGACGCTTGCCCGCCAGCTCACGCGGGCCGGCGCCGACGTCGTCGTCGGCGGGCACGCGCACCGCCTCCAGGGAGCAGGCCGGATGGGCGGGGCACTCGTGTCGTACGGCCTCGGGAACTTCGTCTGGTACGGGACGAGCGAGCTCTCCACGCGCACCGGCGTCCTCCTCGTCACCGTCACCGGACGCCGGGTCGACCGCTACCGGTGGGTGCCGGCGCGGATCGTCGACGGCGTCCCACGCCCGCTGGCCGGTGCGGAGGCGAGGCGAGAGGCGTCGTCCTGGCGCGCACTCCGCCGCTGTACGGGCCTGAAGCCCTAGCCGCATCCGCGCCGGGGCTACACTTGCTCGTCCCGGGCCGTTAGCTCAGCTGGTAGAGCAGGGGACTCTTAATCCCAAGGTCGAAGGTTCGAATCCTTCACGGCCCATTTTCGCGCGGCGAGTCGTCCGGCGAAGCCGGACCGGTGGAAGGCTCTGGGGAACGCGGAGGGGCCCGAGCTCACGGCACCCCAGCCCTCACGGCACCAGTCGACAGCGCGCCGAGGCGGTCGCGCGCACGTCACCGCGCCACCCGCACGACGTGCGTCCGCACGAGCCGCGCGAGCGCGTTCGCCCCGGCGACGTTCAGGTGCAGCCCGTCCTCGCGGAACCACGGCTTCCCGCGGCTCACCGCCTCCCAGTCGGCAATCTCGACTCCGCGCCAGCGCTTCACCTCCCGGCGGATCGCGGCGTTCGTCGGCCGGTAGATCGGGTTGGCCTCCCGCAGCGTCACCCAGACGACGCCGGAGGCGCCCTGCGCGTGGGCGGCGCGGATGATCCGGCGCATCCCCTGCCGGTAGCCGGTCGAGCCCTCGTTGTAGCCGACGTGGACGACGAGCACGTCCCCGAGCGAGCGGTCGCGGGCACGCACCGCCTCGAGGGCGGTGGTGGGCACCTTCCCCTGGAACGCGCAGCCCTCGTGGACGAGGCGGCGGCAGACGGCGAGGTCGAAGCTCGTGTCGAACGGACGGGTGAGCACCCGCCGGGCGGTGGGAACGTAGTCGAGCGAGGCCGAGATCGAGTCGCCGACGAAGGTCATGTCCGGCCTGGCGGGGGAAGCCGCCGAACCGGACGCCGACGCGAGCGCTGAGAGCACGGCGACCCACACGGCAACGGCTGCCGTACGCGGCCACATGCGGTCGAGTATGCCCGCGTCGTCAGAAGCCGTCGTCGGCGACCGGGCTCGCGTCTCCCGGTTGCCTCCGTAGGCTTCGGCGCGTGAAGGTGCTCAGTGTCGTCGGGAACCGCCCGCAGTTCATCAAGTCGGCGCCGCTCTCGGCC
>Ga0075420_100003058_pt1 | contig 14552 bp, 15 predicted proteins | sample SoiMetdeltSBSDD4_FD_75296 | JGI IMG/M metagenome (GOLD analysis project Ga0075420, IMG submission 75296) | Bulk soil microbial communities from a Populus tree surrounding site in Tennessee, USA - Soil MetaG P. deltoides SBSDD4 | ecosystem: Environmental > Terrestrial > Soil > Tree plantation... | reverse complement strand
ACCGGCTCGCCGACCGGGATCTGGATCTCGTTGGCGGTGACGACCTGGTGATCCGGGTACCGGACCTCCCACCAGTACTGGCGGCCGATGACCTCGACGGTCAAGGCCGGCGGGCGGCCCGGCAGCGCGGCCAGCACGACGTCGCGGAAGGAGAGGATCGCCAGCGGCACCAGGATGATGACGGGCAGGACGATCCCGCCGCCGATGACCAGGGCGTTGGCGCCGAAACGGCCGAAGCTCCCGCCGAGCTGCTCCGACGGGGTACCGCGCGCCACGACCGGCCGATCCGGGCGGCGCCGAAAGAGCGCGACCGCCAGCAGCCCGACGACCAGCACGAAGACGCTGGTCGCCAGCCAGAACATCAGCCACCAGAGATCGGCGATGCGCGCGGCCTGCGGCCCCCGGGTGTCGAGCAGCGACGGCGCCCCGGAGCAGCCGGCCAGGAACAGCGCCACCAGGAGGCTAACCCCCACCCCCGGCCCCTCCCCCTTGCGAGGGAGAGGGGAGTAACCATGCGACTTGCAGGCCGTCTCCCCCTCTCCCACGGTAGGGACGTCGGCGCAGCCGATGTTCGCGCCGCGCAGCGGAGGGGGTCGGGGGGTGAAGGCCTTCCCGGGATCACTCAAGGGAGTACAGGTACGCCGCGATGTCGCGGGCGTCCGGCTCGGCGACGTCGAGGTTCGGCATCGCCGAGCCCGGCCGGATCGCCTGGGGCGTCTGGAGGAAGCGCACCAGGTTCGGCGGCGTGTTCGGCAGGCTGCCGGCCACGAACGTCCGGTAGGCGAAGCTGGTCAGCGGCGGCCCGACCAGCCCGCGCGCCCCGGCCACCCCCGGCACGACGTGGCAGGCGCCGCAGCCGTACGCCGAGATCGCCCGTTGGCCGCGGGCCGCGTCGCCGCCGGGCACCTCGCGCGGGCCGAACTGCCCGGCGGCAGCCATCGGGATCGTGCTGGCCGAGCCGCCGCCGCAGGCCGCCAGCGTCATGGCCGTCGTCGCCAGCCCGACCAGGAGCAGGGTCGGCAGCCATCCACGCACGCTCTCACCCACGCGCCAGTGTCGCGGCGTGGAGCAGGCAAGGTCCGTACCAGCGACGAGCACGATGGGAGCTCAGGGGAGGATGCCGGCAGGTCCCCGGTTCGGGTCGCTGGTGGGGGGAGCGGGCCAACGCGGGGGTAAGAGACCCTCGCAACGCCCTTGACGAACGGGCGTCAGGCGCGTATGCTGCCGGTGAGTAGAACATTTGTTCTTCTTGGAGGTGGGCCATGGCCGCGGCCTCGCTCGATCCCTCGGATGATTCCTCGCTTGACCTGACGCGGGGCGCGCAACCGCGCGCCCCGGTCCGCGCCGATCGTGGCCCCGCACGCTCGGGTACGCCGTCACCCTCGTCGACGGAGACGGCCTCCGAGACGGCCGTCGCACAGGAGATCGCGGCAGATGCTGAGGTCTCCTCGTCGGCTCCGGCGCAGGGCGCACAGAAGTCAAACTCGAAGCGTCCGGTGCAGAAGCTGGTCCTCGACGTGGACGCCGTCGCCGACGTGGACGGCCTGGAGCAGGAGGTCTCGGTCCTCCGGGCCTCGATTCGGCATCTGGCCAGCGGCGACGACGATGTGGACAGCCACGTCAAGGTGCTGGCCGAGCTGCGGCACCAGATCGAGGCGCTCTGCCGCGCACTCAAGACCCAGCAGGCGCTCGAAGGGTCGGACGGCGGCGGGCGCACGGCCGAGATGCGGCGGGCGCTGGAGGAGCTCGGCGACGATCTGGGGGTGGCACGGTGAGCAGACCGGAGCTGCTCCAGAGCACGCCCGTCGCCGACGACGAGGAGGGAAGACAGGAAGCGGGACGCGCGCACGGCGGCACTCCCGACGATGCCGAGGCGACGGCCCGCGCGAACGCCCTGGCGCTGGCGCACCAGCGCGGGCAGCACGACGCCCTGCCGGCCCTCGTCGAGCTGCTTCGGCCGCTGCTGCGCGGCGCGCTCTTCCCCTACATCCGGCGCTCGCTGATCCTGCCGGCCCCGCTGGACCTGGACGACCTGAACCAGCAGAGCTGGCTGATCCTGGACGCGCTGGCCCGTCGCTGGGACCCGGCCGGCGGCGATTTCCCGGCCTACGTGCGGATGACGTTCCTCTGGGAGGTCTGGCGCTACGTCCGCGCGCTCTCGCCGGCCCGCCGGGCCAGGAGGGTCCGCGTCGACAACGTCCGGGACGACGCGCTGCTCGATCGGATCGACGATCACACCGGCGTGGACGGGCGGCGCTGGGACGACCAGTTGATCGCCCTCGAGATGCTCAGCGAGCTCGATCCGATGGCGCGCTGGGCCCTGCTGCTCCACGTCCTGGAGGAGCGGACGTTCCAGGACGTCGCCCAGGCGCTGCGCCTGACGCAGGCCGGGGCGTACCGCGCGTATCGGCGGGCGCTGGACCAGCTGCGGCTGCGGGCCGGCCTGGAGCTCGATCCGGACGACGCGCTCGCCAGCGAGTCCGGCGGGCAGCCGGCGATCGAGCGGCTGGTCGCCGTGCTCCACGAGGGGACCACCCTCCACGGTCGGTTGCCGGGCCGCGCGACCGTCTGCGCGCGCGCCGGGATCTCCGAGGTCCGCTTCGCCCGCCTGATGGGACTGCTCGTGACGAAAGGCTGCATCGTCGAGCGGACGGCGCGGAAGCCCGGCCGGCTGGTCCACCCGACCGCCGCCGAGACCCTCGCCCACCTGCACCGCCGGCCGGACACGCCCGACCCGACCGGCCTGAGCACGCTGCGCGATCCGGTCGATCCGGACGCGTGATGAGCGATCCTGGGGGCACGCATGCAGCACCCCCTGGGAGCACGCATGCAGCTCCTCCTGGGAGCGCGGCCATCCTGGCCGCCCGGTACTCACCATCTCGGCTGACCCGGTGTATCTCGATCATGATCGGTGAGAGCGCGGCCATCCTGGCCACCCCGGTCTCGCTACCGGAAGCGGCCCCCTGGCACCGATGGCCGCGCTCCCACGTTCGTTCGTCGCAGGAGCTACCGAAGGCGATCCATGGGGATGTCGAAGCGGCCGGGACGGCCGCGCTCCCAGCAGGCACGACGCGCGGCGCCTCTCCTCCGGCTCAGTCTCCCGCTCGGGGCTCGGCCGCCGCCCCGTGGAGCGCCGCCTGGAGCTGCTCCAGCTCCCGGTGCACCGCGCCGATCGCCTCGGCCAGCGGCAGGCTGCCGGGCGCCTGGACCTGGCCTCGGACCAGCCTTTCGAGCCGGGCGCAGGCGGCGGCCAATCGCGATGCCCCCAGGCTGTTCGCGCTCCCGGCCAGCGTGTGCGCCAGTCGGGCGACCTCGTCGCGGTCGCCGCGCCCCGCCGCCGCGCCGATCATCGCCAGGCGGCGGGGCGCTTCCTCCAGGAACAGCTCGACGATCTCCCGATGCTGGGGGCTCAGCTCTCCCGCCGCGCCGAGCAGGCCGGCCGGATCCACGATCGGCGGGACCTCGGCCACCCTCGCGTCCGGCGACTGGCCCGCCCGTGCACCCGGCGGCTTGGCCGGCCCTGCCGCCTCGCCAGGTGACCCGGGCCGGTCGGCCGCGCTCGCCGACGTCCACCGCTCGATCAGCGCCGCGAGCCGCTGGCGCTCGATCGGCTTCGTCAGGTACTCGTCCATGCCGGCCGCCAGGCAGCGGTCTCGGTCGCCATCCACCCGGGACGCAGTCAGCGCCACGATCGGCACCCGCCGGGCGGCGTCGCCGAGGCCGGCCTCACGGCGGCGGATCTCGGCCGTCGCCATGTACCCATCGACGCCCGGCATCTGGCAGTCCATCAAGACCAGGGCGTACGGCCGCGCGGCCACGGCGTCGATCGCCTCCTGCCCGTCGGCGGCGACGTCCACGGCGTAGCCCAGCCGCGCGACGAGCTGGACGGCGACGCGCCGGCCGATCGGGTCGTCCTCCACGACCAGGATCCGGGGTTCTCCAGGCGCCGGCAAAGGTTGCACAGTCCTGGAGATTGGCGCGGCGTCAGCAGTCACAACATCGGCGGGCACCGGCTCCCCCTCTCCCGCGGCCGGGAGAGGGGGTCGGGGGGTGAGGGCTGATCCGGAGGCCGCCGCCAGCGGCAGCCTCACCCAGAACGTGCTGCCCGTCCCGACCTCGCTCTCGGCCCCGACCTCGCCGCCCATCAGCTCGACGAGCCGCTTCGAGATCGCCAGCCCCAGGCCGGTCCCGCCCCGCCGTCGCGTCGCGCTCTCGACCTGGGTGAACCGCTCGAACAACTGGCTCAGCTTCTCGACCGGAATGCCGATGCCGGTGTCCCGAACCGCGATCCTCACAAGGTGCGAGTCATTCCCGCTCGCCCCTCGCCCCTCGCCCCTCGAAACTCGCAGCTCGACGCCACCGCGCTCGGTGAACTTGATCGCGTTGCCCACCAGGTTCAGCATGATCTGCCGGATCCGCACCTCGTCGCCGACCAGCTCGCGCGGCACGCTCGGATCGACCGTGCCGGTCAGCTTCAGGCCGCGCTCGGCGGCACGCGGCGCGAGCAAGCTGACGACGGCCCCGACGCTGGCCGGCAGGTCGAACGGCCGCGGCACGATGGTGAGTCGGCCGGCCTCGATCTTCGAGAAATCGAGGATGTCGTCGATGACCGTCAGCAGCACCTCGCCGCTGGTCCGGATCGTCTCGGCGTACTCGCGCTGCTCGGGATCGAGCGGCGTCTCCAGCAGCAGGCTGATCATCCCGATGACGCCGTTCATCGGCGTCCGGATCTCATGGGACATCGTCGCCAGCAGCTCGCCCTTCGCCTCGTCGGCGGCGCGGGCGGCCTCGCGCGCGGCGGCTTCGGCCTGGTAGAGCGAGGCGTTCCGGATCGCGACGGCCGCCTTGGCGGCGAACATCCGTACCGTCTCCTGGTCCTCCGGGCTGAACTGGCGGCTTGCGTCCTCGTGCTGGATCATCAAGACGCCGATCAGCTCATCCTGGAAGAGGATCGGCTCGGCCAGGACGGCCGTGACCGGCATCCGGCGCAGCGCCTCCGGATTGGCGTGCGGCCAGGCGCGGTAGTCGTTGACGATGACCGTCTCGCGGCGCTGGGCGGCCAGGCCGGCCGTCGCCCGCCCCAGCTTGAGCGGCTGCGACAGGATCCACGGATCGGTCCGGTAGAGCGCGCGGGCGACCAGCTCCTCGGCCTCGGCGTCCCAGAGCGCGATCGTCCCGGAGGCGGCGCCGACGAGCTGGGCCGCGCGGGCGATGATCGTTTCGAGCAGCGTCGTCTGATCCAGCTCGCGGACGATCTCGTTGGTGACGTCCTGGACCGCTTCGAGGCGGCGCGCGCGCTCGGCCAGGGCGGCCTGCGCCTCGACGTGCTGAGCAGACAACCGTTCGGCGGCCGTCATCAACGCCTCGGTCCGCCGGGTCAGCCACCAGCCCCCGGCCAGCGCCACGACGCCGAGCAGCAGGGCCGCGGCCAGCCCGGCCGCCAGCCCCATCACGACCCCGGCCACGATCGCGACCACCAGCGCGACGACCGGCGGCCCGGCCAGCAGCACGACGCCGCTGGCGAGGAGCAGCAGGCGCAACGATGGAACGGTCGTCGGCATGGCGTCCTCAGCCGAGGAGGTCGAGCACCTCGGTCAGGCGCTCGACGCGATGATCGAAGCTGGTGCTGGTGCCGTAGTCGCCGCTCTGATGGGCCTGCTCGATCTTGACGGCGACCATGCCCAGGCGCCTGGCGGCGTCAAGCTCGGTAAACGCGCCGTCCGCGACGAACATGCTCTCCCGGGGCAGCACGTCGAGCTGTCGGCAGGCATGCTCGAAGATGGCCGGGTCCGGCTTCGTCACGCCGACGTCACAGGAGAGGGTGATCCCATCGAAGCAGTCCGCGAGGCCGACCCGCTCCAGCACGGCGCCGGCCTGGGCCGAGCAGTTGCTGATCAGGCCGAGTCGCAGGTCGCGCTCGCGCAGTGCCGCGAGCGTGGGGACGCTCTCGGGGTAGAGGGTCACGGCGCTGACCCAGCCGGCCGTCTCGGTCTCCGCAAGCTCGCGCACCAGCTCATCTGACGGATCGGCGCCGAGCTGCACGAGCATCGTCCGGATCTCGTCGTCGAGCCCGCCCAGCTTCCCGAGCATCCGGTCCAGGATGTTGTCGCGCCAGAGCGCGCCCCAGGCGTCCGGATCGACGCCGGCCCGGACGGCGAGCTGGCGCCGCGTCTCGATCACCAGGGACGAGTTCAGGTACAGGAGGGTGTCGTACAGGTCAAAAAGCACGGCCCGGATCATCCCCCCGAGTGTACCGCCTCGGCGGGCAGATCAGGCACCGGCGATCCCCGGCCGCGTGGCTGCCCGGTACCAGGAGTGGAGCGGAGTCAGCCAAAGGTGCGCCGTGCCAGATCCGCACCCAGCCCTAACGCCGCGAGCTTGGCCCGGGCGACATCGCGCCGCATCGGGGCCATCCCGCAGTTGGTCGAGGGGAAGATCCGCTCCTTCGCCACGTACTGCATCGCCTCGCGGATCACACCCGCGACCTGCTCGGGCGTCTCGACGTCGTCGGACGCGACGTCGACGACGCCAAGCTGCACGTCCTTGCCGTCGAGCAGCGCGAGCAGGTGGAGCGGCACCTTCGAGTTGCGGCACTCGAGCGACACCTGATCGATGCGGCTGCGCGCCAGTGCTGGGAACACCTGCTCGTACTGGCGCCACTCCTGTCCAAGGGTGGCCTTCCAATCGATGTTCGCCTTGATGCCGTAGCCGTAGCAGATGTGGACGGCGGTCGTGGCGCTGACCCCCTCGATGGCACGATGCAGCGCGTCCACGCCCCAGCCGGCGGCCTCGTCCACGTAGACGTTGAACGCGGGCTCGTCGAACTGGATCACGTCGACGCCATCGGCCACGAGCGCGTGGGCTTCTGCGTTGAGCAGCGCCGCGAACGCCATCGCCAGCGCGACGCGGTCGCCGTAATAGCGATCCGCGATCGTGTCGACGATGGTCATTGGTCCCGGCAGCGTGATCTTGAGCTTGTGCCCCGTGTGAGCGCGGGCAAGTCGTGCCTCGGTCGCGTGGGCGCGGCCTCGCAGGCGCAGCTCGCCGATCACCTGCGGCACCATCGCCTTGTAGCGGTCGGCGCGGATGCCCATCTCGACCTTGTGGTCGAAGTCGATGCCGTCCACGAATTCGAGGAAGCCGTGGACGAAATGCTGGCGCGACATCTCGCCGTCGGTGACGACGTCGATGCCGGCATCCTCCTGTTCCTTCAGCGCGAGCAGCGTCGCGTCGGCCTTGGCGGCGGCAAGCTCGTCATCGGCGAGGCGCCAGGTCGGCCAGAGCGTGTTCGGCTCGGCGAGCCACGATGGTTTCGGCAAGCTTCCGGCGATCGTGGTCTCAAACATGCGGCCCTCTCCCTACCCGGACGCGGCGTCCGCTTCGAGGATCCGCCACAGCTCATCGCGGACCACTGCCTCCGCAGGCACGCGCCGGCCGTTCACCAGCACCACCCGCTCGCGCGCCGTCACCCGGCCGATCGGCGTGGCCGGGATCCGGTGCTCGGCAAGTCCCGCCAGCATCCGCGCCAGGTCCGGGCAGGCGATCAGCATCGCGCCACTGGAGATCAGCCTCAGCGGGTCCGCCCCGACGACGGCGCAGATCTGGCGGGTCTCCTCCAGGATCGGCACCGCCGAAGCGTCCACCTCGAAGCCGTGCCCCGAAGCCTCGGACAGCTCCCAGAGCGCCCCCAGGACGCCCCCCTCCGTCGGGTCGTGGAGCGCCGTCGCGCCAAGCTCGGCGGCCTGGACGCCGTCCCTGACCACGCTCAGCCGCGCGGTCAGCCCCTGGGCCCGCGCGATCACGTCCGGCGCCACCCGCCCCTGAAGCCGCGCTTCCAGGTCCGTCGCCAGGATCGCGGTCCCTTCCAGGGCGGCCCACTTCGTCAGGATCAGCGTGTCGCCGGGCCGAGCGCCGCCTGACGTGACGAGCCGATCCCGCCGAGCCCGACCGACCGCCGTCATCGAGACGATCGGGGCGTTGACGCCCGGGGCGACCTCGGTGTGGCCACCCAGCACCTCGATGCCAAGCTCGACCGCGGCCCGGTGGATGTCGGCCATCACCCGCCCGACGTCCGATTCCTCGGCCCCGTCCGGGAAGAGCAGCGTCGCCAGCACGCCGACCGGCCGGGCGCCCATCGCGGCGATGTCGTTGCAGGAGATGTGGACGGCGTACCAGCCGGCGTTGGCGCCCGCACCGGTGATCGGGTCCGAGGAGAGGACGCAGACCTCGTCGCCGAATGCCACCGCCGCGGCGTCCTCCCCGAGCCGGGCATGCACCACCACGTCGTCGCGCTGGGTGCCAAGCTGATCGAGCACGAGCCGCCTGAGCGTGGCCGGATCGAGCTTGCCGGTCTTCAGCGCCACCGCCTCGGCCCCTCTCCTCGTCTCACCCGAGACCCACGTCAGACGCCCACGGCCGACACGACCCGGTCGGCCCACCCGCGCAGCGCCTCCTGCGCCCGGTCGTACAAGAGCACGCCGTGGTCGGCGCCCTCGATCGCGTGGAATTCCGACCCCGGGATGCCGGCGTGGAGCGCCTCGCCCCAGGCGAACGGGACCGTCGCGTCGGCCGTGCCGTGAATGATGCAGACCGGCATCGACAGCTCGGACAGGCGCGGCCCGAAATCGTACTCCTGGTACGCCTCGACGTTGCGCAGCTCGCCCGTCGAGTGTCGGAACAGATCCTCGTCCGAGATCGTGGCGAGCGCCTTGCTGACGGCAGCATGCCGCTCGATGGACGCCGCCTGGCTCGCGCGCGGTCCCCCGAGCGGCGACGCCTGGCGCAGCGCCGCCTTGCGCGACTCGAACACCGCTCGGTCACCCTCTGCCCGCGCCCTGGCTACCAGCTCGTTGAACGCCTTGCTGCGGGGCCGCTCCGGGTTCATCAGGTTCGCGCCGGTGTTCGGGAGGCAGAGCGCGAGCGTCCGCTCGGGGTATGTCAATGCGAACTGGAGGGCGATCGGCCCCCCGGCCGACGAGCCGACGACGATCGCCTTCTCCGCGTCCAGGTCATCCAGCAGCGCCCGAGCATCGTCCGCCAGGTCCGCCAGCGTGACATGCGCATCGCTGAACTCGGACTGGCCGGCGTTGCGGCGGTCGTAGGTGATGACCTTGAACCGATCGGCCGGCAGGATTCCCACCACTTCGGGCGGCAGCTTCGCCACGACCGCGCTCTCTGCACCGCCGTAGCCGCCGTGGATGAACAACACGGGCTGGCCGGTGCCGCTGACCTCGTAGAACAGCTCGACCCCGTTCACCCTGGCCTTCGGCATCGGCGCCCTCCCGTCACTTCGTCGCGGGAGTATAGCCACGGGTCGACCGACGAGGGGCGGCCGGCGCCGTCAAGCACTCGGGTTCTTGTGTCCTCCTGGCTTGTTCGGCTTCGCTATGAGTGATCGCGGCAGGAACATGTCCCGATGTCGAGACATTCAAGATGATGGATCGATCGAATCTTCATCGCGTTGAACCGCCAGATCCTCCGGTGTCGATCGCATGCTCTCCATCAGCGAGATCATTGCTTGAGTGGCGAGGCGAACGCCATCCACGGTCATGAATTCGAATGCAATCTTTGAGAGCCAGTACCTCAGTCTCTCATCCGAGGCGCGCAGCACATCCGAGGGGCGTGGGATGCCCTGACCCTCCGCGCCCACGTCGATAGCCGCCAGCAATCTGTTGACGTTCGTAACTACAAGGAGCTCTAGGCGACCACTGATGAAGTCCAGTTTGGCGTCTGTTGGGAGCCCCTGAACCAGGAACGGCATCAATTTTGGATCGGTTTCTCCCAAACAGTGATCCGAATACTTCATGCGATCGAGGCTGCCTCTCTCGGACGCGGCATCCCAGAGCCCCGTTTCGGCCAGTGCATCTGCAAGCCGGCTGACGCACCGGATCAGATGCGCCTCTCCATCTTCTGATCCAAGCCCGGCAGGATGATAAACTGCGAAATACAACGACACATCGTCAACTGTAGCGACGCCATACCCCTCGGTTCGGGCCTTCTGAATAACGACGGCTGCCGCTTCCCAGTTGTGTGCCTGTTCGAGATCGGGGACTACGATGGTGTACTCTGGGCTTCCATTTATCACGGCGGGCGCTGATACCTCTGCCTGTGTGCGCGCCGCTGCGATCTCCATTCTTTCCCACTGTCGGCGCTCGCGCGCGTCTAGTCGGATCCGAGGCTGCAACGGAGGACCGTCACCGTAGGTTCCTGCTGGAATGGCGCTTCGTACGCGCTCTGCCTGGGCCTTGGAGAGGACAGCGCGAACAGTCAGTTGACGGTAAGTGCAATCTGGGCCAGCATCCAGGACGCTGTCCTTGATCTCAAAGGTCACTGGTTGCTGCCCACGACGAACGAAGCTCACGTCGCCGACCCGGAGACAATGCGTCATATCGTGAAGCACAGGAAAACCGAGACCCGCCCGCCACTGGAGAACCGCGAAGTCGAGAATTGCCTCAAGCTCAGGCCCGGTGACTGGCGCGGGCACGCGATCATTTTCGGTCAGAGGGTGCAGATTCCGTTCGTTGCCTCGGAACATGATCCATGCAAAAGCATCGCCGACACTCCGGGCGAGATTTAGGCAGTCTTGCAGCGATTCCGCCTCGACGCGTACCCGCTCTAGCGCACGTTGGCAGCGACCAATCTTGTACTTCCAGCCAGCTGGACGCTCAGTTTGAAGAGACCTAATTCGTTCTCCGAACTGGTCGGCTCGGTCGAGTCGCTTGCTCCTAGCAGCCTGGATGCTGAGTTGCAGCCTGATGATGTGGCGCTCAAGTCTCCACGCCGCGTCCCCGGATCTGTCTTGAGACTCCAGTAGCCGGCGAGCAAGACGCTCTAGTCGTCCAAAGTGTGATAGGACAGGACGATGGCTCACGTTCATGGATCATCCCCTTGAACCGGCTGACAGGCTTGCTAAATGCACTCGTTGCGATCAATTCTATACACGGATGCGTCGATTCTAGGATCTCCGTGGTCGGATGCTCCGAGTCAATGCCACTCTTCCGACAGGAGATGATCGCCAGCGTCTCCAGCGAGCGGCAGGGTCAGACGACGTTCGTCAACCTCACCACGCCGACCTCGATCAACGAAGCGTGCCTGGCAGGGTATGACCTCGGCCCTGACGATCTCGGGACGAGCCGGTGATCCTGGTGATGAACGAACGATCGCAGACACACGCTTTCCTGTTCTGTCTGGGCTGGGTGACCGTACACCTACTCGCGGCGGCCGTGCTGGAGGCCGGCGGCCTGGGCCCGAGCCTCGCCCGGCCAAGTCGTCATGTGTTCTGGGGGACGCTCCTGTTCACCATCCAGGCTCCCCTCCTCCTCGGATGGCTCGGAGCCTGGAAGGACACGCCCGCCTGGCTGATCGGCGGCGTGCTCCTCGGCGCGCTCAACTTCGTGGCCGTGCCGTTCATGGCGGGGATGTCGTACGGCTTCTGCACACGGACCCTGCTGCCCGCCTGCGCCGAGTTGTCGCTGCTGTTGCCGCTCCTGCCGATCGGCCTCTTCCTGGGGACCATTCAGTGGCTCCTTGGTCGTCGGCGGGCGTGCTGGACCGCCTGGCTGGTCCCGGCCCAGGTGGCCGGTATCGTGGCGTTCGCCGTCGTCTACAGCCGGACCATCTCTGATGCGCGCCCGCCAATCGTCGACTGGCTGCCGCCCGGCCTGCGCCGTCGCCCGTGACCATGCGCGCACATGCGATAATCGATGCCGGGAGGTAGGAGCATGCCCGCGTCGCCTGCCGAGGACGAGCGCATCGTCCGCGACCCGGCGGTCATGGTCGGGAAGCCGGTCGTACGGGGCACCCGAATTCCGGTCGAGCGCATTCTGGAGCAGCTCGCCTTCAACCTTGACCTCGACGATCTCTTTGGGGCCTACCCCGAGTTGACTCGTGAGGACGTCAAGGCGTGTCTGCGCTATGCGCAGCGGGCCGTCGAACGCGAACGTTCCAGGACCAGCGCCACGGGTGAGGCCGCCCGCGCCTCGGCGTGAGATTTCTGCTCGACCAGAGCGAGGATGCTCGCCTGGTCCCACACCTCCAGAGGCTCGGACACGATGCGACCCGCGTCGGTCGGGAGCATCCACACGGGCTGCCAGACGAGGATGTCCTCGCCATCGCCTACCGCGAGCAGCGAATCTTGATCGCCAGCGACCTCGACTTCGGCGATCTTGTCGTCCGGCTCGGCCGTCCTCATGCCGGCGTGATCTTGTTCCGCCTCGGAGCGACCGACCTCGCCACCAGGATCCAGCGACTCGATGATGTCCTGCGCGAGTATGCCGATCAGTTGGATCGCTTCATCGTCGTGACTCCCCAGTCGATTCGAGTGCGAGCGTGATCCATACTTCGGGCTCAAGCTGAAACTCCGAGGACAATCGATTGGCTACTCGACCGCCACTCCGCGCCGCGCTGATCGGCTGCGGCCACATCTCCGTCAGGCATATCCCGGCCTGGCAGGCCACCCCCGACGCCGACCTCGTCGCCCTCTGCGACCTCGACCTCGCCCGCGCCCAGGAGCGCGCCCGCGAGTTCGGCATCCCGAAGGCGTATGACAGCGTCGAGGCGATGCTGGACGCCGAGCGGCTCGACTGCGTCGACGTCGCCACCCACGACGTCACCCACACCGCGCTGGTGAGCCTGGCGGCCGGGCGCGGCCTCCACGTCCTCTGCCAGAAACCGCTCGCCCCGACCGTCGCCGAGGCCCGCGCGATGGTCGACCTCGCCGCCCGAGCCGGCGTCCGCTTCATGGTCGTGACTACTCCGTCAGCTCGAGCCGACGGCTTCTGCCGAAACGCTCGCCGCAGCCGGCCACGTTTGCTCGGCAAGGCTCAGTCCGAGCCCCAGGCGGAGGATCTCGCGTGCCGCGTTCACATCCCGAGATAGACTCAAGCCACAGGTGGGACACTCATGCCACCGCTGGCTGAGGGCTTTCGGGACATGCTCGCCACACGCGCTACAGCGTTGAGCGTTGGGTCGTGCCGGCCGGATTTACTCGGATCACTCGTCTACCGGCACCTTCCGCCTTGTAGTCGAGTTTGGCGAGGAACGCTGTCCAGCCAGCATCGTGGATGGAGCGGGCCAGCATCGAGCCAGCTAGCCCGCTGACGTTCAGGTCTTCGACCGCGATCAGTCCGTAACGGTCGACCAGGATACGTGCCGTTTTGTGGTGGAAGTCGGCCCGCTGATTCTGGATATGGTCATGAGCCCGCTGGAGCAGGCGCACGGCATTTCGCCGACCGTTGGCGCCCTTCTTGCGGCGCGCAACGCGGCGCTGTGCAACACGGAGTCTTCTCTGGGCCTTCCGTGCGTGGCGAGGATTGGCGATCTCGGTGCCGTCGCTCAGGGATGTAAACCTGGTCAACCCCAGGTCGATGCCGACCGCCTCATCAGAGGCCGGCAGCGGGGCCGCCTCAACCTCGCACGAGAACAGGGCGTACCAGCGGCCGGATTCGCGCTTGACCGATACCGTCTTTATCCGCCCCTCGACGGGCCGGTGCAACTTGACCTTCAGATTCCCCACGCCCTGGAGGTAGAGGTGGCCGTCCTTATGCAGTCGGCAACCATCACCGTAGGACGGGAAAGTCAGCGAGTCGTAGCGACGACGGGAGCGGAAGCGCGGGAAGCCAGCCTTCCGGCCAGCCTTCACCCGACCGAAGAACGCTTTGAAGGTCTTGTCGACCCGTCGCAGCACATCCTGGCAGGCCGAGAAGTTGGCGAGGACGAGGTTGCCGTCGGCCCGAATCGCCTTCAACTGATTGGCCTGCTCGCAGTATGTCACCGAATGGCGGGCCTGCTTCCAGGCATCCCGGCGCTCCTGAAGCGCACCGTTGTACAGCCGGCATGCCTCATCCAACTGCGCGTCGAGCGCGAGGGAATGGGCGCGGTTCGGGATAGGCGGTACTTGAAGGTACGACGGAACATGCGTTCACATCCTACCAGGAAAGAGGCTCAAGGGGCGGGGAGTTGGGACGCCGCGACACTGTCCCGTTCACCCGGCCGCCAGATGGAATTTGACAAAGAACTTCGGTAAGACCAGCCAGAAGGAAGGGATGCCCCGTCACCGCTGATGTTTCGGGAGGTAGGTTCTCCGGCTCCCAAAACCTGAAACCCAAAACCGAAAACCGCTACCGTAAGGGCGTCGGCCGGCGCGATGGGCCGCCCCGCTCGCCTGTCGTCGCCGGCCGATCACCGTGTGGGAGTTGGGATAGCTCGTGGGCACGCGACCACCGCTGCGCGCCGGCCTGATCGGCTGCGGCTTCATCTCGCAACAGCACATTCCCGCCTGGCAGGCGACGCCAGATGCCGAGCTCGTCGCCCTCTGCGACACGGACCGCGCCCGCACCGAGGCACGCGCGCGCCAGTTCGGCATCGGCGCCGTCTACGACGACGTCGAGACGATGCTCGCCTCAGAGCGGCTCGACTGCATCGACATCGCGACGCGCCCCGAAAGCCACAAGGCGCTCGCCAGCCTGGCCGCCGGCCACGGCGTCGACGTCCTCTGTCAGAAGCCGCTCGCCGCCACGCTAGCCGAGGGCCGCGAGATCGCCGGCATCTGCGCC
>Ga0075420_100003056_pt1 | contig 14556 bp, 6 predicted proteins | sample SoiMetdeltSBSDD4_FD_75296 | JGI IMG/M metagenome (GOLD analysis project Ga0075420, IMG submission 75296) | Bulk soil microbial communities from a Populus tree surrounding site in Tennessee, USA - Soil MetaG P. deltoides SBSDD4 | ecosystem: Environmental > Terrestrial > Soil > Tree plantation... | reverse complement strand
CTGCTCGCAGGTTCGTATGCCTCATTAAAAGATCCAAACAATGTACTGCTTACAAAAGAGATTGCAGAAACATATTTCGGCGATTGGAAAACAGCAATAGGTAAAACTATTAAACTAACAGGATCCTATCGCATCGGCGCGGGATTGTTTCAGTTCCCGCCAATAGCGCTGAAAGTTTCAGGCATTCTCGCAACCATACCGGCAAATACAGACTTTCAGCTAAAACTTGTGGTGGCTTTCGGAACAGATTTTACAGGAGATAAATTATACGGATTGCAACAACCCGAATGGAATCAATCAGGACCTGACTTCGGCTGCTATGTTTTGTTGCCGCCGAATATTTCTGTTGACAATTTTAATCAACAATTAGGAGCCTATGCACGAAAGGTACAATCTCCCGACATTAAGGATAGTTATATTATACAATCATTAAGCGCAGTGCATTATGATACAGAAACAGGCAATTACAGCAACAAAACAATCAGTCATCAACTGCTCAATGTATTGTGGCTGATTGCGGCATTCATTCTCTTAATTGCCTGCGTAAACTTTATCAACCTTTCCACCGCACAAGCTGTTAATCGTGCAAAGGAGGTTGGCGTAAGAAAAGTTTTGGGAAGTAATAAATCTCAATTGCAAGTGCAATTCATCATTGAAACATTTTTAATAGTTACAATTGCTGTAATCCTTGCAGCAATTATTACAACACTTGCATTGCCTTCTGTAAATCAACTTTTGGAACTTTCGCTTTCATTCAACATACTCAACAATCCTGCAATTATTTTATTTCTTTTAACTGTAACAATTGTTGTAACCGCACTCGCCGGTTTTTATCCTTCTATTGTTTTATCACGTTTCAATCCTGTGAATGCTTTAAAGAGTAAACTCACAGCGAATACTTCAAGAGGAATTTCATTAAGAAGAGGATTGGTAGTGTTTCAATTCATCATTGCACAGGCGCTCATCATCGGAACACTCGTCATTGTACAGCAAATGAATTATTTTATGAATCAACCCTTAGGCTTCGATAAAGATGCAATTGTAAGTGTTCCTTTTCGTCCGGATAGTACCGGTAGCAAGCTGACGGGGTTTTTAAAGCAACAGTTATTGTCAGTAAACGGCGTGCAGGCAGTAAGCTTCAGTTCCAACACGCCGGTTGAAGATGTTGATGAAATGTGGAGCACATTCAGATTTAACCATGCAATTAAAGAAACAGATTTTAAAGCTATTACCAAATTCGCCGACAACGAATATGTACCGGCTTATAAATTAGAACTGGTAGCCGGCAGAAATTTGCAACCTTCCGATCCCACCAGGGAATTTTTGGTGAACGAATCGCTTGTAAAAAGCTTAGGACTTAAAAAACCGGAAGATATATTGAACAAAGAAATAAGCATGTTTGGTGATCGGATCAAATGTCCTGTTGTTGGTGTATTGAAAGATTTTAATGACCGGTCTTTTCGCCATGATCTCGCACCATTGCTTATTACTACCAACATCACAATGTACCGCCAGGCGGCAATAAAACTTGCCACGACAAACATTTCTTCTACCATGCAATCCATTAAAAAAATATGGGAGCAAACATTTCCTGATTATGTTTATGAATACAGGTTTCTTGATGATAAAATTGAAAGTTTTTACAAACAGGAAAGCCAGTTATCGCAGTTGTACAAAATTTTTGCAGCAATCGCGATATTCCTTAGCTGTCTTGGGTTGTATGGTTTAGCCTCATACATGGCAGTGCAGAGAATAAAGGAAGTTGGTATTCGCAAAGTACTTGGTGCTACCGCTGGCAATATCGTTTATATGTTTTCAAAAGAATTTATCATTCTTATTGCAATTGCCTTTGTGATTGCTGCGCCCCTTGCATGGTATTACATGCACCAATGGTTGCAAGGTTATGTTTATCGCATCAACATCAGTTGGTGGTTATTTGCTGCAGGCGGATTTATGGCAGTAATTATTGCATTGGCAACGATAAGTTTCCAGGCTATTAAAGCTGCAATTGCGAACCCTGTGAAAAGTTTGAGAACGGAATGATGGCGTCAACGGTGAATGGATTCGCTATTGACGAAGATCTTTATTGACCATTCACAATTGGAAAAAAGGAAGGTATGATAAAAAACTATTTCAAAATCGCCTGGAGGAGCCTGTTAAAAGATAAGCAGTTTACTTTACTGAACGTGCTAGGCTTGTCTGCGGGCCTGGCATGCTCATTACTGATTTTCCTGTGGGCTAATGATGAACTGAGCTTTGACAAATCCTTCGCGAATGATGAGCGATTGTTCAAATTGATGGAGGGTAATAACCGGAATGGTGAAACTGTTTTTTCTGACGAGTCTTCCGGAAGACTAAGTGAAGCTGTCAGGCAAAGCTTTCCTGAAGTGGAATACGCTGCAGCCATTGCGCCAGCAAAATGGTTTGCCCCAAATACACTTTCTGCGAATGAAAAAAACATCAAAGCTGGCGGCCAATATGCAGAAAAGGACTATTTCAACATATTTTCCTTTGAAATGCTGGATGGAGACAAAAACCTTGTATTGGCTACAAAAAATTCCATTGTCCTTTCCGATGAACTGGCCACAAAAATATTTTCAACCACGAAGAATTTGATCGGCAAAGCGATACGCTTTGACCATGATACCACTTTTTTTATATCGGGCATATTCAAAAAAATGCCAGCCAATTCTTCCCAGCAATTTGACTTTGTACTGTCTTTTGATTATTTCAAGTCTGTCAAAGACTGGGCAGCACATTGGAATGGCAGTGGTCCCCAAAATTTTGTACTGTTGAAGAAAGGCACAAACATTCATGCGTTTAATAAAAAGGTTGAAAACGCGATCGCTCTTAATACGGGCGACACGGCCAGAAAGGTTGCTGCTGCAAAATTTTCCGATGGTTACCTGTATACTTATTATGACGACAACGGAAGGACGGGCGGAAGGATTGAATACGTGAACTTGTTTTCTGCCCTGGCAGTTTTCATCCTCGTTATCGCCTGCATCAATTTCATGAACCTTTCCACAGCAAAAGCTGCCCGCAGGCTGAAAGAAGTAGGCGTAAAAAAAGTAGTTGGAGCGAAAAGGGGCCAATTGATAGTACAATTTTTAACTGAATCATTCCTGCTCACCCTGCTTGCGATGATTCTCGCCATGGGTATTGCCATTGTGCTATTACCTGAATTCAATCAGCTTACGGGAAAATCCATTTCATTGCATTTTACCTGGCAGATGTGTGCTGCTGTAATGGCTATTGTTTTAATAACAGGTTTCCTCGCCGGCAGCTATCCTGCTTTGTATATTTCCCGTTTCAAGCCACTGGCCATATTGAAAGGCAAGCTGAATACTTCCACAGCCGAACTATTGTCAAGAAAAGGTCTGGTTGTCTTCCAATTTACACTTTCAACTATATTAATAGTGGCTGTAACCGTTATTTATCAGCAGGTACAATATATACAAAACGCAGAGCTGGGTTACAACAAAGAAAATATTGTTCGGATTGCTGCGGAGGGAAAGATTCAAAAAGACCAGGAAGCCTTTTTATCAGAGCTACAAAAAATACCAGGGGTTGTAAATGCAGCTTACACGTTTCATAGTGTAGTTGGGCGCAAATACAGCGATGGATTGGATTGGCCGGGAAAAGATCCGGAAAAGGTTCAATACTTCGAGGTGTTTGGCGTCAGTCAGAATTTTATCGCGACCATGGATATGCAAATTAAAGCAGGAAGAGATTTCTCAAAAAATTTTGGGATGGACTCTCTTAGTATTATCATTAACGAGTCTGCAGTAAGAGCCATGAATCTTCAAAATCCTGTTGGTGCTATCGCCCGCTTTCATGGCGTGGAAAGACAGGTTATAGGAGTTGTTAAAGATTTTCATTTTGAGTCGATGCACGAAACGATTAAGCCTGCATTCATGCATTTACAAAAAGGCGAAGGAACAATCCTCGCACGGATACGGCAGGACAACCAAAAGAATGCAGTGGCCATAATTGAAAAACTTTATAAACAATACAATCCAGGCTTCCCTTTTACATTCAATTTTCTCGATGAAGCTTATCAAAAGCAATATGAAACGGAAAAACGTACTGCAACCTTGTCCGGCTATTTCGCAGGGTTAGCTATCCTTATTTCTTGTTTGGGTCTCTTTGGATTGGCTGCGTTTACCGCACAAAAAAGACAAAAGGAAATTGGTATCAGAAAAGTGATCGGTGCATCGCCTGCAGGTATTGCTGCCATGCTGTCCAAAGATTTTCTAAAACTAATAGGTATTGCAGTTTTAATCGCATTTCCGATTTCTTGGTGGATGATGCATAACTGGTTGCAGAGCTATGCGTACAGGACGAAGATCACCTCAACAATGTTTTTAATGACAGGAGTCCTGATATTGGTCATTACGTTAATTGCAATCGGATTTCAGACAATAAAGGCAGCGTTGACGACGCCAGTGAAGGGATTGAGAACGGATTGAACCAGGATTTGCGGGATTTTAAAAATGTTATAAGGAAACATTGATGAATAGAATTAATAACGTTGATAACATAAGAACATAAAACTAACCACCTAAAACATATTTTATGTTTAGAAATTTTTGCAAGATCGTTTTACGCAACATGTGGCGCTACAAAGGCTACACCTTGCTTAACATTTTTGGAATGGCAATCGGTATTGCTGCCATCGTTTGGGGATTTCAAATGATTCGTTACAGCTTCAGCTTTGATAATTTTCATAAAGACCGGGATAATATTTATCGCGGACTAACATACCAGGCAGGGGCAAATGGAGCGAGGGGAATTTTTCCCATGGCCGCCGTAAAGCAGGCACAGTCTGAATTTGCCGGTATTGCCGAAGCCGTTCGCTATGATAGCCGCGGTTTGAATGTAAAGTATGATAAGAATGAACCTTTTGCCGAACAGGTACATTTTACTGACCCTGCATTTTTTGATCTGTTCAATTTTCCGGCGGTTGCCGGCTCTAATAATATAGCTGATAAAAATACGGTACTGATCACGGAGGAAACAGCCAAGAAATATTTTGGTAAACAGGAGGCAATTGGAAAGTCATTGATCCTTTATTCCGGTGAAAAATATGCAATGCCATTGACAGTAACCGGTGTTTTGAAAGATGTTCCCATAAACTCTACCATGAGATTTAGTTTCATCACCAATTTCGAGAACTACTTAAAAGGTGATGGAAGCAAGCTTGCTGACGATGACTGGACATGGATGCTTGATGCCGCTTTTTTCAGAATTCCGAAAAGCTCCGATGCCCCTTTGATAACAAAGTCGCTTAATAAATATTTACCCATTCAGAATAAAGCAAGAGTGGATTGGAAAGCTTCCGGATTCAGACTTATCCCGATGAGTGAAAATGCGACGATGGGTGATATTCCCAACAATGGGTTGTATGAGCGGCCCGAAGATTCTGCTACTTATGGGCCCATAGTTTTGGCTTTACTCATTTTTCTTTCCGCCTGCCTCAACTTTTCCAATACCACGGTTTCTCATGCTAACAGGAGACTGAAAGAAATTGGCATGAGGAAAGTGATGGGAAGTTCGCACCGGCAATTAGTCACGCAACTATTGTTGGAATGTGGTTTTATAGTTTTTATTGCGGTATTGCTATCGGTGGTTTTAAACCGTTTGTGGTTTCCCACTTTCAACCAAATGTTCACTGCGGTCAAGCTCACTGCAGATTATTTTAATGACATTAATCTTTTATTGTTTATTGGAGCAGCGGTATTATTAACTACACTACTGGCTGGTGCCTACCCGGCGTTTTATATTACCCGGTTCAACCCTTCTACTATTTTCAGAGGTTCAGTAAAGTTTGGTGGCACCAGTTTGTTCTCAAGGATCATGTTAGGTTTTCAACTGTCGATTGCTATCATTACCGTTATAGCCGGTATTGGTTTTGCTCGCAATGCAGAATTTCAAAAGAATTATGATTATGGATATAATATAAGGAATACAATCGGCGTCATCATAATGGACACAACCACCTTTCCTGTTTTTAGAAATGAGGTCGCTTCAATTCCGCAAGTCACTGCGCTGGCAGGCACAAGGAGTCATATTGGGTATGGTTACCGCAATGTGGTGGCAGAGGCCGAAGGAAAGAAAAGTGAAACCAATTATTTGGAAGTAGGGAGAGATTATATAAAGACCATGAATCTTAAAATGGCTGAAGGTCGTGAGTTCGATGCGCAAATGGAGGGCGATTATACCAATTCAATTTTGATCACCGAGAATCTTGCGGGTAATTATGGATGGACTGCTAAAGAAGCTTTAGGCAAGAAAATGTTTATTGACAGCGTGAACTATTCCGTGGTTGGAGTGCTGAAAAATTTTAAGGTTGACCAATTGTTTGATCCGCAGGAGCCGGTTGTAATGAAATTAGGAAAAGAGAACCGCTACCAGTTCCTGGTGGTCCAGGCGAAGCTTGGTGACCTTGAAACTGTATATGCAAAAACAAAAGACGCATGGAAAAAGATATTCCCGATGAAACCTTTCACAGGGTTTTATCAAAATGAACTTATGAGTGAAGCCTTTACGGTTACAAATAATATTGCCAAGATCTTTTTCTGGTTTGCGATTATATCGATACTGCTCACCGCGACCGGCTTATTTGCACTGGTGTCACTAACGGTGGTTAAAAAAATGAAAGAGATAGCGTTGAGAAAGGTGGCAGGTGCTAAGGCAAGACATATACTGGTGTTGATCAACAAAGGTTATTTCTGGATATTCCTGGCCGGTGCTGCTGTCGGATGTTATGGGGGATATGCACTTACAAAACTTTTGCTTGATTCAATTTTTAAAGTCAATTCAGGTATTGCCAGTTCTACATTAATAAACTCGGTGATCGTGTTATTTGTTATAGCAGCAATTACATCGGGCATTAAAGTATGGCAGGCTGTGAGGACGAATCCTGTAAAACTTTTAAGAACTGAATGATTAATAATTATTAATTAATTAATACTTGTAGCCATGTTTAAAAACTATTTCAAAACAGCGATCAGGAACTTACTTCGCTACAAAGGTTTTGCCATTATAAATATTTCCAGTCTTACGATCGGCATAGTCGGTTGTATGGTGATCGGTCTTTTTGTTTGGGACGAGCGGCAATATGATAAAGATATTCCCGGCGGAGAAAATATATATCGCATTTATGAGCAGCGCAAGAATAATGATGTGATAACCCATAACGCTTCTGTGCCGCCTGCTTATGCCAGTTATCTTAAAAGAACATACCCGGAGGTTGATACAACATTGCGCATACTGATGTCACTGGATAAATTTTTGATGGAAGTTGGTGAAAAAAGAAATTATGAGGATAAGGGCTGGTTTGTAGAGTCATCCTTTTTTGAAATATTTCCCCTGAAGTTTATTCATGGTGATCCTTCAACGGCACTTCTTGAGCCAAGAACGGTTGTGATCACCGAAGACCTTGCAAAGAAATATTTTAACAATGAAAACCCGGTTAATAAATCGCTCTATATCGATAAGGATACGTTTGCGGTAAAAGGTGTGCTGGCAAATCTGCCCGAACATTTTCATTTAAACTTTCGCTACCTGATGTCGTTACCATCAGCTGGAGTTGAAAGAGAAAGAATGGAACTATGGACCTGGCACCAGTTCTATACTTATATAAAATTGAAACCAGGAGCCAATGTTCAGCAACTGCAGGATAAACTGCAGGCGCACATGAAAAAGGCAATTTTCCCAACCTTGAAACAAACAGGGTTCACGTTTCTTCCTTTTTTTCAACCGTTAAAAGATATACATCTAAAATCTTCTGATTTCATTTATGATAATGCCGTTCGTGGCAATCAAACCTATGTAAAAGCATTAACCATTATTGCCTTATTCGTATTAGTCATCGCCTGCTTCAATTTCATCAATCTCGCTACAGCAAGATCATTCAGAAGAGCAAAAGAAATCGGTGTGCGAAAAGTTGTTGGCGCGGAAAGAAAACAGCTTGTTATTCAATTTATCGGTGAAACAATTTTGCTTGCTGTTATTTCAATCCTGATCTCGGTCGCGGTTACATTCCTGATTGTTCCCTTGCTAAATCAATTCACGGGTAAATCAATTGAGTTTAATCCCGTTACCAATCCGATTCTTGGACTGATCATATTGGGTGCAGGAGTGGTGATAGGAATGCTTGCCGGTATTTATCCTGCTTTGGTATTATCAGGATTTCAGCCAATAACAGTGCTGAAAAACATGAAGCTCGTTGGTAGTGGCGGCGGTGCATGGTTAAGACAGGGATTGGTAGTCATCCAGTTTGCACTATCGGTTCTACTGGTCGTGTGTACAACTATTGTGTACAGGCAGACTAAATATTTGAACAACGCCGATCTCGGATTTAATAATGAACAGGTTATTTATTTCCAGACAAGAGGCGCTGTTGAAGAAAAACTTGAGACTTTTAAAGAAGAAATCAAACGTTCCCCAAATGTATTGTCTGTTACTTCCGGTTATGGTTTGCCGGGTGATCAATATGCCGGTGATGGTGTTATCACGTTTGGACCTGATGGACAAAAAGACCGTTCTGCAAATGTTTTTCTTGGTGATCATGATTATGTAAAAACATTGGGTTTGAGAATTGTTGCAGGTCGTGATTTTTCAAAAGACATGGCGACCGATGTGAGAGAAGCTTTTCTTATCAATGAAACCGCGGTGAAAGAATGGGGATATGGCACGCCTGAAAAAGCGCTTGGTCAACCAATGCATTGGAACGAATGGGTGCCGCAGGATACGCTTAACCCGGTAAAAAAAGGAAAGATAATCGGCGTGGTGGAAGACTTCCATTATAAGAGCTTGCATGAGAAAGTAACTCCATCTGTTATTCAAATTTACCCGCAGGTGGTATTCAAGGTAGCAGTGAAATTGAAAACAGCCGATATCAAAAACACTATTGCATATATAAATGGTGTGTGGAATAAATTTTCTCCTGGCTATCCTTTGGATTGTAAGTTCATGGATGACACGTATGGTGCAATGTACAAAGCGGAAAGTAAGTTGAGTGACCTGCTTTGGATCTTCACGGTGATGGCCATCATAGTAGGTTGTATGGGATTGTTTGGACTGGCTGCGTTTAGCGCGGAACAAAGAACAAAAGAATTGGGAATAAGAAAAGTGCTCGGTGCAAATGCAATTAATATCGTTGGGTTGTTATCAAAGAATTTTCTTGTGCTGGTTATCATATCCGCTGTTATTGCATTTCCCATCGCGTGGTGGGCAATGAATAATTGGTTGGAAGATTTTCCGTACAGGGTAGCTATAAGCTGGTGGGTATTTGGTGTTGCTATCGTTGCTGCATTGGGAGTTGCATTGCTGACAGTGAGTTTCCAGGCAATAAAGGCGGCATTGGCAAACCCTGTGAAATCATTACGAACTGAGTAAATTAATAATCAATAATTATTAATTAATAATTATTGATTATTTGATAACATAAAAAATAACGCCATGAAAAAGTTAATTACTACAGTATTGACGCTGACAGTTTCAGCATCAATGGTTTTCAGTCAATCAGCAAAAGAAAAGGCTGAAGCGATCGCATCCGAATTCAATAAGGACAAGCATAAGATCAAAGAAAAAAACGGGGTAACAATTGAGAAGAATAAAGTGGTGGAAGCGAAACCAGATATCCGGGATAATGTGGCGAGCTATGCGGGTAAGTATGAATTGGATGGATTTGGCCATTCAATTATTCTACGTCAATCCGGTAATGGATGGGAAGCGGACTATTTTGTAAAGACGGATGATAAAGACGTAAAAAAAGCCACACTAAAAGATATAAAGATTGAATCGGCCCTGTTCACTGCCACGATCCATCATGACGACGGACGGGTATTGCCGTTTGAAGGAGTTTTTATTAACCGTTCGGTAAAAGACGGGGAAACGAGCAATGGGCTTGGCATTCGTCATTTGATGGAACTATCCAATGGATTTGTTGTGGATAAAGCATTTTATAAAAGAGCTGAATAAAAAAGTAATCACTTTAAATGGAAAACTTATGAACACACAAATAACGTTTCGTTCAATAAAAAAACACGTTGCCTGCTTGTTCCTGTTTGCATTTGTCCTTAGCAGCCAATATACAATGGGGCAAACGGCTGAAGGGATCCGCGGAACCTGGTTTGCGGAAATTAAGGATAAAGAGGTTCACATTGAGTTTACCACGGATGAAAATAGGCGATCATCAAGCAGCTCCACCTTTTTGCTGAGCGAGCTTTCGACTATTCCTAAAGATCAGAAAGGAGAATTCAGGATAACGAGAGAAGCAGGCATCATCGTGTTCAATGGAAAGTTTGATGACAAAACAGGATCAGGCGACTACACATTTACGTCTGCCAAAGGATATGCTGAATATATGAACAGTAAGGGTGTAACCGGTCTGAATTCAAATGAGCTTTTTGCATTTTTTATCGTTGACATTAAGAAAGACTATGTGCAAATGCTTTTGAATAACGGGTATACCGATATTTCAAAAAGCAACCTGATCCCTTTAGCTGCATTGGATATAGATGAGGCGTATATCAAAATGTGGAAACAAAATGGGTATAATGATGTCAGGCTTTCCGATTTGATCCCCTTAAAATCATTGGATGTCACGGCTGACTATATTAAAGGATTCAATGAGGTCGGTCTCAAAAATATTTCTGCATCTAACCTGATACCCATGAAATCCCTCGGGATTACGCCTGCTTTTGTTAAGGGATTTTTTGACCTGGGATTTAAAAACATTACGGTCTCCAACCTGATCCCATTAAAATCATTAGGTGTCACTCCTGAGTATGTAAAAGGTTTCCTGGATCTCGGGTTTAAAGATTTTGAGCTTTCCGAAATGATCCCTTTAAAATCCACAGGTGTTACGCCTGAGTACGTTTCTTCGATGCAAAAGAAAGGTTTGAATTACAAGAGCCTTAGTAAATATATGCAGTTGAAAAACCTGGATGAACATCGTTAAGACTCATTAGTGGTCTATAAAAAACGACCGGATTCATGAAAAATAAAAGTTAGGCCATGATAAAAAATTATATCAAGATCGCATGGCGCAGCCTGAAACAAAATAAATTGTTGTCAGGTATTAATATACTTGGCCTTGCCGTGGGAATTGCATGTTGCCTGTTGATCGCCATGTATGTTCTGCATGAGAAAAGCTATGACAGGTTTCACAAGAATGGCGACCGGATTGTTCGGGCAACAATGGAGATGTCATTTAATGGCAACCTTACAAAAGTACCTGTAACCGGAACAAAAGTGTTACCGGAATTCAAACGTGTCTTTCCCGAAGTAGAAAGCGGCGTGCGAACATTTCCAATAAATACAACAATACAACAAGGTGATAAACTCTTCCTGGAAAAACAATTTGTTTACTCTACTCCCGAATTCTTTGATGTTTTTTCATTTAAGCTCTTGCAAGGTAATCCTAACGAGGTGTTGTCTAAGCCCAATCAACTGGTGTTAACCACTTCAGCTGCCAAAAAATATTTTGGTAACGAAGATCCGGTAGGAAAAATCTTACGAATAAATAATGAGAATGATTTTGTAGTAACAGGGGTTGCTGAAGATTGTCCTTCCAATTCACAGATAAAGTTTAGTGTCTTGGCATCATGGAGTTCCTTAACAGATCCGGTGTACAACGTTGAGAGCTGGATGGATGCAAGTCATTATACATACCTGCTTTTAAAAAGACCAGGAATGGAAAAGACCCTTGAAAAAAAGATTCATGATTATTTCAAAGCTCAAAACGAAGGATACAAAACTCCGGGTAAGGATTATATGGACATCAGGATACAACCGCTTACAGATGTGCACCTGAAAGCTATTGTGGAAGGAGGGTTTGAACCTGGTGGCGACAACCGTTATGTTTATATATTCTCTATCGTGGCATTGCTTGTTCTTATAATCGCATGTGCCAATTATGTAAATCTCACAACTGCCAGAGCATCTGAACGGGCGAGAGAAGTGGGGGTACGAAAAGTTGTTGGCGCATCACGCAAGCAATTGTTTGGCCAGTTCATCAGCGAATCCATCATAACCGTTTTTGTTTCTCTATTGATCAGTCTTTTGCTGGTCAAGCTATTTATTTCTTCATTTAATACTATTTCAGGAAAACAACTTGAGCTTGATTTTCTATTCACACCTGCTTGCCTTGCGGCATTGGGAGTGATTCTATTTGTCATCGGCTTCCTAGGAAGCATTTATCCTGCTCTCGTGTTGTCAGGCTTTCAACCCATCATGGTTTTAAAGAAAAACACCATGACCGGCTCATCGGGAATTGGATTGCGAAAAGGCTTGTTCGTAATTCAATTCGTTATTTCAGTGGCGCTCATTGTATCCACAATAGTAATACAGAACCAGCTTTCATTTATACAAAATAAAAAACTGGGGTATAATAACGATCATGTACTTGTGCTGCGCAGTGATGGAACGGTTACAAAAAAAATGGGCACGGTAAAAACTGAATTCTTAAGCAACCGGAACATTCTGGGAGTTACCACCTGTAATCAAACACCCACATTTATTCCGGGGAAATACAATCTCCATATCGATGACAAAGAAATTGTGATCGCCGGGGTGCGAGTTGACAGAGATTTTATCAGGACAATGGGAATGCAGATACAAAGTGGAACCGATTTTACAAAAGTCGAAGAGCAAGCTGCTTTTGACCGTACAGATACTATTCAGCGGCCGCTTATCATAAATGAAGCGGCTGTACGGGCATTCGGCTGGAAAAACGAAGACGCTATTGGAAAAACATTGAAATTCCAGGGAAGAAATAGCATTGTAAAAGCTGTTGTTGGTGATTTTCATTTTGCCTCTATGCATGAAGCAATAGATCCCATTGTAATTTTTTTAAGCAATAATACAAGCAAGATCCTGGTAAAGCTATCGCCCAATGAACTTCCTCAGACCCTTTCTTTTCTCAAAACAAAATGGAGCGCATTAGCACCACACCTTCCTTTTGAGTATGAGTTCCTTGATGAACAATTCGACAAGCTTTATACGGCAGAATCACGGACAGGAAAAATATTTTATGCATTTGCCCTTTTAGCGATTGGCCTGGCTTGTCTTGGTTTGTTGGGACTAGCTACGTTCACTGCCTACCAGCGAACCAAAGAAATAGGAATCCGCAAAGTTTTGGGTGCATCTGTTCCTAACATTATCGTAATGCTTTCAAGGGATTTCTTAAAGCTGGTTTTGATTGCCATTGTAATTGCATGCCCGGTGGCATGGTGGGTTATGAACAAATGGCTTGAGGATTTTTCATACAGAATAAATATCAGTTGGACGGTATTTTTTATAGCAGGAATGGTTGCAATATTGATCGCTTTGATCACACTTAGTTTCCAGGCGGTTAAAGCCGCGCTTGCGAACCCTGTGAAGTCACTACGAACTGAATAAAGCAATAATTAATAATTATTAATTAATAATTATTAAATAAAACATTATGATAAAAAATTATTTCAAAGTAGCGTGGAGAAGCCTTTTAAAATACAAAGGATTTTCTTTTATAAACATTTTTGGATTGGCTACCGGCATGGCTTGCAGTTTACTGATCTTTCTTTTTGTAAAAGACGAACTAAGTTATGATCGTTATCATAAAAATGCCGACAGAGTTTATCGTGTTGTAAAAGACTTTATCAATGATGACGGCAGTCGTATACCGGATGCAACTTCCCCGGCAGCACTGGCACCGGCAATGCAAAGAGAAATTCCTGAAGTGGAAGGAGTGACAAGGTTAATGCCCAACTGGGGCGGCAGCTGGCTCGTTGAATACGGTAATAAAAAATTATCCGAATCGAAATTCTGGCGGGCCGATAGCAATTTCTTTGATGTATTTACATTTTCATTTATAAAAGGCAATCCTAAAACTGCATTGAAGGATGTAAAGTCTGTAGTTATCACAGAAACGATTGCTAAAAAGTATTTTGGCAATGAAGACCCGATGGGAAAGTCACTGCAGATCTCATGTTGTGACGGTTCATTGAGTGTTACCGGAGTGATAAAAGATGTACCGGCCAATTCACATTTTCATTTTGACATGCTCTCCTCCTTCAGGCAATTGGGAAATCTTGATGCCAACTGGGGGCGGTATGATTATTATACGTATGCCAGGGTGAAGCCGGGGACCAATATCCCTGCATTTACTAAAAAGATACAGGAAACTTATAAGCGTAACCAGGATGAGAACTACAGTGTTTTTTATGTACAGCCACTGACAGATATTCATTTGAACTCGAACCTCAAATGGGAATTGGAGCCAAATGGGGATAAGCAATACGTAAAAGTGTTTATCTGGGTGGGGTTATTCATCCTTCTTATTGCCGCCATTAACTATATAAATCTTTCCACAGCAAAGTCTTCCTTAAGAACAAAAGAAGTAGGGATCAGGAAAGTATCAGGAGCAGTGAGAAGTTCGTTGATAAGGCAGTTTTTATTTGAATCATTGCTTACGTGTCTTATTTCTTCTATACTGGCTATTTTGATCGCTCAGCTTCTTTTGCCTGTCGTGAATGCCATTACATTAAAGCAACTTTCAGTAAT
>Ga0075420_100003055_pt1 | contig 14556 bp, 10 predicted proteins | sample SoiMetdeltSBSDD4_FD_75296 | JGI IMG/M metagenome (GOLD analysis project Ga0075420, IMG submission 75296) | Bulk soil microbial communities from a Populus tree surrounding site in Tennessee, USA - Soil MetaG P. deltoides SBSDD4 | ecosystem: Environmental > Terrestrial > Soil > Tree plantation... | reverse complement strand
GCTCGATGCTGAAGTTCTCGGCCATGGTCACGACCAGCGGGTAACCCTTGGCTGCGCAGACCATCGCGAGACCAATGCCGGTGTTGCCGCTGGTCGCCTCGATCACGGTCTGGCCAGGAAGCAGCGCGCCGCTGCGCTCTGCATCCTCGATGATTCCAAGCGCGAGCCGGTCCTTGACCGAGCCCATCGGGTTGAAGGCTTCGAGCTTGACGAAGAGCTTGCCGCCCGTCGGCGCTAGTCGCCGGATGCGCACCGCCGGCGTGCGGCCAACCGTGTCCAGTATTGATTCGTGCCTCATGATCCGATCCCCGGGCCGGGCGGACGCCGCCCACGATGTGCCCAAGTCTACCAACGCGTCATGACGGCGGAATTCGGGCTCGAGACCCCGTGCGACGGGTGGCGGCGACCTCGCGACGACTCGTTGCAGCAATCGGCCTGTAGACTCACGGAAATGGCCGAGGGTGGGACGACGCCTGCGTGAGCAAACTGGGTGCCCCAAACCGCAGACGGCGCCGGCTGTTGCGGCAGCTCATCGCGCTCGGCGGCGCCGCGCTGCTGCCAGCGGGCTCGCTGCGCGCGGCGCGCACGATACGCTTCGCCGACGACCCCTTTACGCTGGGTGTGGCGTCCGGCTACCCGACGCCGGACGACGTCGTGCTCTGGACGCGGCTCGCCCCGATGCCGCTGGCGCCGGACGGCGGGATGCCATCCGAGGTTGTTCCCGTCGAATGGGAGATCGCGTCCGACGCTCAGTTCCGCAGCATCGTCCGTTCGGGTGTCGAATACGCTACACCCGACTGGGCTCACAGCGTCCACGTCGAGCCCGGCGGGCTCGAGGCAGGACGCCCATATTGGTACCGCTTCACCGCCGGCGGTGCGCGCAGCCCCGTCGGACGGACGGCGACCGCTGCGGCGCGCGGTGCTTCCCCGGAGCGGCTCAGGCTCGCCGTCGCCTCGTGCCAGCAGTACGAGCACGGCTACTACACGGCATACCAGGCGATGGTCGCCGACGAACCGGACCTGATCGTGCACCTCGGCGACTACATCTACGAGTTGTCCTGGGGAGAGCGGCACATCCGCCGGCACCGGGCGCCCGAGTGCCACTCGCTCGAGGACTATCGGGCACGCTACGCGCTTTACAAGGGCGATCGGTTGCTGCAGGCAGCGCACGCGGCGTGCCCGTGGCTCCTGACCTGGGACGATCACGAGGTCGAGAACGACTACGCAGGCGACGTCTCCGAGGAGGACGACGAGCCCGAGTGGTTCCTTGCGCGTCGAGCGGCCGCCTACCGCGCGTGCTACGAGCACCAGCCGCTACCGCGGCGCGCCCTGCCCTACGGACCGTACCTCCGCATGCACACGCAGCGCGCGTTCGGCGATCTCGCGAACGTCCTGACGCTCGACGACCGGCAGTACCGCAGCCCGCAGGCCTGTCCGAAGCCAGGCCGCCGCGGCTCGAACCGCGTCAGCGACTGCGCCGAGCGCAGCGCACCAGAACGCTCGAAACTCGGCGCGCGGCAGGAAGCGTGGCTCGCGGCCCGTCTCGCCGAGAGCAAGACTCGCTGGAACCTGCTCGCACAGGGCACGGTCATGGCCAACATCGACGAGCAACCCGGGCCCGGTGAGACCTACTGGACCGATGGTTGGAGCGGCTACCCGGCGGCGCGCGAGCGTCTGTTCGCGACTCTGCAGGCGACGCGCGTGCGCAACCCCGTCTGCCTCTCCGGCGACATCCATGCCTTCCTGGCCGCGCGCTTGAATCGCGACGCAGCCGATCCGACGTCGCCGGTCATTGCCGCGGAATTCGTCACGACCTCCGTCAGCTCGCAGGGGTTGCCCGCGAAGATGATTGAGGATCGTCTCAGGGAGAACCCGGGCCTGCTGGCGGGGACCAGCGAGTATCGCGGCTATCTGCGCCTCGACCTGCACCGCGAGCGGGCGCAGATCGACATGGTGGCGATGCAAACGGTGTTCGAACCCGAGTCTCGCTCGCATGTTTTTGCCTCGTTCACGATCGAAGACGGCTCACCCGGACCCGTGCGAACCTGACCGATCGACCGATCATTCGTCGGACGGCGTTCCGTCGCTGCCGGGAGGCGCGGCGGGCTGCTCCTCCGGGACCACGAAGATCGGATGCGGCTTGCGGGTCTCCGCTTCCGCCTCTTCCTGCGCGATGCGCTCGAGCAGCTGCTGGAATCCGCTGAGAAACGCGTCGAAGCCGCGCCCCGCGATCGTCACGACCGAGATCGCGAGGAGCACGCCTGTCACCGTCACCCACACGGGTCGTCGCGGCTTGTCGTGGTCGCGCTCCGCGTTCAAGCGGGCGCGATCCATGAGCGCCCGCTCCCGGGTGATCGGAATCGGGCCGGAGCTGCGCTTCTTCGGAGCTTCGGATCGGGCAGGCATGGACATCAGTCTAAGAGCATTCTTCCCGCCACGGGAAATGCGGCTTAGAGTTCCGATGCTCGGCGATCCGGGAAGTTCCATCACCAATGAGTCCGGCGCCGCCTGGAGACCCGCATGATTAGGCGCAGCATCGCCCTGGTAGCCCTGCTGGGTGTGACAGCACCCGAACCGGTCGCCGCCGATGAGATCAGGCGACGGGCCCTGCCCGATTTTCCGATCTCGAGCAGTGTGGAGGTTCCCGGCGGGCGCACGCTGGTATTCCTGAGCGGCACGGTGCCGGATGTCGCCGATCCGGACGCCGCCCCCGGCGCCATCGAGCGCTTCGGCGACACCGCCACGCAGGCGGCCAGCGTGCTGGCAAAGCTCGAGCGCGAGCTGCAGGCCCTTGGCATGACGATGGCCGACGTGGTCAAGATGAACGTCTTCATGGTCGGCGATCCTCGAAAGGGCGGCGTCATGGACTTCGACGGGCTGATGGCCGCTTATGGCAGGCACTTCGGCACTGCCACGCAGAGGAATCTGCCGGCCCGCACCACCGTGCAGGTCGCGGGTCTGCCGCTCGGGGGCGCGCTCGTCGAAATCGAGCTCGTCGCGGCACGCTAACGCACAGGCTCACCGGAACGCTGGCGGCCGGCCTGTTTACCTGGGCCGCGCCCGCCGCATCACCTCCAGCCGGCGCGGCACGACTAGCTTGCCGATGGCTTATTTGACCGGTCACGGGCGGTCACGCATAGTCCTGCCGGACCGCGAATCGGATTGGGGCGATGCTAACAAGGGGGGATCTGGCCGCAAGGGGCCGGCGCATGTGTGCGCCGCTGTTGATATTTCTGGCCCTCGCGGCATCCGCCGGACAGGCTTCGGAGCCAAAGAGCCGGATCCGCTACGCCGAGCCGATACAGATCCAGGCATCCAATCTGCCCGGCTCGGCCGGGATTCAGTCTGCCCGCACACCGGCTCTCCTGAGGTTTGACGCTTACGGGCGTCGCTTCGAGCTCGAACTCGAATCGAACGACCGGCTGCTGCGCCGGTTGTCGAGCGCACGGCGCGCGGAGCTGCCACCGCACGACCTGTATCGGGGCAGGTTGACCGGGCTGCCCGGATCCTGGGTCCGGCTGACCCGCCTTCCTGATGGAATCTACGGCGCCGTCTGGGATGGCAGCGAGTTCTACTCGATCGCGCCGGCGCACACATTGGCCGAATTCATGGGTGGCGCCACTCCGGCAACCTCGGACCAGCCGCTAATCTACCGCGCGTCGGATGTCGATATGCTCGGCGGACCGCGGTTCTGCGCCGTGTTCGACCCCACCGGTGGGTCGGGCAAGCCGATCACCGGCCTCGACCAGTACAAATCCCTGCTACGCGAGTTGCCGCGCAACGCCACGGCCGCGGCGGTTGCGACGCTCGAGCTCGAAGTCGCCATGATCGCCGACTTCGAATTTTTCTCCGCCGAGGTTGATCCGGCCAGCGCGCTCCTGAATCGGCTCAACGTGGTCGACGGCATTTTCAGCGAGCAGGTCGGCGTCGCGATCACGGCCACCGAGCTCAAGGTGTTCGACGATCCGGCCGATCCGTTCACGACCTCGGACGCCGGAACGCTGCTCGACCAGGTTGGCCGATATCGTAAGGTGACGCCGGCAATCGCAGCCACCGGGCTTGCGCACCTGGTCACCGGGCGCAACCTGACAGCACGCGATCCGCAGAACAACGTAGACGACAGCATCGTCGGCATTGCCTACCTCTTCGGCGTATGCGAAGCGGAGATCGGTGTCTCCGTCAGTGAGCGTCTGGATCCGTTTATCTCGGCACTGGTCGCAGCACACGAGTTCGGTCACAACTTGGGCGCTCCGCACGACGACGAGGCTGGTTCACCATGTCAGTCGGCGCCGAGCGGTTTCCTGATGGAGGCGACGCTCAACGGAAGCTCTCGATTCACGCAGTGCAGCCTTGATCAGATGGCGCCAATCGTGGCGGCATCCTCCTGTATTCGCCCTCGCCAATATGTGGACGTCGCAGTTGAACTCGCGGCTACACGGTTTCAGGGTCACGCGCGCGTACCGGTGCCGCTGGTCTTCCACGTGGTCAATCGGGGGTCACGAACCGCGGATCACTCCGAAATCACCGTCACGACACCCACCTCGGCCATCGCCCTCGAGCCAGTCAACGTGGAAGGCGGAAGCTGCACATCCGGCAACGGCAGCATCACGTGTCAGATAGACGCGATGCCGGCGGGCGCACGACGACGGATTGAGATCGACGCGACGTACTCCAGTCCGTGGACGTACTTCGGCACGGTCGCGGTGACAGCCGCCAACGATGTCAATTCCGAGAATGACAGCGCCGATTTCGAGGTGAATCTGCTTCCCGCGACCATCGCCTCGGTCTCTGCCTCTGCACCAGTGCAGCTGAATACTCTGAAGGGCGAGGAGTTCGAGCTGACCTACGAGGTACGCGTGACGGGCGTGCTGCCTTTGCAGGACGCAGTGTCGGGTTCATCGTTGCCGTTCAGCTCGATGACGTTGATCTCCGCCAGCGCGGAAGGCGGCAACTGCACATTGTCGGGATCGGTGGTCAGCTGCTCCTTCGGCGAGATCGCAAATGGTGATAGTCGACGGGTCACGCTGCGACTCAGGGCGGACCGCGTGGGCAATTACGAAGTCGGGCACTCGGTCTCCGGGCTGATAGACGACACGCACCAGGACGTGGTTAGCGCCCATCAGGTGAAGATAAACCCTCTCGTGGATCTGGTAGTGCGACCCGAGAACGGACCTCTGACGATTCTCAAGGGATCGACCTACTCCGTTGCCTTTACCGTCCTCTCCGTCGGTCCCCGTCCGGCCCGACTTGTGCGCGTGACTCTGCAGGGCATGTACACGGTGCACGTCTCGAGTCTCGACATCGAAGGAGGCGTCTGCGAGCCCGATAACTCGCAATCGAGTTTCAATTGTAGATTCAACCTGCCCATCGAGTCAGGGGGCACCAGACGGATAGATATGACGCTGCTGGCGGCTAAAGCCGGACAGCACCAGCTGCGCGCGCACGTCTCATCCCCTGACAATGAGCACCTCGATGGCCCCCTTTCGACCTCGGCTGGCATCGACGTCGATATCCGTGACCTCGCCGACGTCCGCATCGATGACACTTCACAGTCATTGGGTCATGACAACCGCCCATTGATCCTGGATCGAACCGTCGCGTCTATAGGCCTATCCGCGGCCGAGGGCGTCGAACTCGTGGCGGACCTGCCGACGGGAGTCAGAGCGCTGCAGGCGACATCGAACAGCGGCAGCTGTGTCGTCGTCGAGCGGTCCGTACGATGCAGTCTCGGCGTCCTGGAGCCAAACGAGGTTGCGGGCGCACGCATTGTCGTGGAAGCGGACGCACCGGGCAGGTTCGCGGTATCCATTCGAGTCGGCGCGAGCAACGACGCCGAACCTGCCAACAACCAGACATCTACCGAGCTCGCGATTTCTCCAAACATCGATGTCAGCGTGGATGCAATGCCAGACGCGGTCCGCGTCAAGCTTGGACGGACCTCTCGTGTTGCCATCTCCATCCGGACTGCGTCGCAGCCGGTAACCAACGTGGGCGTCATCCTCTCCGGGTATCTCGTCGATATGGTGGACGCCACCACTTCCTCCGGAATGTGTGGAGAGGTCTCCGAATGGTCCAACAACGCAATCCTCTGCACGGTCGGTACGATGCCTTCGAATGCGATCGTTACGCTGGAGGCGGAGTTTCGTGGCCGCGAGGACGGCGAGGGATTCGTCAGCGCATCGGTCGGAGGAGAGTTCGACATCGATTTCGAGAACAACCAAGGGCAGAGTCGCGTGCTCATCGCCCCCGTGGGAAACGCAAGGGTGAGCGCGCCTCCGCAGGGTAGCGCGCTTCGCGTTGGAGAAACTTTTCAAGCCGCGGGTTTCTCGGTTCTCGCGCTTGCGGACACCGACGCCGTCGGCTTGAGGTTTTCCGTGCCTCCAGGCCTCGCCATTGAAGCCGGAATACCGAACGTCGGTGAATGCGAAGTCGCGCCTGGAATCGTGGACTGCGCGTTTGGAAACCTGCTGACGGGTGAAAGTCGGACAGTAGATCTGCGCCTGCGAGCGGAACAGGCTGGTACCTTCACGACGCGGGCGGAACTCGTCACCGACGACGACAGCGATCCGAGCGACAACTCGGCAACGCTCAGGGTCCAGGTAGAAGGTGGAGCTGCCCCACCGCCGTCGTCATCCGGCGGCGGTGGCGGCGGGTCGCTCGACTGGGCCACGTTTATGCTCGGCGCACTGAGCGTGGCGCTGCGCTGCCGTCGCCGGCAACGGGCAGCAGGGACCCGTGGCCCGCAGGTACACTCAGGTCGATGCTCCGCTGGACCTGCGCATTGATGATCGTCGCGCTGGCGACGCCCTGGAGTGCGTGCGCGGACGACGAGTACTCGGCGGCCCGCACCCGATTTCGCGTCGCCTACGCTGCGGCACAGGCCGGCGGCACCGGCTCGACGACCCCGGACGACGACGCACTGCGCGCGTATCCGCTCTATCCGTATCTGCAGTCGGCGCGGTTCGAGCACGACCTCGGTGCAGACGCTGCGATCGTCGAGTTCCTCGCGGGACACGGCGCGGAGCCCTATATCCGCAGCCTGCGCGGCGCGTGGCTTGCGGATCTTGGCAGACGCAGGCAGTGGGAAACTTATCTGGAGCACTACGACGACGCCGTCGACACCAATGTTACGCTCCGCTGTTACGCTCTCACCGCCCGCGCCGCGCTCGGCCGCCACGACGGCCTCGAAGAGGCCGTCGCCGAGCAGTGGCTCACGCCGAGCAGTCTCCCCGATGTTTGCGACCCGGCGTTCGACTGGCTCCGCTCGCGAAACCTCCTGACCGCCGAACTCATTGAGCGACGCGCACGCATGGCGCTTGCGGACGGCGGGCCACAACTCGCACGATATCTCGCGAAATCGCTGCCCGAGCGGACCGCGGCCCCGCTCCTGCAGTGGGCGGCCCTGATCGAGCGTCCCGAACGGTCCATCGACGATCTGCTGGCGGATGAGGAACGCGAGTTAGAGCCCGCGGCGCTGCTTGCCGGTTGGACTCTCCTCGCGCGCGGCGATCCCGAGGGAGCCGCCTCCCGTTATGCGAAGCTGGTCGAGACGCGCGACCTGGACGAGCGCGCTGCGAGCCCCTACGCGCTCGCCACGGCCCTCGGGCTGGCATGGAGCCGCAATCCGCGCGCGCTCGAGTTCTTCGCGCTGGTTGATGCAGAGGATTTCGATGACGTGGCCCACGAGTGGCACACCCGGGCGGCGCTCTGGGCCGGCGACTGGCAGCGCGCGACGCGGGCTATCGAGGCGATGCCAGAGTCGCTGCGCAGCCAGAACCGCTGGCGTTACTGGGCAGCGCGCGCGCGCGAAGCATCGGGCGATAGCGACGCGGCGCGCGCGGAATATTCGGCCGTCATGTCCACCGATAACTGGTACGCGGTGCTGTCGGCGGCTCGGCTCGGGCAGCGCTTCTCCCCGACATTGCAGGAAATCGAGCTCGACAAGCGCGCCATCGACGAGCTCGCGCGTGAGCCTGGGTTTCTGCGAACCCGCGAGCTGCTTCTGTGCGACCTCGTAGCGGAAGCCGCCACCGAATGGGGGATCGCCTACGAGCGTCTCGCACCGGTGCACCAGGTCCAGGCGATCGGGCTCGCCGATCGCTGGGGCTGGCACCACCAGTCGATCGCCGCGGCCGCACAGCAGACGCAGTTCAACGACTATCCGCTGCTCTACCCGCGGCCCTACGACAAGGAGGTGCGGGCCGCCGCGCGCCTCACCGACCTTCCTGAGGAATTCATCTACGCCGTGATCCGGCAGGAAAGCCTGTATCGCGCCGATGCAAGCTCGAGCGCCGGAGCGCTTGGCCTGATGCAGCTGCTGCCGGCAACGGCGCGACGCGCGGCGCGGCGCTGGGGCCTGAGGGAGCCGGGTCGCGCCGACCTGCTCCGGCCATCGATCAATGTCCCGATCGGCGCGGGCGAACTGAAAAGCCTGCTCGAACGATTCGACGGCCAGACCCTGCTCGCGACCGCGGCCTACAACGCTGGCCCAGGCGCCGTGCAGCGCTGGCTGCCGGCGACGGCGATGGACAACGACATCTGGGTGGAGAACATCCCGTTCAACGAGACGCGTACTTATGTGCAGCGCGTTGCGTGGCACACCCTGGTGTTCGAGTGGCTCGACGATCGCAGGTCAAGCGACGTCGAGGCCTGGCTCGGCCGTCTGCGCCTGCCAGCGCCGGCCGCAAGCAACCCTGGAGCGCCATCGACCGCAGTTTTCTCGGCCACAATTCAACTCAAATGAAGAAATACGTTCTGCTTCGCATTGCGGCACTGCTCGTCTGCACGGCGCCTGCAGCACCAGGAAGCGCGGCAACGGTCTCGCCTCCGCCCGCCGCCGAGGTGTTCGGCAGCCTGCCGGCGGTGCAGCACGTCGCGATCTCACCGAACGGCCAGGTGCTGGCGACGGACCGCAGCACCGACTCCGGCACCCTGATAGAGATCTACGACATCGGCGCCACAAGCGTGCGCCGGACCATTAACCTCGAGCAGCAGCACAAGCTGCGCGATCTCAACTGGGCCAACGACGAGGTGCTGCTGGTAGACGTGAGTTTCGCGCAGACCATGGGCGGCTTCATCGACGGCACCCGCACGCACGAATTTGAGCGAACGCTGTCGGTGAATATCGACCGCGGCGCCGTCCGCACGCTGCTGCTGAACGATCTGCAGCGTGAGCTCGTAACCGGCTCGACCCTGCACGTGACGCGAACCGGCCGGCCGCGGGTTGTCGCGATGTCGAGCTGGAATCACTCGTTCTCCCAGATGACGGGCGCCCGCGACACGCGTCTCAGGGACGATCGCCGCGACTCGGGCTGGGCACTGACGCTGTTCGACGTCAGCACGTACACGGGACAGGGGAAAGTCACGGCAGTCGGCACTCCCTATACACGCGACTTTGTCGTCAATACCTCCGGAGAGGCCGTTGCACGGGGAGACTGGGATGCCGAACGTGATGTCTACACGGTGTTCGCGAAGGTCGAAGGCGGTTGGCAGGACGTGCATCGGACGACCGACGGCGAACTCCTGCAGCTTGGCGGTCTTACGACCGACGGCAAGTCGGTGCTCGCCGCCGGGACGAACGGATCGGGGCGCTCCAGGGTCTGGGCGATCGCGCTCGACGGCTCAGGTGCCAAGGTCTACTTCGAGGATCCTCAGTTCGACGTTGAAGCGCTCGAAATGGATGTCGCGACGGGCGAGGCGATCGGCGCGTATGTGGGCGGCATGCAGACCCGGCTTCACTACTTCGACCCGAAGCTCCAGGCCCGCCAGAAGTCGCTGGCAAAGGCGTTTCCGGGCCGGCGCGTCGCGATGATCGATCGTTCGGCCGACGGCACTCGCGTGATCGTCGAGGTCGACAGCCCGTCCAATCCGACCACCTTCTACCTGGTCGACTTTGGTAGCGGAAAGGCCGATGTCGCGGGAGAGGAATACCCGGCACTGAACGGCGTGACACTGGGCGAGGTACGCGAAGTTCACTATGCGGCACGCGACGGCGCGTCCATTCCCGCGTACCTGACGCTGCCACCGGGCCGTGGCGACAAGAACCTGCCGATGGTGGTTCTCCCGCACGGGGGGCCGGCCTCGAGGGATTTTCTCGTCTTCAACTGGTGGCCTCAGTTTCTCGCGACCCGCGGTTATGCGGTTCTGCAGCCGCAGTTCCGCGGCTCGACCGGGTTTGGTGCCGCGCATCGTGAGGCCGGATATCGCCAGTGGGGCGGGCTGATGCAGGACGACGTCACCGACGGAGTCAAGGAAATGATCCGTACCGGGCTCGCCGATCCGGAACGGATCTGCATCGCGGGCGCGAGCTATGGCGGCTACGCGGCACTCGCCGGCGCCGCGTTCACTCCCGATCTCTACGCCTGCGCGGTCAGCGTAAACGGCGTAACCGATCTGCCGGCGATGATAGGGCACGTGTCCCGCCAGACGGGTTCGGAGTCCGATTACTCCGCCGAGTTCAAGGATCATATCGGGTCGATCCACGACTCGAATCTGGCCGGCCGTTCGCCCGCGCGAGCGGCGGAAAGCGTGCGGATACCGGTCCTGCTGCTGCACGGCGCCGACGACACCGTGGTGCCGATCGCCCAATCGGAGACGATGGAGCGGGCGCTGATGACGGCAGGCAAGACCTGCACCTTCGTCAAGCTGCCCGGTGAGGACCACTGGTTGTCGAAGAGTGCGACCCGGACGCAGGTCCTGCGTGAAATGGAAACGTTCCTGGCGCGTCACCTGCGGGCGCAGGACTGATCCAGCAGATCGATCCACGCCCGGAGGAATGTTCGCGCCGGCTCCGGGCATTCGCTCAGCCGCCGCCTGATCGCCGCAACCTCGTCCGCGTCGAGCGTGGATCTCAGCGGCAGCAGGCGCTCGAGCACGTGATCGTCGCCGAGCGACAGAAGCGCCGCGAATACCGCGGCACAGTTGAGCGCAAGCCGGCGTCGCACCCATTCGATCGCGTCGGCCGTCGAAGCGAGTCCCGCTTGGCGCGGAAACGCCCCTAGGTGCGCGAGCGTGGCGCGATAGACGATTTCCTCGTCGCAGTCGCCCAGCGCGAACGGCAGCACGTCCGCCACGACTGTGGCGTCGCGTCGCACGGCAGCACACACGGCATCCAGCGCACGCCGGCGCGCGGCGACCGGCAGCGGAAGCGTGACCCGCCAGTAATCGAGCAGCCGCGCGGACACCGCGGGTGTCTGACCGCTGCACACGTTTGCGCCCGTCTCGCGTCGAGACTCCGGCAACTCGCCGACATAGTCGCGACGCAGATCTAACGCTGTCGAACTCATCACTGCACCCGTTTCGTTGCCGATCGGCCGCATCGCGCCGCCTGGCGCTCGCCACCTTGCCCGGGAAGGCAGGTTGGCCGGGGCTCGTGCCCCGTTCTCAATGCAGGCGGAATCTTAGCAGGGACCGGGCGGGCGAATGCAAGTCCCCGTCATGGAAAGGTGTTGCGGAGGATCGCGTGGGTCGGGACGAAGACGAGGACCACGAACCCGAGGAACAGGAGGGCGACATATGCCATGGCGGGCAGACGGCTCGGGAACGGTCCGAGGCCCCAGCTCCAGTTGATGTTCTTCTCCGGTGCACTTACGGCGCGGCTGAGCGGCAGAACCACCGCGGCCAGCAGAATTGCTCCCGGCAGCGCAATGCGCTCCGCGTAGCCGTACGCGGCGAGGAGCCACAGCAGAACGAGCGGCAACGGCACGTGAAAGAGCGAGAGCCGCCGCAGGACCAGTGGGCGATCCTGTTCGAACATATAGTCGGTCAGCCCGCTGATCCGTCGCCCGAGCAGCAGACGCCCGGCCAGGTCGACGTTCCAGAGCATCTCCGGCAACAGCACCGCGACCGCCAGGACGCTTGCAATACGCGCACCCTCGAGCCACATCGCGGGCACCGCGCCGATCAGCGCGATGTCCGAGAACCAGAGCAGGTTCCGCCAGCCATAGTGCCTGAGCCAGATCGCGACGATGATGCCCACGAACACCGTATAGGCGACCTTGAACCAAAGCGGGATCATGCCCGTATGCTAACAGCGAGGATGCGTTGCCCCTCGGATCCCCACGACCGCTCCGTTCCCCGGGCCGCGTAACGATCGGCCGGGTCCTGCCCGGCTGTCTATACTCTGGCGTATGACACCCGCCGCGGAATACGCCGATGCGCTGGTGATCTTCGGCATCAGCGGGGACCTCGCGTTCAAGAAGGTTTTCCCCGCCCTCGAAAACCTCGAGCGCCGCGGACGTCTGCCGCCCAGGGTCGTCGGCGTCGCCCGCGGCACGACCCGCGACGCAGTGATTACGCGCATGCGTGAGAGCCTGGCTGAGCACGATCCCGCGACCGACCCCGAGGCGGTGCAGCGGCTGGAGCAAAAGCTTGTGATCGTGGACGGCGATTATCGCGATCCTGCAACCTTCGCGGCGCTGCGCGACGCGCTTGGTGGTGCTCGACGCCCCGTCCACTACCTCGCCATTCCGCCGAGCCTCTTCAACACTGTGGCCGCGCAGCTCGGCGCATCCGGCTGCGCTGCGGGTGCGCGTGTCGTGGTCGAGAAACCCCTTGGGCGCGACCTGTCGAGCGCGCAGACCCTGAACCGGGCGCTGCGGGCAGTGTTCGCAGAGGACTCGATCTTCCGGATCGATCATTTCCTCGGCAAGGAACCGGTGCAGAACCTGCTCTACTTCCGGTTTGCGAACTCTTTCGTCGAGCCGGTCTGGAACCGCAACTACATCGACAACATCCAGATAACGATGGCGGAGAGCTTCGGCGTCGAAGGCCGCGGGCGCCTGTACGAGGAACTTGGCGCGATCCGCGACGTCGTGCAGAACCACCTGCTGCAGGTCCTCGCCGTCCTTGCCATGGAACCGCCGGTCGACATGGGACCAGCGTCGCTGCGCGATGAGAAGACCAAGGTGCTGCGCGCGGTCCGGCCCGCGGACCGGCGCGACGTGGTCCGCGGCCAGTACCGCGGGTATCGTGCCGAAGCCGGCGTGCAAGCGAACTCGGACGTGGAGACCTTCGCCGCGCTGCGTCTGGACATCGATTCCTGGCGATGGGCGGATGTTCCGTTCCTGGTACGCACCGGCAAGCGGATGGCCGTAACCGCCACCGAGGTCATGGCCACGTTCCGGCGACCGCCGCAGAGATTGTTCGAGGACACGCCGCCGTTCCGCGGCAACTATCTTCGATTCCGCCTGGGTCCCGACAGGGTGGCGATCGCGCTCGGCGCGCGGGTCAAGGCAGCCGGCGAAACGATGAGCGGGCGCGAGATCGAGCTGTTCGCGTGTAATTCGCAGGCCGACGAGATGACGCCCTACGAGCGGCTGCTGGGCGATGCGCTGCGCGGCGACGCTGCCCTCTTCGCGCGGCAGGACTCGGTCGAAGTCGCTTGGTCGATCGTCGACCGGATGCTCGCAAATGGACCGCAGGCCGAGCCGTATGAGCCGGGCAGCTGGGGTCCCCCGTCCGCCGATCGGCTGGCGGAATCCGCGGGTGGCTGGCATCAGCCACAGGACGACGGTCCTTGCGCTTGATCGTAGAGGTCGATGCCGAGGCGGCCGCGGCACGCGCCGCGCTCGAGATCGCAAACGCCTGCGAGGCCGCGCTCGACGAACGCAAGATCGCGCTCATTGCGCTGTCCGGTGGCCGCACGCCGTGGCGGATGATCGAGAAGCTGCGCACTTGCGTCCTCGGCTGGGGCGACATTCATGTAGCGCAGGTCGACGAGCGGGTCGTGCCCTTGGACGACGAGCGGCGCAACGTCACGCGAATCGAGGCGCTGCTCGTCCGCGAGGGACCGTTGGCCCGCGACAACCTGCTCGACATGCCGGTCGGTGCCGCGGATCTCGACGCCGCAGCCAGGAGTTATCAGGGCATCCTCGAGGCGATCGGTGGGGCGCCGCTGCGCTTCGACATCGTGCAGCTTGGTCTCGGCGTCGACGGGCACACGGCGTCGCTCGTGCCCGGTGATCCGGTTCTCGACTCGGTCGGGCGCGACGTCGCGGTATCGGGGGAGTACCAGAGCACCCGGCGCATGACGCTGACTCTCGCCGCGTTGTCGCGCGCGCGCCAGCGCCTGTGGCTCGTCACCGGGGCGGAGAAGGCCGCCCCGCTGCGGGACTTGATCGAGGGCACCGCAGCGATACCGGCGAATCGCATCGAGCGCCGGGGGTCGCTGGTGGTGTCGGATCTCGCAGCCGCTCCGCGCGGGCTGGCGACGGTCGTCAGCCCTTCGTGACCGCGTGCCCGCCGAAGGACTGCCGCAGGCGCGCGAGAATCCGATTGGCGTAGTCGCCGCGATCCTGGCTCGCGAACCGCTGCATCAGCGCGAGAGTCATCACCGGCGTCGGGACACCTAGCTCCACCGCCTCGATCGCAGCCCAGCGCCCTTCCCCGGAATCGGCGACACGCGGGGCTATCGACTCGAGTTTCGCATCCTCCGCGAGGAACTCGGCGGTCAGGTCGAGCAGCCAGGAGCGGACGACGGTGCCGTGACGCCAGGATTCGGCAATCGCCGCTACATCGAGGTTGAGATCCTTCTTGGCGCGTAGCAGCGCAAGACCT
>Ga0075420_100003054_pt1 | contig 14559 bp, 13 predicted proteins | sample SoiMetdeltSBSDD4_FD_75296 | JGI IMG/M metagenome (GOLD analysis project Ga0075420, IMG submission 75296) | Bulk soil microbial communities from a Populus tree surrounding site in Tennessee, USA - Soil MetaG P. deltoides SBSDD4 | ecosystem: Environmental > Terrestrial > Soil > Tree plantation... | reverse complement strand
CCAGTGTTTGACGGCCCGCTTGACGGAATGTCAGCACTCTGTGATTATGCGAACATCTGAGAAACCCGCTTCACTGCCTCCTTTTACTCACACGGACGTCTATATGAACGAATGGGGCCCCACCCTTGCCGTCATCCTTGGCATCGTCGAAGGATTGACTGAATTTCTTCCTGTGTCTTCAACAGGTCACCTGATTCTGGCCGGGCATGCGTTGGGATTTACCGGAGAAGTCGCCGCGAATGCCGAGATTTCAATCCAATTAGGTGCCATTCTGGCCGTGGTCGTGTATGAATGGCCAAAACTCAAGACACTGCTTTCATGCGCGTTCGGCGAACAGGCCGATCTGCGCCAGTCGTTGAGCGGTCCTGTCAGGGCATCATGGCCGGACCTGCTTCGCCGGTCCATGACCGCCCATCCGCACTTGTGGTTTCTCATCGGATTGGGGGCCGCCTTTCTTCCTGCCGGTCTCATCGGCTTTGCCACGCACGGGTGGATCAAAGCGCATCTCTTCAGCCCACAAACTGTGGCTGTCACGTCGGTGATCGGCGGAATCATTATTCTCGCCGTTGAGGCACGACGCACACGAGCGAACGTTCAGCAACTGGAGCAGGTGGGATTGCGTGATGCCATTTTCATCGGATTGGCACAATGCGCCTCGCTCATCCCCGGCATGTCACGGTCGGGTTCAACGATCATCGGCGGCTTGCTTGTCGGGCTCGATCGGAAAGTCGCGACGGAATATTCGTTTTTTCTGGCGCTTCCTACGCTCATCATCGCCACCTGTTACCAGATGTGGAAAGCGCGCAGTGTGTTCCGCCCCGACGACTTCGTCGCGCTCGGCATCGGCTTGGTGGTGTCCTTTCTGGTCGCCTGGATTGTCATCGCCGCCTTTCTGACATTTGTCAAACGTCACACCCTGCGACCCTTCGCCTACTATCGTATCGTCATGGGTCTCGTCGTCTTGTACGTATTTGGTCTGTAGGCTGGACCGCGCGGGAGCAGCGGCAAACTGGCCTGCCATTCCGAGAGGGATCCTTCCTGCCGCGTTCTCTGCCTGCCAGGACTGTCTCATGGAGATGAGCGTGCCTTTTTATAGCAAGCAGGGTCTCGGCGCCCTGTGGAAGGGACGAACGAACTCTGTTTTCAGCAACCGGTCGGTGGAGGAGTGTCCGGCGCAGGCAACGGCGCCTCTTTCCGCTCGAACGCGAAGTGGATGATCAGGCATACCACGCCGACGCTGATCGCGGAGTCGGCCACGTTAAATGCAGGCCAATGATACGTCTCAACATAGACGTCGAGGAAATCGATCACCTCTCCGAAGCGGAGTCGGTCGATCAAATTGCCAATTGCCCCCCCAAGAATGCCGGCGATACTGAGTTGGCCGATCCAATCCTTTTCAGGCAAGCGAAGGAGGATAGTCCCCAAGAGCGCGAGGGCAAATAACGACGTGATTCCGAAAAAAACCGTGCGGAAGGCATTACTGCTTCCGGCCAGCAACCCGAATGCAGCACCCGGGTTACGGATGTATGTGAAACTGAACAGGTTGGGAACGATTGGAATCGACTCATGCAGACGCATCGATTGCATCACCCAGTATTTCGTGAGCTGATCCAGCACAATCACGACCACTCCGATCAGTGCCAGGATGAAATAACGGGAGCTTCGCGTCACCGTAGGGCCTCCACGCAACGGTCGCAGAGCGTGGGATGAGCCGCATCCCTCCCGACCGCTTCACGATAGTTCCAGCAGCGCTCGCACTTACCAAACGACGACTTCGTGGCCACGACGGTGGCAGGACCACCGGCCCCAGAAGTCAGACGCACGTGCGACACAATGAATAGGGTCGGAAGATCCTGCTCATAAGTCTTTAAGAAAGCCAGCCCATCGGCATCGGCGTGAATTTCGACAGCAGCCTCCAGCGACGATCCGATCACTTTGTCTCGCCGGCTGACCTCTAACACGCCCTGGACCTGCGTCCGATACCCCAAGAGCCGCTCCCACCGTTGCGCCAGTCTGGCATCGAGCCATTGGGGAGACGCCTCGGGAAATTGACCAAGGTGCACACTGGGGTGTCCGCCGCGTTGAACGCCGAGTGACAACCAGATTTCTTCGGCGGTAAAACTCAAGATCGGCGCCATGAGTTTCGTGATGGCAACGATGATCTCATACAGTACGGTTTGGGAACCCCGACGCAACGGATCACCGGCGCGAAACGTATAAAGCCGGTCCTTAAGGATGTCGAGATAGACGGCGCTCAGATCGACCGAACAATAATTGTTCAGTGCATGATAGATGGCATGAAATTCGAACTCATCGTACGCACGGCGGACTTTCGTCTTGACTTCCTCCAACCGCATGAGCGCCCAACGATCGAGTTCAGGCAATTGATCATAGGGCACCCGGTGCTTCGCCGGATCGAAATCGTATAGATTGCTGAGCAAAAACCTGCAAGTGTTGCGGATTTTTCTATAGGCTTCTATCAGATGATTGAGTATCTCGGAGGAGATGCGCACGTCGTCCCGATAGTCCTGTGCGGATACCCAGAGGCGCAGGATTTCGGCACCGGATTGTTTGATGACGTCCTGCGGAGCGACCACATTTCCCGCAGATTTCGACATCTTCTTCCCTTGCCCGTCCAGCACGAACCCGTGCGTCAGCACGGCTGCATAAGGGGCACGTTGATCCGTGACGATGCCAGCCAGCAGCGCGCTATGGAACCAGCCGCGATGCTGATCGGAGCCTTCCAAATATAAGTCCGCCGGCCAGCAGCGGGAGGGTTTCAAAACGGCCGCGAAGCTCACACCGGATTCGAACCAGACGTCAAGGATGTCGCGTTCCTTCTCGAACTGGTTCCCGTTGCAGTGGGGGCACATCGTTCCCGCCGGCAATAATTCTGCTGCGGACCGATTGAACCACACGTCGGCGCCGTGCTCATCCATGATCCCCCCGATATGGTCGATGATCCTGGGGTCGGCGAGCACACGGCGACAGCCGGCACAGGTGAATGCGGGGATCGGCACGCCCCACACGCGCTGGCGGGAGAGGCACCAGTCGGGTCGATTCTTAATCATCCCGTTGATCCGGTCCTTCCCCCAAGGCGGTATCCATGTCACTCGGTTGATCTCTGCCAAGGCCTCCTCTCGAAGCGCATTGATGTCCATCGAGACGAACCACTGTTCCGTTGCGCGAAAGATCACAGGACTCTTACAGCGCCAGCAATGAGGATAGGAATGGGCGAGCGAGCCATGACCGAGGAGCCGGCCTTTGGTTCGGAGAAGGTCCACGATCCCCGGATTCGCCTTGAAGACATGTTGCCCGGCAAACTCCGGAACCCCTTGAGTAAATCGCCCGGCGTCGTCAACGGGAGCGAGAATTTCAAGCCGTTCACCCGGCGACGCCGTAGCATTGTGCTCGAGCACAAGAATGTAGTCTTCCATGCCATGGCCCGGTGCAATATGTACACAACCGGTCCCCTGCTCCAACGTTACGAAATCTCCCAGCAGCACGGGTGAGAGGCCGGTGGTCAACGGTCGCTGAGTCTCAAGCCCTTCAAATCCCTCCCCGCCTTTTCTCACCGCGAGCAGATGATACCCCTCAAGCTTGCACGCCTTCGCCACCGCATCGACCAGCTTATCGGCGACGATGACGACTTCTGATCCCACCCGAACGAAAGCGTAGTCGATGTCTTGATGTAGACAAACCGCTTGATTGGCCGGCAAAGTCCACGGAGTCGTAGTCCAGATGACCACGGACACGGTGGTGACATCAGCAGGCAGATTAACACCGGGCAGCTTCGCTGCAACTGCGGCGGATCCCCCTGCTATGGGAAACTTGACGTAGATCGACGGCGAAACATGATCTTCGTACTCGACTTCCGCCTCCGCCAACGCGGTTTGATCCTGGGTGCACCAGAGGACGGGCTTCAAGCCTTTATAGACACCGCCCCGCTCCACAAATTTGCCGAACTCCCGGACGATCGTCGCCTCGTACGCCGGATTCATCGTCAGGTAGGGATGCTGCCAATCGCCTAGAACGCCCAATCGTTGAAACTCCTCTCGCTGAATCTTGGAGAATTTCTCGGCGTATGCCCGGCACAGTTTGCGGATCCCCATCGCGTCCAATGCGTGCTTCTTCTCGCCCAGATCTTTGAGCACCTGATGCTCGATCGGAAGGCCATGGCAATCCCATCCCGGGACATACGGAGCGTGGAAGCCTGCCATCGTTTTCGATTTGACGATGATGTCCTTCAAAATCTTATTGAGCGCATGGCCGATATGGATTCGGCCGTTCGCGTAGGGAGGGCCATCGTGTAGCAGATAGCGGGGCCGGTCTTTGCCGGCGTCTTGAATACGCGCATATAGGCGTTCTTGCTCCCACCACGCGAGCAACTCCGGCTCCCGCTGAGGCAGATTTGCCTTCATCGGAAAATCGGTTTTCGGCAGATTGAGAGTCGACTTGTAGTCCATAGGTGCAGACGGTTTTAGGCGGAAATGAAGTGAATATACCGGAACGTCGAGCGAGGTACTAGCCCTTAGCCTGTATGCGGGACCGTCAAAAACGACTTACAGCAAGGCCGCAGCGAGCGAGCGCCTGCAGCGTACGCTTCCATGTACGTTGGAGGTTGAGCGACGCGAGAGAAGCGTGATGAAGGGCAAGTCACGGCGAACCGGGGTTAGGCTGTGAGAAGAGGGCGTTTCCCACGATTCCTTTAGCTGACGGACATCATGCGATCGAGGGCGACCCTGGCCCAACGCTTGTCATCCTCCGGCACGACAATATGGTTCACGATGTGCCCGTCGACGAGATTCTCCATCGCCCAGCAGAGGTGTGCGGCATCAATCCGGAACATCGTCGCACACTGACACACAGTGGAGGACAGAAAAAACACTTTCTTATCGGTCATTTCACGTTTCAAACGATTGACTAAGTTCAGCTCGGTGCCGACCGCCCACACCGTCCCGGGCGGCGCAGCGGTGACTGTCTTGATGATGAACTCCGTCGAGCCGGCGAGATCCGCCTTGTTGACGACATCCTCGTGACACTCTGGATGAACTATCACCTGACCTTGTGGATACTGTTTCCGAAAATTGTCCACGTGGGCTGCTTGAAACATTTGGTGCACGCTGCAATGCCCCTTCCACAAAATGAGTTTCGCCCTTCGGATGGCGTCCCTTGTATTGCCGCCATTCGGTTGAAACGGATCCCAGACGATCATGTGCTCTCGAGCGATGCCCATCTTGTTGGCGGTGTTGCGTCCCAAGTGTTCGTCGGGGAAAAACAGAATCTTTTCGCGGCGCGCCCAGCACCATTCGATCACCGCTTTGGCATTGGAGGAGGTGCAGGTGATGCCGCCATGCTCCCCGCAGAACGCCTTGAGGACTGCTGCCGAATTGACATAGACCGCGGGCATGACGGTCTCTTCGACAGGGAACAGACGACCCAGTGTCTCCCAGCACTGATCTACCTGTTCGATCGCGGCCATGTCGGCCATTGAACAACCGGCCGCCATGTCGGGAAGAATGACCGTTTGATTTGTCCGGCTCAGGATGTCGGCGGTTTCCGCCATGAAGTGAACGCCGCAAAAGACCACATGCGGTCGCTCCGACCGTTCGGCCGCCAATTTTGAAAGAAGAAGCGAATCACCACGGAAATCCGCATGTTCGATGACGTCGTCGCGTTGGTAATTATGGCCGAGCACCATCACCTGGTCTCCGAGTGTCCGCTTCGCCTCAGCGATGCGCTGGCGCAATTCCTCTGCGGACAGGAGCTGGTAATCAGTCACCGCTCTGGGCAAGCTCGCTAGGCTGTTCACAAAGTCCTCAGGAATATCATTTAGATCGTCATTCTACGATAAGGTTTACCGGCCAATCAATGAAACAGGGTTGGGAAGAAGCCCTTGTCAGGGACCATTCGGGAGGAGCCGGATAGGGCTATTAACCCGTTGACTTCAGAGGGAGGTCGGCATACGATTTCATCCCAGAGCTGGGGGGGCCACACGGCTGAGAATCCGAGCGATCGGATGACCCTTCGAACCTGACCTGGGTAATACCAGCGTAGGGAAGCGGATCACTGACGACCGTCTCAGCCGCACTCTCCCCCCTGCAAGGTGCGGCTTTTTTATTGCCCCACCTCGATCGTTCACGATCCGATGAAAGGATCTTCCATGACGACCAACGGCCATCCGACCAGCACTTCACCCATCACCACCCAGCCGTTTCCGGCCTCGCGAAAAGTATTCGTCGACGGCACCCAACCAGGGGTGCGGGTGCCGATGCGAGAGATCGCCCTGACGCCCACCAAATCACCGAACGGCGGGGCCCCTACTCAGAACGAGCCGCTCGTCGTCTATGATACCTCCGGTCCCTACACCGACCAGTCGGTGAAGATCGATCTGCGCAGGGGACTTGCCCCCCTTCGACAAAATTGGATTCTCGGTCGCGGCGACGTCGAGCAGCTGTCTGATGTGACATCCGTATATGGCCGGCTGCGTGCCGCCGACTCCAAGCTGACCGATCTCCGGTTCCAGCATATCCGCAAACCGCTTCGTGCCAAACGGGGACTGAACGTCACCCAGCTGCATTACGCCCGCCGCGGGATGATCACACCGGAGATGGAGTTCATCGCGATCCGTGAAAATCAGTCGCGCGAAGTGGCCCGCGAACTGGCGTCACGCAACGGTCATGGTGAAGGCGTCGCCCAGCATCCTGGCCAGGCGTGGGGTGCCTCTATCCCGAAAGCGATCACGCCTGAATTTGTGAGAGATGAGGTCGCGAGGGGACGTGCGATCATTCCCGCCAACATCAATCACCCGGAAACAGAGCCGATGATCATCGGGCGCAATTTTTTGGTGAAGATCAATTCGAATATCGGAAATTCTGCCGTCAGCTCGACCATCGAGGAAGAGGTCGAAAAGATGATCTGGTCGACGCGGTGGGGCGCTGATACCGTCATGGACCTCTCGACCGGGAAAAACATCCATGAAACCAGAGAGTGGATCATCCGCAACTCGCCCGTGCCAATCGGGACGGTTCCCATCTATCAGGCGCTTGAGAAAGTGGGCGGCAAGGCCGAAGAGCTCACGTGGGACATTTTTCGTGACACCTTGATCGAGCAGGCCGAGCAGGGGGTCGATTACTTCACCATCCATGCGGGCGTCCGGCTCGCCTACGTACCCCTGACCGCCAATCGTATGACCGGCATCGTGTCCCGGGGTGGTTCGATCCATGCCAAGTGGTGCCTGGCTCATCACCAAGAAAACTTCGCGTATACGCATTTCGAGGAAATCTGCGACATCATGAAAGCCTACGACGTGTCGTTCAGCCTGGGGGACGGCCTACGACCGGGCTCAATCGCAGACGCGAACGATGAGAGCCAGTTCGCCGAACTCGAAACGTTGGGTGAACTGACGAAGATCGCCTGGTCGCACGACGTGCAAGTCATGATCGAAGGGCCCGGCCACGTGCCCATGCATCTGATCCAGGTCAATATGGAGAAGCAGCTCAAGGAATGCCACGAAGCACCGTTCTACACCCTGGGGCCGCTCACCACTGACATCGCTCCTGGGTACGACCATATTACGTCCGGGATCGGCGCCGCGATGATCGGCTGGTATGGCTGCGCGATGCTCTGTTATGTGACACCCAAAGAACATCTGGGATTGCCAGACAGGGAAGACGTGAAGACCGGCGTCATCACCTATAAGATCGCTGCGCATGCAGCAGACCTGGCCAAAGGGCACCCGGGAGCCCAGATCCGGGACAACGCCCTCTCAAAGGCCCGCTTCGAATTCCGTTGGGAAGATCAATTTAACTTGTCTCTTGATCCCGACACGGCGAAGGATTTCCATGATGAGACGCTGCCCGACCAGGCTGCCAAGGTCTCGCATTTTTGCAGCATGTGCGGGCCCCACTTCTGCTCGATGAAGATCACGCAAGACGTCCGCGAGTATGCGGCCAGCAAACGGGTGACCGAGCAGCAAGCGATCGAAATCGGCATGAAGGAAAAAGCGGACGAGTTCAAACAATCCGGTTCAGAAATCTACCGTTAGTGCTGCATCGGGTGGCTGCCCGCTCATACCGGCATCCACCAAGGAGTACCGCCATGGGGAAACCCAAGCCCGCGCCGCTGAGAGAGCGCGACATTACTAGGCAGATCGCCCGCGAGTACTACAAAGAATTCGACCAGTTGATCGAAAGTGATGTCATCATCGTCGGTGCCGGTCCTTCGGGTCTCATTTGCGCGCATGATCTGGCGGACATGGGCTTCCGCACCGTCATCATTGAGCAGAGCCTCGCGCTGGGCGGGGGGTTCTGGCACGGCGGCTATCTGATGAACAAGGCGACGATTTGTGCTCCGGCGCATAAGATCCTCGAGGAAATCGGTGTGCCATGCAAGAAGATAAAAGACTGCGAAGGCATGTATATCGTCGATCCACCGCATGCCACCGCGAGCCTGATTGCTGCAGCTTACCGGACCGGCGCGAGAGTGCTCAATCTCACCAAGGTCGTCGACTTGATCCTCCGCAAGGAGGGTATGCTCGAAGGCGTCGTGGTCAATAATACGACCGCCGAGATGGCCGGCCACGACATCATCCATGTCGATCCTATTGCGCTCGAGAGCAAACTTGTGGTCGACGCGACCGGTCATGACGCGGTCATCGTGAACCTCTTGCACAAGCGAAACCTCTATACGGAAGTACCCGGCAACGGCGCGATGTGGGTCTCACGTTCAGAACAGGATGTGATGGACCATACCGGCGAAGTGTACCCAAACTGTTTCGTTATTGGATTGGCCGTGGCGGCCGTGCACGGAACACCACGCATGGGCCCCGCCTTCGGCTCGATGTTATTGTCCGGTCGTTACGGGGCAGAGTTGATCAGGAAGAAATTGAAGCAGGAGTAGCGGAGTGGTCTCCTTGCTCGCGCAACGCGCGGCCTCGGAGGCCCTCGTTGACGCGCGATGTCGAGACCATCTCCGCTCCTCCTGCCGGACGTGGGACCTGGAAGCCGCTCATGGATGTGCAGGATTTCTTAGTACAAGGCGAAGGCCGCGAGGAAGACAAGCGTGAGGCGTGGGAGCTCTTTCAACGAGCCTATCAACGACAGATGAAAGGCGAATTGGAAGAAGCAGTCTCGCTCTACCGACAGTCCATCGCGGCCCATCCAACGGCCGAGGCCCATACGTTCCTCGGCTGGACCTATAGCTTTATGGGCCGGCTCGACGACGCCATCGAGGAGTGTCATCGCGCAATTGCCCGCGATCCGGAGTTCGGCAACCCCTATAATGACATCGGCGCTTATTTGATCGAGAAGGGCGACCTGGACGACGCCATCCCGTGGTTTCAAAAAGCCATGCATGCGAAACGCTACGAGAGCCCGGCGTTCCCGCATCTGAATCTGGGGCGGGTATATGAGAAAAAGGGGAATTGGACGGAAGCGATCGCGTCCTACAAGCAGGCGCTGGCATTGAATCCCGATTATGTGCTGGCGAAGAAATCGCTGGGACGACTGGTGAGCATGTTGAATTAATGACCGCGCTTGCCGGCCTGGCCGCACGCAGACTATGACCCACATCCATCCGAAAACCATACTGGTCGCCGTTACGGACATCTTTTTCTATACAAAAGTCCGGGATGCCCTGTTGCCGAACGGATATACGCTCGAGAGAGCACGATCCCAGGAGGAGATTGCAGTCAAGGCTTCGACGGCAGAACCGGTTGCCGTGATTCTGAACATGAATGACCAAACGTTGAACGCGTTTCAGGTCTTGGAAACGCTGAGGGGCAATCCGCGATTCCACGCGCTTCCGATTTTGGCCTTTGCGAACCATGAAGAGGTGGAAACGTGGAATCGAGCGAAGTCTATGGGCGTGACAAAAATCGTGTCTCGAAATGAGTTTTCCATGCGGACCAGGGACCTCGTGGAAGGGGTCATCTCCCACATCGAGTCGTAAAACCACGGGAACCTCGAGGATCACCAATCTGTCATGACACACTCCCGCTTGCATGACCATCTCGCCAAACTCGGCGCATCGTTCGAAGAAGTCACCGGCTGGTTGACGCCGGTTCACTATGGCCAATGGGTGGACGAATACCGTGCGGTCCGAGAGGGCGTGGGACTCGCCGATCTTTCACATCGCGGAAAACTTCGCGTCACCGGCGACGATCGCGTCAAATGGCTCCAAAGCGTGATCAGCAATGACATTCTTCCGTTGCAGCCCGGACAAGGCCGCTACTCCAGCCTCCTCACCCACAAAGGGAAAATGCTGACGTACTTCCGCTGCTACATGCAGACCGACGCGGTAGTACTGGAGGATGCCGGTGAGATCGGTGATCAGACCTATGCAGCACTACGGAAATTCCTCCTTTACGGAACAAAAGCCAAACTCGAGAACTGCCGAGAAAGCTGGGGTCTGCTGTTGGTCAGCGGCCCAAAGGCAGCGATGGTCGTGAAGGCGGCGTTTGGAAGCGACGTTGCCGACCTGAAACCTGTCAACTTCATTTCTGCCGCAATCGGCGGCCAAACGGCCCTCATTATCCGTGCGGAAGAGACAGGAGAACAGGATGTCGAGATCCTCATTCCCGCCGACGGACTAATCGTCGCCTGGGAACGGCTCATGGAAGCAGGAGCGGCGCATGAAATCAGACCCTTCGGTAGTCAAGCCCGCGAGGCGCTCCGCATGGAAGCGGGCATTGCGAAGGCAGGGCCCGACCTGAACGAAGAAATCGTTCCGCCTGAAGCCAATCTCGAAGAGAAAGCGTTCAGCTTGAGTAAAGGGTGCTATCCGGGTCAGGAAGTGGTCGCGCGGATGGATACCTACGGGACCGTGCGCCGGCACTTGGTCGGCTTAGTCGTTAAGGGCTCCGTCGTGCCGCCAAAGGGCGCGAAGCTCTTTACGGGCGACCGGGAAGTCGGCTGGATCAGCAGTGCAAGCATGTCGCCTAAACTACAGGCTCCCATCGCATTCGGATTTCCGTTGCGCGATTTCAGCGCTGCGGGCACGACGCTATCGGTCCACACCGAAGGTGCACGTTATGAGGCTACGGTTCAGACTCTCCCCTTTCAGCACACCAAGGGGTCTTAGCACCGGCTAGGACGCTCGTTCAGGATTTCGCGCGGCGGCGACGGCCTTCGCAAAGGCCAGGAGGCTGACACGCTCCTCCTCATCCAACGCGAGCAACAAATGCGCCTCTTCCCCGTGCATGAGGCGCAGGCTGAGAAAGGGTTCTTCTCTCCGTTTCTCCTTGTTGTCCCACATGGCATCGATCACCTGGACCTTGTCCAGTTGAGCGACCGAGACCACGTCATAGCGAAAATAGGAATCGCCGATGACCATATCGAAAAACACATGGCCCGCCGTGAGGAGCAGGACGTTGAACCGCCCCTGCTCTTCGTAGCCCTCCGGCAGAAATTTATTGATGTGGCAGAGCGCCACCTTGCGATCGGCGAGAGCCGCGCGAATCTTATCGCGTAAGGCGGGATAATCGATCTGCAAGGCTTTTTCATCGGGAGCCGTCGCGGCGACTGCCACCGCCTGTGTCTTTTCGAATACGTCTTCTGCCGACATCAACCCAGCCATGACATTCTCTCCTTCTCTAGGGAAAAATATACGGAGCCATTACTCGCCCACCCCTACTGCTAGGGCTGCCGTCTTGATCGGAGGACCCTCGCCACGCCGACTAGACCGAGGCCGGCCCACGCGAACTCCAACAAAATGAATCCCGCACGTTGGTCAGCAATGGCCACCACACCCAGCATCAGAGAACCGACGATATTGAGCGTCAGGTACCCGGCATGAAGTTCACGCCAGACTCCGCCCTGGTTCAGTCCATAGGCCGCCAAGACCATCAACGCCCCCACGACAGACATCAACTGTAAAAGCATTCTCCATTCCTTCTCATCACCGAGTCACCCCGTCGACATCGCTCAACCGACAGCGGTGGCAACCAGCGGTGCAGTGCGCGTGGAACCATCCAAGAGCAAGCCGGGTGGGATTTTGCAACAACTAACGAGGCTGGTACGGTAACCGGTGGACCAGCAGGAATGCAAGTGGCGGCAAGAAGGCGGATGCTAGCGGGCTGCGATGCGGTAGAAAAATCGTGTGGCTCCGGCCTCATCAAGCACCGACAAGACAAACGCCTCTTTCGTGACCCGGACCAAGCCGAAGTTCTCATATCCTGCTTCATTGATGAGCGTCGTTGGATGCAGCGTCGCACTCGGCGCCGTCAACCAACCTGGTCGTGCAGACAATGGGCCGACCGCGAATTCGTGGAAGTCCGCCACTCCGTCTTCATTGGGGTCGTAGACGTTGGCCTGGACCCAGTGGATGTCACCGGAGAGAAACACCACATTATTCAGCTTATTCTCAACAATGGCATCTACAATCACTCGGCGTTCTCGCTCGAATCCGTTGCCCTCTGGCCCGCCAGCCCAACCGTCATAACCGGGAACGGTCAGCCCGCCTCCCTTCAGGACGGACAATGGCACACTCGTCACGATGACTTTCCAGGTTGCAGTCGAACCGGCTATGCCCTCCAGCAGCCACGTGAGTTGTGGACGGCCCAACATCGTTTTGGCCGGACCGTCTGGATCGGCGTTTCGGCTGCGGTACTGCCGGGTGTCGAGGAGAAACACTTCGAGGTCAGAGCCGTACCGGACGCGACGATATAAGCGGTGTGAATCGGTTGCATCGACCTGGATCGGCCAGTACTCCTTCAGTGCCTGCCGGCCAGCAGGCATTTGCGGTTCGAACGGTCCTGAAAAATTATTTTTTACCTCATGATCGTCCCACATGACATAAACAGGGACGGTCTGGAGCATCCGGCGGAGTGCGGCCGCGCCGCGCTGGTAATGGTGTCTGGCACGATACTCTGACAAAGTCTTGGCGACGAAGTTCGCGCCCGGCTCATTCGGTGGGGAGGCACACAAATGGTCCGCATAGATCGTGTCACCGAGAAAGATGAAGAAATCCGGCTTCTGTTTGCGGATCGTGTCGAAAATCGGATAGCCCTCTGAGCCTCGGCGACATTGGGATTGTCCGCCTAAATCTCCGCTCCAGGCGAAGCTGACAGCAGCTGAGGTCGCAGGATCGGGCAGCGTGCTGAACTCGCCCTGAGCAGCAACCTGCTTCTTGGACGGCTTCTCCTGATCAATCACCGCAATGTAATAGCGGTATCGAGTACCTGGATTGAGGCCATCGATGAGAATGGACAAGGTAAAATCCGTGTCCACGCCGGTCACCATCACTGGCGTTCGGGCAGCGGCGGATTGCACCGACGCCATCGCCGACATCGTTTTCCAGGCCTCGACGGAGGCCCATTCCACCTGGACCTGCTTTGAGCCGGCTGTTTTCAGCCAGAGCACCGCAGAATGGCTCGTGATGTCTCCCACTGCCGTGCCGTCCGGCAAGCTCGTCTGCTCGAGCTCAGCCTGGTCAATAAACGGGCTGCCGAGCGGCAACCCTTCGCGCGAGGGTGACGCGCACCCGTGCAGGAGCGCGAGGACGGCGCACAGTAGGCTTAACGTCATGCTCACCGAAGACTCACCTGGAGACCGGAGCCCACCGTTGCAACGAAGAGAAGACGGGACTGTCCGTCTGAACAAGGCAGGGCTTTGGCTGACCGTGCCCTCTTAGGGTTGAAAACCCCATCCACGGTCCTGCATACTGCTTCTCGACAACAAGGAGCAGCGACATGAACGATCTCCAATGCATGATCCAGGGATGCCAGGCGAAAGTCTATTCGCCGGCGGGCACGCAGCACGTGTGCAAGGAACACTTTTTGAGCTTCCTTACCTGGCGTCGCCGCAAAGGGGCGCAAATGTTCGTCCATTATGCCGGTCTCAGCATGGATCAGCGCGATCCCATCGCCGCGGAATGGTCGAAAACCGTATCCATCGTTGAAGCACCTTCTACACCCGCTTCAAATCCTTAATCCACGTCCTTCATCAACACCACCTGCTCTGGCGCTCCATCGTCTCGACGGCTGAACTCACCTCAGATTCGTGGCCCGTCGCCTTCTTCACCCCATGACAGCACTGCCGTGATGGTGGATCATCAACCACTCGTCGCCGATGCGCTCAAAGAGATTGGTCGCCAGGACCCGTGCTTGCTGCGGTTCGTCTGATTGCTGACTCGTAATGTTTTCGGTGCAGATGACCCAGGCCATATCTCCTGCGACTTGAACCATCGACTCGGTCAGTTCGAATTTCATCGAAAATGTGTTGTTGAAGATCAAGACCCAAGAGTCGCGCACGGCAGGCCAGTCCGAACGGAGCGTCCAACCAGGATGCACACACGTCACGTAGTCCAGATGCGCCCAAACCTCATCCATCTTCGCGATATCCAGGCTCTCAAAGGCTTCGTAAAACCTTTGGTTGGCTTTTGTCACTTCTTCGATCCGTTGTTCCAGCATGCACACTCACCAGAAACGATTGCTCCCTCACCATCCGGTCAGTGCATCTCGAGTACGCAACCCGAGCGCTCAGTACCCTGTCACGTCATTCAAGCGCGCTATCATACTGGAATCCACCGCGGCAGCGCGAGAGGGTTTGCCGTCGGCTA
>Ga0075420_100003052_pt1 | contig 14566 bp, 10 predicted proteins | sample SoiMetdeltSBSDD4_FD_75296 | JGI IMG/M metagenome (GOLD analysis project Ga0075420, IMG submission 75296) | Bulk soil microbial communities from a Populus tree surrounding site in Tennessee, USA - Soil MetaG P. deltoides SBSDD4 | ecosystem: Environmental > Terrestrial > Soil > Tree plantation... | reverse complement strand
ATCGCCGGCTGGCTGCTCTCGCGCGCCGGGCTTCAGGTTCCCCTTGGCCCGCTCACCATCGCGCCCGTGCGCGCCGGCGAGACGCTGGCGCTGGCCCATCGCGCCGGGGCGCTGACGGTGAGCGGGACGGCGACTCGCGTGCCGTGGGGGCGTCACGCCGGCCACGTGGTCACGGTGGGCGACGTCGACGGGCGGCCCACCATCGCGCTCGTGGCGACCAGCGGCGCGCGGATCACCGAGGGCACCAATCTCGCGCGCGAGCCGCGCGACACGCTCAGCTTCGACGGCGCGTCGGTGCTGGCGGCCTCGCCGGCAGCAGGCGTGACGACCGACACGATCCGCCTGCACGGCGCGATGGCGCGCGCGGCGCAGATGGCCGGCGCCCTCGACGCGTGTCTGGAGCAGGCCGTCCGGTATGCCACCGAGCGCAAGCAGTTCGGTCGGCCCATCGGCAGCTTCCAGGTGATCCAGCAGAATCTCGCCGTGCTTGCCGGTCACGTGGCCGCCTCCGGCATCGCCGCCGAGTCCGCGTTCCGCGCCGCCGATCGTGGTGACGCGCGCTTCGAGATCGCGGTGGCGAAGATCCGCGTGGGCGAGGCGGCCGGCGTCGGCGCCGGCATCGCGCACCAGACGCACGGCGCCATCGGCTTCACCTACGAGCACGCGCTCCACTTCGCCACCCGCCGGCTCTGGTCGTGGCGCGCCGAGTTCGGCAGCGAGAGCGCCTGGGCGCGCGAGCTTGGCGCCGCCGTGGCCGCCCGCGGCGCCGACGCCCTCTGGCCCGACCTCACCGCCCGCCGATCGTAGTCCCTCGCTGTCCGAGCTTAAGGGGCCCCCTCAGGCCCCCTGCGAGGCGAAGCACCGATGGCGATGCCGCTCAGGATCAGTCCCATCGCGGCCAGGACGTCGGCGGTCGGCGGCTCTTGCAGCCACACGGTGGCCACCACGATGCTGACGACCGGCGTGGCCAGCAGACCCAGTGAGGTCGTGATGGCAGGCAGATGGCGGCTGGCCATCGCCACCGCCCAGTAGGCGAGCGCGGTGCCTGGCACGCCGGCGTAGAGCAGCATCCCCGCCAGCGTCGCGTCGACCTCGAACGCCGGCGGACCGGCGATCACGTATGCGAGCGGAAGCAGCACCGCCGTCGCGAGCAGCGTCTCCCATGGCAGGAGATCGAACGGCGTCGAGCGCCAGCGATGGCCGCGGATGTGGAGGATGCTCCCCGCCCACAGCAGCGCGGCGCCCAGGATGGCGAGATTGCCGAGGATGGCCCCTCGCTGCGTCCAGTCGAATGCCAGCGGATTGAAGAGCACGATGAGACCCGTCAGCCCGAGCAGGATGCCGACCATCCGTCTCGGCGTGAGCCGCTCACCGAGGAAGAGCGCGGCGCCCGGGACGACCCACAGCGGTGTCGTGTACGCGAGAACCACCGAGCGCCCGGTGGGAACGCTCTGCAGTCCGACGCTCGACAGCACGCCGAAGCCGATCATGTGGAGCAGCGAGATGCTGACCAGCACCGGCAGATCCTGCCGCGGCGGCAGCCGGAGTCGCCGCTGCGCGGCGGCGAGGCTGAACAGCGCGACGCCGCCGATGACGGTCCGCAGCGCCACCGCCCATAACGGCGGCACGGTGGCGAGGATCACCTTGTTGACCGGCCACGTGAGACCCCACGCCAGCACGACCGTCGCCAGCAATATCGCGCCGAGGCGCCGCGTGTCCACGCGGCGCCGGACGCTCACGGGGTCCAGGGATTGAGCTCCGTCGCCCGCGCCGCGGCCGCGGCGCGCCGCATGGAGCTCGCCGCCAGCGGCAGGATCAGCGTCGCGGCACCGACGGCGTTGAGCATGCCGAAGCCCCACACGCCGAGGATGACGCCGCCGAGCGCGCTGCCGAGAAAGCCCATCGCGCCCATGCAGAGGTCGGCGAGCCCCTGCATCGACGTGCGGTCGGTCGGTGCGAGCGCGTCGGTCAGCAGGGCGCTGGCCGAGACGAACGCGAGGTTCCAGCCGATGCCATTCAGGAACAGTCCGGCGATCACGAGCCCGCCCGCGCTGCCCGGCACGAAGCCGGCGAGCGCGCAGGCGAGCATGAGGATGACGCCGCCGAGCCCGATCATCGGCAGACGACCGAAACGATCGCTGAGCCAGCCGGACAGCGGCGACGACACGTACATCCCGGCCAGATGCAGCGACGCGGCGACGCCGATGGTCCCCACGGGATGGCCCTGATCGTGAAGATAGAGCGTCGACGTCGACGTGGTGCCGATCATGACGAGCTGGCTGACCATGAGCGTGACGAATGCCAGCGCCACTCGCGGCTCGCGGAGGATCTCGGCGACGGGACGTCGCGGCGTGGTCACCGTGGGCGCGCCGCTCGGACGGTCGTGCGCGCGAGCGATGGCGAGCGGGTCGGGACGCAGGAGGACATGCGTCAGCAGGGCGGCGAGACTGTAGCCGGCCAGGCTGATGAGAAACGGACTGGCCACGGCCGCCACGCCGACCAGCGCGCCAGCGCGCACGGCGGGGTCCATGAGGTTCGGGCCGATGATCGAGCCGACCGCGGAGCCCCATACGATCAGGCCCATCGCGCGTCCGCGCTGCGGGCCGACGCTGATGTCAGCCGCCGCGTAGCGGGCCAGCATGTTCGACGCGTTGGCGATGCCGAAGAGCGCCATGCCGAGAAGAAACAGCGGAAAGCTGCGCTGCAGCACGCCCAGCATGCCCAGGGCCGCCCCCGCGACGGCGACCACGTATCCGAGGGTCAGTCCCGGACGACGTCCGAAGCGATCCATCAGACGCGCGAGCGGCCAGCTGGCGACGGCGCCGCCGAGCGCGCCGAGGGCGACCGGCAGACCGGACCACGTGTTGGTGCCGGTGATGGCTGCGGCCATGATGCTGCCGACGGCCAGGCTCATCGTGAAGCCCGTGCTCGCAGACACCTGCGCCGCGAAGAGCGTGGCCATCAGCGCGCGCCGGCGGTCGAGCGGGGCAGTCATGGGCTCCATACTAGCGGAGTCCGCGCATCCCGAATGCGACGATGGCGGCGCCGGGGGCCGACCGCGACGAGACGCTGCCGCGTATACTGCTCAGCCATGACGAGGCGTGAGCGCGTGCTGGCGGCGCTGCGCGGCGAGCCGGTGGATCGCGTCCCGCTGAGCTTCTGGCAGCATCACTTCGTCGCCGAGAATTCCGCGAGCGGCCTGGCCGACGAGACCATGCGGCTCTGGCGGACGTTCGACTGGGACTATCTGAAGCCACAGTCGCGCGCCCAGGGCTTCGCGGAGATGTGGGGCCTGACGTACCGACCGTCCACCGACCGCGCGCTGGAGTTCGTGGTGACGCACACGCCGCTTGCCACTGCGAGCGACGTGGCGCGATTGGCGCCGGTCGATCCGCGCGGCGGCGCCCTCGGCGAGCAGCTGGAGGCGCTCCGGCTCATCCGGGCCGGAGTCGGCGCCGACACCCCGATCATCTGGACGGTCTTCGCGCCGATCATGGTCATGGCGTACTTGCTGGGCGGCGGGCGCGAGCACGCGGTGGCGCTCTGTCGCGCCGAGCCGAAGGCGATGGAGGCCGGACTGGCCTCCATCGCCGAGACGCTGGCCGCCTATGCCGCCGCCTGCCTCGACGCCGGCGCCGACGGGCTCTTCTACGCGACGAACGTCGCGCGTGCCGACGGCCTCGGCGCCGCCGAGTGCCGCCGCTTCCAGCGGCCCTTCGATCTCCGTGTGCTCGATGCCGTCGCGCGGGCGCCGTTCAACGTGCTGCACGTGTGCGGCCCGGCCGTGCATTTCGACGAGTTCGCCGACTATCCGGTCACCGCGTTCAGCTGGGCCCTCGCCGCCGGCAATCCGACGCTTGCCGAGGGGCATCGCCGCACGGGGCGGGCCGTGATGGGCGGGCTTCCGGCCAAGCCGGAGATCGCGACGATGAGCGGGCAGGCGCTGGCCGTCCGGGCTCGGCGCGCCATCGACGAGATGCACGGGCGGTGGCTGCTGCTCGGTCCCGACTGCTCGATCAATCCCGACACGCCGGAGCCGCTTCTCCACGCCGCCGGCGCGTCTCGTGACATGCGAAGCCCCGAAATGGCCCCGCATACCCCCCCGCGCTCCTGACGCCCCGGCACAGCCGGGCCGCCACCCGGTGACGCGCGTGACTCTAGCTGGGTTTCCTCGTGTACCCGAGGGCGCGGTCGCGTGCGGTCGCGCGGGGATCGCGGCGACGGGCGGGGCCGTAGCCGCCTCCCCCCGGTGTGCGGACGAGCACGCGGTCGCCGCGGACGAGGACGTGCTGCTTGCGATTGTCGATGCGGCGGCCGTTGATGCGGACGTCGCCGAGGCCGCCGGGCGCGCCGCCGGCGAGGCCCGGCGCCGGGAACTTCGTGCGCTCGGCCATGAAGCTGGCCACGATCGGTCGCTCCGACTGGCTCTCGATGAGAATGTCCTGGCCAAGTCCGCCGCGGAAGCGACCGGCGCCGCCGGAATCGGGACGCATGCGCTTGTAGTGGAAGAACACGGGACTATTACGCTCGGCCACCTCTACCGGCGTCGAGGAGATGTTGCTCGGCCACGACAGCACGTGCTCGCCGTCCTTCAGCGGGGTGGCCCCCATGCCGCCGTTGAAGAACAGCACGGCCGTGTAGGGCCGGCCGTCCTCGCGCGTCCCCGACTGGGTGACCGCCCACAGCGGTGAGCCGACGCCCGCCATCACGCGATCCGGAATCACCCGGTGCAGCGCGCCGAGCACGAGGAGCGGCACGTAGTGGCCGGTCACCGCGCGGCTCACCACCGCCGCCGGGAAACGCGGGTTCAGCAGGCAGCCCTCCGGCGCCTCGACGCGGACCGGCCGGTACATGCCCTCGTTGTTCGGCAGCCCCGGCAGCAGCGCGCAGCGCACGGCGTAGGCCGTCATCGCGTAGGTGTAGGCCAGCACGCAGTTGATGGCGCGCGGCTGCTGCGGGGAGGACCCCGCGTAGTCGGCCACGATCTCGTCGCCGGCCACGGTGAGAGCGATCTTGAAGTCGAACGGCGTTTCGGTGCCGTCGGTTCGGAAGGCGTAGCGATACGTTCCGTCGGGCACGGCGCGGATTGCCTCGCGCATGGCGCGCTCGGAGCGCGCGAAGATCTCGTCGCCGACCTCGGTGAGCGAGGCGAGGCCGTAGTCGTCGAGCAGCGCGGTGACCCGGCGCTCCATCAGCTCGTTGGCGCTCGCCTGCGCCCAGATGTCGCCGATCGTCTGCTCGGGCGTGCGGACGTTGGCGCGGATCAGGCTGACCAGGGTGGCGTCGACGCGGCCGGCGTCCACCAGCTTGGCCAGCGGGATGTGCAGGCCTTCCTCGAAGATCTCGCGCGCCTCGATGGCGCGGATGCGGCCGCCGATGTCGGGCATGTGCGAGGTGGTCGCGGAGAACGCCACGAGGCGTCCGTCGAAGAAAATGGGCTTCACGAGCGAGACGTCGCTCATGTGGCCGGTGCCCATCCACGCGTCGTTGGTGATGAGCACGTCGCCGGGCCGCATCGCGTCGGCGCCCATCTCGCGGAGGAAGTGGCGCACGGTGGCGGGCAGGGTGCCGATGAAGGACGGAATGCTGCCGGAATTCTGGGCCAGCGCGTACCCGCGGGCGTCGGTGAGCACGCACGCGAAGTCGTTCGCCTCGTTCGAGAGCGTGGAGAACGACGTGCGCACGATGGCCTTGGCGGCCTCGTCGACGATGGAGATGATCCGCGTCCACAGGACCTCGAGGGTGACGGCGTCGAGACGCGTGGTCATGGCAGGGTCACGACGAGGTTTCCTGAGCTTGCGACCCGTGCCGTCGCGCCCGGTGGGATCACCAGCGTGGATCCTTCTTCTTCCACCACGGCCGGGCCGGCGACCTTCACGCCGGGGCCGAGCCGGGCGCGGTCGTACACGGACGTGTCGACGTAGTCGCGCGGCTCGGGAAAGAACACGCGGCGCGTGGCCTTCAGCGCGCTGCCGCGGCCACCGCCCGCCCGCGCGTGGACCTCCGCCCCCGCCACGGGCGCGCGCACGGCCACGCGAATATTGATGAACTCGATCGGCACCGGTGGCGGGGTGAGCGCGAACTTCTCGCGGTAGGCAGCCTCGAAGGCCTCGGCGAGCCGCGCCCGCGTGGCCTCGCCGTCCGTGTACGTCCCGTCGGGGAGGTCGACGACCAGATCGAAGCCCTGGCCGGCGAAGCGTCCATCGGCCAGACGACGGACCGTGGCCGTCTCGAGCTTCAGACCGCCGTCGGCGATGACGCCACGCGCCTCGTCCTCGAGTCGGCGGAACGCGGCCTCGAGCACGCTGCCGGTCCTCGCGTCCAGACGGATTCCGACCGTCGCCACCCGGTCCACACGCGCGGGCGCCACGAGCAGCCCGAGCGCGGAGGCGACGCCGGCCGCGGGCGGGCAGACGACCTGACGGATGCCGAGCTTGCGCGCGACGCCGCCGGCATGAACGGGGCCGGCGCCGCCCGTGCACAGCAGCGCGTAGCGGCGCGGGTCGCGGCCGCGCTCGGCGATGTGAACGCGGGCGGCGCTCGCCATCGTCTCGTTCACGATGTCGTGGATGCCCCATGCCGTCTCGGTCAGCGACAGCTTCGCGCGCGCGGCGACGGCCGCCAGAGCGCGGCGCGCGGCGGCCATGTCGACCTGCACCTCGCCGCCGGCGAAGTAGTCGGGGTTCAGATAGCCCAGGAGGAAATCGGCATCGGTCACCGTCGCATCGGCGCCACCGAGCCCGTAGGCGGCCGGTCCCGGCTCGGACCCCGCGCTCCGCGGCCCGACCTTCAAGAGGCCGAGCTCGTCCACGTGCGCGATCGACCCGCCGCCGGCGCCGATCTCGATGAGCTCGATGGTGGAGATGCGGATGGGCAGCCCGCTGCCCTCGAGGAAACGCTTCTGCCGCGCCGCCTCGAACCCATAGGCGGTGAGCGGCTCGCCATCGTCGACGAGGCTCAGCTTGGCCGTGGTCCCGCCCATGTCGAAGGCGAGGAGGTTGCCGTGGCTGTCCTCGCGTCCGAAGAAGGCGGCGGCCAGCGCGCCGGCAGCCGGCCCGGATTCCAGCATCTGCACGGGGGTGCGCGCCGCTTCCGCCAGGTGCGTGAGCCCGCCGCTCGACAGCATCAGCAGGAGCGGCGCCGGAATGCGGAGCGATTCCAGCCGGCGCGCCAGCGCGTCCAGATAGTGCTGGGCCAGCGGCTTGATGTAGGCGTTGGCGGCGGTGGTCGATGCGCGCTCGAACTCGCGAATCTCGGGCGCCACCTCGTGAGAGGTGGTGACGGCGATGGTGGGATGGCGGCGGGCGATGATGGCCGCCGCTTCCGCCTCGTGCCGCGGATTCGCGTAGGCGTGCAGGAACACGACGGCGATCGACGTCACCCCCTTGCCGGCCAGACGCTGCGCAGAGCGGGCGACGTCGGCGGCCACCAGCCGGCGCGCCACCGAGCCGTCGGCGCGCGTCCGCTCGGCCACCTCCAGCCGAAGGTCGCGCGGCACCAGCGGCTCCGGCCTGGCGATGTTGAGGTCGTACAGCTCGAACTTCCGCTCGCGGCCGATCTCGAGCGTGTCGCCGAAGCCGGCGGTGGTGATGAGTCCCGTGCGGGCGCCCTTCCGCTCGATGAGGGCGTTGGTGAAGAGCGTGGTGGCGTGCACGACGCGCGTGAAGGCGTCGGGGTCGAGCGCCTCGCGCGTGAGCAGCGCGGCTACGCCGGCGGCCACGCCGCGCGCGGGATCGTCGTGGGTGGTGAGAACCTTGCGGTTCAGCTGCAACCCACGCGCGTGGTCGTACACGACGATGTCGGTGAACGTTCCACCGATGTCTATGCCGAGCGCATAGGTCACGTCTGAACGTGGGGGGCCCCGATATGGCCCCCCACACCTCCCATTCGCTCGGAGCGCCCCGGCAACGCCGCGGCGCTCCTCGGTTTCACGCGAGGGTGGCGCTCCTCGATCACGCGCGCGGCGGAGATCACTTCTTCAGCTTGAGGTCTTCGAAGGGCGCGGAATAGGCGAAGCCGGGGATGAGATTGGCCCCGCTCTCCTCGACGCGAGGCCCCACGCCCCAGATGAACGCGAGCTCGTAGATCGGCACGTGCATGACGTGCTCGGTCACCGCCGTCTGCATCTGGCGCACGAGCGTTTCGCGCTTCTTCACGTCCACCTCGCGCGCCTGGCGCGCGAACAGATCGTCGACGACGGGCAGCGAGCCGTAGGCGTAGATGCCGTTTTTCGTCGCGTACGGCTCGAGCCGCGTGGCGGCGTTGCCCATGGTGGCGGTGACCACCAGGATCAGGCCGTGCAGCTTCTTCTCCCGCCACTGCGCGAAATACGTGGCGCGCTCCATCGTGCGCAGGCGGCTGCGAATGCCGACCGCCTGCAGCTGCCCCTGGAGCGCTTCGCCCATGGAGTTGTACGGCGGGAACGGAAAGAACTCGCCGGCGTCGAAGCCGTTCGGGTACCCGGCTTCCGCGAGCAGCTTCCTGGCGCGCGCCGGATCGTGCGCGGGCGGCTCCACGGCGAGGGCGAACTGGAAGACGCGCGGGACCATGGAGCCCGTCACGCGCGAGAAGCCGAGCGTCTCCGCCTGGTTCACCGCCTGGCGGTCGACGGCGTGATTGGCGGCCAGCCGGACGCGGCGATCGTGCCACGGCGATTTCGGATCCCACTGATCGGGCAGATCGATCCAGAACGCGCCGGTGAGCAGCGGGGCCTTGAGCTGGAGACCGGGCGTGCGCTTGATCTCGTCGGCCACAGGGCCGGACAGCAGATAGGCGATGTCGACCTCGCCCCGCTTGAGCGCGGCCGCGCGTGTCGTCTCTTCGACCATCGAGCGCATGACCAAGCGCTTCACCGACGGCGCCTTGCGCCAGTACTGGTCGAATGCTTCCAGCACCAGCTCGACCCCGGGCGTGAAGGAGACGACCTTGTACGGGCCGGCGCCGATCGGCGCCTTCTTGAAGGCATCCTCGCCGACCTTCTCGACGTAGTGCTTGGGCACGATCCAGCCGGCGCCCGAGGCGGTGGTGCCGTAGAAGAGCATGAAGTCGGGCCACGGCTCCTTCAGGACGAAGCGCACCTGCGTCGCACCGACGACCTGGACCTCCTTGACCTTCTCCTTCAGCAGCGTCGCGCTCGCGCCCTTGTAGCGCTCGAACGAGAACTTCACGTCCTCGGCCGTGACCGGCGAGCCGTCGTGGAACTTGATGTTCTTGCGCAGCGTGAACGTGTAGGAGAGATGATCCTTCGCCTCGCTCCACGACTCGGCCAGGCTCGGCGTGGTCATCCCGGCCGGCATCGGCTTCACGAGCGCGTCGTGAACGGCATAGAGCACCATGTATGGCGTGTTGAACGCCTCGGTCTCCGCCGGATCGAGCCACTTCGCGGCGAGCGTCACGTGGAGGGCCCAGCGGAGCTCGCCCTCGGCGGCGAGAGCGGGCGTGGCGGCGAGCAGGACGAGCGCGAGCACGAGACGACGGACGAGCGATATGGTCATGGCCGGACGGTAAAACCGACGGCGCGACAAATCAAGCGGCCGGCGGCTCGTCGTACAGATGACAGGCCACGCGGCGGTCCGCGTGACGCCGCAGCGCCGGCTCGTCCGAGGCGCAGCGGGCGAGCGCGCTCGGGCAGCGCGGATGGAAGCGGCAGCCGGCGGGCGGCGCCAGCGGGCTCGGCACCTCGCCCGGCAGCACCATGTCGTCGCGTGCCTCGTCCGGATGCGAGGGCAGCGCGGCCGCGAAGAGGGCCTGCGTGTAGGGATGCTTCGGCGTGCGGGCCACGGCGGCGGCGGGCCCGATTTCCACGATCTTGCCGAGGTACATGACCGCGATGGTGTGACTCATGTGAGCGACGGCGGCCAGGTCGTGAGCGATGAAGAGATAGGACACGCCCAGCTGCTGCTGCAGGTCGCGCAGGAGATTCAGGATCTGGGCGCGGATCGACACGTCGAGCGCGGAGACGGGCTCGTCGAGCACGATCAGCTTCGGGGACACCGCCAGCGCGCGCGCGATGGCGATCCGCTGCCGCTGCCCGCCGGAGAACTCGTGGGGAAACAGCGTGGCCGCGCGGGCGGGAAGGCCGACGAAGTCGAGCAGCTCGGCGACCCGTGCGTCGACGGTGCTGCGATCGAGCGCCTCGTGCGTCACCAGCGGCTCGGCCACGATGGCGCCGACACGCATCCGCGGATTGAGCGACGCGTACGGGTCCTGGAAGACGGCCTGCACGGAGCGGCGATAGCGACGCACGCCGTCGCCGTCGAGCGTGCCCAGTGGCTGTCCGTCGAACTCTACCGAGCCGTCGGTCGGCTGCTCCAGGCACAGCACGAGCTTGGCCGTGGTCGTCTTGCCGCAGCCCGATTCGCCCACGACGCCGAGCGTCTCCCCCGGCATGATCTCGAACGAGACGCCGTCGACGGCCCGGACCAGCGCGCCACCGCGGTTGAACATCCCGCGGCCGACGGGGAAATGCTTGCGCAGGTCGCGCGCCTGCAGGAGCGCGGTGGTCACGGCAGATGCAGCCAGCAGCGCGCGGTGTGCGACGACGCCACCGTGACCGAGGGCGGCGCCTGGGCCTGGCAGCGCTCCATCATCTGCGGACATCGCGGGTGGAAGGCGCACCCGGACGGTGGCGCCGACGGATCGGGAGGCTGCCCCTCGATGGCGGGCAGGCGAGCGTGGTTGTCGTCGGTCAGCCGGGGAACGGACTCGAGCAGCGCCCGCGTATACGGATGTGCCGGCTTGTTGAAGATCTGGCGGATGGGTCCCGCCTCCACGACGCGGCCGGCGTACATCACGGCCACCGCGTCGCACATCTTGGCCACGATGCCGAGGTTGTGCGTGATGAAGATCATGGCGAGGTTGTGATCGCGCTGGAGGTCGCGCAGCAGGCTCAGGTACTGCGCCTGGATGGTGAGATCGAGGCTCGTGGTCGGCTCGTCCGCGATCAGCAGCCGCGGCTCGCACGCCACCGCGATGGCGCCGACGATCCGCTGGCGCATGCCGCCGGACATCTGGTGCGGGAACTCCTTCATGCGCGTGACCGGTGCCGAGATGCGAACCGCCTGCAGGAGACCCTTGGCGCGGCTCCAGGCGGCCGCGCGCGAGGCGCCCTCGTGCACGCGCAGCGACTCGGCGATCTGGTCGCCGATGGTGAAGAGCGGGTTCAGCGAGGCCATCGGGTCCTGCAGGATCATCGCAATGCGCTTGCCGCGGATATGCCGCATCTCGCGGGGCGACTTCGTGAGGAGGTTCTCGCCCTCGAAGCGGATCTCTCCGCCGACGATGCGGGCGGCCGGTGGCAACAGGCGCATGATCGACAGCGCCAGCGTGGACTTGCCGGAGCCGGACTCGCCGACGATGCCGAGCGTCTTGCCGGGCTCGAGCGTCAGCGACACGTCGTCGACCGCGCGCGTCACCCGCGTGCCGCGCGCGCTCTCGTAGTGCGTCGACAGCGCGCGCAGCTCCAGGAGGGGCTCGGTCACGCGGCGCTCAGAGCTGCCGCAGCTGGGGGTCGAGCTTGACCCTCAGCCAGTCGCCGAGGAGGTTCGCGGCCAGGACGAGGAACATGATGCAGAGGCCCGGCAGCACGGTGAGCCACCAGTAGCCGGCCATCAGCCCGCGCTTGCCATCGGCGAGCATCAGGCCCCACGCCGGCTTCGGCGGGGGCACGCCGACGCCGAGGAACGACAGCGCCGCCTCGGTCACCACCACCACGCCGAGCATCAGCGTGGCGAGGACGATGGCGGAGTTGAGCACGTTCGGCAGGATGTGTCGCCGCATGATGGTGAGCCGCGAGCAGCCGGCGATGATGGCCAGGCGGACGAACTCGCGCTCCTTCAGCGACAGCACCTCGCCGCGGATGACCCGCGCGTAGCGCGTCCAGTACACGCACGAGAGTACGATGATGATGTTGAGCTCGCTCGGCCCCAGCACGGCCGCCAGGAAGATGGCGAATGTGAGCGCGGGCAGCGCCAGCCAGGTGTCGGTCAGCCGCATGATGACCTCGTCGACCCAGCCGCCGAGGTAGCCGGCGGCGATGCCGAGAGCAACGCCGAGGAGGCCGGCCACGACCACCGCCGTGAAGCCGACCACGAGCGAGACGCGCGCGCCGAAGAGGAGCCGCGACAGCACGTCACGACCGAGATGATCGGTTCCGAGGAGATGCGCCGCGCTGCCTCCCGCCTGCCAGACCGGCGGTCGGAAGCGCATCCCGAGGGAGCCGACCTCGGGATTGTGTGGCGCCAGCACGTCGGCCGCGAGCGCGATGAACACCATCAGCCCGATGATGGCGAGGGGCACCACGGGATAGCTGGACAGGCGCCGGCTGGCCCGGCGCGGAACCTCGGCGAGGACGACGGCGGTGCTAGCGTTCATACCGGATCCTCGGGTCGATCAGTCCGTAGAGGACGTCGACGATCAGGTTGACGAACACGATCATGCTCCCGCCCAGCAGCACGGTCGCCTGCACGATCGGAAAATCGCGGAAGGCGATCCCCTCGTAGAGCAGCCGGCCGATGCCCGGCCAGGCGAAGACGGTCTCCACGACCACGGCCACGTTGATCATGATCACCAGATTGATCCCGGCCAGCGTCAGCACGGGGATGAGCGCGTTTTTGAGCGCGTGCTTGGCGATGACGCGCTGCTCCGGCAGCCCCTTCAGCCGGGCGAGCTTCACGTACTCGGCGCCGAGCACGTCCAGCATCGAGGAACGCGTCAGCCGCATGTGAGAGGCGGCGAAGTACCAGCCGAGGGCGAACGCCGGCATCAGCACGTGCAGCACCGTGCCCGAGCCCGACGACGGCAGCCACCCGAGGTAGACCGAGAAGAACAGGATCAGCACGAGGCCGATCCAGAAGGACGGCAGCGACAGGCCGAGCAGCGCGAAGATGCGCCCGGCGCGGTCGAGCCAGCTGTTCACGCGCACCGCGGCCAGGATGCCGGTCGGAATTCCGATCAGCAGCGAGAACGACATGGCCACGGCCGCCAGCATCAGCGAGTTGGGCAGGCGCGACAGATAGAGCTCGAGCACCGGCGTGCGGTAGTAGAACGACTGACCGAAGTCGCCGCGCAGGAGCCCGTTCATGAACTTCGCGTACTGCACGACGAGCGGCTGGTCGAGACCGAACCGCTCGCGCACGGCGTCGACGTCTGCCTTGCTGGCGCCGGGCTCGACGAGGAGCAGCGCGGGGTCGCCGGTCAGTCGCACGAACACGAAGATCGTGATCGACAGCAGCGCGAGCGACACGAGCGCGTAACCGAGCCGACGAAGGACGAAACGCTTCATCGCGTGTCCTCTCCTAGGCATCAGGATGGGCCAGTAACCGTCGACGGCGGCGAGGTGGTGGTCGCCGCCACCCGCCGGGGTACCGGAGTATAAACGCGCCCGCCCGCGTGCGTCGAACAGTCTGCTCGACCGCCGCCGGAGGGGCATCGCCGTACCAGAGCGTCGGCCCCGTTTACAGCGCGAGACGACGGTCGGCGCCGGATCCTCCGGCACCGGAGAGCCCAGCGATCGGCGCTCCGCCTGCGCCGCTCGCCGTAATTCGACCCGCGTTAAACTACCGGCCATGATTGGTGCCTCGCCGAAGATCAAGGACGCTCGCCGTTTGCTCGAGGGCCGCGGACGCTATGTTGACGACCTCACCCGGCCCGGATGCGCCTGCCTTGGCGTCGTCCGCAGTCAACACGCGCACGCGCGCATCGTCGGCGTGGACGGCGCCACCGCGGCGGCCATGCCGGGTGTGCTCGCGGTGTGGACCGCGCGTGATCTCCCGGAGACGCAGCGGCCGCTGACGACCGCTTCGACCGGCGCCCACGCCGACCGGCCCTTCGTGGCGCCGATCCTGGTCACCGAGCGCGCGCGGTATGTCGGCGAGCCGATCGCGGTCGTGGTGGCCGAGACGTCGTACGTGCTCGCCGATGCGCTGGCCGCGGTGACCGTCGACTACGAGCCCCTGCCGCCGATCGTCGGCGACGAATCGGCGCGCACGTCCTCGGCGCGCGTGCACGAGGCCTGGCCCGACAACGTGGGCGTCCGTGTGAGCGGCGCCGTGGGTGACGTCGACCACGCGCTGGGCGGGCCCGGACTCACGGTGGTGCGCGAGCGGTTCCGCCATCAGCGGCTGGCCGCGGTGCCGATCGAGACGCGCGGCGTGCTCGCGCAGCACGATGCGGAGACCGGCGTGCTCACGGTCTGGGGCTCGATCCAGAGCCCGTACAGCCAGCGGGACGTCATCGCCCGCGTGCTGGACCTGCCCGTCGAGCGTGTGCGTGTGGTGGTGCCCGACGTCGGCGGAGCGTTCGGTCCAAAGGGCCAGGTCTATGCCGACGAGGTGCTGGTCGCGCTCGCGGCGTATCGGCTCGGCCGTCCGGTGAAGTGGATCGAGGGCCGGCGCGAGGATTTCGAGAGCGTGGGCCACGACCGCGCGCAGTCGCATCAGGCGCGGATCGCGTTCCAGGCCGACGGCACCATCGTCGCCCTCGACAATACCTTCCTCGCCGACGTCGGAGCCTACCCGATGGCCGGCAACGGCCTCACCGCCAACACGGTGAACCACATGCCGGGACC
>Ga0075420_100003050_pt1 | contig 14568 bp, 13 predicted proteins | sample SoiMetdeltSBSDD4_FD_75296 | JGI IMG/M metagenome (GOLD analysis project Ga0075420, IMG submission 75296) | Bulk soil microbial communities from a Populus tree surrounding site in Tennessee, USA - Soil MetaG P. deltoides SBSDD4 | ecosystem: Environmental > Terrestrial > Soil > Tree plantation... | reverse complement strand
TCGTGTTGTCGGTCGCGTTGTGCAGCCTGAGCTTGTGGAATGAGCAGCTCGAAGCCGGAGCCTCACCCCGGAAGACGTACGTTCCGGCGCTCAATGTCACCTGATTGGCTGCCAGCGTGCAAATTCCAGAAACGTCCGCAACTTCGGTGTTGAGCGGTCTCGTCTGCCAGGCGCCACTCGTGAACGTTCCGCCATCGGTGCCCGAGGCAACCTCGTGCTGCACGAGCACGTAACCTTGGACGGCTTGCTGGCGGAAGTATGTCGCCAGATCGGAGAGCGTGATCTTTTTGTAATCTCCGTCATAAATTGGAACAGCGTTGGTTCCTGCGGCTGTCGTTAGAGCCGTCGCGCCGTTGACCAGGTTGCCCAGAGTCATCTTGCGGAACGCCCCACCGTTCTCGCGCAGTATCAGTGCGTCCGCTGTGACTGGCGCGGTGTGGGAAACTGCCTGGTTGATGAGGTTCGCCAGCGTGATGCTCTTAACTTCCGTGCCGGCGCTGTCGTAAATGGCGAGCTTGTCTGCGGCAATTGGGGCGGTATGCGCCGCTGCACCGAACAAAAGATTGGCCAGCGTGATCTGCTTGTAGGCGTAGGCTGCCGCCGAGTCGGCCAGCATCAGGGCGTCCGCGGAGACGGGGACTGTTTTGGCCGCGCGTCCAGAGACTAGGCCAGTATGGTCGAAGATTAGCGAAGAGAGCGTCCCCTTTTTGAACGTGGTACCGTCGAAAACCATCAACTCCGTTGCGCTCGTGTTTGGGTTGCTGCCTGCCGACGCCTTGCCGGTGTGAAAGGTGGTATTAACCGTGCCGGCGGCGGCGTTGTTCAGCTTGGTGTGGGTGATGTTCTTTTCACCGCTGGCGAACGTGTAACCTGGAGTGATGTCGGCCATACCTCAAAAGTTGTCGGTTGCCCGCGCCGCGCCCCATGCCTTGCGCGTTTGTTTCACGGAGAACGGGAAGCGCCGGCGAAATTCGCTGGTACCGATTTGCTGCTCGACCGTGCGAAGGCCGTTCATCGCTGCCTGCTCCTGTGACGGCTGGCCTCGTGGGCAGACGGCGATGCGGGACGGCACGGTAACGCGCCCCGGGAAGGCGTCCCTCTCAGAGACGGGCAGCACGCGCACGACGCGCTGCCCGTTCTCCACATATTCGTAAGTCGGCATGTTACTGCCCAGGTATTGCTGGCGGCGGCTCGGGCGGGGTCGGCAAGTCCTCGTTGAGCGCGTCCAGAGACGCAGATATGACCTTGAGCCCGTCGCTGGATTCTTTCAGCGTCTGGGCGTTGGCCTTGAGTGCGACGCCGGCAGCCGAAATTGCGTCGAGCTTTTCGACCACGGCTTGAGGCAGGGTGACATGCGAGCCGCTGAGGGCCCCCACGATTTCCTCCTTGGCCTTGGCCAATTGTGTCCCGACGGCGCCGAGATTGACAGCAAGGTCAGCCTGCCCGTCAACAGTCGCCTTCAAATCGGTTGCAATTGTGTCGAGCTTTGGCCCGAGTTCTTCGATTGTCATAATGATTTCTGCTTTGAGTTTTTGCAGGTCTTCCTTCGTAACCGCTCCAGACCCCGGCCCGCGATTAAAGAGACTGGAGAGAAGGCCCATGGCTTCACCATTTGAGCGTCAGAGTGGGCCCAAGGAACGCCCGACCTGTGGCCGTCCCGTGCTTTCCGTCGCCGTCGATGTCGAAGGCGTAGGCCGCGCGGCCCGCGAGTTCAAAGCTCTTTGACTGCGCCAGCACAAGCGTTAACCCCGTGGCCACTCGCGTGAAAACCGCTTGGGTTTCAAACCCGTAACCAAGCGCCACGCCGGCATCTCCCCGAACGTGTTTGCCCAAACTGCCCGTGTAACGGATGCCGAGGCCAGATCGGTCAACGACAGAGTGCGCGGTGTTGTCGGATTCTCCGAATCCCCAAAGGGAGAAACCCCGGGCCACTTCAAAGAGCACGTTTGCGCCCGCCCCGAGACGCGCCTCGCCGTCCAGACCTTCCCAAGACAGGGTCCCGTACGGCTCAAGTGTTCCGTTGGCCAGAAAAGCTTTTTCCTTAATGACAGTGGGCGGTGGCGTTGACGGCACGTCGCCGGCACGCGCGGCGTAAGCCGCCCCGAGAACGAGGCTAACGAGGGTGAACAATTTGAGCATGTCTTTCATGGTGGTGGTGGTGCTTTCTTTGGTGATGAACTCCGTTTCGCCGTTAAGTGGCGGGACCGGAGCGTTTTTGAGATAGGCGGCAGAAGTCTTGAGGCCGACCAGGCCGCCCAAAACGAGCATGGTTTCCAGGGTGGTTTTCAGTTCGATCCCGAGGTTGAACTTGGTCGGGTGCATGAGCATCAGCGCCAGGCCGGAATCAATGGACCCGAAGAACGCGCCAACGAACGCGGCGATCAACCCCCAGAACCACTGTTTTTGTTTTCGAGTCATAGTCATTTGCCTGACTTTTTTTGTTCCAAGTAAGCTCTGATATTAAGCACCGTCATTCGTTCCGCGTCCTCTGCGCTCCTGGCGTCGGCGGGCGTGTAAAACTTGGGATCGGAGTCTGCCTCAGGAACATTGCCGGCTCGAAAGGGTAGGTGGCCACCGTCACCATTTGCTTTCCTGCGTTCGTCGAGTTCGGCGGCGCGTTTGTCCATATTTTGATCTTCTGCCGCCAGTCCACGAGGTCATAAGAGAAGTCTATGGACGGGGCGGATTCGATCGAAAGATGGACGGGGACAAGATTGACTGGCGGGGTCGGGGCCTTTGGGACAACGAGCGGGACGGAATGCTGACTTTCTCCCAGCATGTTTGACGCGGTGACACTCACCGCACGCGACTGCAGCGGATTCCAGTTCGTAACCGTGAAATAGTTGGTTGTCGTCGTGCCGAGTAGAATCCTGTTCGTTCCGTTGATCTGGAATTCGTAGAACCGATACAGAATGACAGATTCCTCCGCGGGCGAGGCGTTCCATGTGAAGCGCACCGAGTTTGTCTGCGCACAGAGCGGAAGGACAGACAGCAGCATGGCCAGCAAGATTCTCATCGTCGGAGATTCCTCCAGCGGAGAGCGCGGTAGGTGTCAACCGTGACGGGCGGAGCTGCCGCGGAGTACTCGAAAGCGCCGATGTCCCATGTCGAGCCTCGGGTGACGCCGTCGTAATCGTCGGTAAAGCTGGAGTTGCGCTGTATTCCAGCGTCCCGGCACGGAGAACCTGCCTGCAGGTGGAAGTTGCTGGTTGGATTCACCACGAGCGGATCTGAGCCCAGGACACTGTGGGTGTCTCTGGATGCCTGCCAAGTGGCATATGACTGCAGTGATCCTCCCCAGGCGAATTGACCGCTCGTGCTTCGGAAGCAGTTGTAATCTCCGTCGTAGGTGCCACCGGTTTGCTCGACGGAGATCGCGTATTGAAGACCATCGATGATTGTGTTTCGGATGGTAACGCGCCACGTCGTCCCCGATACATCGGGTGTGATCAAAATCCCAGCGGAAGCCGAATTTGCCCCGTCGTTTATGATCGTGTCGTTTTCAATCGTCCAATCGAACCAAAGGAGGGGGTTACTCCCGCCAACGTTGCAAAACGAGCCGGCCATGTTCGCGGCAACAGGGTTTGGGGCAAAAATGTTGTTATACGATTTCCCATGGACCCACGACTCAAAATAGTAGAAAGCCGTCATGGCACCATCGTTCCCGTAAGTCTTTCGCCAATCTCCATCGACCAAGTTATAAGAAAGCACCACGTTGGTGTGGTACTGGTCGCTGGAATCGTTTGGGACGGAGTAGCCATGAACAAGCCCGTCACCGTGAACGCCATCGTCGAGTGCGAGGCCCTCGCCACCGATTTGAGAAGCCCCGTCGTGCAATCGATTCCGTGTGATTAACAGCCCGTCCATGATGACATTGGCCACAGCCGACGCGTTCCAGAGCATCGATGCGACGTGGGAAACGTCGTTGCTAATGAAGTACGGGCCCTGGTAGCGCCCGGCATGGTCATAGTGGAAATACGCCAGTTGCTGGCAGTAGGTCGCGTTAGTGCAGAACAGAAACGTCACATTTGTGCATTCCAGGAAATCAAATGCCGCCTTACTTGAAGCGCCATCGAGAGCGGACTGCCCGTGGTTTATGAAGTTCAAATCAATGAATTTCAGATTGTGCTTGGTCACTGCATTGAGCATCCCACTGGCACGGAACAGGCCACCTCCATCAAATATCGCCTGAGCGTCCGTTCCCGATGGCCAGGTGCGATGACTGCGGTAAACGTCCTCACTGCCGAGTGCTCCGCTGTTTGCAATCGTCCACTGATTTGTCCATGTCTTGCCGCCTCGGAACCAGAAAATGTCTCCGTTCGCATGAGAGTAACTGCCGGCAAAGTTCACCATGCCAGGCGCCCGCTTCCATGGCGTATTCGTGCTCGTCCCGTTGGCGCTGTCGTTGGCCGCGTCGGAGTCGATGAAGTATTCCGCTGCCGCGTCAGCACGGCACACCGCCAGCACGAGCAGCAGCAGCGCGATTAGTTGGCGACGGTAAACGGCCATAGTGGGGAAGTGCTGTCGGTAAAGTCGCCGCCAAGGTCGTCGAAGTAGCAGGCGCCAAACGTCGCCGCACCCGTGGCAGACATGCGCCCAATGAGCACCCAGCGAACGCCGGTATTATCGGCCGTCACTGTGATGGTGGAGCCGATCTGCGTCCCTGCCTCGTTGTAGATTTTGAGTGAGCAAGTCCCGCCCTGAACGAACACCACTTCGAGTCGGTGCCATGTGCTGACGGCAAGGTCCGTCGCGCCAGCCGGGAACGTTGTCCCACGAAGGCGAAGGAACTGGCTGCCGGCGTCCTCCTGGTAGTAAGTTCCGATCACCACGTCGCCAGGGTCGGAAGTGGACGACAGCACCATGTTGCGGAACAGGTCATCCGCGCCGGCTGCCGCTGGAGTTCGGAACCAAAAGCAAAGACTCAGGCCAGACTTGGCCGCACCCATGTCAAATGCCTGGTAACGCGTCCCGGTCTCCGTGTTGAGCAGTTCTGCGGCATGCGTGCCGGAGTGCGCCTGCGCAGTCGAGAAGCGGGAATACTGGCTGTCGGCGGCGCCTCCGGTTTCGGCGTCCCATCCCGACGGATCGCTGTCCACCTCGTAACCGCGTGAGAAGTCCACGGCGTTGTTGCCGGAGGCCGCTGCCGGGTAGCGTCTGCGAAATGGAAGGACGACTTGAGAAACCAGCGCGCGAGATTCCTCATACTCACTCTTTAACCCACCGATGCCACGTTGCGCTTTACGATAGGCCAGTTGCTCGACGGTCAGGCCAAACGGGTCCCACTGCCGCACCCAACCATCCTGCAGCGGTGCTAATTGTTTAGGCGCTGGTTCTGGGGGATGAATGCTCAGCATGCCCAGCAGCCACAAGAAGAGGCCAATAGTAAACCCCCACCACGTCCAAAATGTCCGAATGAATTTCTTCACCATGACGCCGGCTCCGTGGTTGATTCCTTATACTGAATCCAAGCCCCAAGGACGCCATGGCGTCCGCCGTTGTTGTCTTCCGCATGGCCAGGGAGGCGAAGAATTCTGAACCAGACGAGTTGACCGGCAGCCGCTGGGGTATTCCCAACCGTGAGCGATGGCGTTGCCGCAGTAAGCTGAGCCGCACCCGCTGCGCTGCCAACGCCGTTTGTGATGGTCAGTCCAGTCCCCCAGTCGGCATTTGTGACGACAGTCCCGTCCTTGATGGCAGTTGCAGAGACCTGCCAAACATTTGTGACTGTGGCGATATTGTTAGTTCCCCATGTGAACAGCTTCACCTTGATCGTGGAAAGGTCCCACTCCAAAGGCATCGCAAGCGAGAATTGAACGGCTTGGGTGGTTGAGCCGCTGAAAACCCAGTTGTCAACCATGCGGTTAGTCGGAGAGCTTGTCTCGGTTGTTTCCAGTGCGGCCCCGGTAATCGTGCCGCTGCCTGCCGTGTTGCTAATCATTGCGGCGGCTCCGACAAAGATCGTTCGGTAAACCCCGAGGCGGAGATCGTTGCCATTGGTCACGATCCCGACCGCCCCTTGTGCCCCGCCTGCGGTCACCGAGTGAAACTTGAACACCTGACCCGCTGATAGGTCGTTGGAGCGCATCTCAAACTGCAGATTGATCACGTCGTTGGAAGCCGTCGCGTTGGTGCGCGTGGTGAAGGCGTAGCTGCCTCCGTTGTTTCCCCCAGTATTGTTCCCGGTCATCAGCCGGAACGCGCCTGGCAGTCCTGGCACTGAGTTGGTGGCGTCAACGTTCCCGTGGAGGATGTTCTTGGAATAGCTCTGAAACGTGCCGTTGCTTTGGATGAACGTTGAACCAAGCCCATCAAACAAATAAAGCGCGGAGATTCCGCTTCCACGAAGTCCTGCCTGAGCGTCAACGTCCCCGACAAGCTTGCTTCCCAGAAGATTTGTAAAGCCTCTCGTCTGCAGGTTGGTGACGATCGCCGCGTCCTTGATCGCGTTTCCGCTGAATTGGTTCGCGTTACCGCTGAACCGATTGGTGACCCGACTGGCAACGAAGTTTGTGTCATACGCGATGCCCACCCCTGGCTCGGTGGCGAATTCTGGGCCGCGCACCCAAACGTTTGTCCCGAGCGAATTCGTCCAGATGTCCACCAGGGTCAACCCGTTGGTAGCGATGCCAACGGCGAAGCCTCCGATATACCAAGACGCCGGGAACTGAACTAAGTTCGACTCGACGCAAAGGACAACAGTAGAGCCTGGCGAAGCCAAAAGTTCGAGCCGCGTAACGCCGGCTCCCACATATCCCACCACGTTGGTGACGTTCGGAGACGGGATTGACAGGACGTAGCGCCCCGAGTTGGTGGCCACGGCGTTGGTGCCAACCTTCGTCCACGTCTGCGGAACCTCGTAGGTCCCGTTCGAAGACGTGACTTGGCCGATTGCGGCGGCAGTCAGGTTTGTGCTCGCGGCCCCGGTGCTCTGCCACGTTCCCACCCCGTTGGCGTCAGACGTCAAAACCTTGCCCGAGCCCGCCGCGGCGGTCGGGATCGTCACATTGGTGACGATGATAGCAGAGAACCCATTCCCGTCGGCCAATTTACCAAGCGACATTGGAACAGTCGCCGATGGAACGATGATACCGGACTGAACAGTTACAAGAGTCGTATTGTTCGAGCTGACGGTAAACGTCGTCGAGCCCGAGGCCCTCCGCATTGCAATCCCGGAAAGGTTAAATTCGTTACTTACTCCCGATCCACCAATGACGACAGTGCCACTAGCAACAACAACCTGATTATTCGTGCGGTCAAATGTCAGCGTATTCGTGCCGGCCAGCGTGCTGCCGCCCTGGTTGAACTGTATGGCCATGTCGCCACCGCCAGGAGCGGCGCCCCCGGATAACGCAATCGAAACGTTCGTCCCGTTGTCAGTCAGCGCGGCACCTGAACCGGCAACCAGCCCCTTGACGTTGGCGTTAGCGGAATTGCTATGCTGCACCATCCCGACGATTCCCGCGGCTGGATTGGTGAACGCGTTGCGCACGTTGCTGAAATCTCCACCGCTCCCGGTCAAACTGATGAGCAGGTCTACCTTGCTGCCCGTCGTGTCATTGGTTCCGTGGATTGTGGTGCCGGGCCCTGCCCAGAATCCGATCAACGCCTGGCTGCCCACCGTCACGTTCTGCGTTCTCACGCCGAAAGTGTTAGTGCCAGCGCCACCGCTACCACCGCCGCCAGTGTTGATTTGCGCGAGCATGATGGCGCCCGAAGCCACCAAGAGCACAGCCAATAGGACGAGTTTGGTTTTCACAATCCAGCAGAGGTTACCGAGAAGATCGCATCCGCCGCGCCCGCCGTGTAGGTGTCGGCAGTTGTTGAAATGGCGATGAGACACTTGTTTAGCGGCATGCCCGACACCGCGATAGTGAGGTAAAAGTTGTCGGTGGCAGGAATCTTGTGCGAGTGCGTGGGCACCTCGCCGCCCGTCAGGCTGGCCGCCTCATGGATCTGAATGAAGCGCGCGGCTGCGCCTTGGTGGTAGCCCTGCAGAGATAGCAGGACGCACGGGACGCTCGCGATTAGTTTCTGCTGAACGAACCCGCCGGATTTGGTTGTAGCTGAGCGAAGCATAAGTCAGTCACTGCAGGTTGGTGTCGTAAACGATGGTGCCGACCTGCGCCGTTATGTTGGTCGAGCCGCCAGCAGCGGCGCTGGCCTTGTTGACGCGCGCCCCGCCGGTGCCCAAAACCTTGATTGAGTGCGCCTGGGTGGCCTGGATGCCCCACGCAAGGGCCGGCGCCAGCAAGTCAACGTTCTTGAGCCGTGCCGTCGCTGAGCCGTAGAGCGTGAGCGGTCGATTGGTGGCCTGGTTCACCGTCGTGGTGTCGAGCCAGAGATTGTCGATGTAAGCGGTGCAGTTGGTGAGAACTATGCCGTCACCGGAGAGCAATTTCCCGATGCCACCTCGCAGGTGGAGTTCGCCCCCCTGAATCCAGATCCCTCTGGCCATGGCGCCGGCGTCCTCGAAGTGCTGCACGTCGGCGTAGAGCGTGCCGCCAGAGGCCGAAATCTTGAGCCAATTGGAATTGGTGGCCGCGGTGAGTTTCTGAGCCGTCACCCACGCGGTGACGTTGGACCCCGGCGAACTCAGGCTAACGACGGAATCGCCTCCGAAGTTGGACGCCTTTTGGCACGTCAGATAATGGCGCCCGCCCGAATAGGCTGCATAAGCGCTGTACCCTGCGGCCCCGCCGAGTCGCTCGACTAGGTTGGCGGTGATCCATGTGCGGTACTCGTTGCTGTAGCCGACCACGTAAATGGTGGAGAGCCCGCCGTAATTCTGAATGAGCTGGGCAGTCAGGTAAAAATTGTTCGTGGTTCGTGTGCCCAATGTCTGCTCACACCACACCGCGTACCGTGCGGCAGCGCGCACGGTCTGCGCGCGCACAAACATCTCGCCATTGAACCAAACGATCCCGGACGCCGTCGTTGTGGCGTTGCCCTGGTCATTGCCTTCCTCGTCGAAGCCAGCCGCCGCAGTGGTTCCGGCGTATGTGTCGACGATCTCCTTGCAATCCAGATTTACCGTACCGTCGGCAGCATAAACCACCGCGAAGGTGGCAAAGCTCCCGGCGTAACCCGCCTCCATTCGGTCCGCCGTCATCACGATTTTGCTGGTCGGGTTGGTGACGACGAGCAGGCCCGTGACGTTGAAGTTAGTCGGGTCGTGGCTGAAAGACCCCGTGTTGGTGTAACCCGGCAGTCCCACCACGTAATTGAACCGCCCGAAACCGCCGATATAATTGGTCGTCGGACCGCTCGGGCGGTCGTCGAATATACCCCACCCGGGCCCGCGGTTGGGCTCGCGGAAATACACGACGGCGCCCTGCTGGAAGTACCAGTCCACGCCGGGCTTCAGAAGGTTGTTAGCAGTGTAGTTACCTGGGCCCACCACGATCGTGGTTCCCCAAGTCGCGTTTGCGATTGCCTCAACAAGGTTGCCACCGTTCTCGATGTGGATGGTTGCGCCGGAAACACTGTTGGTTAGAGCGCACGCCACCAAGGCCACGCGGAAAAACGCCGCGGATGACTTCGGCACGTGCATGCGGGTTAGCGCGCGCCAGGGCCCGAGCGGCGATTCGGCCTGTTCAACGGTCAAGTCCATCTGCGGTTGACCGCGGGCCACGAGCAAGCCCAGCAGGAACTTCCCGAAAGCGAAAATCGATTTCTTCATTTTAGTAACCCATCCCTTCGGATGCCTCGGCCATCATTTTGTCAATGGATTCGGGCGTGTCCTCGCCCGCCAAAGCGCCCTCGGGCTTGTTGCCGGCGATGGGTTCCCCGTTGGCGGTGTCGGGTGTCAGATACACCTGGCCGTTCTCCACGCGGGAGACTTTGCCCGAAACGGTTACCTCTACCGTGTCGCCAACAGCCGGCTCCACCGCCTCTTGGCTCTCGTCGTCGCCGTGCGCCGCGACGGAAGAAGTAGGCACGCACAATTCGTTGTTGGTCATCATGGTGAGATTTGGTTGAGGGTTTGGCCGGACGGGGTTTTGCGCCCCGTCCAGCCTGGTTCCTCGAATACGGCTTAGATGAACGTGGATTTGCTGCGGCCAACGACGATGTTCGCGGAGTCCAATCCCATCGCCATGTAGTAGGCTTTCCAGCCAGCCACAACGAACTGGTTGAGCGGGTCCGACTTGTCGGCCTTGTCGTTGATGAAGAACTGAGGCTTGAGCGGGCTCTTGGTGCCCGAGAGCTTCGGAGCACCGTAGGCGCCGGCGCCAAGGAACAGAGTCGAGAAGATCAACCCGTCGGCGTTGTCGTCGACGCTGTCAAACGTCCCATAGGTCTCGTCCTCGATGAACGGATTTGTGGCTTCCACGAAAATGAAGCCGTCGATCTCGCCGATCTCGCGGCGGTAGACGCCGTTGTTTCCGCGTCCCTGGAACGCGTTCTTGTAATCGGTGTCCCTCACGAGGTCGTGCTGAACAGCCGGCGGAAGGACACACACATAGCGCCCGGCCTTTAGCTTGGGCGTCTTGTTGGTCCGCAACCGGGTGCCGGCGGCCAGCACAAAGAGGCGTGTGGCTAGGCCGTTGGCCTGCGTCAACCCGGACAGCGTCGTAAAGTTCGTCGCGCTCGTGCCGGAATTGATGATGGTTCCAGCACCCGTAACGAACAACTCGCAGCCGTTAGTCCCATTGCTGCCGTGAGTAAGCGGAGTTGTTGCTCCGTCGGGGTGCGTGCTGCCCTGGATGGCATTGCGGCAAACCGTGTCGTAGTGCAACGCGGCATCCCGGCCCATCAAATCAATGTTCTGTTTGAGAGGCTGATAGGCGTCGATCATCGACACGACATCCGAGATTTTCGTGGCGGCGCCGAACTGCTTCAGCGTCGCGTCAACCTTCGTCCAGTCGTTCTCCCGGAAGTTGGTGATCGGCGTGCTTTCGGTCAGGGCATGCACAACGTCGGTAACCGTGGGCGCTGCATAGAGCCCGGGCGTAGCGGAAAACTGGCCGGCGCCGCCGCCCGCCTTGGCCGGTTTGAAGAAACGGATCGTGCGCGCACTGGCGTGCATCGGCAGATCCTCCTGTTTGGCGAACTGGTCCAAGACCAACTCGTCCTCCTGCACTACAAGCAGGCGTTTGGAAAAAAAGGTTGTAAGCCTGTCGGCTACTGAAGCCGGATTACTGGTTGTTGTTGCTGCCATACTCGGGATCTCCCCGAGCGTCAGGCGGCTGCAATTTCCCTATCGAGTTGGCGCTCCATTTCGTCGACACCCAGCTCCGAGAATGAGCGTTCTCCTCGGGCGTCGATGCCTGACGTTGGAATGCCAGCCGACGGCAGGGAAGTCAGAGCCTGAAGCTCATTAACTTTTGCCGTCAGCGTTTCGACCTGCTTCAACAATTCGGGCACGCGGGCCGCCTCCTTTTGGATGGTGGGCAACTGCGCGGCCTGTGCCTGTGCGACTACCAATGACGCGGCAAGGTAAGGGCCCTGCGCGTAATCCAGAATCTGCGGGTGCGTTCGGAACAACTGCTGCAACGCTTTGTTTTCGGGCTTGGACTGGTCAACGATTGAGGGGAACTCCTGCTTGGCCTTGGCCCACGACTGCCGCTGGGCTTCCTGCGCTGCCGCCTCATTGGCCTGGCTGGCCGGAGCTGCTGCGGGCGCTTGCGGCGCGCCGCCATTCCTGCGCTGTTCGGCTGCCCGCTGACGGGCGGCTTTGGCGTGCTCGCGGGCCTTGTCGGCGGCGTCGAAGTTGCCGGCCACTTCCGCATCGTCGGCTTGCGCCTCGAATTGGGTGGCGGCTTCCTCGTATTCCTGGGCGGTGAACCGCGGGCGCTGCGCTGCTGCTTGCGCCTGGCGTTGCTGCGCGGATTGGCCGCGCATGCGCTCAAGTTCGGCCCGCTCGCCCTCGAGTTTGGCCTGCAGGGAGTCAAGCTCCACTTTCCTCTCGTTGATCTCTTTCCATGCCCGAGATGCTCGCTCTCTGGCTTTCTGGTATCGCGTCGGCTCAGGCCGGCCCGAGTCACCCTCTGTCGCTGCCTGCTCGTCTGCCTTCGCCGGTTTCTCCGGCGTTGCAGAATCGGCAGGCTTGGCGGCGGTAGGTGCGGGCCGAGTGCCTGAATTGTCTTGGCTGTCTGACGCTGACAAGCCCTCCAGCGGATCACCGATTTTCTCGAACTTCAGCGGCTTGCCGGCGGGGTCGGCTTTACCCCCGCTCGCAGAAAACCGGCCTTTGGCGTCCCTCGTCGAGTTGGCTTCCGCTTCGTCAGCGGCGATCATCTCTTCGAGTTGCGCCATTTCCGGGTCTGCGTTTTGCGCTGTGTTCGTGTCCATCGATTGCTTTCGGGCAGTTTATGGAGCGAGTCGTTCAGCAAGATCATCAGCTCCGACATGGTTCTTGCTGGAGTCGTCAGGATGCGGCGTGACGTTCGCCGAAAGGGATTCGAGCATTGCGCACGCGGAGCGGAAGCCCGCGGCGTAGCCTGCGTTGTAGGCGCAACCACTCGGGCGACACACCGCCGAGGCGTTCACCGTTTGTTCCTGGTAGCGCATGAGCAGGACGAGCTTTTGGCCGGCGCTCTGGTTGCGAAAGAAGTTGCCAAGGGCACCCTGGTCGCGGTCGGTCCATGCCGGAACCTCAGAGGGACAAAGCGGCATGCGCCCGGCGAAGATGCGGACCGCGCGAAGCCAATGGAGCAGGCTTGTCATACCGCCATTCCCTCCATGTCAGGCGCTCCCATTCCCATTCCCATCCCCTGCCCGGGTCCCATCGAAGTCCCAGGCAAGGGTGGGGGTGGCGTTCCTGGCATTGCTGCACCGTCCGGGCTCGGAGTCAAGTCGAGCGCGGAAATTGCTTGCACGAACTGCTTGGCCACGTCCGGGTTCTCCTGCTTAAGCATCTGGATATGCGCGGCCATGTGCTCCTGGAGACGCTGACGGGCAATTGGGTCAACTGGCGCCCCGACGGCTGAAAGTTGCTGCAGTTTGCCGGCAATGAGGCGGATCCGTAGTTGGTGGTCCTCGCCGGGGGACACTGCAGCGGGGTAACCGCTCATGAGCAGAATGATCTCGACGGCTTCGTCTTCGGACTCATTGGCCTGCTTTGCGCTGGTCGTGATGAACAGGCGCTTAATGAGGCGCGGATCGTCCTCTTCGAGAATCGATTTAACCAACTCCTCTTGGTTGATGTTGGGGTGGCCGCGGAACATCTGGAACCGCGAGACGGCCCGCTGAAGGCGTTGCTGCCTGTTCCATTGGTCGGGCGAACCGTTGGGGGCAATCAGGTAATTATCGTGCCGCGCCTGGGCGGGCAGAACTTTGCGCGTCTCGGCCGCAAAATAGGATAGCTCCTCACCCCCGTACATTACCCAAAGCGCCCAGCTCAGGCGGTAGGCGTCGGCCAGCGAGCGGGCCGCGATGCGCCCGCGGTATTGAATGCCCTGCCCCGAAAACGAGGCAACATAGTTCATTTCCGTGGCGGTCTTGCTCTCCCCTGTGCCCTGGTCGCTGGCGCCGAAGTCTGGCACCTGAATGTTTTCCTGGGCAATCAACCGCGTGTTGTTGATCTCTTCGTCGAGGGAAATCGGGGGACGCGGCATCTCGACCGCCTTGATCCCCGGAATGAAATCGCCGGGGCGAAATCGGATGTTGTTGGTGTTGGCCAGTGGATTGTCAGCCGTGAACAGCGGTTTCGTGACGAACTCCATGGAATCCGCCTTAGTGTTCCAGCACTTATTTGCATAAGCCTCGTACGGCGCCAATCGTTCACACACACCGCGCGGCGCGTAGTATCCGCGGTCTTTGACTTCGAACTGGAAACTGACGAAAGGCTGCAGCGGCTTGCCCTGGAATTTGTAGGGGCATCGAAACGGCTTGCGAACCGGCGCATCGGGTTCGCTTGGGGAAAACGTGTGAATAATCCACCCTTGGGCATCGCGGACGTAGACCTCGAATAGGATGATGATGGAATCGTCATCGCTGTAGGTGATGCCCTCCCGCTGGGATTTTTCCTGCTCTTTGCCGCCGGCGTCGAGCTTGTCCTCCTGGCCGCCTTTGATGCGCGCGATGAAGGATGGATCCTGGTTGTAAGTGGACTCCATCTCGTAATCCACTATAGACAATTGCTTTACGTGGCAGAGCCAGGGGGCTTTGTTAAGAGTCGTCGTGCTCTTTGGGACGATGAAGAACATCGGATCCACCGACTCGTATTCGACTGCCTTTTCCTGCGGATCCCACCGGCCTTTCATGGTGGTGCGCCCAGACATGAGCATGGCGTCAAAGGTGGCGTCCAACTCCTGCTCAAAATTCGTCCGGTTGCGCGTGAGCCAGTCAAAAGCTTGCTCGGCTGCCCCCTGCGCCTCGCCCAGTTGTGGGCTCATTGGGGTAAATGTGGCCAGCAACTGGGTACCGAAAGCGGAGTTGAGGTAAAACGGCTTGAACTTGTCGATCGCCGTGTCGGCCATCGGATAGTGCAGGTCGGCGGCGCCCTCGAACGGCTTGCGCCGGCGCGGAATGCCGTCGTGGCGCATCTGGTACCAGAGACGTTGCCGCGTCTCCCACGTCTGGCGATCCCCGATTGCCTCGAGGATTTTGCTATGCAAGTTCCGG